>Ga0099827_10000218_pt1 | contig 23239 bp, 19 predicted proteins | sample CZO8metaG_FD_79339 | JGI IMG/M metagenome (GOLD analysis project Ga0099827, IMG submission 79339) | Vadose zone soil microbial communities from the Eel River Critical Zone Observatory, Northern California, USA - CZOApr15con1.8 metaG | ecosystem: Environmental > Terrestrial > Soil > Vadose zone ...
CCCGAGGGATGGCCCAGGCGGATGTCGCCCGCCGCGTTCCCGGAGCACTCGCTGACCAGCGTGCCGTCGAGACGCGCCGCCACCGCGAGACACATCGCGGCCGTGAGCGCGAAGGCACGGTGGCAGGCCCCCATGGAGATGACCCGCGCGACGACGTCAACCCTCTCGCCCTCGTAGCGGGCGCCGTCGAGCGCCGTGAAGCTGGCGGGCGCGGCGACCATCGCGATCTTCGGAAGGGCGGCGCTGCCGGGGATGCCCATGCGCGCGGCGGCTTCGACGCGGAGCGCTTCCAACCGGGCGGCGAGCGGGCGGTCGGCGTCGATCGCCTGAGGGCTTTCGGTGCCGACGAGCCCCAGGTCCTTCGCGCGGACGAACACCATCGGGTTGGTGGCGTCGACGAGCGACGCCTCGGCGCCGCCGATCCACTCGCGCGCTCGGCCGGTGGGCAGGAGCCGCCCCGTGCCGGCGCCGCCCGGGTCCTGGAAGTCGAGCGTGATCCTCGCGCCCCGCCCGGCCACGCCGGCCAGCTCGAAGTCGCCCCCGACCGCCGCCTCGCCGTCCTTCACGGGGACGTGGGACACGATGAGCTTTCGCGTGTTGGTGTTGTGGATGCGCACGATCGTCGTGCCGTCGGTCGTCTTCACCAGGCCCTCGTCGATCGCGAACGGCCCCACCGCCGACGAGCAGTTCCCGCAGTTGCCGCTGTAGTCCACCACCGCCGACTTCACGTCCACCTGGGCGAAGGTGTAGTCCACGTCCGCGTCGGGGTGGGTCGGTGGAGCGATGATGCACGCCTTCGAGAGCGAGGAGATGCCGCCGCCGAGGCCGTCGAGCTGGCGACCGTACGGGTCGGGGCTGCCGAGCGCGGTCAGCAAGATGCGGTCGCGCTCGGGTCCCGGCGCCGGAAGGTCTCCGTCGTGGAAGACGAGGCAGCGGCTCGTGCCGCCGCGCATGTAGACGGCGCGGATCTTCTGCTGGTTCACCGGCACCTCCGATTCACGCGCGCCCGCTCTTCGTGTGCGCGAGAATGCCGCCGTCCAGCAATATTTCGCGCTCGCGCGGCGTGAGCACGCACGAAGCCGTGATCACGGCACTCGTCCGCGCGTTGACGACCGTCACCCGCTCGCCCGCCGCCAGCGCCGCGCGGAGCCCCGGCAGGCGCAGGCGGTCGTCGCGCTCGATGCCGGCCCACGCGGCCGAATCGTCGAAGACGAGCGGCACGACGCCCCAGTTGATCAGGTTCGTCCGGTGGATGCGGGCGAAGGACTTCGCGATCACCGCGCGCACGCCGAGGTACATCGGCCCGGTCGCCGCGGCCTCGCGCGACGACCCCTGACCGTAGGTCTCGCCGCCCACGATGATGCCGCGCCCCGCGGCCTTCGCGCGCGCCACGAAGTCGGCGTCCACGTACTTGAAGCAGAACTCCGAGATCGCGGGAATGTTCGAGCGGAAGACGAGCACGGCAGCGCCGGCCGGCGAGATGTCGTCGGTCGATACTTTGTCGCCGAGCTTGATCAGGACAGGCGCCTCGAGCGCCTCGCCCACGGGCTCGCCGAGCGGCACCGGCTTGATGTTCGGCCCGCGCAGGATCTCGCCTCCGCCGTCGGGCTCGACGAACCCCGCCGTCGAGGACGCGAAGCGGGGCGGGAGCGTCACCGCCGGCGGCGGGCCGAGCGTGCGCGGGTCCGTGATGACGCCTGTGAGCGCGGAGGCCGCGGCCACGACCGACGAGCAGAGGTAGACTTCGTCGTCCTTCACGCCGCTCCGCCCCGAGAAGTTCCGGTTGAAGGCGCGCAGGCTCTTGGCGCCGGCGGCCGGCACGTGGCCGATGCCGGCGCACGCGCCGCAGCTGGACTCGGAGACGATGGCGCCCGCGCCGAGGAGGTCGGCGAGGAGCCCCTCGCGGGCCATCGTCTCGAGGATCTTGTGGCTGCCCGGGAAAAGAACGAACGAGATCGATGGGTGGACGCGGCGGCCGCGGATCACCTCCGTGACCGACGCCATGTCGTGCCACGAGCCGTTCGTGCACGAGCCGACCATCACCTGCTCGACCGCCGTTCCGGCGACCTCCTCGACCGGCACCACGCGGTCGGGCGAGCCCGGCAGCGCGACGAGGGGGGTGAGCGCGGAGAGATCGAGCTCGATCTGTGCGTCGTAGGTCGCATCCTCATCGGGCGCGGCCGGGCGCCAGTCCTCGCCGCGGCCCAGACGCGTGAGAAACGAGCGCGTCACCTCGTCCGACGGGAACACGCTTGTCGTTAATCCAAGCTCGGCGCCCATGTTGGCGATGGTCATGCGCTGAGCCGCGAGGAGGGTCCGGAGGCCGGGGCCGCCGTACTCGAAGATCTTGCCGCTCCCGCCGCGGACGGTGAGGCGCCGCAGCAACTCGAGGATCACGTCCTTCGCGGTCACCCAGGGCTGGAGCGCGCCCGTGAGGTGGACGCGGACGATCTGCGGCATTTGGAAGAAGTACGGGCCGCCGCCCAGCGCCACCGCCACGTCGAGTCCGCCCGCGCCGATCGCGAGCATCCCCGCCGCGCCGCAGAGCGGCGTGTGACTGTCCGTGCCGAGGAGCGTCTGGCCCGGGATGGAGAAGCTCTCCATGTGCACCTGGTGGCAGATGCCGTTGCCGGGCTTCGAGAAGACGGCGCCGTAGCGCCGCGAGACGGCCTGCATATAGCGGTGGTCGTCGGAGTTGCGCGAGTCTACCTGGTACACGTTGTGGTCGGCGTAGCTCACGATGCGGCCCGGCACGGCGCGCGGGAAGCCCATCGCCTCGAACTGGAGCCAGGACATCGTGCCGTTGGTGTCGGTCAGGAGCACCTGGTCGACGGCGATGCCGATCTCCTCGCCGGCCTCCGCCTTGCCGGCGACGAGGTGGCTCTCGATCAGCTTCCGCGTGAGGCTCTGGCCGATTAGTTCGACTGGGGGGGAGCGAGCGCCGCTCCTCCCCCAGACCCCCCCACCGCTTCGAACGGTGTTCTCATCGTCTGTCGAGCGGCATCCACGCGCGTCGGCCAGGGCCGATGTAGTCGCCGCGCGGCCGGATCAGTCGGTTGTCGTCGAGTTGCTCGATGATGTTCGCCGTCCAGCCCGCGATGCGGCCGGCGGCGATCACCGGCGTGAAGAGATCGACGGGGATCCCCAGCGAGTAGAAGAGCGGCGCCGAGTAGAAGTCGACGTTCGGGATGAGTTTCTTCGCCTCGTTGATGCGCGCGTGGAGCTTCACCGCCATCTCGTACCACTTGAACTGGCCGGACTGGCGGCATGCCTCCTCGGCCATCCCCTTGAGGATCGCGGCGCGCGGGTCGCCCGCCTTGTAGACGCGGTGGCCCATGCCCATGAACCGGCGCTTCTCGGCGATCGCCTTCTCGGTGAAGGCGTCGACCCGGGCGACCTCACCGATCTCCATCAGCGTCCGCATGACCGCCTCACCGGCGCCACCGTGCAGCGGCCCCTTCAGCGCGCCGACGCCACCGGCAACCGCCGAGTGCATGTCGGACTGCGTCGAGACGATCACGCGCGTCGTGAAGGTGGAGGCGTTCAGCTCGTGCTCGGCGTAGAGCGTGAGGCTCGCGTCGAAGGCCTTGGCGACAATTGCGCTGGGCCGCTTGCCCGTGAGCATGTAGAGGAAGTTGGCGGCGTGCGAGAGGTCGGGCGCCGGGCGGATCGGCTCCTGGCCGCTCCGGACTCGATGATGCGCGCAGATCGCCGTCGCCATCTGGCTCGTGAGCCGGACCGATTTCCGGAGATTCGCCTCGTGCGAGTTGTCGGTGGTGTCCGGATCGCTCATGCCGAGCATCGCCACCGCGGCCTGCAGCACGCGCATCGGGTCGGTCGCCTTCGGCATGAGCCGGAAGGTTTGGACGAGGTCGCTGGGGATCTCGCGCGCCGCGATGAGCGCGAGTGTGGTCTTGTCGAGCTGCGCCGTGTTCGGGAGATCGCCGTGCCAGAGGAGGTGGCAGACTTCCTCGAAGCTCGCCCGGCGTGCCAGATCTTCGATGTCGTAGCCGCCGTAGGCGAGGCGGCCGTTCTTGCCGTCGAGGTCGCAGAGCTTCGTCTCGGCGGCGACGACCCCCTCGAGCCCGCGGATGAGCTGGCTGCCTTCCTGGTCCATGGTCGTGCCTCTTGAAACTAGATTGCCTGGATGGTAGCAGGATTCCCGGCGAACGCCCACCCATCCGCGCCGGCACTCCCAGATTGCGAAGCGGGGAAGGGTAGGCTACCGTTCGCCAAGCGTGGTCGCGATGTCGCTGACGCTCGCGCCGATGGAGCCTACGGGCAGGCGGCTGGAAGTGTGGCTGAGGGGATCCGACTCTCCGGAATCGGAATGAGTATCTACGTCGAGATTCTCATCCGCGCCCCGATGGACGCACTCTGGGCGCACACACAGACGCCAGAGCTCCACGAGCGGTGGGATCTCCGCTTTTCTGAAATTGCGTACGTCCCCAGGAGCATCGAGACCGAACCTCAGCGTTTCCGCTACGCCACACGCATCGGGTTTGGACTCGAGGTCGCCGGCGAAGGCGAGAGCGTCGGCCAGCGGGACCTGGCGAACGGCAGCCGTTCTTCCGCTCTGAAGTTCAGCTCTGCCGATCGCCGCTCCATCATTCGCGAAGGCAGTGGTTATTGGAAGTACATTCCGACCGCGGACGGCATTCGATTCCTCACGTGGTACGAGTATCGTACGCGCTTTGGTGCTCTTGGCGCGCTGTTCGATCGACTCGTCTTCCAGCCTTTGATAGGGTGGGCAACCGCCTGGAGCTTCGATCGCCTCCGTCTCTGGCTCGAGGAGGGCGTTGATCCGACCCTTGCCATGCGGCAGACGCTCGTCCACGGTACGGCACGCGTCGGCCTCGCCCTGATCTTCGCGTATCACGGCCTTGTGCCCAAGCTGCTCCGCCCCCACGCGGACGAGGTCGCCATGCTCCGCGACGTCGGTGTCGCCGCCGAGGGCACCGGGATCGTGTTGACGATGCTGGGTATTGTTGAATTCCTACTCGCGTTCTGCTTGCTGCGCTTCTGGCGCCGCCGCTGGCCGCCAATGCTGTGCCTTGGCGCGATGTTGGTGGCAACTGTCGGCGTGGCCGTGAGCTCTCCCCGATTCCTCGGTGCCGCGTTCAATCCGGTTTCGTTGAATCTGGCAGTCGCGTGTCTCGCGGCGATCGATCTGGTGGTGCTTAGCGGACTTCCCTCGGCGGCCCGCTGTCGTCGACGACCGGTCTCCGAGGCAGCATGACCTCCATCTACCAGCGCGTCCTCGGCTCGGACTTTGGCCGTTTGCATCCGCAGATCCAGCGGCGGTTTGGCTTCGCAAGCACCGACAACCTCGCTTCGATCGGCCGTGGCCTCATGGAAGAGGTCTGGAAGGGCCGGTTCTACACGGTGCCGTTCCTCTACGTCGGCACGTGGCGCCGCATCATGTTCCCCGAAACAGGACGCAATATCCCGTTCACGATTGAGAATTATGCGTTTGTCGACCGGTTCGGTCGTGAGACGGTTTCCTGGATTCGCACGTTCGAGTCTCGTCGCACGCGCCGGTTCGACGCGTACATGATCTACAGCGAAGCACGCGGCCGCGTCGTCGACTATCTCGGATCGCACGAGCACTTGGCTGTCGACATCGATCTGTCAGTGGATCAGCAGGGTGGGGTTCGCCTCCGTTCGGGTGCACAACGCTTCTACGAGGGGCCCGTGGGCTTCAACTTTCCAATGCTCTTCAGTGGTATTGCGGACGTGCGCGAGTGGTACGACGAGAAGGCGCAGCGCTTTCGCATTGCCGTCGACGTACGCAACACGACTTGGGGGCCGCTGTTCGGCTATCGTGGAAGCTTCGACGTGGAGTGGCGGAAGGTCCGAGCTGGAGAAGTACCCATCCACATCCTGCCGCGCCGCCAGGAGCGTCGAGAGTAAACGCGATCGCTGAGCCATGCCGCCGCGCGGTAACATGGGTCTCGGCTCACCGCTAGGCCGAGCGGGTGCATGCACGGGCACGGTCCAGGACGTCAGGGTTGTGACCCCTGCTCAGGGAGAGCGGAGCAGCTGGACGAGCGGCGCGCGTAGCCGCCGCGGCGTCACACGGCTGATCTCCACCTCGTCGGCGCCCACGAAGACACCCAGCGAGCCCAGCGTCTCCGTCACACCGGCAAGCGCCTGATCCTGATCCACGCGGCCCCACCCGGACGGCGGCACGCCGGCCGCCGCGAACCACGGCTCGAAGTGCACGTGGCGGATCTCCAGGCGTCGCTCGGCGCGATGGGCCTTGGCGTCGACGCGGCCGATGAGGTGGCCGTGATGAAGGATCGGCAGCGTGTAGTAGCCGTGCACCCGCTTGGGCCCGGGCGTGTAGACCTCGATGCGGTAGTCGAATCCGAACAGACGCGCCACCCGGTCGCGATGCCACATCAAGGAATCGAACGGTGAAAGCAGCGTCGTCCCGAGCGATGGCGCGGGCGCGCGTCCGGCGCGGGCCAACGCGGGCAGGTCGCTCGTGAGCGCGAGCCAGCGGCCGGGCGCACCCTCGATCTCGATCTCCCGGATCTCGCCTCGCTCGAGCATGCCGCGGAGCGCGGCGCGGCGGGCGCCCGGCTTGAAGCGGGGGAACGTGAGATAGCGGGCCAGATCGAGCTCGGTCGCCGCGCCCATGGCGCGCAGCGAGCGTTCGACGTGCCAGCGCTGGAACTCCTCGGACGAGACCGGCTCGATCGCGAGCGCGTCCGGCATGGCGCGCTCCAGGAGGTCGTAGCGCTTCTGGAAGTGCTGACGCGAGTGGATCGTGAGGGCGCCGGTCATCCACAGATGGTGGAGCGCGTGCTGGACGGGCCGCCACGACCACCACCCGCCGCCGCCGGCCGGGCGCCGCCCCTCGAAGTCGGCGTTGCCCATGGGTCCGTTGGCCCGCACGGCCGCCTGGACCGTGCTCAACACCTTTGCGTTCCGGCGTAACCAGCCCGACCAGCCCGTGTGCCGGCTGCGATAGTCGAGCATGGCGCGCCGCCACCACGGCAGCGTCGACGTCGGCACGAGGCACGCGGCATGCGCCCAGTACTCGAAGAGGAGCCGGCGACGATAGACCAGCCGGTCGAGCCACGCGCGGTCGTACGGGCCGAAGCGGGTCCACAATGTCAGGTAGTGCGCGCGGTCGAGGACGTTGATGGAATCGAGCTGGAGCCCGCCCACGTCCTCGACGAAGCGGCGCAAGCGCCCTGGCGTCAGCGCGACCGCGCGGGGACGGGCGAGGTGCTGTCGCTCCAGGAAGAGCGTGGCGGCGGCGCGCAAGGGAAGCGGGCGTGACATCCGGAAGGAGACTACCATCTCGGCCCAAGGAGGGCCTTGCGATGCGCCGGAAAGAGAGCAACGGACCGCTCAGCGTCCAGGCGATCGCCGGAACTCACGTCGTGCTGCTCGGCATGAATCTGCCCGAGCAACAATGTCCAGGGCTGCTGGGCTTCGCCCTCCGACGTCATGACCACACGGAGGGGGAGGTCTACTGGCTGCGCGGGTACAAAACGTTCGCGAGCGTCGAGCCGCATCCGGCCGTGGGCGTCTTGTACACGACGCGCCAGCACCCGATTCAAGGCTTCGGCTGGTCTGATTTCTCGGCCAAGCCCGGCTACGACTACACCTACGAGATCGTGGCGCTCCGCGGAACGCCGACCCAGCCCAAGGAATCGGAGAAGGTCGAGGTGAAGGTGCGGACCGGGACGGCGAAAATGCCGGGAAGCATGCACCACGTGCACTTCAACCGCGGGGCCGCGGCCTCGCAGGAGTACACCCGGCGGTTCGGCGACAAGCGGCCGGAAGACGTGGGGCCGGCGGCGTTCGACTGGCTCTCGCGCGGGGCGGCCGAGGCGATCCGCGATTTCATCGCGCGGGCCACCGGCCCAGGCTGGGGGCTGAGGGTCGGCGCCTACGAATTCACCGATGAGCACGTGCTCGGCGCTCTCAAGGACGCGTGGGCGAAGCGCAAGGCGGACGTGAAGATCCTCTATCACGCGGTGAACGACGCCCAGAAGACGAAGAACGAAGCGGCGATCAAGACGTTCGGCCTGGGCGCGGTCTGCGACAAGCGCAAGGCCAAGGGGCTCAAGCTCTCGCACAACAAGATCATCGTTCTGACGAAGGGCGGCGTGGCGCAGGCGGTGCTGACAGGATCGACCAACTTCAGCGAGGGCGGGATCTACGGCCACAGCAACGTGGTGCACATCTCCGAGGACAATCGCATCGCCGCGCAGTACCTGCGGCTCTGGAACGAGCTGAAGAAAAACGAGGACAAGAACGTGATCGCGCCGATTCTCGAGGGCCGGACGCCGCTTCCACCCGACCCGCCGAAGCCGGGCACCATGGCGCTCTTCAGCCCGCGTCCCGACCTGAAGGCGCTCGAGTGGTATGCCAAACGGGCGAAGGAAGCGAACGACGCGCTGTTCATGACCTTCGCGTTCGGCATGAACGTCCTGTTCCAGGACGCGTACCGCAACGGCAAGGCGCGGCTACGCTACGCGCTGATGGAGAAGATGAGCGGGCCGACCAAGACCGAGCCGCAGCGCAAGGCCAACGAAGCGAAGATCATCGCGCTGCGCAAGATGGAGCCGAACAAGTTCGCCATCGGGGCGTACCTGAGCAAGGGCGCGTTCGACCGCTGGCTGGCCGAGCGGCTCACCGGACTGAACGTCAACGTGCGCTACCTGCACACCAAGTACATGCTCGTCGATCCGCTCGGCACGAGCCCGCTGGTGGTCAGCGGATCGGCGAACTTCAGCGAGGCGTCCACACAGGACAACGACGAGAACATGCTGATCATCCGCGGCGAGCCGCGGGTCGCGGACATCTACATCGGCGAGTTCATGCGGCTCTACCGGCACTTCGCTTTCCGCGACTGGTTGTCGCAGCATCCCAAGGCGGACGAGGCGCAGGTCTCTCATCTGGACGAGACGGACACGTGGTGGAAGGCATACTTCGGCACCTCGTTCGCGTCGCGCCAGCGGGAGTATTTCGCCGGCTAGGCCTAGGACGTCGCGACCACGTCCTCGGCGAAGGCGCGCCGCGCGTCCCAATCGTAGGGGCCGTCGCGGAAGGCGATGTTGACGCGGGCGCAGCCGGCGTCGCGGAACTTTGCGACCAGTTCCCCGCGCGTCCTTCGGGGTGCCGCGCAGCCAGCCCGAGCGCTCGTCGCCCCGCGGGCCCCAGTGGTTGCGGAAGATCTCTTCCCTGCGAGCGAGCCCTTGGCGTCGGCCCCCATGGAGAAGCCCGGGTTGACGGTGCGCCGAATCGTCCTCGGGTCGCGCTTCTCGGTCTCGCACCACTGGTCCAGCACCCGGCTCTTGTGAATCCACTCGTCCGGGCCGAGGTAGGGCGCGTTCCGGCCGTCCGCGTATTTGGCCGCCGCGCGCAGCGTGCGCTTCTCGCCCCGTCCGCCGACCAGATGGACACGCGCGGCTGCAGGGGCTTGGGGACGTTCGGCGCGTCCTCGAGCCGGAAGTGCTTGCCCTGGAAGTTCGCGCGGCGCCCTCGGGGTCGAAGAGCAGGCGCAGGCATTGCGCGTACTCCTCGAGCATGTCCTCGCGGACGCCGATGCGCGGAAACTCGAAGCCGAACGCTGTCGCCTCGACGTCGTGCCAGCCGGCGCCGATGCCGCAGTCGACGCGGCCGCCGGAGAGATGGTCGATCGTCGTCAGCGACTTCGCGTGGAGCCCGGGGTTGCGGTAGGCGACGCAGTACACGAGCGCCCCGAGGCGGACGCGCCGCGTCTCCACCGCGGCCGCCGTCTGCGTGGGATCGCCTCGTAGGCGTCGGCGAACTTCCACAGCGCCCGAACGTCATCGCCATGTGGAAGTCTCCTTGATGAGTTCCGAGACGTTCCGTCAATCGCGGCACCGTGTCAAGGGTGATAGGCTACCGGATCATGGTGGACACGCTCCTGCCACGAGGCGCGAGCTACGAGGACGTCTACGCCCGCTTCCGCTGGACGGTCCCGCCCGCGTACAACATCGCGGTCGACGCCTGCGACCGTCACGCCGGCGACCGCTCCCGCGTGGCCCTCGTCTACGAGGATGACGCGGGGAGAATCAGCGAGCACACTTTCGCCGAATTCTGTGCGCGCTCGAACCAGCTCGCGCGTGTCTTCGCGGGATTCGGGATCGAGCGCGGTGATCGCGTCGGGATCGTGCTCCCGCAGCGGCCGGAGACGGCCGTCGCCCATCTCGCCGCCTACAAGCTCGGCGCCGTCGCCCTGCCGCTCTCGACGCTCTTCGGCCCGGAGGCGCTCGAGTACCGGCTACGCGACGCCGGCGCCAAGGTCGTGGTGACTGACGGCGAGAACGTCGAGCGCGTGCTGGCCGTGGCCAAAGGGCTCCCGGCGCTCGCGCGCGTGGTGTGCGTCGATCACGCCGACGCCGATGGCGTGGTGGAGTACGCGAAGGCGATCGAGGGCGTCCCCGATTCCTTTGATCCCGTGGCGACGGCGGCGGAGGACCCCGCGATCCTGATCTACACCTCCGGGACGACGGGGCCGCCGAAGGGGGCGCTTCACGCCCATCGCGTGCTCCTCGGTCATTTGCCGGCGATCGAGTTCTATCACGAGTACTTTCCCCGGCCCGGCGACCGTCACTGGAGCCCGGCGGACTGGGCGTGGGCCGGCGGCCTCCTCGACGTGCTGCTCCCGAGCTGGCACTACGGCGTGACGGTCGTCGCTCACCGGCCGAAGAAGTTCGACGCCGAGCGCGCCTTCGACGTCCTCGCCCGCCACAAGGTGCGCAACACGTTCCTCGTGCCGACCATGCTGAAGATGATGCGGTCGGTCGGCGACCCGCGCGGACGCTGGAAGCTCGAGCTGCGCTCGATGTTCACGGGCGGTGAGGCGGTCGGCGAAGAGGTGATCCGCTGGGCGCGCGAGGCGCTCGGCGTCACGCCCCACGAAGGGTTCGGTCAGACCGAGGTGAACCTCGTGCTCGGCAACTGCTCGATGCTGATGCCGGTGAAGCCCGGGTCGATGGGGCGCCCGATTCCCGGCCACGTCGTGGACGTGGTGAACGAGGCGGGCGGGTCCGTCCCCATCGGCGAGGTCGGTGAGGTGGTCGTGCGCCGGCCCGATCCCGTGATGTTCTTGCGCTACTGGAACAACGACAGGGCCACGCGCGAGAAGTTCGTGGGCGACTGGGCGCTCACCGGCGATCTGGCCCGGAAGGACGCGGACGGCTACTTCTGGTTCGTCGGCCGCAAGGACGACGTCATCTCCAGCGGCGGCTATCGCATCGGCCCGAGCGAGATCGAGGACTGCCTGCAGGGCCATCCGGCCGTCGCGCTCGCCGCGGCGATCGGGGCGCCCGATCCCGTGCGCGGTGAGGTGGTCAAGGCGTTCGTCCAGCTCCTCCCCGGGGGCACCGGCACGCCCGAGCTGGCGCGCGAGCTCCAGGCCCACGTGCGCACACGTTTGTCGGCGCACGAGTACCCCCGCGAGATAGAATTCATCGAGGCCCTGCCCGTGACGACGACGGGCAAGGTGAAGCGCGCCGACCTGCGGCAGCTCGAGCGCCAGCGGCGAGGACGGGAGACCTGAGATGGCCTACGACTACAAGGAGCACTTCGGCGAGATCACGCTGACCCAGGACCTGACGACACTGCCGGAAGAGCGCACCTGGCGTCTCGCGGCGCCCGAGCGGGAACCGGAGCCGCACCAGATCGTGCTCTACCTCGGCTGCAACGTGCTCCGCACCTCGCACATGGTGCGCACCGTCACGGCGATTTTCGACCGGCTCGGGCTCGACTACGTGGCCGTGGGAGGTCCCACCTATTGCTGCGGCATCGTCCACCACCGGAACGGCGACACGGCGGCGTCCGGTGGGATGAACAAGCGCACCGTCGAGCTGTTCCAGCGTTACCAGCCCGAGGAAGTCGTGATGTGGTGCCCGTCGTGCATGTACTTCTACGACGAGATCCAGAAATTCCCGTGGCCGTTCCCCGTGCGCCATACGACGCAGTTCCTGGCCGACCGTCTTCCGGCGCTCGAATTCACGCATCGAGTCGATGCGCCCGTCGCGCTCCACTACCACTCCCAGAGCGAGCCGCGCCGGCGCGAAGGCGCTGCGGCCCGCCGGCTGCTCGAGGCCGTGCCCGGGCTCCGCTACGTCGAGGTCGAGCCGGAGCCGCGGTTCGGGCGCCTCTGTACCGCCGACGTCCAGGCCCAGCTCGGCCAGGACGTCTGGGATGGGCTGATCCGCGACGAGATCGGCCGGGCCCGCGCCGGCGGCGCCGAGATCCTCGCGACGGTCTACCACGGCTGCCAGCGGCTCGTCTGCGGTTTCGAGACGGAGGGCGCGATCACCATCGAGCACTACCTCTCGGTCTTCGCGCGGGCGCTCGGGATCGAGTTCGAGGACCGGTTCAAGAAGTTTCGCCTCTGGCAAGACCCGGAGCGTGTGCTGGCCGAGGCGACGCCGTGCCAGACCGCGAATCACGTGGACCCCGTGCGCGCGCGGGAGCTGGTCGAGAAGACGTTCGGCCGGATCGTCGCCGCACCGGGCGCGGGCAACGCGGCGGCCTCCTAGCCGCGCTGTCGCGCTGGCGAAACCGTCGTGGAGATCGGGCTCTTCACCGAGTTCGAATGGCGCCCGGGCGTCGACGAGGCCCAGGCCTTCGACGACTCGTTCGCCCAGGTGATGGCCGCCGAGGACCTGGGCTACGACGCCGTGTGGCTGGCCGAGCTGCACTTCCAGAAGGAGCGCTCGGTCCTCTCCTCGCCCCTCGTCGTCGGCGCGGCGATCGCCGGGCGGACGAAGCGCGTGAGGATCGGTTTCGCCGTCCAGGTGTTGCCCCTCATCCATCCCCTGCGCCTCGCCGAGGACGTCGCGACGCTCGATCACTTGAGCAAAGGACGACTCGACTTCGGTGTGGGCCGAAGCGGGCTCCCCAGCCACTACACGGGCTTCAACATCCCGTACGAAGAAAGCCAGGAGCGGTTCGACGAGACGCTCGAAATCCTCCTGCGGGCGTGGACCGAGGAGCGGTTCACCTACGAGGGCAAGTACTTCCAGTTCCACGACGTGTGCGCGGTCCCCAAACCGTACCAGAAACCGCATCCGCCGCTCCGCGTCGCGGCGACGTCCGAGGAGTCGTATGCGGCCGTCGGACGCCGGGGGCTGCCGATCTTCCTGGCGGTGCGGACGTCGAGCATCAGCGAGCTCGAGCGTTACGTCGGCGCCTACCACGCCGCCTGGCGTGAAGCCGGCCACGCCGGGCGCGGCGAGGTCGGCGTGATCCTGCCGGTCTACGTCGCCGACTCGGAGCGCCGCGCGCGGGAGGAGACCGAGGCCAGCGCGATGCACTTCTATCGCTCGGTCGGCGAGGCGCTCCTCACCGGGCCGCGATTGGCGGTCGGTGAGCGGCTCCGGCGCATGAGCTTCGACGAGGTCTTGAAAGATTTCGCCGTCTACGGCACGCCCGAACGCATCGTCGAGCGACTCGAAGACCTACGGGAGGCCCTCGGCTTCACGAAGCTCGCCGTCTGGATGAACGTCGGCTCGCGCATCCCGCCCGAGCGCGTGCTGGCCTCCATGCGGCTGTTCGCGGAGCGCGTCGCCCCGCGGCTCGTGTGATTCCGGCCCCTCGTTGGGGCCGGAAGCCGGCTCACGCGAACGAGGGATCGATCCTCACGTCGACGAGGTGCGGACCGCCGCTCGCGAGCGCCATGCCGACCGCCGGGCCGATGTCCGACGTCTTCTCGACGCGCGTGCCCGGAACGCCGAGCGAGCGGGCCAGGCCCACGAAGTCGATCAACGGCTTGTCGAGGTCCATCGCGACGTAGCGGTCGTCCTCGGCTGAGAAGCCCTTCAGCGCCTTCGTCCGCTGCTTGAGGATCCGGTACGACGTGTTGTTGAAGATCACGTAGACCACCGCCAGCGACTCACGCGCCGCGGTCCAGAGCGCTTGATTCGTGTACATCGAGCTGCCGTCGCCGACCAGCGCGACCACCGGGCGCTTCGGCAGTGCCAGCTTCACGCCGAGCGCCGCCGGCAGCCCCCAGCCGATGCCGCCGCCCCGCAGCCCGAAAAAGCTCTTCGAGTCGGCGCACTTGAAGAAGTGGCGGATGCCCTGCGAGGACGAGATCGCCTCGTCGACGATCACCGCGTCGGCGGGCGTGACTTTCGCAACCTCGTGCATGAGTGTCAGCGGCGAGATCGGCACGCGCGAGGCCTCGGCCTCCGCGCGCTTTGCCAGCTCGGCGCGCTCGGCGGCGAAGGCGGCGGTGACCGCCTCTTTGCGCTTGGCCGCCTGCGGGTGTCCGTTCTGGCCGGTGTTGCGACGAATCGCCTCGGAGATCTCGGGCAGCGTTGCCTTCGGCTCGCCGAAGATCGCGACCTCCGTTGGGTAGTTCTTGCCGAGCTCCCACGGATTCACGTCGAGGTGCACGACCGTCAGCCCCGGCGGCATCGGATCGACGTCGTCGGGCAACGAGAGCGTGAAGAGGTCACCGCCCACCGAGAAGAGCAGGTCGTGGCGCATCAGCAGCGCCCTGATAGGCGGGCCGATGCGCGGCATCGAGCCCGCGTAGAGCGGATGGGTGAACGGGAAGCTGCACGTGCTCGCCACGCCTTCGGTGATCACGGGCGCCCCGATCAGCTCCGCCAGCTCGGCAAGCTCGGCGAGGGCGTCGCCGTGGGCGACCGCGTCACCCGCGATGATCACTGGGTTCTGAGCCTTCGCGAGCAGCTCGGCCGCGCGCGCGACCGCCGAGCGGTCGCCGACGATGCCCGGCGCGACGCGCGTCGGCGCACCGAGATCCAGGTCGCGCTCGGCGTTCAGCACATCGACCGGTAGCGAGAGGAAGACGGGCCCGCTCGGATGGGCAAACGCGGTCTTGATCGCGCGGTGCACGATGCGCGGCAGGTCCTCGAGTCGGCGCGCCTCGGTCGACCACTTCACCAGCGGCGCGGCCATCGGAGGAAGATCCGACCAGAGGATCGGCTCCGTCACGTTGAACCCCTGGTCGTGCTGGCCCGCGGTGAGGAGCATCGGCGCGCCCGACTTGCTCGCGTCGTAGAGCATGCCCATCGCGTTGCCGAGCCCCGGTGAGACGTGCACGTTGACGGCCGCCAGCCCGCCGCTCGCCTGGGCGTAGGCGTCCGCCATCGCAATCGCGACCGCCTCCTGCAGCGCGAGCACGTAGTGGACGCCGGGCTCGCGCGCGAGCCCGTCCATGAGCGGCAGCTCGGTGGTGCCGGGGTTGCCGAACATGACCGAGACGCCTTCCTGCCTGAGGATCTGGAGGAACGCTTGCTTGCCGGTGATGTATGCCATAGGGGCAGATGATAAGCTCTCCTGCGTGTCAGTTCCAGATGCACCGCTGCTGCGCGCCGCCCGCCGGCAGCCGACCTCGTACACGCCCGTGTGGCTCATGCGACAGGCCGGGCGTTACATGCCTGAATATCGCGCGATGCGCGAGCGGTACGGGTTCCTCGAGCTCGCTCGCAACCCGGAGGCGGCGGCGGAGGTCACGCTCCAGCCCGTCGAGCGTCTCGGCGTCGACGCGGCGATCCTCTTCGCCGATATCCTCCTGATCGTCGAGCCGCTCGGCGTCGGACTCGAGTTCGCGAAGGGTGAGGGGCCGGTGATCCATCGCCCGGTCCGAAGCGAGGAGGCGATCACGCGACTCGACCGCATCGACGTCGAGTCCGCGGTGCCGTTCGTGTTCGAGACCGTGCGCCGCGTGAAGCGAGCGCTGGGCGGGCAGGTGCCGCTGATCGGCTTCGCGGGCGCGCCGTTCACGGTGGCGTCATACGTCGTCGAGGGCGGCCCGTCGCGCGACTATCTGCACACCAAGCGACTCATGTACGAGGAGCCCGAGGGCTGGAGCCGCCTCATGGGGATCCTCGTCGACGGAACCGCGCGCTATCTCAACGGCCAGATCGCCGCCGGCGCCGACGCGGTGCAGATCTTCGACTCGTGGGTCGGCGTGCTCGGGCCCGACGACTACCGCACCTTCGTGCTGCCGTACACGCGCGCGCTGATCCGTGCGCTGACGCCGGGAACGCCGGTCATCCACTTCGGAACCGGCACCGCGTCGCTCCTGCCCTCGATGCGCGCGGCGGGCGGCGCCGTGATCGGCCTGGACTGGCGGGTGGACCTCGACGCGGGCTGGGCGGCCGTGGGCCACGACGTTGCCGTGCAGGGCAATCTCGACCCGGCGGTGCTCCTTTCGAAGCCCGCGTACATCCGCCAGCGTGTGAAGGACATCCTCGACCGCGCCGCCGGCCGCCCGGGCCACATCTTCAACCTCGGCCACGGGATCCTTCCGCAGACGCCGGTCGAGCACGCCCGAGCGCTGGTCGAGATGGTTCACGAGCTCTCCGACCGGCGATGAGCGCCGTCGACTCGGTGCTGCTCGTCGCCTTCGGGGGCCCGACGGCGCGGCACGAGATCCGGCCGTTTCTCGAGATCGTCACACGCGGGCGCGGTATTCCCGCGGGCCGCCTCGAAGAGGTCGCGCATCACTACGAGCAGATGCCGGGCGGCCGCTCGCCGCTCGCCGAGCTCACGTTCGCCCAGGCCCGCGGGCTCGAGCAGGCGCTCGCCCGGGCCGGGCCCGCGCTGCCCGTGTTCGTCGGAATGAGGAACTGGCATCCGTTCCTGCACGAGACGCTCGCCGAGATGGCGGGCAAAGGAGCGCGGCGCGCGCTCGGCATCATCCTCTCGCCGCTCCGCACCGAGGCCTCGTGGGAGCGCTACATGCAAGACGTGGCCGAGGCGCGGGCCCGCGTCGCGCGCGCGCCCGAGGTCGGCTTCGCGCCGGCGTGGTTCGAATACCCGCGCTTCGTCGCCGCGGTCGCCGACCGTACGCGGGCAGCGCTCGGGGAGATTCCAGAAGACGCGCGGGCGTCGACGCCACTGGTCTTCACGGCGCACAGCGTGCCGGTCGCGATGGCCGAGGCCTCGCCCTACGTGTCGGACTTGACTGCGGCGGCGCGTGCCGTCGCGAGGCGCCTCGGCCACGCTCGCTGGTCGGTCGCTTACCAGAGCCGGAGTGGAAGCCCGCGCGAGTCGTGGCTCGAGCCGGACGTGACCTCCGTGCTCCGGCGCCTCGCGGCCGACGGCGAGCGCCACGCCGTCGTCGTGCCGATCGGCTTCGTGTGCGATCACGTCGAGGTGCTGTACGACCTCGACGTCCAGGCCCGTCGGGTGGCCGCCGCCGCTGGCCTCAGCCTTCATCGCGCGGCGGCTGTGAACGATCATCCCGAGTTCATCGCGATGCTGGCGGAGCTGGTCCGCGGCATTCACGGCAGTGCGAGGTGAGATCGGCTGCCGGTCGAGCCGAGCGGTGACATGGCTCGGCTGAAGCTCGTCGTCGTCGGCGGGGGCATCACCGGGCTCGCGGCGGCGCACCGCGCCGTCGAGCTCGCGCGCGAGCGGTCCACGGCGCTGGACCTCACGCTGATCGAAGCGCGCGCCGGGCTCGGGGGCACCATCGCGACCGAGCGCGCCGGCGGGTTCCTGATAGAGGCGGGTCCCGACTCGTTCCTGTCGGAGAAGCCGTGGGCCCTGGCGCTGTGTCGGCGTCTAGGCGTGGAGGATCGGCTCGTCCGGACGGACGATCGCTTCCGGAAGGTGTTCGTGTGGCGCGCCGGGCGCCTCCACCCCCTGCCGGACGGGTTCCAGCTTCTGGCCCCGACCAAGCTCGGTCCGTTCATCACGTCAGGGCTCTTCTCCTGGCCGGGCAAGCTCCGGATGGCCCTCGACCTCCTCCTGCCGCGGGGCGTGTCCGACGACGAAAGCCTCGGCGCGTTCGTTCGCCGGCGGCTCGGCCGCGAGGCGCTCGAGCGCGTCGCCCAGCCGCTGGTCGCCGGCATCTACACGGCCGATCCTGACGATCTCTCGCTGGCGGCGACCATGCCGCGCTTCCGCGAGCTCGAGCGGCGCGAGCGGTCCGTCGTCCTGGGCCTCTGGCGGGCGAACCGCAAGGCGCCGCAGGCGGGAACGAGCGGAGCGCGGTGGAGCCTCTTCGTGACGTTTCAGAACGGTATGGAGGAGCTCGTCACCACGCTCGCGTCGCGGCTTCCACCGGGCACCGCGCTGCTCAAGCACCGCGTGGACGGGATCGAGCGCCACGGTCACGGCTGGCGCGTCCTCAGCGCCGAAGGTGCCGCGGTGGAGGCCGATCGGGTCATCGTCGCGGCCGAGGCGTACACCACCGGCCGACTGCTGCGGTACGTCGATCCGGCGCTCGCGACCTTGCTCGGCGAGATTCCGTATGCTTCCTCGGCGACGGTGACGCTGGGTTACCGCCGCGGAGACGTGCCGAATCCGCTCGACGGCTTCGGCTTCGTCGTCCCGCGCACCGAGCGCCGCGCCGTGCTGGCCTGCACGTTCTCGAGCGTGAAGTATCCGGGTCGCGCGCCCGAGGGGCACGCGCTGCTCCGGTGCTTCGTGGGCGGCGCGCTGAACGAGGGCATTCTCCAGTCGGACGACGGCGCGCTGGTCGCGGGCACGAGGGACGAGCTACGCCAGGCGCTCGGGGTCACCGCCGAGCCCGTCCTGACGCGCGTCTCTCGCTGGCCCAAGGCGATGCCGCAGTACCACGTCGGCCACGGGGGCCGTGTCGAGACGATCGAGCGGTGCGCCGCCGCGATCCCGGGCCTGCATCTGGCCGGCGGTGCCTTTCGGGGCGTCGGGATCGCGGACTGCGTGAGATCGGGCGAGGCCGCCGCCGAGCGAGCCCTCGGCAGCCAGTCGCCGGCGTCAGACCGTCTCGATCGTCCCGAGCCGGCGTAGCTCCTCGATCCGCTCCCGGGAGTAACCCAGCACCTCGCCGAGGACTGCGCGCGTGTGCTCGCCGACGCGGTACGGCGCCGCTCCGCGCGGCGCCACGGGCCGGTGGTCGACGTGAAAGGGCACGGCCGTGATCCGCACGGCGCCGCGCCCGGGGTGGTGGATGACCGGGAACGCCTGACGCTCGGCCAGGTGCGGGTGAGCGACAACCTCGGCGGGCGAGAGCACGGCGGCGGCGGGAACCCGCGCCGCCGTGAGCGCCGCCACCGCCTCCTCGACCGTCTTGAAGCGGTCGAGCCACTCGCAAATGACCGGGTGCAGCTCAGCCCAGTGCTCCCGGCGTGCCGCCGGCGTGGCGAAGCGCGCGTCCGCCGCCAGCTCGGGCCGGTCCATCATCGCCACGAGCCGCGCCCAGAGCTGCGGCGCCCCGACCGTCTGCATCGCCACGTGGCGGCCGCCGATCCCGTGGACGACCATGCCCGGGCGCGGGCCGGGATACTCCGCGCCCGCGTTCAGCATGCCGCCGTAGTTGATGTCCTCGGCGGCGACGAGGCACTCGAGCATCGAGACGTCGAGGTGCCCGCCCTTGCCCGTCCGCGTTCGCCGCCAGAGCGCGGCCAGGATGGCGCCGAACGCGTGCGTGCCCGCCAGCACGTCGGCCGCCTGGAGATATCCGGGCCGTGGCGCCGGGTCGTCCTGCTGCTCGAGATGCATCACGCCCGACATGGCGTTGACGATGTGGTGGAACGCGGGCTGCAGGCTCAGAGGCCCGGTCTGGCCGAAGCCGGAGATCGAGCAGTAGACGAGATCGGGCCGGACGGCGGTGAGCGTGGCGTAGTCGCAGCCGAGCTTCGCGACGACTCCCGGCAGGAAGTTCTCGACCACGACGTCGGCGGCGTGCGCGAGATCCAGCACGACCTCGCGCGCCTTGGGATGCGCGAGGTCGAGCGCGAGGCTCGACTTGCCGGCGTTGATCCGGATAAAGTACGTGGCCTGGTCGGTGCGCCCCTCCTCGATCTGGACGTGGCCCCGTCGCGTGTCGTCTCCTTCGCCCGGGCGTTCCACCTTGATCACACGCGCGCCCAGGTCGGCGAGCAGGCGCGTGCAGTAGGGGCCGGCCAGCACGCGCGTGAAATCGAGCACGGTGAGACCGGCGAGAAGCGCGTCGTCAGAAGCGGGCATGCGATCTCCTTCCTTCACGTGTTTCAAGCTCGCCTTCGCGCAGTCGGTCCATTAGTCTAGCAGGGCGTTCGATCGGAGCGAGAGGAGGACCCGGCATGCGGATGCTCGAGACGTGGCGGCAGATCACGGCGCGCGCCGTCGAGGTGGGCGTCGATGCTTGAGGCCGTGACGATGAAAGAGATCGACGCGATCTTCGCGGTGACCGACGCTCTTGGCATTCACCGGGAGTCGCTGGTGATCCCGCTCGGCCCCGCCGCGCTCGGGCGCGTCCGCCGCCTGCCGAGCGGAAAGCTCGAGATCACGGTGGACGCCAACCGTCCGATCGACGAGTGGGTGACCGAGCTTCCGCGGCTCATCGCCGCCGCCCAGGGGACGTGAGCTGACGGCAGGGCTCAAGCGCGAGCTGGGCGTCCTGTCGCTGGCGGCGGTCGTCTTCTTCAACGTGAGCGGCGGGCCCTACGGCGTCGAGGACACGGTTGCCTCCTTCGGCCCGGGACTGGCGCTGCTCCTGCTGGTGCTGACCCCGGTGTTCTGGAGCCTGCCCGTCGCGCTCGTGATGGCCGAGCTCGCCGCGGCCATGCCGGACGAAGGCGGCTACGTGACGTGGACGCGCCGCGCCTTCGGGCCCTACTGGGCGTTTCAAGTCGGCTGGTGGAGCTGGCTCGACAGCTTCGTGGACGTTGCCGTCTATCCGGCGCTGTTCGTGGAATACGTCAAATTCTGGTGGCCGGGCATGACGTCGACGGAGCGTTGGCTCCTGGCCCTCGCCTTCATCGTGCTGCTCACGGGTCTGAACCTCGCCGGTGTCCGACCCACGGGACGCGCCGCCGTCGTGCTCGCGATCGCGGCGCTCCTGCCGATCGCCGCTCTCACGATCGCCGGGGTCGCGGCAGCGCGCGGGGCACCGTGGACGCCGTTCGCTCTCGAGGACCGGCCCCTCGGCGCGGGGCTCGGCGTGGGCCTCGCCGTCGTGATGTGGAATTACTCGGGATGGGACACGCCCGCGACCGTGCTCGGCGAGACGCGCGCGCCCGAGCGGACCTTCCGCGCCGCGCTCTTCCTGGCGCTGCCCGTGATCGGCCTGGCGTACGTCCTGCCGGTCGGCGCCGCGCTGGCGGGCGGCACCGTCGAGTGGAGCTTTTGGACGACGGGCGCCCTCCCCGAGATCGCGCGATCGGTCGGCGGCGACTGGCTCGGTCACGCCGTCGCTCTCGGCGCTGTCGTGAGCAGCGCCGGACTCTTCATGTCGCTCGTGCTGACCAACTCGCGTCTGCCGTACGTCCTGGCCCGCGAGCGCGCGCTGCCCGCGTGGCTCGCCGCAGTAAATCCGCGGTTCGGGACACCCTGGGCCGCGATCATCGTCTCGGCGGCGTGCTACGCGGCCTTCGCCGTCTTCTCGTTCAAGGAGCTGATCGTCCTGAACATCTGGCTCTACTCGATCACGCTACTGATCGAGCTGGCGGCATTTGTGAGGTTGCGGGCGACCGAGCCGGCGATGAACCGCCCGTGGCGGGTGCCCGGCGGCCCTGCGGTCGCGGCCGTCGTCGTCGTGTGCCCCGCGCTCTTCGCCCTCGGCGCGATGGTGACCGCGGGATGGGGCAACACGGTCGCCGGCGCGGCGGCGGCGCTCACCGGGCCGCTGGCGTACCGCGTGCTCGGCGGACGCGCGACGCTGGCCCGGGAGGGCCGGGCATGAACGGCGTGGTGAACAGCGTGGCGTACGCGGGCGGCCTCCGGATCGGGGAGGTAGCGATCCCCGATATCAGCGAGGTCCTGAAGCAGCCGGGCCGGTTCGTCTGGATCGGGCTCCACGAGCCGGACGACGCAGTGCTCGCGGAGGTCCAGCAGGAGTTCGCGCTCCACGACCTCGCCGTCGAGGACGCGGCCCGCGCCCGCCAGCGGCCGAAGCTCGAGCGCTACGGCGATTCGCTCTTCGTCGTCCTGCGCACCGCCCACCTCGATTCCACCACCGGCGGGATCGAATTCGGGGAGACGCACCTCTTCGTCGGGGTCGAACTACATCGTCTCGGTCCGGCACGGGCCCTCGCTGCCCTATGTCGAGGTGCGCTCGCGCTGCGAGGCGAACCCGGAGCTGCTGGCCAAGGGGCCCGGCTTCGTCTTGTACGCGCTCATGGACTTCATCGTGGACCAGTACTTCCCGGTCGTCGATGCGTTCGAGGACAAGCTGGAGACGCTCGAGGACAACATCTTCAGACAGACCCTCACCCGGGAGACCACCGAGCGGATCTACGGGCTCAAGCGCGACCTCCTCGAGGTGAAGCGAGCGGTCGTCCCGCTGGTCGACATGTGCAACCGGCTCGTGCGCGCCGACGTCGCGGTGGTTCCCGAGGCCGCCCGCGTCGACTTCCGCGATGTCTACGACCACGCGATCCGGATCAACGAGATGATCGACACGCTGCGGGAGCTCCTGACGACCGCGCTGGAGGCGAACCTCTCGCTGATCTCGGTCTCCCAGAACGAGGACATGAAGCGGCTGGCGGGTTGGGGCGGCGATCATCGCAGTGCCGACGATGATCGCGGGAGTCTACGGCATGAACTTCAAATTCATGCCCGAGCTCGAGTGGCCATTTGGCTACCCGGTGGTGATGGGCATCATGTTCGGGGCCTGCGGGTTTCTCTACTACCGCTTCAAGCGCTCCGGCTGGCTCTGAGCCGGCTCAGCGCCGGGTCCGCGCCCGGCTCGACCCAAGGTTCTCCTCGATGACGGCGGCCAGGCAATCGAGGGACGCCAGTGAGTAGACGTAGGTTTTCCAGTCGACGGCGACGTGGTCCTCCCGCTCGCCGGGGCGCGTCATCGGAAAGATCTCGACCGAGACATTGGGGCCCGGCGCCGAGCAACCGCCGGCGCACCCCTCGCGCAGCCGCACGCGCTCGTCGAGCCCCCGCTCGGCGACGAGCTCTTGCAGATGGGGCCCGATCGCCGCCGCGTTCAGCCTGACGGACCGTCCGCCACGCGCGATCGGCAACGCCACGCTGCCCGGCTCACGCGGGCACACGGTGATCACGAGCCGGCGGGGCGTCACGTGCGCGCCCGCGTCGCGGCGAGCCGTGCCGCGGCGACGACGGGCTCCTCGGCGGGCCGGTGCCAGCGCGCCCGGAGCCCGGCGCGGGCGACGGCGCGTATCGTCCCGGCGCGGAACCACGGATCGTCGAGCACGCTTCCGGCCCAGCTTGCATCCACCGGCTGCGGAAGCTTCAGCGTCCGCGCGACCTCGAGGGCGCGTGCCGCGAGATGGCGCTGGCCTTCCGCCACGATTCGCCGTGCGCGCCGGTCGCCACG
>Ga0099827_10000220_pt1 | contig 23193 bp, 22 predicted proteins | sample CZO8metaG_FD_79339 | JGI IMG/M metagenome (GOLD analysis project Ga0099827, IMG submission 79339) | Vadose zone soil microbial communities from the Eel River Critical Zone Observatory, Northern California, USA - CZOApr15con1.8 metaG | ecosystem: Environmental > Terrestrial > Soil > Vadose zone ...
CATCCGGCGCTGGCATTCATCGACCCGGACCTGAAGCAGGGCGCCGTCGCCGAGAACAACCTGGGCCTGCCGCTGGTGATGTCGGGCGGGTTTGCGCTGACCTATGCGGTCACCACCCCGCGCAGAAAATGCGCCGTGCGCTGCTTTCACCGGGAGATTCCGGCGATCCAGCAGAAGTACGAGGCGATCTCGAAGAAGCTGCGATCGCTCGCCAACGGCTGCTTCGTCGATTTCGATTTCCAGCAGTCGGGAATCAGCGTCCGCCAGCGCGTCTTTCCGATCGTGCGGATGGACTGGGTCGCGGGCGATACGTTGGGGGTCTGGCTGGACAAGCACTTCGACGATCCGCGCGCGCTCGCCAAGGCCCGCGGCGACTTCGCCGCCATCGCGCGCTTCCTCGAGCAGAAGGGGATCGCCCACGGCGACATTCAGAACGGCAACGTGATGGTGGCGAACGGCGAGATCAAGCTGATCGATTACGACGGCATGTTCGTGCCCGGCATGCGTGCCGACAACGCCAGCGAGACCGGGCACAAGCACTTCCAGCATCCCGATCGGCGGGTTTCCAGCTTCGGTCCCAGGATGGACCGGTTCAGCTTCATCGCGCTCGATCTCAGCCTGCGGGCCGTCATCGAGGACAAGTCGCTGTACCGGAAGTTCCGCGAGGGCGGCGAGACCATCATCTTCAAGGCCAACGATTTCGCCGATCCGGCGAACAGCGAGATCTTCCGGCGCCTGCTGGCGATGCCGAAGCTCAAGGAGCCAGCGCGCAACTTCGCCGCAATCTGCCAAGCGCCGCTCGCGGCGGTGCCGACCATCGACGAGTTTCTTGCCGGCCGCGGCATTCCGGCGGCGAAGACGCCGATCAAGACGTCGCCCTTGCCCGAGCAAAAGCCGCGGGCGGCCGCCTACATCCCAGCCTATCCGGTCGTCGATGCGCTGAATTTCTCCGCCGCCCTGCAACGGGTCGGCGACCGCGTCGAGCTGATCGGGCGGATCGTCGAGGTCAAGCCGGGATCGCGCAAGCGGGGCAAAGGCCCGGCCAAGCGCTACGTCTTCATCAATTTCGGCTCGTGGCGGGGCAACATCGTCAAGATCTCGATCTGGTCGGACGGGCTCGCCAAGCTCAAGGAGCAGCCGTCGAACGCGTGGATCGGGCGCTGGGTGAGCGTCACCGGCCTTATGGACGTGCCGTATGAAACCAAGCGCTTCAAGCACCTGAGCATCACGGTGCAGGAGGACGGCCAGATCCAGCAGCTCGATGAGGCGGAGGCCGGTTTTCGCTTGGCGAGCATTTCGCCGCCGCCGCGCGATGGCCGGCGTCAGCCGGCTGCGGCCGCGTCCGCCGCCCCGCGACGCACGGCCCGGGTGCCGCGGCGCACGTCGGCGCGGATGCGCCGCTGGATATGGGCGATCGGGGCGGTCGTTGCTGTCATCGTGGCGATGATGTTGCTGCGAATGCTGCGATGGGCGCTATGAGGCTGCTATTTCTTGTCGTCGGTCGTCTCGCCTGTGCTCTGTCCGCTGGTCGCACCTGACGGCTTGTTGCTGCTCTCGCTCGATGAGCCGGTGTTGCTGCCCTGGAACATCGTGAGCGTGGGCAGCGATGACAGGTTGAGATTATTGATCACCCACATGCCCGCCAGCGCAATGCACCCGGCGATCAATATCGTCGGGAGCGTGACGACCAAGGCGCCGAGGAGGCTGGCGAAGGCCGCCAATACGTGGACGCCCGCCACCCACAGCTGCTTGGCGGCGAGGAACAAGGCATAGGCCACGGCTGCAACGACGATGACGAGCAGGATTTGCTTCCACAGCGGCCAGTTCTCCCACGGCGCTTGCGTCATCTTGGTGATCTGGTCGATCGACCACGTCCAGACGAGCTGAACGAATCGGATGATCGCGGCAATGCCCTGCTGCAGGAATTGCAGGAACTGGTCGAAAATCTGCTTCATGACCGAACCTCCCTGGCCCCGGCCCGGCGAACAGCTTCAACGAACGATAAGACAAGCATTCATGCGGACGCTGATCACCGGGCGAACCTAATAGAACGCCGGGCTTGTTCTTTCGGTTCCGAGACACGCTCGATTGAAGACCTGGCCGCAACGCGAAAGAGCACGCAAACCGCCGCCGCGTACCTCCGCTTGCGCCCGGACTTCTCCCCCGGAGTTATGGCAATTCCTGAAAATTGCTATCGTTGCTCGTTTAGCAAGACATCCGATCTCAGCTCGGATTTGATTCAGGTGCTGCGGATCGGGTCACTGCCGAGGCAAGAGCGTGATCGGGAACCCAATGCGGTTTGCGGCGGTTGCACTAATCCCGGCGCTGATGGCCGGTTCGACCGAAGTTTCGCGCGCCATGACCGACGGCGAGGTGGAGCGTCTCGTTGCGCAGGAAATCAAGCCGTTGCTGCCGGCAAACCGGGCCGGCGGCGCTGCCGTCGCGGTTCGGCTCGAAGGGCGAACGGTATTCTTCAATTACGGCTTCGCCGACCTCGCCGACAAACGGCCGATCACTTCCGACTCGCTGTTCAATCTCGCATCGATCCGCAAGGCATTCGAGGCCACGCTGCTGGCGCAGGCCGTCGCGCGAGGCGAGCTCGAATTCGACGATCCTGTGGCCAAGCACGTCGTCGAGCTGCAGCAAGGCGGCTACGTCCGTCGGGTTACGATTGGCCAGCTTGCCACCCACACGTCGGGGCTGTTGCTCCGGACCGACTATCCGCCCTGGCCGACGTGCTGTTACACGCTGGCGGACTTCATCCGCGCCATCAACGCCTTTACGCCGGAGCGGGGGGAGGAGCCCGGCAAGCAGCATATCTATACCCATGCCGGTTACGTGCTGTTGCAGCTTGCGCTCGAGAGCAGGTTCGGCACGCCGATTGGAGACCTGATCGATCGGCGCGTGCTCGAGCCGCTCGGCATGACCTCGACCGCGCTGCCGGAGCGCGGTGCAAACGGCAGGGGCCAGCTTGCCCCAGCGCTCATGCGCCGCGCTGTGCAGGGCTACTCGGAGAACGGCGACCCGATCGGGGAATCCGGCGACCAGCAGGTCTATTACGACTTCCCGGGCACCGGCCAGATGTTCTCCTCGGCACGCGATCTCGCCGTCTTTCTCGCTGCCAATCTGGGCGAGCAGCCGGTCGATCCGGTGCTTGCGCAGGCGATGCTATCGACGCAGCAAGGCGTCTTCCGCATCAGCGCGCGCAATACCCAGGCCCTGGCCTGGGAGGTCAACGACTTCGGCGGACCGCTGATCGTCGACAAGCCCGGCGGCCTCGACAATTCCTCGACCTACATCGGCCTCGTTCCGAGCCAGAAGCTCGGCATCGTGATCCTCGCGAACCGGGGCAATCAGCATCCGTTCGAGATCGCCCGTCACCGGATCCTGCCGGCGCTTGCGCGATGACGTAAGCAGACGGTTCGTTCCCGCGTTCGCTCGGGTTAGGTGCGCGGCACGGGCTTGCCCGCGAGCACGGTCCCGGCCGGGAACAGCCGCTGGCGGCCGCTGCGCGTGCCTTTGTAGTTGTCGAGGAATTCGAACGTGCCGTCGCGCAGCTCCAGGATCGCCACGTCGGCCGGCGCGCCCACGTTGAGCGTGCCGCGGTCGTCGAACGACGGGAACACGCGCGCGGAATTGACGGTCGCGCAGGCGATGATCTCCTTCAGCGGCATGCCGAACATCATGAACTTCGACATGACGTTGGGGAAATCGACCACGCCGGTGGTCTTCGACATCAGGTTCCAATCCGTGGAGAAGGTATCGGGCCAGAAACCCTGCTTGGTCGCGCGCTCCACGGTGGCCCAGTCGAAGTGATCGAAGGTCCCGTTGCCGAAGTCGAAGATGATGCCGCGGCGGCGCGCGGCCGCCACGTCCGGAAACAGCCGGCCGTCCTCGTCGAGGATGCCGTTGGGCGCCGGGGCGTACAAATGGGTGACGATGTCGCCGCGCTTGAGCAGCGGCAGGATGGCGCGCATCGGCGAGACCGATTGGCCGATGTGGATCATCACCGGCAGGTTGAAGGGGGCGGCCGCCTCCTGCGCGCGCCGCAGTGCCTCGAGATCGTTGGTGCCGGCGACGTTCTTCGAGAGTCGCGCCTTGACGCCGACCACGACATCGCGGTTGCGTGCGATCGCCCCCTGCGCCAAAGCCACATTGGCGCGGTTGATGTCGTGCAGCTCGCCGCCGGGCGCGACCCCGGTGCGCGCGATGTTCACCAGCGCGCGGCCGATTTGCGGCGCGCCCCGCGCGACGGCGGCGATCGCATCGATGTTGTCCGCGCCGCCCGAGCCGGCATCGACCCAGCCGGTCACGCCGTCCTGCAGCACCAGCGGCGGCCCTTCCTTGCTGCGGCCGGCATGGGTGTGGATGTCGATCAGGCCCGCCGTGACGATCTTGCCGCGCGCATCGAGCGTTTCGGTGGCGTCGCCCGCGATGTCGGCCTCGACCGCCGCGATCTTGCCGCCGGCGATCGCCACGTCGCGCACCGCATCGAGCCCGATCGAGGGATCGATCACGCGTCCGCCCTTGATCAGCAGATCGTAGGTCGCCGCGAGCGCCCGCGGGACGCGGGCGAGCAGCGCGGCGCCGGCGCAGACGAATTGGCGTCGGTTCATCATGGTCGAGCGATCAGTAGTTGGCGACGACCGGCCCCGGGTCGAAGCGGTAGTTGATGCCGACGCGCACAATTTCGTCGGTGATCCGGCTGCTGATGGTACCCGATCCCGCAAGGTAAGGAGTGCAGTTGGCGGCGCCGCCACCCCCAATGATGAGGATACCCCCATAGCAGCCGGGGAACGTGGCGAAGGCGGTGCTGACCTTGCCCAGATCGACGTGCAGATACTCGACCTTCCAGCTCCGATTGCCGGTGATGCTTCCTTCGGCGCCGGCGCCGATGGTCCAGCCAGCCTTCGTGACGCTGTTGCTGAAGCTGGCCAGCGGACACGTGAAGCCTATTACGACCTGAGGTACGCAACCGGGACCGGCATTGGAGCCAACGGCAGTCGAGGAGCCATTGATCGTCACCCGGCCATAGGCCAGACCGCCGGTGGCGTAGAGCAGCCAGCGATCGGCGCCGAAGCCGACGCGGCCGCGCAGCGTGCCGAGCCAGGTGAGCTTTTCCGTGTAGGCCGTCGTCACGGTTCCGACGAGGGGGACCCCGTTAAAAGTCCCACTGGTGGCGTTGGTGGTGATGAAAATCTGGTCCCCCTTCTGGCCCGAAACCTGGATATCCGTTTCGACTCCGATGAGGTAGTTGGCTCGCTGCCAATTGTAGCCGGCCTGGAAGCCGCCGATCGCGCCGTTCAATTTGTTCGAGTCGCTGCCGGCCGCACAAAATGCAGACCCCACCGGCGCGCAAGTCGTCGCAGCAGGAGGAGCGCCGCCTACGGACTGTGCAAAGAAGTTCCAGTCGTTGCTCGACCTGCCCCAGCTGTAGCCGACGTTGGCGCCGGCGTAGAAGCCGGTCCAACTAAAGACCGCGACGGGCGGTGCCTTGTAAACTGGTTTGGTCAGGTCGGCCGCGGCTGCGGGGTCCGCAGCCAGCGCGGCGAGCGCAAAGCCTGCAAGCCAAAGCCTCTTCATGGTGCCCCCGACCAATCGCGGCGATTTTGACGTTCGGTCATTTTACATTGGAATGACAACCTGAGCTGTGATGTTTTGATCACAGTGGACAGAAATGTCCTCTTCGCCACCCGCGGCGCTTGTACTCGGTTACCTCGCAGCAGCTTGTCGAGCGTGATCGGCAGACGGCGAGCCGGCATTGGCTTGAAGCATGCGCCGCGCGATCAGTATTTTGCGACCACCGGGCCGCCGAACGTCACCAGCACGCCGGCGCCGGCATAGTAGCTGGTCTCGTGGGCGTAGAAGATGCCCGCCGGAACGAGCGACGTCGGCGCATTCACCGGACCGGTATATATCGGCCGCGTGATCCCCGGCACCTTGTCGTCGTAATTGACGCCCACGAAGCCACGGAATGTCGACGTCGGGCTGAACTTGTAGGCGAAGCCCGCCTCCGCGTTGGCGACCAGGACGCCGGTCGTTGCGCTGGCCGAGACGGCGCTGTTGCCGGTGAAGAGCGCCGTCGTGGCAATTCCGAGATCGGTTCCGGACAGCGAGGTGTAGCGTTCGGCCACCCCGACCCAGCCGCCGATTCCCAGCGTGAGCGCATTGCTCACCGCGGCGGCGAAATCCAATCCGACCCGCGCCCCCACGTCGGTCCAGCGCAGCGAGGTATTGGCGGCGTAGTTCGCGGTGTTGAGCACGGCGCCGGTAGCAGGGAGGATTTGCGTGAGCGATTGCGACAGCGTCTGCTTGGCGCGGGCGCCGCCGCCGAACACCGCGACGGACGGGGTCACCGCGACCGCGCCGAACCGCCAGTCGTACAGCGCCTTTCCGTTGAGCTGCCAGGCGGTGTATTCGGTCTTGAGCGTCCCGCTCACCGAGCAAGCGAAGGCGTTACAATTCAAGCCATCGTTGCGAAAGGCCCCGCTCAAGAATTGCAAGGCGACATTGGGCGCGACGGCGCCGCTCTGCGACTGGTTGGCGTCCGCTGCGACGAACGAGGCCCCGGCCTCCAGCCTGAGGCTCGATCCCGGCACCAGGTAGCCGATCGCCCCGCGCACGCCCGCGCCGTTCAGGTGCGGGTCGAAGCTTTGCACCGCGCCCGAATCCGGAAAGGGAAAGCTCCCGATGTTTTTCATTCCGAGCGAATAGGTCGGTAGGTTCACCCGCTCGTACATGCCGTCGACCCAGACGTAGTAGTTGTCGGTGACCACGGCGGGTCGCGCCTTGTAGACCGGCGTCATGTCCGCGGCGCGCGCCGCGCCGCCTGCTAACCCGGTGAGTACGGTGGTGAATGCAAGCCCCGCAATTGCCAGTCTGTTCCCATGCATGGCAGCCCCCTGCGCCTGACAGGGGTTGAAATTTACGGCAAGTGCGCGTGCTTTGCTGTGACGTTTGGATCACAGTGAATGAAAATCGCCAGCCAAGGCTGGGACGCGCGAACGTCAGACACCCCCATGTCATCGCTGTATCCCGACACCTCCGGCGTCACTTCCGCATCAGCTTGTCGAGCGTGATCGGCAGATCGCGCACGCGCTTGCCGGTGGCGTGATAGACCGCGTTCGCGATCGCCGCCGCGGTGCCGACGATGCCGATCTCGCCGACGCCCTTGACGCCGAGCGGATTGATCTCGTCGTCCTTCTCCTCGACGAAGATCACGTCGATCGCGTACACGTCCGCGTTCACCGGCACGTGATAGTCGGCGAGATTGTGCGTCATGAACCGCCCGAACCGGTGGTCGGTCAGGGTCTCCTCGTGCAGCGCCATGCCGATGCCGCCGACCACGGCGCCGAGGATCTGGCTGCCGGCGGTCGTCGGATTGAGGATGCGGCCGGCTGCCACCGCGCTGACCACGCGCGTGACCCGGATGACTCCGAGCTCCTCGTCGACCTTGACCTCGGCGAACACCGCCGAGTGCGTGGAGTGCGCGTATTTGCCGTCCTCGTTCGGCGCGGCGCTCGCTTCTTTTTCGATCCGGTCGGCTTTGCCGGCGCGCATCGCGTCCGCCACCGCGACCTCGCGCCGCTCGTCGTCCTTGCGCCGGATTTTTCCCTCGGCGAAGACCACGTCGTCGAGCTTTGCGCCGGCGAGCGGCGATCCCTTGATCTTCTGCGCCAGGGCGAGCAGCTCCTGCTGCACCGCCCGGCAGGCCGCGTGAATGGCGGAGCCGACCGACGAGGTTGTGAACGATCCGCCTTCGACCGGTGCATCCGGCAGCGCGGAATCGCCGAGCTTCACCGTCACGCTGTCGAGCGGCACGCCGAGCATCTCGGCGGCGATCTGGGCCATCATCGTATAGGTCCCGGGCCCGATATCGGCGGTCGCGCTCGCGATCTCGACGCTGCCGTTGGCGGTGATCACCGCCCTGGCGCTCGCCGGAACCTGCATCGCCTCCCAGATGCCGGTCGCCATGCCCCAGCCGACGAGCTCGTTGCCGTCCCGCATCGAGTGCGGCTGCGGATTGCGCTTCGACCAGCCGAACTTTTCCGCCCCCTGCCGGTAGCATTCCCGCAGCTGCTTGCTGCTGTAGGGCTTGTCCTGGATCTGGTCCTTCTCGGAATAGTTGATCAGCCGCAGCTCGAGCGGATCGATCTTCGCCGCATAGGCGAGCTCGTCCATCGCGCATTCGATCGCGTAAAGGCCTTCCGCTCCGCCCGGCGCCCGCATGTCGCAGGGCGTGTTCAGGTCGAGCTTGACCAGCCGTTGGGAGAGCTGGCTGTTGGCGCAGCGGTAGAGCTGGCTCGACCAGGTGACGAAATGCCGCTGGAAATCCTCGAATTGCGAGGTCATGGCGACGGCGTCGTGCCGGAACGAGGCGAGGCTGCCGCCGCGATCCGCGCCCAGCGCCAGTTCCTGGACGTTCGCGGAGCGATAGCCGAGCGTGAACATCTGCTGGCGGGTCAGCGTTACGCGCACCGAGCGCTCGAGCGCGCGCGCCGCCAGCACGGCCAACGGCAATTCGTATTGCGGACGCAGCCCCGAGCCGAAGCCGCCGCCCACGTAAGGCGACAGCACGCGCAGCTTGTCGCGTGGCACCCCGAATACGCCGGCGACGTAGTTCCGGCAGTTCTGCGGCCCCTGCGTCTTGTCGTAGATGGTCATTGGCCCGTCGCCGCCCCACACCGCCGTGGCCGCGAACGGCTCCATCGGATTGTGGTGCTCGACCGGCATGCGATATTCGGCGTTGACCCGCACCGCCGCCTGCTCGAACGCCTGCGTGGCGTTGCCGCGCGTGTGCATCGGGTCGGGCTTCGCGCCGGTCTTGCGGGCCGCCTGGGCGTCGAAGTCGGTGACGTGCGCCTCCTGCTCGTATTCGACCCGCACCAGCGAGGCCGCAAAGCGCGCGATCTCGAGCTCCTCCGCCACCACCAGCGCAATCGGCTGGCCGTTGAATCGGATCTGGTCGTCGTAGAGCGGCCGGAACGGCGAGCCGTCCGGGGCGACCTCGTCCTTGTACGCCTCGTCCGACGCGGCGAGCTTGGGCCGATGCTCGTGGGTGAACACGTCGAGCACGCCGTCGACCGCAAGCGCGTCCGCGGTGTGGATGCGCTTGATCCGGCCCTTGGCGATGGCGGAGGAGACCACGAACCCGTGCGCCAAGCCGGGCACGTTGAACTCGCCGGCGTATTGCGCAACTCCGGTCACCTTCGCGCGTCCGTCGATGCGGGAGGTCGGCTTGCCGAGATGGCTGGTGGCGCTCATATCCGTCTCCCGTTTACTTGATCCGCTTGTCCGATTGCGACTGCGGGGTCCCGCGCGCCGCCTGCGCCAGCGCTCGTAATATGCCGCGCCGCGCCAGCTCGATCTTGAAGTCGTTGTGGCCGAAGCCGCGCGCGCCGCGCAGCACGGTCTCGGCCGCGCGCTGGAAGCTCTCTCGCGTCGCCGGCGCCCCGCTGAGCTGCGCTTCGGCCTCGGGAACGCGCCATGGCTTGTGCGCGACGCCGCCGAGCGCGAGGCGCGCCGCCTTGATCGTGCCGCCCTCGAGTTCGAGGCCGGCCGCGATCGAAACGAGCGCGAAAGCATAAGACAGGCGGTCGCGGATCTTGAGATAGCTGTAGTTGCCAGCGAAGCCTTTCGGCGGCAACTCGACTGCGGTGATGATCTCGTCCGCCCGCAGGTTGCTGTCGGTCTGCGGCGTATCGACCGGCAGGCGATGGAAGTCGGCGAACGCGATGCTGCGCTCGCCGCCCTTGCCGGTCGCCAGCACGCGCGCCTCCAGCGCCGCGAGCGCGACGCACATGTCCGAGGGGTGCGTGGCGATGCAATGCTCGCTCGTTCCCAGGATCGCGTGATTGCGGTTGATCCCCTCGATCGCCGAGCAGCCGCTGCCCGGCTCGCGCTTGTTGCACGGCGTGGTCGTATCGTAGAAATAGAAGCAGCGCGTCCGCTGCAGCAGGTTGCCGCCGGTCGAGGCCATGTTGCGCAATTGCTGCGAGGCCCCGGCGAGGATCGCGCTGGCAAGCAGGGGATAGCGCGCCTCGATCTGCGGGTGATGGGCGAGATCGCTGTTGGGAACGAGCGCGCCGATCCGCAGGCCGCCGTCCTTCGTTTCCTCGACCTTGTCGAGCGGCAGATGCGTGATGTCGATCAGCCGCGACGGCCGTGCGACGTTCTCCTTCATCAGGTCGATTAGATTGGTGCCGCCGGCGATGAACTTGGCGGCCGGGTCGGCCGCGATCCGCCGCACCGCGTCGGCGACGTCGCTCGCGCGCGCATATTCGAAATTGTTCATCGGCGCGCCTCCCCGGACTTCGGCGCGGCCTTGCCGAACATCACCTCTTCGATCGCCGCCACGATGTTGGGATAGGCGCCGCAGCGGCAGATATTGCCGCTCATCAGCTCGCGGATGTCGTCGGCGGTGCGCGCCTTGCCCTCGGCGATCAGGCCGGCGGCGGAACAGATCTGGCCGGGGGTACAGTAGCCGCACTGGAACGCGTCGTGCTCGATGAACGCCTGTTGCAGCGGATGCAGCATGGTTCCCCGCGCCAGACCTTCGATCGTGGTGACTTGCGCGCCCTCCTTCATCACCGCCAGCGTGAGGCACGAATTGATCCGCCGGCCGTCCACCAGCACGGTGCAGGCGCCGCACTGGCCGTGGTCGCAGCCCTTTTTTGTGCCGGTGAGGTCGAGATGAAGCCGCAGCGCGTCGAGCAGCGTGGTCCATGGCGCCACGGTCAGTTTCCGTTCCACGCCGTTGACGCGGAGCGCGACCGTCATCTTGGCGGGCTTGGCAAATTTTTCGGGCCCCTTGCGAGCCGCTGCGGATGATTGAGCCATCGGGATTCTCCAGGCGGGCGCCATTCGCCCCTGTTGGTCGATGCAAGAGAGGGCTTCGGACGCGGGGGTAGCTGCGCGCATGACAAATATCGGCGAGGCGGCGCACGCATGCGCCAGTCTCGGCCGGCATGCGTCAACGGGGGGGGGTCTGAACTTGTTCCAGACAGAGGTGATAAAAAAATGTGCAAAAGGATTTTCACCGCCAGCCGCATGGAGGAGCTCGGCCTTTCGATGTTCCATCACCCCGCTGACGCGGCGCGTGTCGACGGCTTCAATCGCTTCAACCTTCGGTCTTGATCTCCGGCTTGTCGTACAAAACCACGTTCAACAAGGAATTATTGATTTCCAGTTTTCCGTTGTATTCGATGAAACCCAATTTACGGAATTTGTTCATGAAAAAGCTCACGCGCGATCGGGTCGTGCCGATCATCTCCGCCAGCGTTTCCTGACTATACTTTCCCACGATCGGCTCCGGCCTGCCTTCCTTGCCGAAATTCGCAAGGAGAAGAAGTCGGGCGAGGCGCTTTTCGCTCGAATTGAACAATTGATCGATCAAGTCCTCTTCAATTCGACTGCTCCGAGTCAATAGGTACGACATGAACAGCTCGGAAAAGTTCGGCTCGTTGTGAATGGTCGCCATCATGGTCGCCTTCTCCAGGCGAGTGATCACGCATTCATCGATCGCCCTCGTTGTTGCGATGCGCAACGAATGACCGTTCAGACATCCTTCGCCGAAAAAGTGACTTGGTCCCAAGATCGCAATCACCGCTTCCTTGCCTTGCTCGGAAACGACGGTGAGCTTGACCTTGCCTTGCTGGATGTAAAAGACCGCGTCCACAGCGTCTCCTTGTGAGAAGACAATTTGATCCTTCCGGTATTTGGATATCGTTTTTCCCTCGCCCGCCTTGGCGAGAAATGTCTTGGGATGGAACGTGGCCTCGCCTCGCTTCCTCACGAGGACTCCTCTCTTCCTCAATGAAGGCTCCTTTGTCCCGGACAAAAACAGTGCGAAGCCGAGCAATTATTGCAAATTCCAAGGCCAAAATGAAGAGCGGGCTTGCTTCCGGGGCAGTGTTTTCGGCGTCTCACGCGACGTGAACCCCGGCGTCACCGCCCCGACAGACTCGACAACGGCTCCATTCAAGGAGCACGCCAAAGCAGCGCCGCGCGCGCCGCCACGGCATGTCGCCGAATGACCCCCGAGCGGTCGTGTCGCGGCCCGTTCCCACGTCCGTCACAGGTGTCCTGATTTCGCGTCGCCGATCCGAGTGAGCAATTTTGCACAGACTGCCGCTGTCAATCGGCGCAGATTTCGCATGCACGCGCGTGGCCTGATTTCCAATTGGTGGAAGATAGCGAGTTTAACGACATGCAAACCTACTATCCGGCTTTTCATGCCGAATATTGGATCTATCTGCTCGCTGCTTTCGTGATCGTCGTCGTGGGCATGCTTCTGTACATAGTGGATGGGCCGATCAAATTCTCCGGTTGGTTTTGATCCGTCTGATGGTGCAAAAGATCGGCCTGCGTTCGCCCGTTAGAGCATCCTAATCCGAAGCACCACAGGGAGAATCCAACATGCCCTCCACCATCAACCTCCACCAGATCGGCGTCTGGTTCTGCGTGGGCTTCTTCACGGGCGCAGGCTGGGCGATCGCCGCCTGGCTCGTCGGGCGGATCTTCTCCCACATCTGAGCGCAAGCGCCGGCGGGTTCGCAATTTATTCGGCGACCACCGAGGCGCCGGCACATTCTGTTGTCCTTGCAATCTGCCGGCTTGTGAAACCTGACGTGCTGACCGCGGCCGTCCGCTGCGATCCGCACGAAGGTGCGCGCGACGAGTCGCTGGACTGATCACCTCACAGTTCATTTTTGCTCGACTGACTCGGGGTGCGACCCTTAGCGCCGCCGGCGGTCAGTCGCGCACCGATCGTATCGAGAATGAGCGCGTAAGCGCGATCGATTATATCTTCCATCGAAGGTGTCCCGGCGAACATTGCCGTCGCCGTGGCGCGGATCTCCGCGCGCGTCGGCAATTGCGGCAAATGCACATTTGCGAGCACATCCGCCGCGCGATGTTGCGCCGCCGCGAGTCTTTCGTGAAGTGCGAAATAGCTCGGCCCCGCAAGCGCCGCCGCGATGGCAGTTGCGATGAGGTCCGGGTTGAAGCTCGCTGCAAGCTGCGCGGCCGCTCGATCGATGACCCGCGATCCCAGTCGCTGCTCGTTGCGCAGCACGGTTTTCGGCGGCATCTTCAAGTCCCACACCAGCCCGAGCCACGACAGTGCCTTCAAGATGTAGAAGGTGGGATCGATCTCCCACCACCTGAATCCCTGCCGAACGCTGCTCTGGCAGGCATGATGATTGTTGTGCCAGCCCTCGCCCATGGTGAAGAACGCCAGGAGCCAGTTGTTTCGGGAGTCGTCGCCGGTCACGTATCGTTTCCTGCCATGCACGTGCGCGAGTGAGTTGATGCAGAACGTGGCGTGATAGACGAGCACGGTGCTCCAGAAGAAGCCGACGACCAGCCCCGGCCACCCACCAACGAGAAGGCAGAGCAGAGCGAGCAGGATCGGAGGCGCGAGCTCATACTTGTGCAGCCACATCAATTCCGGATAGCACGCGAAGTCGGCGACCTTGACGAGGTCTGTTGCGTCATGCCGGCGCACGAAAATCCAGCCGACATGGCTATAAAAAAAGCCGCTGTGGCGCGGCGAGTGAACGTCTCGCTCGGTGTCCGAGTGCAGGTGATGGTGACGATGTTTGGCCGCCCACCACAATACGCTTTTCTGGGCCGTGCTCTGCGCCAGCACGGCAAGCACGAATTGAAACGCTCGGCTGGCCGAATATGCGCGATGCGAGAAGTAACGGTGGTAGCCGGCGCCAACCGTGAAGATTCGCAGCCAATACAACACCACGCCGAGCACGATGCTTTGCCAGCTGATGCCGGTCCAGAATGCCGCCAGACAAGCCAGGTGCACCAGCACGAATGGAATAGCCGACGGGTAGATGACGTCGTCGTGTTCGGCCACCGACCGAGTGGTCGGAGAGTCTTTGGAATCGCTCATTGGATGTTGCCTATTCGAGCCGGAGTCCTGGACGCCGCACGAGCCCAATCGAGGCTAAGACTCATGCCGGAGTGGCGTCTGTATTGGATTGAACACTTTTTCCTTGCGGCTCTCGGCCGCCTCGGAAACCGCCTGCGGCGTCATGGATCCTACGACCTTGGCAGCTCCGCCCGCGCGGGCGGCCCGACGGAACGGGTGGGATCATCGAAAGCCAAGGGAAATCAACATGTTCCCATATTGTTCAGTCATAAGCGCGATAAGCGCTATGCACATGTCAGACAAAATCCGAAGACGCAACATATTCCTCAATCGCAAGACGCCGCCCACCGGCGGCACGTTGTCCTATCGGTCCGTCCGCATGGACAAGAATGCCGGCGCTGCGAGCCTGCCGCAGCTGTAATTTCCATCCCGGGCCCACGTTGAAAAGACCTTTCTCGACAACCGGATGCGTCACTTCGGCAGCCTTTGACAAAGAGGATGGTCGCGCCCGCCCTCGCCGCGCTAGACTTGCGAAAACCGCGCCGTCGACGGGAGGAGATCATGCTCGCAACACGCGCCGCTTTCTATGCCTCGCTCGCAATCCTGCTCGCCGCCGCACCATTAGCCGCCGCCCCCGCGCACGCCGCCGATCCGATCAAGGTCGGCTTCAGCATGGCGCTGACCGGCGCCGTCGCGCCCAACGGCAAGCAGAACCTGCTGGCGCTCGAAATCTGGCGCGACGACGTCAACGCCAAGGGCGGGATCATGGGTCGCCCGGTCGAGCTCGTCTATTACGACGACCAGAGCAACCCCAACAACGTGCCCGGCATCTACACCAAGCTGCTCAGCGTCGACAAAGTCGACCTGCTGCTCGGGCCCTATGCCACCAACATGATCGCGCCGGCGATGCCGGTCATCATGCAGGCGGGCAAGATGACGATCAGCCTGCTCGGCATCAACGTCAACCGCCAGTTCAACTACTCGCGCTATTTCTCGATGGTGCCGGGCGGCGACGAGGGCACGCTGGCGTTTTCCCGCGGCTGGTTCGAGCTCGCGGCCGCGCAGTCGCCCAAGCCCAAAACCGTCGCGCTCATCGCCGCCGATGCCGAGTTCGGCAAGACCGCCTGCGACGGCGCGCGCGACAACGCCAAGAAGGGCGGCTTCGAGATCGTCTACGACAAGAGCTATCCGCCGGGCACCGCCGACATGGTGCCGGTGGTGCGCGCCGTGCAGGCGACCAACGCGGATCTCGTCTTCGCCTGCTCCTATCCGCCCGACACCGTGGGCCTGGTGCGCGCCGCCAACGAGATCGGCCTGAACGCCAAGATGCTCGGCGGCGCGATGATCGGCTTGCTCGCCACGCCGATCAAGATGCAGCTGGGTCCGCTGACCAACGGCCTCGTCATCATGGAGAGCTTCATCCCGGCGCCGACGCTCAACTTCCCCGGCCTCAAGCCGATGCTGGAGAAGTATCAGGCCAAGGCGCCCGCGCTCGGCATCGATCCGCTGGGCTACGGCTTCACGCCGTTCGCCTACGCGGCCGGCGAGGTGCTGGCGCAGGCGGTCGAGGCGACCAAGAGCCTCGATCACGCCAAGCTCGCCGACTACATCCACGCGCACAAATTCTCGACGGTGGCGGGCGAGATTTCCTACGGCAAGGACGGCGAGTGGACGAAGTCGCGGCAGTTCTTCACCCAGTTCCAAGGCGTTGCCGGCAACGACCTCGGGCAGTTCCGCGACACCAGCCACCAGGTGATCCTGTGGCCGGCCGAGTACAAGACCGGCAACATCATCTATCCCTACGAGAACGCGAAGAAGAAATAGCGATATTATCCCTTGATGAACGCCAGCAGCTCGGCGTTGACCTCGTCCTTGAGCGTCGTGCACATGCCGTGCGGCGCCCCTTTGTAGACCTTCAATGTCGCGTTCTTGACGATCTTGGACGACAGCATGGCCGAGGCGCCGATCGGGACGATCTGATCGTCATCGCCGTGGAGGATCAGCGTCGGCACGTCGAATTTCTTGAGGTCCTCGGTCGTGTCCGTCTCGGAAAAGGCCGTGATGCAGAAGTACGAAGCGGGGAATCCGGCCATCATCCCCTGCAGCCAGAAAGAGTTGCGCACGCCCTCGGAAATCTTGGCGCCCGGCCGGTTGTAGCCGTAGAACGGCATGCTGAGGTCCTTCCAGAACTGCGAACGGTCGGCGGCGACGCCGGCACGAAGCTGGTCGAACACCTCGATCGGCAGGCCGCCCGGATTGGCGGCCGTCTTGAGCATCAGCGGCGGGATGGCGCCGATCAGCACGGCCTTCGCCACCCGCTTGGTGCCGTGGCGGCCGATGTAGCGGGCCACTTCGCCGCCGCCGGTCGAGTGGCCGACATGGATAGCGTCTTTCAGATCGAGCTTCTCGGTGAGCTCGGCGAGATCGTCGGCATAGGTATCGAGGTCGTTGCCGTTCCACGGCTGGCTCGAGCGGCCATGGCCGCGCCGATCATGGGCGATGCAGCGGTAGCCGTGCGACGCCAGAAAGAACATCTGGTCCTCGAAGGCGTCCGCGCTGAGCGGCCAGCCGTGGCTGAAGACGACGGGGCGTCCCTTGCCCCAATCGTTGTAGTAGATCTGCGTGCCGTCTTTGGTCGTGATCGTGGACATGTTGCGGACTCCTTTGCCGGTGTCGGGATTCAGCGTGTCAAGAATGACACGAGCTTGGGAATGACCTGGTCGGGCGCTTCGTCGATCAGCCAGTGGCCGGAACCCTTGACGATGAACCCCTCGACATTGTCGGCGACCAGACGTCCTTGCTCGACGAGAAACTCACCCGATCCCTTTTCGCCGGACATCACCAGCATCGGCATCGTGAGCTTGGTCCGTGCCAGCGCCTGGAAATCCGTGGCGTCCCCCTCGAACGCCCTGAACACTTCGAATCCGGCCTGCATCGCGCCCGGCTGGGCATAGGCTTTGGCGTAAATGCGGCGATCGCCTTCCGATACGGACCTGGTGCGGTCGGCGGCAAAATCGTTCCAGAAATGCTCGAGGTAGATGCGCTCGCGGCCGGTCACCAGCTTGAGCGGAGTCTCGCCGTAGAAATGGAAGTGCCAAAGGTCGCGCAGCAACCAGACATTTTTCCAATCGCCGACGCCCGGCAGGAACGCATCCATCAGAACGACACGGTCGACCTCGGCCGGAAATTGCGCCGCATAGGCGTAAGCGACCATCAGCCCGATATCATGGCCGACGATCTTCGCGCGCTTGTATCCGAGCGACGCCGCGAGCGCGTGAATATCCTGCGCCATCGACTTCTTGTCGTAGCCCTGGGGCGGCTTGGCGGACTGGCCGAAGCCGCGCAGATCGGGCGCGACCACGGTGTGGGTCTTGGCAAGCTCGGCAATCAGCGGCCGCCACATGTGATTGGTCTGGGCGAAGCCGTGCAGGAGAATGATGGGGTCGCCTTTGCCGGCGAGGAGATAGTGCACCTTGATTCCATTGACGTCGGCGAAGCGGCTCTGGACGTTGGAATTCTGCTGCGCTTGGGCCGGCGCCCCGAAGGCTGTCGCACTCAAAATGGCGCCGAACCCAAGCGCCGCAAAAATGCGCATGCTCTCTTTCTCCGTCATAGGATGGGAACATATCGGCCGGAACTTCAATTCCGAACACACGTGGCGTCGGCATCGGGCTTATTCAAGCTTGCAGCCATCCGAGTTCGCCCGCCGCCGACGGACCTACGGCAGATCGGCGGATGACGTCGAGCGCGCGCCGCCCGGCCATCGCTCGTGGGTGAGCGGAACCGTGAGCGTCGCCTCCAATCCTTCCCGTGCAAAGGACTGCTGCACCTGCCCGTTGAGCTGGCGCTCGATCACCATGTTGACCAGGCGCGAGCCGAAGCCGGGCCGCCGCGTCCGCTTGGGCGCGGGCCCCCGACGTTCCTTCCAATCGAGCACCAGCGTGAGGCCCTGCTGCGTGCGCATGACCGACCAGGTCAGCTCGACCCGGCCGGTCGGTGCGGACAGGCTGCCGTGCTTGCTGGCATTGGTCGCGAGCTCGTGCACCGCCATGCTCAGGCCGAAGGTCGGATCGGGCTCGAGAAACACGTTGGGGCCGTTGAACGAAATCCGATCCACGAACGGGGCCAGCAACGTGTTGAGCAGCTCGTTGAGCGACGTCGATTTCCAGCCGCCCTCGGTGATGAGGCGGTGCGCGTTGGCCAGCGCCAGGACGCGCGCCTCGTACTTCGCCACGAGGTCGGCGAGGTTGCGGGAATTCTTGGCGGTCTGCGAGAACAAGGCGAGCAGCTGCGAGAACAGATTGCCGGAGCGGTGGCGCAGCTCGCGGATCATCAGCTCGTGACGCTGATCGAGCTGCCGGCGCTGGATCGCGCCCGCCACCACGTTCGAGACCGCCGCGAGGAACGAGACGTCGTAGTCGTTGAACTTGTGGTGCTTCGCGGTATGGGCGCCGAGCACGCCGTAGGCGCGGCCGTCGCGCCCCGCGATCGGCGTGGTGAGCCCGCTGACGACGCCGTGGTCGAGCAGCAATTGCGATCCCGAGAACCGCGTCTCCGAGGCGAGATCCTCGACGATCACCGGGCGGCCGGCGGCGAGCGCATAGCCGGCCTGCGAGTCGCGACTGGTCGAGACGTTGGCCGTCCCAATGAGCCCGGCCCGCCAACCGACGCCGGCGCGCAGCAGCAGCTCGGCGTCGCCCGGAAGCAGCTCGAGGATCTCCACCAGCTCGACGTCGAGGATCTCGCCGACGGTGGCGACGACCTCGTTGAAGAATTTCTGCAGATCGGTTTCGGTCAGCGCCCGCTCACCCAGGCGAGCCAGCGTTTCCTGCTGGCGCGCCCGCACGCGCACCTCGCGATTGACCCGTAGCCGCTCGGTCACGTCGCGGCACATGCCGAGCATTTGCGCGGCCGCGCCGTCCTGGACGATGACGGTGACCAGCGCTTCGAACCAGCGCTCCTCGTGTCCGGTCCGGGGCGGCAAGCGGTATTCCAGCCGGCAGGGCGTACGCGTCTGCAACGTCTTGTGGATCGCGGCCAATACGCCGGCGGTGTCCTGCGACGGAAAGTCCTGCGGAACGATCGCGAGCGTGCCGTCGGCGCTGTCGTCGGCAAGACCCTGGAAGGTCTCGACCTTGGTCGACCAGTTCATCTGGTTGGAGCGCAGGTCCCATGACCATACGCCGACCCGGCCGGCATCGAGCGCCGATCGAAACGACTCGAGATCGGGGAGGGAAGCCTGGGGGGCCGTCACCGGGTCCGCGCCTTGCACTTTTTCCTGAGGTCCAGCCACTTTCACATCCACTGGGGCGACGGTTCTTCTTGCAACGGGCGGACTTCAGGCGGCGCGCGCGCATGAAAGTCTTCCCCTCGGTCCGATCAAGTCAAGCGCAAGCGGCCCGCTAGCGGTGTCCGGATATGACGAAAGGGGAAGGCAGCCGGAGCGCGGCCTTCGCGATGATCGAGCCGGGACGCGATGCGGATGGCGGACCCTCCTCCGGCGTTCTGCTCTATAAATCCCAAGCATTTCAAAGGTTCCGGCGCCAGTGCGTCACCGCCTTTCGCCGTGGTCCGCCGCCTGCCGGCGAGGCGGATCCACAAATGACAATCGCCCCGTCGAGCGACGGGGCGATGGGAAATCCGCGAAAACGCGCTGGGATGCGGCGGCGCTTAAGAAACGCAGCGCCCCGGGATCTGCGCCAGCGGGGACTGTCCGATCTGGCTGACGACGGCCTCGCAGCCGTCGAGCAATTGGGGCTTCGGCGCGGGGATTTTCATTTCGAACGGCCCGTTCACCGCATTGCGGCTCTTCGCCGGGATGAGCGGCTGACGGTCGCCCTTGAGCGTGCGGTTCACCATCGGCGTGCCGCGATCAACCGCGGGCGCGGCGGTGGTGGCCGAAACTTCGAGCCCGATGAAGAAAGACGCCACCGCGAAAGCGGCGCCGGCGCAGCCGACGAAAAAACGAGAATGACGCAGCATGGGTTGCTCCCACGATCCCTGTCCTCATTAGTCGCGTTAACCCTTTGTTAGGTTCATGCTCGACGACGCGATTTCAGCGTCGCCGCAGGCGACCAACGGTCGCCGGGTTAACGCTTTGATAAGGAAAGGGTTTCAGGGCGGTAACAAAATTTCCGCTGCCGCTGCACGGTCTGCCGGAATCCGTGGAGCGTCCCGCCGGCTGCGGGGTCCGGGGCTTGCAAGGAATTTGATCCTAGACATTCGCGCCGCCGCGCCAGCACCTCGGTGCCGGATCCGGCCGGTATTTTTCAGGAACCAACACAAGCGCGATGCATTGTCATGACAGCCGGCCGCCCATTTCCCCCTCCCCGTGCTCGGCCGGCGATCTCGGGCGTAGTCGACTTGGCGTCGGCTACGCCCCTGTCTTTTTTGAATTGGAAATCGCGAACGAGTTTCGCGGCGAGGCAAATCGCGCGAGTGTTCGAGACGGCGCACTGGAACTTTTGTTGTACTGGAACTTTTGTCTGCGCTTCGGGTTCTCTCGCTATCTCGGATCGTCGTCGCGGAAACCACTATATTGAAATCGTTACGGCTGCAGCGCCGACGGCGCGATCACGCGGGGACGGGCCGCCCCCGGCGTTTGGCGGTGCGCTCGAAGAACAGCGCCTGACTCGCAACCGCCGACACCGTCGCCGGCTGGAACGGCTTGGCGATCAGGAAGGCCGGCTCGGGCCGCTCGCCGGTAAGGAAGCGCTCGGGATAGGCGGTGATGAAGATCACCGGCGCCTCGAACGATGCCAGCAGCTCATTGACGGCTTCGAGGCCCGAGCTGCCGTCGGCGAGTTGGATGTCCGCGAGGATCAGCCCCGGCCGCTTGGTCCTGGTCAGCGCCAATGCCTCGGCATGGGTGCGCGCGACGCCGAGCACGCGGTGGCCGAGCCCTTCGACCAGGGTCTCGAGCTCCATGGCGATGAAGGTGTCGTCCTCGATGATCAGCACATCGGTGGCGATTTCGGCGGCAAGCTCGCGGCCGGACTCCTCGACCAGCCCGCGCAGCTTCATCACGTCGATGTCGAGCACGTGCGCGGCGTCGGCCTCCGAGAAGCCCTCGAGCGCCACCAGCAGAAAGGCCTGGCGCGGAAGCGGGGTCATATGGGCCAGCCGTTGCTCTCCCGGCAAGGCGCCTTCCGGCGAGCCGCCGGCGCCGTTGACCGAAACCGAATTCCAGATGCGCGTGAACAAGCGATAGAGTGCAGGGCGCGGCCCGCGCGGGTCGTTGATGATGGATCGGTCCGCGATCAGGGCTTCCAGCGCGGCGGCGACATAAGCGTCTCCGGACGCTTGGTTTCCAGTCAGGGCCCTGGCATAACGGCGCAAGAAAGGCAGGTATTGAGCTACCGCAGTGGAGTGGGGCACGAAACCCTCCCGTTTTGATCCCGCGAGGTTACCGAGTGTGGCGGATTTGACGTTCCTACCAGTCTCCCGGCGAGTCCCTCGTAGGAACGTCAAATCCAAAGCCACATTAGAATCATAGAGTTGCTAGTGTCGAGTTGCTAGTGTCCCTTTGCTTCCGACGTTCGTAAAGGTGCGCGCTGCAGAATGATACGAACGTCGGAAGCAAAGGGACACTAGCCGGAAACGGCCCTGCGGGAAAAAAGTTCCATGGGCTCGGAACGAAAGCGTTTTGCGTGACGTTATGCTCAGACGAGGCGCAGAGGGGCCCGCCGGTCCGGCAGGAGGTCGAGGCGGGAACGAGAAATGCAAGAGCAGAAACCAGTTAGATCGGGAACGCCTGGGCAGCGACCGGTTCGGTCGGATGTCCCGGCACAAACGCCGCAGAGGCCAGAGGCGACAATGCAGACGGACGCCCCAGTACGAAAGGCCGGAGGACGGCTGAGCCGCGACGTCCAGCGACGGCTCGGCGATATCCTGCAGCGGGTCTACGACGACGTGATACGTCAAGGCGTTCCCGACCGGTTCAAGGAGCTCATGGAGGAGCTCGACGGGCAGGGGGAGCAGGAGGGCGGCGCGGCCAAGCAGTCGGCTGCGGCGCATGGGCAGACCGAACCCGGACATGACACCGAGCCCGATCGTCTCGTCGAGGCCAAGGGCCAGCACAAGGGGTCGAGCTGATGACGATGCGTCCATCCGTCCGTGATGCGATGCTCGCAGCGGTTCCGAGCTTGCGCGCATTTGCCATCTCGCTTTGCGGCAACGTGGATCGTGCCGACGACCTGGTGCAGGAGACGTTGCTGCGCGCCATGGCCAACATCGATTCGTTCCAAGCCGGAACGAACATGTCGGCTTGGCTGTTCACGATTCTCCGCAACCTGTTCCGCTCCGAATATCGCAAGCGCCGCCGCGAGGTCGAGGACACCGACGGCAGCTACGCGGAGAGTCTCAAATCGCATCCGGAGCAGCAGAGCCGGGTGGAATTCGAGGAATTCCGCGTGGCGCTCGCGAAGCTGCCGCCGGATCAGCGCGAGGCGCTCATTCTCGTCGGCGCGTCGGGCTTCTCGTACGAAGAAGCGGCCGCCATCTGCGAATGTGCGGTCGGCACGATCAAGAGCCGGGTCAATCGCGCGCGCACCAGGCTCTCGGATCTGCTCTCCATCGACGGCACCGACGACTTCGGTCCCGACCACACGACGCGAGCGATCCTGTCGGCCGGCGGGCGCGGCTGACGCCTGGCTAAGGGTGCACGTCCTCGGTGAACCAGTCGGTCGGCAGATCGTGGCCCAGCCCGCTCGCTTTCGCCTTGCGGTAGACCACGGAGCCCGCGGCGGCGAACTGATAGCCGAGCCCGATATTGTTGATGAAGCAGGTGGCGTCGTCGTCGGACTTGCGGCCCGCGACGCGGCCGACGATGAGCTCCGGCAAGGTCGGCAGCGTCTTGAAATCGATCTCCTCCGCGACTTGCCAGCCGCGGCCCTCGACCTTCTCCTCGATCACGACGCCCTTCGCGGCGACATGGATCGGGCTCGGCTCGTTCCAATGGATCACGACGCGGTCCGCGCGCTTGATCGCCTTGACCTCGATCTCCGGCCGCTTGATCGAGGTCACGTGCATGCCGGGCTCGATCCATCGCTCGAAGAAAATGTGATCGATCGAATTGGTCGCGCACATCGCGATGTCGGCGCCCGTGATCGCCTCTTCCGGCTGGCCGACGGGAATGACCTCGACGCCGAGCAGCGCGCTCATCTCGCTGGCGAAGGCTTCGCGGCTTTGCGGATTGGGGCTGAAGCAGCGGATGGTCGCGATGTCGCGCACGGCGCAGGCCGCCATGAGCTGCGCGCCCGCCTGCCAACCGGAGCCGAGGATGCCGACGGTGCTTGCGTTCTTGCGGG
>Ga0099827_10000221_pt1 | contig 23189 bp, 21 predicted proteins | sample CZO8metaG_FD_79339 | JGI IMG/M metagenome (GOLD analysis project Ga0099827, IMG submission 79339) | Vadose zone soil microbial communities from the Eel River Critical Zone Observatory, Northern California, USA - CZOApr15con1.8 metaG | ecosystem: Environmental > Terrestrial > Soil > Vadose zone ...
CCGATAACGACAATCGATCGAAGGCCGCAGCGGGACAGCCTCCCGAACGGTGAGGTCTGCGCCGCGCCTGACTGGCGACTCACGTCATCGGCCGAGCCGCAAACGCGCTTATTTTGGGGCTAGCCCCTGGCCCCTGGCGCCAAGCCCCTGCCGTTAGAAGTCGTATCCAATCCACACGGCGAACCGTGGCTTACGCCACTCGGCGGCGCTGCTGACGCACTGCCCGCGGCCGTCGACGCTCGTGCAGCCGAATACCACGTTCTCCCAGCTGTTGTTGAAGAGCGTCCGCCACGACCAGTCGAAATGGATCGGGAAGCCGAGCGCGAAGGTCTCCAGCCCGAGCCCGTACGACGCGCGGCCGTCCTGGAGGCGGAAGCCGGACACCGGCTGCTGGGTGTAGTTCAGCACGTAGGTCGGCTGGCCGGTCGCATCGGGCACCCTGATGGGATTGCCGTCGGTGCCGAGCTTGTAGCCGGTCGGCACCTGGCAGCTCGCCGTGTTGTTCACCGAGAACTTGAAGCTGGTCGATTCCCCGGTGCACGGGTTGGTCGACGGCTGATTGCTGAACCAGGCGCCGCCGATCCCCGCGAAGAACACGCCGCGGATCCCGCCGATGACCCCGATCGGCGTGAGCGCCGCTTCGATCAGCGGGAAGCGCAGCTCCGCGTTCGCGAACACGATGTTCTGGCCGGCGAACTGCAGGTAGTCGTACCCCCGCAGCTCCGAGTTGCCGCCGAAGTACTGGAAGTCGGGGAAGTCGCCGAGGCTCTTGAAGCCGCGCAGGCGCGTCGCGAACACGCCGGTGGAGCCGATCCGCGAGTAGTGCCGGATGTCGCCGTCGAAGGTCTGCCGCGACAGCAGGGGACCGATCTTCGGCGACGTGTCGTAGGCCAGGCGCATCGTGCTGCCGGCGAGTGGCCCGAACTCGCGGAAGACGGTCGTCTCCGAGACGAACGCCGCGCCGATCGGCACCAGCGTCCCGTTGCGCAGCACGGTCCGGCCGTACAGGGCCGTTTGATAGTCCTGCGTGTACTGCTGCAGGTTCGGGTCGGCATATTGCTCGTCGAGCTGGACGACGCCCCCCGACAGTTCCACCCGCCGGTACCGGTTGAACGGATAGATGCCAAACAGGCTCGCGCCGCGCTGGGTCCGCGTCGCGATGGCATCGTCGCGGCTGAGGAGCGGGGCGAACGACGGATCGTAGAAATATCCGCCCACCTGTCCGTAGAAGAACTGCGTCTGGGAGAATCCCTGCAGGGCGAACTGGAAACGGCGGGACAGGTCGACGTAGGAGAGCGACAGCGTCCGGTACTGCGAGATCGACGCGGCGTACAGGTTGACCTGCTTGTCGCCGAGCACGTCGCCGAAGCTGATCTGCGTGCCGCCGAAAATGTCGCCGTTGTTCGTCACGCCGACGTTCACCGGCGGCCGCCCCTCGAGGAACATCTTCTCGAAGGCGCCCTTCTTGCGCTGGTTCTCCTTCACGAGCGTGTGCTGCAGCGGCGCCTGGAAATCGATGATCGGCCCCGGCGCCCCGAAGTCGGCGCTGGCCGCCGTGTGCAGCGGTTCCTTCCGCTCCAGGGTGCGGATGCTGTACTCGTTCTTGAAGTAGCTGACGAACGCGATGCGGTTGGTCTTGCCTTCGCTCAGCACGATCGGCGACCAGTTCCCGCCGACCGCGTCGGTGTACTGCGCCAGCTCGCCCGTTTTCAGATCGAGCGTCCAGATGTTGAAGATGTTGCCGTTCTTCGCGACCTCGGGCTCGAGCGGCACCGCCGGGTCGGTGGCCGTCGACGCGAACACCAGCGTGTGGTCGTCGATGAACTGCGCGCCGGTCTCGTCCTGCGTGCCGAACGTGATCTGGGTCTTCTTCTTCGTCGCGAAGTCGTAGCGGAACAGCTTTTCGTTCCCGCTGACCCGCGCGGTGTACACCATGAACGAGCCGTCCTGCGAGTAGCTCGGCGCCCGATCCGCGAACGCATCGTCGGTGATGTTGGTCACCGCTTTGGTCTCGAGGTCGATCGTGAAGATGTCGCCGACCGCGTTGCGCAGCGCGTCGAACGCGATCGTCCTGCCGTCGGGCGCGAACGAGGGTGATTCCGGCTCGTCGACCGACTTCATCGGAATCCGCTCTTCGATCTTCCGCGTGAGGACGTTCTGCACGATCAGCGTGCGCTCCTTCTCGGTGCGCACGAAGTAGGCGAGGCGATCGCCTTTCGGCGACCACGCCATCCACGGGTTCGCCATCTGGTCGACGCCGAGCTGCACGAGATGGTCGAACCCCATGTCCTTGTCGAAGCCGTTGGTCAGGTTGCGGACAATCGATCCGTCCTTGGACGAGACGAGGATGATGTCGAGCTCCTGATCCTTGCGGTTCGCGGTGACCACGGCAATCAGATCGCCCGAGGGGGACGGCGCAATCGACAGCGCCTCGGCGTAGTGCGTCTTTTCCTTGTTCGGCGACAGGTCGCGTCCGTAGTCGGCCGGCCGCTCCTTGTCGCGGAACGGCTTGAAGCGGTCCTTCAGGTAGCGCTCGAAGTTCTGGTCGAACTCGTCCTTCTTCATCCGCAGCGCTTCTTCGTAGGCGTCCTCGCCGCCGCCGATCACGCTCTTGCGCAGCGAGAACAGGAACTGGCGGATGCCTTCCTTGCCGAACTTCGCCTCGATGAACTCGAACACCGCGTGACCGAGGTTGTAAATCAGCCGCGACGGCCCGCTGCCGCCGTAGCCTTCGAGCTCGGTCATCTTCGGGATGATGTCGGCGACCGCCGCGTCGCGCACCTGCATCAGATCGATCGGCTCCCACTGCCCGCGCTCGTAATCCGACAGCCCCTCGTTGACCCACAGCGGCACGCTGCGGCGAATCAGCCCCTGCGGGATGATGTCGAACTCGAACTGGTGCGTGAGCTCGTGGACGATCAGGCCGTAGAGCCGATCGGGCGGGTCGTCGATCGGCGCGACGATGCGCTGGCGCACCGGCTCGGCAAAGGCGCCGACGCCTTCCTGCGCCGCGCCCGGATCCACGTTCTCCTGCTCGAACTCGCTGTGCGTCTTGAATAGGATGAGCTGCACCTTGAATGACAGATCGTGTTTCAAGTCGGCGCTCACCTGCTGGTAGGCGCTCTCCGCGTAGCCCGCCATGCGCTCCAGATGCGGTTCGAGCGCCGGGTAGTAGTAGATGTCGAAATGGTCAGTCGTGTAGATACTCCACACGAACTTGTCGTAATGGACGTTGTTCTTGCCGAAGTAGGGGATCATCGAGGTCTGAGCCGCGGCAGGGCTCGCGTGACCGCCCATGACGACAACCGCGAGAGTGGCGACCACAGTGAAGAGCGTGACGCGTCTGCGCATAGGTGGTACCTCGAAAAGGGGCGTCGGGGACTGGCTGCGATCTTACCGTTGACGGCGAGGCGCCTGCAAACGTCGTGCTCGACATTTTGGCTGGAAACCAACCCCTCGTTGTCCTCTCAGGGACGCGGCGCCCGACCCCTTTGGGCGACACGTTATACTGGTTCGTCCTGCGCGTTTTCGTCTTGAAAACCGCTGCGGCGGTGAGCCCCCGGGGCGTGCCCGCCGGATCAGAAGTCCATCGGCGCGCGAAGGCTGGAATAAATGAAGCCCCGACAGGGTTTAGCACAGGTGTCGCCTGCGTTCGAGGCCGAGGCGCTGGCGTCGCTTGACACCTTGTACCGCGCGGCACTACGGCTCACGCGCGTGCCGGCGGATGCCGAGGATCTGGTCCAGGAGACCTTCCTCAAGGCGTTCCGGTCGGCAGACCGGTTCGAGCCCGGCACAAACCTGAGGGCCTGGTTGTTCACGATTCTCCACAATACGGCCCGGAACCGGGTCCGCGACCGTGCCCGGGATACCGTGGCGATCGACAGCGAGATCGTCGACCGCGCGGCCGACGCGCCGCCGCCGGCCGGGGCGCGGGCGGGCGCGGCCGAGACGCCCGAGACGCTGCTGCTGCGTGAAACGCTGGCGCCGGAGCTCCAGGCAGCGATCGACGCTCTGCCCGACGCGTTTCGTCAGGCGATCTGGTTACGTGACGTGGAAGAATTTTCTTACGCCGAAATCGCCCAGATGCTGTCGATTCCCATCGGGACGGTGATGTCGCGCATTTCGCGCGGCCGGCACCTGTTGTTCGAACGCTTGAAAGATTTGCGACCAGCCAATGCTTAAATGTGATGCGCTCGATCCACTGGTGACGCCGTTCATCGACGGCGAATTGCCCGTCGCCGACCGCCGCGCGGTCGAAGATCATCTGCTCGCCTGCGCGCCGTGCCACTCGCGCATCGCTGCCGAGCAGGCGGTGCGCGATCTGATTCGCGCGCAGCGAGCGGCGCTGTGCACCAGACCGGCGCCCGACGCGCTGCACGCACGCTGCGCCGAGCTCACTCGGCGTCCGGCGTCAGACGAGGCCGGACGTCCGCACGTCGCACCTTCGCACCTCGCACCTTCGCACCTCGCACCCTCGCACGTCGCACCCTCGCACGTCGCACCCTCGTACCGTGCAGGTGCGCGTTGGCCGACCCGTCTCGCGCCGTACGCGCTGGCGGCGTCGCTCGTGCTGGGGGTCGGCGGCGCGTTCCTCTATCAGGCAACCGATCGATCGGCGCGTCTGCTGGCCGCCGAGCTGACCGCCGATCACCTGAAATGCTTCGCGATGAACAGCGCGCTGGGCACGCATCAGGCGCCGGCAGCGGTCGAGCGCTCGATGGCGTCGACCTTCGACTGGCGCATGCATCTGCCCGACGATCCGGCGAGCGCCGGGCTCGAGCTCGTCGGCGCGCGGCCGTGTCTCTACGCGGAGGGCAAGATCGCCCACATCATGTACCGCCACGACGGGCATCCCGTGTCGCTCTTCATGCTGCCGAAGACGGCGCGCGCCGAGGAACTAATCGAGGTGCTCGGACACGAGGCGTCGATCTGGTGCGTCAACAACCGGACCTTCGTGCTCGTCTCGCGCGAGCCGCGGCGCGTGGTCCAGCGCATGGCGTCGTTCGTTCAAGCGTCGATGCGTTAAGATCGGGGACTAGGGACGGGGGACTGGTCTAGTCTAGGGATTAGGGATTAGGGATTGGGGACTGGGGATTAGGGACTGGGGATTAGGGACTGGGGAAGCCCCTAACCCATGCGGAGATGCACATGAACATTCGATGGATCATCGCGTCGGCCGGGGCGCTGTCGCTCGCGCTGTTGACACTGAACGCGGATCCCGATTGGACGTTCCATCATGCTGAAGCGTCCGCCCCCGGCGCGCCCGGCAACTCCGCATGCTCCGCGACCGCAAAACCGGCGAACCTGAACTTCACGCTGAAGGACACGGCGAACCAGGACGTGGCGCTGTCGTCGCTGAAGGGCAAGGTGGTACTCCTCGACTTCTGGGCGACCTGGTGCGGGCCGTGCAAGATCGAGATCCCCTGGTTCATCGAGTTCCAGCAGAAGTACGGCAAGGATGGCCTGCAGGTGGTCGGCGTGTCGGTCGACGACACGCTCGACAGGCTGAAACCGTACGTCGCGAAGATGAAGATGAACTACACCGTGCTGCAGGGGCTGGACCACGACGACCTGCAGGACGCCTACGGGCCGCTTTTCGGGATCCCCGTGACCGTGCTGATTTCGCGCGACGGCCGGATGTGCACCAAGCACGTCGGGCTGTCCTCGAAGGACGCTTTCGAGAAAGAGATCAAGTCTCTGTTGTAACCGCCGCGTTTGGGCCTGCTGTGTAGTATGATCGGACCGATGTTGAAGGGATTCACGCACGCGCGTCTGGCCTGCGGCTGCCGCATCACCTTCCGCGAGGGAGTCGAAGGCAGTCCGGTCACTGTTGTGGTCGACGAGAAGTCCCCGGTCTGCACGCTGCCGGTGCATGTGCGCGATCTGCCGCTGTTCGACTATCGGGAAGCGCTGCGTCCGTCGACGCGCCTCGGTCCGCCTGAAGAAGAAGAGTTCGAAGAAGAAGGGTAGCGGCTCTCGAATCGGCGATCGTGCGATCGGCGAAGTGCGATAAAATTGCCGTCGAGATCGCCGATCATGACATCATCCGATCGCCGATCCTGTTTTTCCCTGTGACAATTCATTCAGGCTCGCCGGCGGGCGATCTTTCGCGCCTGCGCATCGATCTCGACGCGACGCCGCGCCGCCCGTGGCTGGCGTGGTCCGTCGTGGCGATCCTGGTGGCGGGCGCCGTCGCCGTGTATCCACGCGGCCGGGCGTACGTCGCGGAGCGCCGGGCGCCGGTCGTGGAAGTGGCCCACGCCACCCAGGTCGTCGCGACGCCCGGCGGCTCGACCGATCTCCCGGTGCTGGTCGCCAGCGGCTACGTCGTCGCGCGCCGCAGCAGCGACGTCGGCGTGAAGACCGGCGGCCGCCTCGCGCGTCTCACGTTCGAGGAGGGCACGCGCGTTCGCAAGGGCGAGATCATCGCCGAGATCGAGCATGCGGACATCGAGGCGCAGCTCGAGGCCTCGCGCCGGGCGGTGGCCGAAGCGGAGGCGCAGCTCACGCAGGCGGTCGCCTCACGCGACGAAGACCTTCGCACCCTGGATCGGCAGCGCGCGCTGATGAAAGACGGCATCACGACCGACGCCGCGCTCACCGGCGCGCAAGCGGCGGCCGCCGTGTCGGCCGCGCGCGTGAAGTCGGCGGAGGCGGCCATCGCCTCGTCGCGGGCGCGCGTGAAGGTCACCGAAGAAGCGATCGAGAACACCAACGTGCGCGCGCCGTTCGACGGCGTGGTCATCAAGAAGCGCGCCGAGGTCGGCGAGACGGTCTCGCCGTTCGGCGTGGCCGGGCAGGCGTCGCGCGAAGGCGGCGCGATTGCGACCATCGCGGATCTCGGCGAGCTCGAAGTGCAGACCGAGGTCAGCGAGAACAGCGTCGCGAAGCTCGTCGCGGCGATGCCGGCCGAGGTGAAGCTGCAGGCGTATCAGGACCAGTCCTACAAGGGGCGGCTGCGGCAGATCTTTCCGTCGGCCGACCGCGCGAAGGCGATCGTCGAAGTGCGCGTGACCATCCTGAACGCGGATGCGCACGTGAAGCCGGAAATGACCGCGAGCGTGACGTTTCAGGAGCCGGGTGTCAACGGGGGTCAGACCGGGATCAGACCGGGGTCTGACTCTCATCCGAACCCGGCAGCGCCCATCGTGCTCGTCCCGAAGCGCGCGGTCACCGAACAGGCCGGGCAGCGGCTGGTGTGGGTGGTCAATGGCGGGAGCGCCGTTCGCCGGCCCGTGATCCTCGGCGTCGAGCGGCTGGATCAAATCGAAGTCCGCAGCGGCGTCGTACCGGGCGAGGCCGTTATCCTGAATCCGCCGGTCGGGCTCACCGACCGCGCCCTCGTCCGTGTGAAAGGGACCTAGCTGTCATGGCGCTCATCGAGCTGCGGGACGTCAGCAAATCGTACAAACGTGATGCGATCGAGATTCCGGTCCTCGACCGCGTCTCGATCACGGTGGACGCCGGCGACTTCCTCGGATTGATGGGACCGTCTGGCTCCGGGAAGTCGACCCTGCTGAACCTGCTTGCCGGCATCGATCGCCCGTCGCGCGGGGCGATCCGCATCGGCGACACGGAAATCAGCACGCTCTCGGAGCGCAGCCTCGCCGGGTGGCGCGCGCGGCACATCGGCTTCATCTTTCAGCTCTACAACCTGATTCCGGTGCTGACGGCGTTCGAGAACGTGGAGCTGCCGCTGCTGCTGACGAATCTGTCGAAGAAACAGCGCCGCGATCACGTCATGACGGCACTCGGCATCGTCGGCCTCGGCGACCGCGAGAAGCACTATCCGCGGCAGCTGTCGGGGGGACAAGAGCAGCGCGTCGCGATTGCCCGCGCCATCGTGACCGACCCGACGCTCCTGCTGGCCGATGAGCCCACCGGCGATCTCGACGCGAAGTCGGCCGGAGAAGTGCTCACGCTGCTGCAGCGGCTCAACCAGGAATACAAGAAGACGATCATCATGGTGACGCACGACCCGCACGCGGCCGAGCGCGCGTCGCACCTCCTGCACCTGGAAAAGGGGACGCTGGTCGAACAAACCGCGGTGGGCAGGTAGGGGGGTGGGTCGGGTAGGTCGGGTGGGTCTGGTAGGGCGAGTGGGTCTGGTAGGTCTGGTAGGTCGGGTGGGGAGGGCACGATGAAATTTCTCGGGCTGGTGATGAAGAGCGCGCGGCGCAGCAAGCGCCGGACGCTGCTCACAGTGATGAGCGTCGCAATCGCCGTGTTTCTCTTCGCGGCGCTGCGCGCCGTGCTCGACGGCTTCAACGCCAGCGCCGAGGCGAGCTCGTCGACCCGCATCGTCACGCTGCGCTCGACCTCGCTCATGTTTCAGATGCCTACCAGCCACGCCGAGGCGATCAAGGCCACGCCGGGCGTGCAGGACCTGACGTGGGCAAACTGGTTCGGCGGGATCTACAAAGATCCGAAGAATTTCTTCGGGCAGTTCGCGATCGACCCCGAGAGCTACCTGCGCTTGTATCCCGAGATTGTCCTGGACCCGGAGGAGCAAAAAGCGTTTCTCGAGGATCGCACCGGCTGCATCGTCGGCGACGGACTGGCGAAGATCTACGGCTTCAAGGTCGGCGACAAGATCACGCTGCAGGTCGGCATCCCGGTCTACGGCCAGCGGGACTTCGACTTCACGGTCCGCGCCATCTATCGCACGAGCGGTGCGGCGGTCGATAACCAGTCGATGTTCTTTCACTGGAAGTACGCGGACGAGCGGTCGCTGCTCAAGGGACAGGTCGGCTGGTTCATCGCCCAGATCTCGAACCCGGCGCAGGCCACACAGGTCGCGCAGGCGATCGATCAGAAGTTCGCGAACTCGTCGTACGAGACCAAAACCGACACCGAGCGGGAGTTTCAGAGCTCGTTCGTATCGATGTTCGGTAACCTGAGTCTGCTGCTCGGCAGCATCTCGCTCGCTGTCGTCATCTCGACGCTGTTCGTCGCCGGGAACACCATGGCGATGTCGGTCCGCGAGCGGACCACCGAGATCGCCGTGATGCGCACCCTCGGCTTCCCCTCTTCCACCATCTTTCTGCTGGTCGCAGGCGAGGGGCTGATGATGTCCCTCATCGGGGGCATTCTCGGAGTGGGCCTGGCGCGCGCAATCGTCAATCCGAATTTCCTGAACGCGGGCGGTTTCATCCCCGCGATCGGCGTGAACAATATGAACGTCCTCGTCGGGCTGATGCTGAGCGTGCTCATCGGCCTGCTCGCGGGACTCATCCCGGCCACGGTCGCCTCGCGTCTCAAGATCGTCGATGCGCTCAGGCAGGTCGCGTGAAAGGGGAACGCCCAGCGCGAAGAGCCCGCAGCAGGACTCTGCTTTGCAGAGCTTAGCGGGCGCTGCGTGCAAAACGGTACAGCATGGGTCTCATAGCAAGCTATAACCTGCGCTCGATGATTGTCCGCAAGGGCACCGCGGCGATGACCGCCGGCGGTATCGCGATGGTCGTCGCCGTGTTCGTCATGACACTGGCGATCGCGCAAGGCTTCCGCGCGACGCTCGTCGCGAGTGGATCGCCCGGCAACGCCATCGTGCTCCGCAAGAGCGCGACGGCGGAAACGGTGAGCGCCGTCCTGCGGTCCGACCTGCCGATTGTGGAGAGTCTTCCTCAGGTCGCCCGCAGCGCCGACGGCCGCGCGCTGTCATCGCCTGAGCTCGTGACGGTCATCGCGCTGCCGCGTCAGACCGACAATCAGCCGGCCAACGTGCCGGCGCGCGGGGTGGGACCGAGAGCGTACGAAGTGCGCGACACGTTGAAGCTCATCGAGGGCCGGCGCTTCACGCCGGGCACGCGCGAGCTCAACGTCGGCAGGCTCGCCGTCGGACGCTTCAAGGGCCTGACAATCGGGAGCGACGTGAAGTTCGGCGGCGTCATCTGGAAGGTCGTCGGGGTCTTCACCGCCGACGACGCGTCGTTCGAGTCGGAGATCTGGGGCGACGTCGATCTCATGATGCCCGCGTTCCAGCGCAACGGTTACCAGTCGCTCACGGTCAAGCTCGCCGATCCGTCGATGTTCGACTCGTTCAAGGCGACGGTCGAGGACGATCCGCGGCTCTACCTCCAGCCGCACCGGGAGCTGGACTACTACGCGGAGCAATCGCAGGCGATGACGACGGTCATCCGCGTGTTCGGCACCTTCGTCACGCTGATCCTCTCGATCGGCGCCGTATTCGGGGCGATGAACACCATGTATGCGGCGGTGGCCTACCGCACCCGGGAGATCGGCACGCTGCGCGCGCTCGGCTTCTCGCGCGTTCGCATCGTCGCCGCGTTCCTGGCCGAGTCGGTGGCGCTCGCCCTGGTTGGCGGCCTGCTGGGCTGCCTGCTGGCGCTGCCGGTCCACGGCCTTTCGACGGGCACGACGAATTTTTCCAGCTTCAGCGAGGTCGCCTTCAAGTTCCGGATCACGCCGACGCTGCTGGGGCTCGGCGTCGTCTTCGCCGCGCTGATGGGTGCTGTTGGCGGCCTGCTTCCGGCAATTCGCGCGGCTCGCATTCCCGTCGCCCGCGCGCTTCGAGAGATCTGACTGTGCTACCAAACATTCTGCAAGTATCGATCTTCTGGTTCGTTCAGGCGTCGGCGCTTCTCGTCCTCGTTGCGCCCTTCCGCTGGCCGTTTGTCGCGCTGTGGGCCGTCTCGCATTTCCTGCGCGCCATCGGCCTCACGCTGTGCTTCCATCGCTACCTCGCGCATCGCGCGTTCAAGATGCATCGCGTCGTGCGGTTCGTCTGGGCGTTCATCGGCACCGCGGCGATGCAGAAGGGTCCGCTCTGGTGGGCGGGCCATCACGTGAACCATCACAAGTACGCCGACCGGGACGGCGATCCGCACAGCCCGATGGTGAGCGGCATCTACTACGCGCACATCGGCTGGTTCCTCAACGACACGAAATACGACGAGGTCGAGGCGAGCAACCCGGTGATCCGCGACTTCGCCAGGGTGCCCGAGCTCCGGTGGCTCGAGCGTTACTTCTTCGTCCCGCCGCTCGCGCTGGCGGGGGCGCTCTACCTCGCGGGCGGATTCCCGTGGCTCGTCTGGGGCTTCTGCCTGCCGACGATGACGCTGGCGCACGCGACGTTCGCGATCAATACGGTCAATCACATGTTCGGGTCACGCCGCTTCGAGACGGTGGACGAGTCGCGCAACAACGTGCTCACGGCCGTCTTCGCCGTGGGCGAGGGCTGGCACAACAACCATCACCGCTTTCAGCGCGCCGCGCGCAACGGCTTCTACTGGTGGGAGTTCGATCCGACCTGGTATGCGATCCGCGCCATGGCCGCCGTCGGCCTGGCCTGGGATGTGCAGCCGGTGCCGCAGCGCATTTACGACGAAGCACGCGCGCTGAAGGCAGCCCGCGCGGCGCGCGCGGTGCCGAGCGTGGTCGACGCCGCGCCGATCTCGTTCGAGCTCGCGGAAGGGGCCGACTAGCCTCACTCACGATTACTCGCGCGGGGTCATTCGCTTGATCACCTGCGCGTAAAGCGCGTACGGCACAATCCTCAGCAGCTTCATCGTCCACGACAGCGGCGCAGGAAAGTGGATTTCCATTTTCCCGCGCTCGAGCCCGCGGACGATCCGCTCGGCCGCGTCGTCCGCCTCGAGCAGAAACGGCATCTTGAACGTGTTGCGCGAGGTCAGCGGCGTCCGCACGAAACCGGGATTGATCACCGTCACGCGCACGCCACGGGGCTCGAGGTGGAACCGCAGCGCGTCCAGCAGGTGAATCACCGCGGCTTTGGACGCGCCGTAGGCGGCGGCGGGCGGCACCGGCCGGTACCCCGCCAGGCTCGCGACCGCGGCGATGTGGCCGCTGCCGCGCGCCAGCATCCCCGGCAGTACGGCATCGATGCCGTGCACCACGCTGAAGTAGTTGAGCGTCATTGTCGCGGTGTAGTCGCTGGCGTCAAATTGCCGATCGAGGGCTCCGGTTGGCTGGCCCGGATTGGCGCCGATCGATCCTCCGGCATTGAACACCGCGAGATCGATCCCACCCCAGGCGGCCTCGATGCGCCGCGCCGCCGCCGTCACGGCTTCGCGGTCGGTGACGTCGGCGGGCACGGCGAGGACGGGCGACGCCCCGCCGCGCGCCTGCATCGTGACGATCGCGTCGAGCAGATCCGATCGCCGCGCGGTGATCGCGACGCGCGCGCCGCGCCGCACGAGCGGATCCGCGAGCGCGGCGCCGATCCCGGTGCTCGCGCCGGTCAGCCAGACCCGGAGCCCGTCAAATCCTTTCTGGCCCACGCGCCCCAACCTTCTCTCCTGTCCGGCCGGCGCCGCGTCGAACGGCAGCGCTTCGACCATCGGGCGTCCGCGGCCTTCGCTCTATCCGATCCGCACGTCCGCTACCAGCGGCAGGTGATCCGAGGCGACGAGCGACAGGCGCGTCCGCGGCAGCTCGATGCCGGCGATTTCCACTTTCCCCGCGTAGTAGATGTGATCCAGATGCAGAACCGGGAAGAGACCGGGATAGGTCCGCTGCGTCCGTTTGCGCGGGAGAAAGTTCCGGAGATCGACGCTGTTCAGTTTTTCGCTCAGGAGCGACGTGGCCAGGCCGCGCATCCACTCGTTGAAATCGCCGAGCACCAGCTTCGGGCCGGTCACATGTCGATCGCACACGATGCCGGCGAGCCGCTGCGCCTGGTGGCGCCGCTCGAGGATCGCGGTACCGAGATGGACGTTGTACAGATGCAGCGTGCCGCCGGGCGCGGCAATGTCGACGCGCTGCATGCGCCGCGCCTCGCACGTTTTCCACGAGAGATCGTGCTCCAGGTGCTGCGCGATGGGCAGGTGGCTCAGCACGGCGTTGCCGAACTGATGGCCCCGCAGTTGCCGGGCGGGCGCCATCACCCATCCCATGCCGAGCAGCGCGCCGATTTCCTCCGCGTGGCCGCCGTTGGTCGGACCGGGCCCGACCACCTCCTGGAGCGCGACCACGTCCGCGTCTATGGCCCGCAGCACCGCGGCGATCCGCTCGGGACGCGTGCGGCCGTCGAGGCCGCGGCAGCGATGAATGTTGTAGGTCGCGATGCGCAGCGTCGGGCGTGGCGCCAGGGTCACTACGCTATGATAGTCCGTGGTGACGCGGGCCTCGGCCGCGTGTGTGTTCGGCTGCCACGCCGCGATGACGATCGCGGCGTCCGCCGGCTGCTATGTGCCGCCTGCCGAGCCGCTGAAGCTCGATCGGAACATGCTCACCGTCGACAATCGATCGCAGCAGGACTGGACGCACGTGGAGGTCTGGCTGAACACGTACTATCGCGTGACGGCGGCGTCGGTGCCCGCGGGAGGCCGATTTCAGGCGCCGCTCGACACCTTCGTCGCCGGCTTCGGACAGCGGTTCGATTTTCGCCGGATGCAGGTCAAGGATCTGCGGCTGACGGCGACGCTGCCCGACGGGAAGCCGCTCGAGCTGAAGAAGCGATTCGAGGCCGGCGGGCTCGCCGGCGCGTTTGGAAGGGGGCAGTAATGGCGCGGCTGAAATCGGAGCTCGAGGTGCATTGTCCCTGCTGTCAGGCGATCCTCGTGGTCGACACGAACCTGGGCCGGGTCGTCTCCCACAAGGAGCCGGAGCGCGGAAACAAGCCGGAGCTGTCGGAAGCGCAGCGCATCCTCGCGGCGGAGGAAGCGCGCCGCGAAGCGATCTTTCAGCAGTCGGTCGATGCCGAAAAAACGCGCGGCGACTCGCTGTCGAAGCGGTTCGACGAAGCGTTGCGCCAGGCGCGCGAGGAGCCGGTCACCAAGCCGATGCGCGATTTCGATCTGGACTGACGAATCGAGACTGATTCACTCTTCATCATCCCGCTGCCGCCAGCGGCGCCGCCATTCGTTCTCGCGCCACCACCGGGCGCCGATATCGAAGGCGAAAATGCCGACGATGAGGAGAATGATGAACAGGACGGATATCACCAGTAGCGTTCCAACTTGTCGGTACTGACGCCGGCCAACCCGAGGATCGCCTGAGCAGGCAAGCTGTTCGTCCTTTCTCTCGGCGGCTTCCTCGACGCGAACAGTCGGAACGGCACCAGGACACCGGCAGAGTAATCGAGCCGCCGAATACTAGCAACCCTCGTCGCAAAATTCTTTTGGCAACGTGGTCCAGCGATCGCGCCGGCGATAGAAGAGCGGCTTCCGTCCGGGGAACGTTGCGCGGAACGCGCGATACCGGGCTCGCATCGCGCCGACCCGCCGATCCGAGGACCGAATCGGCCGGTGCGGATGGTCGAGCAGTACTCGTTCCACCTTCCAGACGTTCGTGTCGGCGAGCCGCCAGTCGTAGGCGCCCATCGCGTCCGCGAGGTTGACCACCGCATAACCGGTGAGGCGCCCGGTGAAATCGATATAGGGATCGAAATAGCTCAGGGCGAGGGCCCGCGGCGTGGCGAAGACCGCCTTGCGGCCGTGCAGGCCCGGATCGCGGGATCGTGCAATCGATCCCCAGCGTCCGCCCCGCTGGTAGACGAAGATGACGTGATCGAGCGCGTCGATCGACTCGAAGCTGAGGACGAGCGGCGGGTGCCCGTGCGCCTCGAGGACCACCGTCGCGAACAGCGCCGCCTCGAGGCAGTGGGCGCACCCTTCGCGCACGACGCCGCGGAAGCTGCGGAGCGTCGCCCGCCCGCCGGGCTCCTGGTTGTAAGGCAGGGCGTTGAGGTACGCCTGCACGGCGGCCGGCGTGCGGAGCGTCGCGATCAGCCGCCGCTCGCGCGGCGTGAATGCTGTCGGGATTCGGGATTTGGGGTTCGGGATTCGCGTTCCGCGAGTCCCACGGCCAGCCGACTCCCGAATCCCGACTCCCGAATTCCGCGAACCGGGTTTGGCCGAATCCCGAATCCCGAATCCCGAATCCCGAGTCTTACGAGCCAAGGTTCTTGAGATCCGCGAGCACCTGATCGGGTGACCAATCATTACCGGTGTAGACCTTCACGAGCTTCCCGTTGGCGCCGACGATGGCGGTCCGCAGGTTGTGCGCGATGTTGCTCGGATCGTTCATCGCGCGGGACACCGAGACGCCGAACCGTGAAGCGAACCGGTCCACCTCGTCGCGATCGCCGGTCAGGAACGTCCAGCGCGCCAGGTCCGCATTCAACTCCTTCGCGTGCTGCTTCAGCACGCGCGGCGTGTCGGTCGCCGGATCGAAGCTGACGGTGACCAGATGGACGCCCTTCAGCGACGGATCCGCCTTCAGCGATTTCTGGAGCGCCGCAAAGTGTCGATCCATGAGCGGGCAGAAGGTCGGCAGCGGGCAGCGCGTGTAGATGAAGGTCATCACGACCGGCGTGCCCGTGAACCCGCGGAACGACCGCTTTCTGCCGTCCTGATCGAGGAAGGCGCCGTCGGGCACTGGTTCGCCGGGCCGCACGAGCTCGAACCCCGACGAGGCCGTGGGGTTCGGCGCCTCCGGCGGCGGTTGCTCGAGCGGCGCCTGGCCGACCTTCTTGATGCCCGTCAGGTACGCACCGTTCGAAAACACCACGAGCGAGGCCTTGATTAAATCGCCTGCGGCGAGCCCGTCGAGCGCTTGCGCCTCCCGCACCTCGTACGGCATCGTCATCGCCGGCATGAATCCTTTGATCTCCTCATGCTTCACGACGACGAGCTTGCGCGCCGGGTAGAGAACCTGGATCTGCCCCTGCAGCGCAAAGGTCCGCTGATCGGACGGCTTGCGGCACGCCGTAACGGCGAGCGCGAGACACACGGAGAAAACAATATGAGCCCGCATGTCATGTAGTTTACAGTCAAGCCGATGATCTGGGTCGGCACGTCGGGTTACAACTACCCGGAGTGGAAGGGCAGCTTTTATCCAGGCGATCTGCCGGCGGCGAAAATGCTGCCGTACTATGCGGCGCGGTTTCCGACGGTCGAGATCAACTACACCTTTTACCGGATGCCGACCGAGAAGCTGGTCAGCGGATGGGCCGCGCAGACGCCGTCGCCCTACAAGCTGACGCTCAAGGCTCCGCGCCGTATCACGCATGACAACCGGCTGAAGAACGTCGGCTCGCTCGTCAGCGGATTCTGCCAGGTCGCCGGCACGCTCGGCGACAAGCTCGGCACGCTCCTGTTCCAATTGCCGCCGAACCTGAAGAAGGATCTGGCGGTCTTCGACGCATTTCTCGCGGAGCTGCCGCCGAAGGTGCGCGCGGCTTTCGAGTTCCGTCATCTGTCGTGGCTGGACGAGGAGATCTTTTCGCGGCTGGCATCGCGGAACCTGGCGCTGTGCGTCGCCGACAGCGAGAAGCTGTCGACGCCGGTCCGCGTGACCGCCGACTACGCGTACTTCCGGCTGCGCGACGAAGGCTACACGCGCGATGACGTCTCGCGATGGGCCGAGACGATCGCACGGGAGACGGCGTCCTGCCGCGACGTCTACGTCTATTTCAAGCACGAGGAAGAAGGAAAAGGCCCTGACTTCGCGAGGCAGCTGATGGGCCATCTGGGACTGACCACATGATTGAACCGTTCATGATTGCGAAGACGGCCACGGGCCAGGACATCGAATTCCGGCCGCGGATGGCGAACCGCCACGGGCTGATTACGGGCGCCACGGGCACGGGTAAGACGGTCACGCTTCAGGCGCTGGCCGATCACATGTCCGCGCTCGGCGTTCCGGTCTTTCTGGCCGATGTCAAAGGCGATTTGACGGGCCTGGCCGTCGCGGGATCGGCAACCGCCCGGATCCAAGAGCGTTTGAAGTCGACCGGCATTCCCGAGCCCGCCTGGCAGGCGAATCCGGCCGTGTTCTGGGATGTGTTCGGGCGACTTGGATTTCCGGTGCGCGCGACTATCTCGGATCTGGGGCCGCTGCTGCTCGCACGGTTGTTCAACTTGAACCAGACGCAGCAGGGCGTCCTGGCGATTGTGTTCAAGATCGCCGACGACAACGGCCTCTTGCTGCTCGATCTCAAGGATCTGCGCGCAATGCTGCAGTTCGTCGGGGACAACGCCCAGAAGTTCACCACTGAGTACGGCAACATTTCGGCCGCGTCGATCGGCGCCATTCAGCGCAGCGTTCTCGAGCTGGAGCAGCAGGGCGGCGACAAATTTTTCGGCGAGCCGATGCTCGACATCAACGATCTGCTGCAAACCGACGCCAAGGGCCGCGGGATGGTCAATATCCTCGAGGCCAAGGATCTCATTCAGGCGCCGAAGGTCTATGCCACGTTTCTCCTGTGGATGCTCTCCGAGCTGTACGAGCAGCTTCCGGAAGTCGGCGATCAGGACAAGCCGACCCTCGTCTTCTTCTTCGACGAGGCCCATCTGCTCTTCGCGGATGCGCCGGCCGCCCTGATCACAAAAATCGAGCAGGTCGTCCGGCTCGTTCGTTCAAAAGGCGTAGGCGTCTACTTCGTCACGCAAAGCCCGGCGGACGTCCCCGACATCGTCCTGGGGCAGCTCGGGAATCGCGTGCAGCACGCGTTGCGCGCGTTCACGCCACGCGATCAAAAAGCTGTTCGGGTCGCCGCCGAGACGCTTCGCCCGAATCCCCGGCTCGACGTGAACGAGGCGATTACCCAGCTCGCGGTGGGCGAAGCGCTCGTGTCGCTGCTCGACGAGAAGGGAAGCCCCACCGTGACCGAACGCGCGTGGATCGTGCCGCCGGCGTCGCAGATCGGCCCCATCACCGACGCGCAGCTCGATGTCGTTCAAAAAGGCGTCACGCAGTTGTACGGCCATTACACGCAATCGGTCGATCGCGAGTCGGCGTACGAGAAGCTGAAGGGGCGGACGGACGCTCGGGCAGGAGCGGCTGGACAGACGGGAGAGGTAGATGGGGCAGGTGGGGTCGCGCGGCCAGCGCCGTCGGGACCGTGGAAGGAGCCGGAACCGCCGTCTCAAACGGGCTCGGCGATCTCGAGCGCGCTGTCCGATTTCCTGTTCGGTTCGACCGGCCCGCGCGGCGGGCATCGCGACGGCGTCGTCCAGTCAGCGGCGAGAAGCGCCGCGCGCTCGGTCGGCTCTGGTGTCGGCCGCGCGATTCTCCGCGGCGCGCTGGGCTCGATCCTGGGCAACAGCCGGCGTAGTCGATAGTCGATAGTCGATAGTCGGTGTCGAGTCTCAGAGTGATCGAAGACGCCATTGATGCGCTGCGCGACGAGAGCACGCTACTGATGCTGAGCAAGCGCCCGGCCCTATCCGAGTACGTAGTCGATAGTCGATGGTCACAGTCGCGTCCGACTACCGACTACCGCCTATCGCCTATCGCCTATCGCCTATGTTGTTCTTTCACGAACTCGACGATTTGCTTCTCCGCCCAGTATCCGTCGTCCTCGGCTGAGCGGGCGCCGACGAACCCGCAGTGGCCGCCGTGCGCGCTGATCCTCAGATCGATGTGCGGATTGCGGGTCACCTTCGGATCGGCGAACGGCTGCGACGGCACGAACGGATCGTCTTCGGCGGTGATGACGAGCGTCGGGACGCGCACGCGATCGATGACACGCATCGCGCTGGCGCGGTGGTAATAGTCTTCGGCGCTGCGGAAGCCGAAATAGGGCGCCGTGTAGGCTTCGTCGAACTCGCGGACGGTCTTCACGGTGTTCAGTTTCGTCAGGTCGAACCGCCCCGGGTGAAAGCGTTCCTTGCGGCGCATCCGCCGCTTCAGATCACGAACGAAATTCCATTGATAGAGGACGTTGTCCGGGCGCTCGAGCGCGCGCGTGCACGCCTCGATCTCGATGATCGGCGACACGGCGGCGACTGCGACGAGCGCCTCCGGCGCCCATGGGCCGTACTCGCCCGCGAGCTTCAGCGCCAGATTGCCGCCGAGCGAATAGCCCGCCACCGCCATCGCGCGCAGGCCGTCGACGTGCGCCAGTTCTTGAATCACGTGCGCGGCGTCGGCGGTCAGGCCGGAATGAAACAGCCCTTCGGCGAGGTGCTCGGTGTCGCCGCAATTCCGCTGGTTGAGCCGGACGACATTCATGCCGCGCGCGAACGCCTTCGCCGCCAGGCCGCGCATGTAGTGGGCGCCGCTCGACCCGTTCAACCCGTGGAGCGCGATGAGCGTCACCCGCTCCCACGGCCGCTCCTGCCAGTGACAGTCGGCCACGACGCGCGTCGCCGGCGCGACGTCGAAGTATCGGATCGTCGGCGCCGGCAGCCGCGGGAAATAGCGGGGGTTCCCCCAGCTGTACAGCGTCATCCAATGGCCATTTCGCAGCGAATGCCGTGGCTCGAACGCGTCCATCTCTCACGATGATACCTGTCGCGACCGGGGACTTGGGGGCTGGGGGCTGCCCGCCTTCGCGCCTTCGGCGCTTCGGACGGGCCCGCCGTAGCTCGATGGATCGGCGATGAGCGGAGGCGAGGGGACTGGGGACTGGGGGCTGGATTCGTTAGAATGTGCGCTTGCGAACGCCTAATCGCGAATCCCGAATCCCTAATCCCGAATTCCCTGTCTGGGAGGCCTTCATGCGCACGTTCCGACTGTTGATGATCGGTTTCATCGCGGCAATTGCCGTGTCGCTGGCTGCCCAGGGGCAGCCGCCGCCCCCGGCTGCACCGGCCGCGCCGCCCAACCCTCGACTGGATCAGTACAAGCGCGATGTCGGCCTCGAAGTGGACGGGATGCAGGAAAACATCCAGAAGATGAACGACACGGTGTTCAGCTTCGCTGAGCCCGGGTTCCAGGAATTCGAGACGTCGAAGTACCTGACCGGCATCCTCAAACAGAACGGCTTTTCGATTCAGGAGAATCTCGCGGGGATTCCGACGGCGTGGATGGCCTCGTGGGGCAGCGGCAAGCCGATGATCGCGCTCGGGTCCGACATCGACGACATCCCGCAGGCGTCGCAGAAGCCCGGTGTCGCCTGGCACGAGCCGATCATCGAAGGGGCGCCGGGCCACGGCGAAGGGCACAACTCCGGCATGCCGCTTCAGATCACGGCCGCGCTCGCCGTCAAGAAGATCATGGAGCAGCAGCATCTGCAGGGCACGCTGAAGCTCTGGCCCGGCGTGGCGGAAGAGCTGCTCGGCACGAAGGCGTACTACGTTCGCGCCGGCGTGTTCAAGGACGTCGACATCTGCATCTTCGCCCACGTCGGCGCGCAGATGCAGGTGAGCTGGGGCGATACCGGCGGCAACGGCATGGTGTCGGTCGAGTACAGCTTCAAAGGCGAGAGCGCGCACGCGGCCGGCGCACCGTGGCGCGGACGCTCGGCGCTCGACGCCGTCGAGCTGATGGACATCGGCTGGAACTTCCGCCGCGAGCACCTCCGGCTTCAGCAGCGCTCGCACTACGTCATCCCCAACGGCGGCGATCAGCCGAACGTCGTCCCGCCGAACGCGTCGGTCTGGTACTACTTCCGCGAAACCAGCTACGACGAGATCAAGAAGCTCTGGGACATCGGCAACAACATGGCGAAGGCCGCCACCATGATGACCGACACCGAGTACACGATGCGCGTGCTCGGTTCCGCGTGGCCGGGGCATTTCAACAAAACGGTGGCCGAGACCATGTACGCGAACATCGAGAAGGTCGGGCTGCCGCAGTGGAGCGAGGCGGACATCGAGCTCGCGAAAGCGGTGCAGCGGGAAATGAAGGTGCCGGAAACCGGTCTCGCGACCAAGATCAACCCGCTGCGCGGCCGCGAGTCGATGCCTGAGGAAGAGAAGCGCGGCGGCGGCTCCGACGACATCGGCGACATCTCCTGGAACGTGCCGACGGTGACGCTCAATTACCCGTCGAACATCCAGGCCGGCCCCGGTCACAACTGGGCCAATGCGATCTCGATGGCGACCCCGATCGCGCACAAAGGCATCCAGTACGGCGCCAAAGTCATGGCGCTCACGGTGCTGGATCTCCTCACGCGTCCGGAACTGGTCACGCAGGCGTGGGACTACTTCAACAACGTGCAGACGAAGAACAAGAAGTACATCCCGCTGATCCGGCCCGAGGACAAGCCGGCCATCTGGCTGAACGCGGAGAGGATGGCCAGGTTCCGCCCGGAGATGAGGAAGTACTACTACGACCCGACCAAGTACAAGAACTATCTCGAGCAGCTCGGGATCAAATACCCGACGACGGTCAAGCCGGCCAAGCCGTCGGCGCAGCAATAGACCGGGATTCGGGATTCGGGATTTGGGATTCGGGATGCGGGATTCGCAAAACGTAAGGGTTGGAAACCGGTCCAAGGATTCAGGATTAAGGAGACACGCCGATGCGCGTCGTGAAATGGTCGCTGCTGGTCGCCGTCGTCGTCATCAGCGTCTCGCTCGACGCGGCGCAGCCGCCTCAAGCGCCGGCCGCGGGCGTTGCGCCCGCCAACCCGCAGCTGGATCAATACAAGCGGAACGTCGGCCTCGAAGTCGACGCGATGCAGGAGAACACTCAGAAATGGAATGACTCGGTCTTCAGCTTCGGCGAGCTCGGCTTCCAGGAGGTCGAGACGACGAAGTTTCTCACCGACATCCTGAAGCAGAACGGGTTCACGGTTCAGCACGGGGTGGCCGGAATCCCCACCGCGTGGACCGCGCGGTGGGGATCGGGCAAGCCGGTCGTCGCCCTCGGCTCGGACGTCGACTGCATTCCACAGGCGTCGCAGAAGCCGGGCGTCGCGTATCACGATCCGATCATCGAAGGGGCGCCCGGCCACGGTGAGGGGCACAACTCGGGGATGCCGCTGCAGATCGCCGCGGCGCTCGCCGTGAAGAAGGTCATGGAACAGCAGCATCTGCAGGGCACGCTGATGCTGTGGCCCGGCATCGCGGAAGAGCTGGTGGGCACGAAGGCGTACTACGTCCGGGCCGGCCTCTTCAAGGACGTCGACATCTCGATCTTCGCGCACGTCGGGGACAACCTCGACGTGACGTGGGGCGACGGCACACAGAACGGTCTCGTGTCGGTCGAGTACAGCTTCAAGGGTGAAAGCGCGCATGCCGCCAGCGCACCCTGGCGCGGCAGGTCGGCGCTCGACGCCGCGGAGCTGATGGACATCGGCTGGAACTTCCGGCGCGAGCATCTGCGGATTCAGCAGCGGTCGCACTATGTGATCACCAACGGCGGCGACCAGCCCAACGTTGTCCCGCCGAACGCGTCGGTCTGGTACTACTTCCGCGAAACCGACTATCAGCACATCAAGGAGATGTGGGAAATTGGCGACCGGATGGCCAAGGCTGCCTCGATGATGACCGACACGGAAGTGTCGACGAAGGTGCTCGGCTCCGCGTGGCCGGGTCACTTCAACAAGACGATCGCCGAGACCATGTATGCGAACATCGAGAAGGTGGGCCTGCCGCAGTGGTCCGAAGCGGACCAGACGCTCGCGAAGGCGCTGCAGCACGAGCTGAAGGTGCCGGAGGTCGGCATGGCGACGAAGCTCCAGCCGCTGCGGGGCCGCGAATCGATCCCGGACGAGGAGAAGCGTGGCGGCGGCTCCGACGACATCGGCGACATCTCCTGGAACGTGCCGACCGTGACGCTGCGGTATCCGTCCAACATGGCGGCCGGGCCCGGGCACAACTGGGCGAACGCCATCTCGATGGCGACGCCGATTGCGCACAAAGGCATCCAGGCCGGCGCCAAAGTCGTCGCGCTGACCGTGATCGATTTTCTGATGAGACCCGAGCTCGTTACTCAGACATGGGACTACTTCAGGAATGTGCAGACGAAGAACACGAAGTACATTCCGCTGCTTCGGCCCGAGGACAAACCGGCGATCTGGCTGAACGAGCAGATCATGGCGAAATACCGGCCGGAGATGAAGAAGTACTACTACGACCCGACGAAGTACAAGAGCTACCTCGAACAGCTCGGGATCAAGTATCCGACGGTGCGGCCTGCCAAGTAGAGCACGAGGGGCGGGACGGGCTGGAGGGGCGGGTAGGGCAGGTGATCGGACACGCTTGTCCTAGTCGAACGCCGCGGCGAGACGGTGATAGCTGCGACGCAGTTTTGACTGGAACGCAACGCCGATCGCGCCCTGCAACGCAGAGTCCCCACACGACGAATGCCGTCCATGGTCCCACAGCGCCGATCGGCTGCTGCATGACGAGCAGCGGATATACCGGCATCCACGGTCGCCGAAGACGGACACTACCGCAGACGGTCGACCATCGGGTAGTGTGGGGCAACAACCGGACCGTTCGAACGGGATCGCAATCGTCGCGGTGATTCTGCCGTTGGCGCGACGGTATCGCGAGACGGCAGCACGCAGAAATCCGAGGAAATCACGC
>Ga0099827_10000222_pt1 | contig 23138 bp, 26 predicted proteins | sample CZO8metaG_FD_79339 | JGI IMG/M metagenome (GOLD analysis project Ga0099827, IMG submission 79339) | Vadose zone soil microbial communities from the Eel River Critical Zone Observatory, Northern California, USA - CZOApr15con1.8 metaG | ecosystem: Environmental > Terrestrial > Soil > Vadose zone ...
GTACGGACGGACGACAGCCCGAACGCCACGCTCACGACGAGCACGACTCCCAGCAGCGGCCAGCTCGCGAGCTTGCGCGCGCGCGTCATGACAGGCTCTGCAGCCGCTCGGCGGCGTGGGAGATCTGGGTGAGTCGCACACCGAAGTTCTCGTCGATGACGACCACCTCGCCCTTGGCGATCGGGCGGTCGTTGACGAGCAGGTCCACCGGCTCGCCGGCCAGCTTGTCGAGCTCGATGATCGAGCCGGGGCCGAGCGCGAGGATGTCGCGGATGAGCATCCGTGTCCGCCCCAGCTCCACCGTCACCGGCATCGAGATGTCGAGGATGAGGTCGAGCCCGGGCTGGGTGGGCGCGGCGCTCGGGGGCGCCTTGGGCGCCGCCGCCGAGGTGTGAGCGGTGGCGGCTTCGTCGCGCACCGTGGGCGGGATCGTCAGAGCCGCCCGCGCCCGCGGCACGCCATCGATGGTGAGGACGCCGACGGCGATGGAGGCGACGTGCGGGTGCCAGCCGTCGGCGTTCTCGAGCTGCCGCAGCTCGGCGGTGGCGATCCCCACCGGCTTGCCGAAGAAGACGCGCAGCGAGGACGACGCCGACGAGAACATCTGGTTGACCGTCTCGCGCAGGGCGTCCTGATACTCGGGCGCGAACACGTCACCCTCGCCGGCCTCCTCGCCGAGGACGAGCCGGGCCAGCGCCAGCGCCTCCGACTGCGAGAGCACGAGGTCGTGGGCGCCGGCCAGGCCGCGCGTGAAGCGCGCGCTGGCGATGACCCACGGCATCGGCACGGCGCCGGCCAGCGTTTCCGCGCCGGTCAGCAGTCCGGGAACCAGCTCGATGGTCACCGAGCGGTTCAGCAGCGTGGACAGCGCGGCGGCGCATCCGCTGAAGAATGACTGCGCGTAGGCCGCGTCCGGCTCCAGCCGGGTCGAGGTCAGGGCGGTCACCGGAGGCAGGACGGTCATGGGTCGTTCCTTTCATCGAGGCGGCCGAGGACTTCGACCGCGAGGTGCTTGCGGTGCGTGCCGGGCCGGCCCACGAAGGTCGGCACCGAGTTGATCTCCACGCGAACGGCATCGTCCGGCTTCGTCTCCAGCGGCAGGAGCTGACCCGCCTTGAGCTCGAGCAGATCCCGCACGGTGAGCTTCGTCCCGCCCAGGAAGGCGCGGAGGGTCAGCGGACTCTGACTCAGCTCGCGCAGCACGAAGGCGCGATTCTCCGGCGTCGCGTTGCCGGTGTTCGTGGACATCCAGCGCTGCCCGCCCAGCCGCGGGATCAGCGACTCCAGCAGGAGGTAGGGATATCCGATCGACAGACCGCCGGCGACCGGCCCGATTTTGATCCGGAACGTCGCGACGAGGATCACCTCGTTGGGCGACGTCACCTGGATGAACTGGGGATTGGTCTCGAGCTGGAGGATCCGGAACACGAACGCGCCCACCTGTTGCCAGGCCTGCTGGAGATCCACCATCGCGCGCAGCCCGATGCGCTCCACCACGGCCCGCTCGATCTCCGTGAAGTCGCGGGCGGGCGGCACCTCGAAGCCGTGGCCGCCGAGGAGCCGGTGAATCATCACCGACGCCACGTGCGGATTCAGCTCGAGCACGGCGCCGCCCTTGAGCGGCTCCATGTTGAACACGAAGGCGCAGGTCGGGCTGGCGATGGCGAGCTGGTACTCGCTGTAGGAGATCTGCTCGACCGCCTCCAGCTCCAGGTCGACCATCGTGCGGAGCATCCCGGAGAGCGAGGCGGTGGTGAGCTTGGCGAAGTCCTCGTGGAGGATCTGGAGCGCCCGGATCTGCTCCTTGGAGACGCGGCTCGGGCGCCGGAAATTGTAGATGACGGCCTTGGCGTCGGCCCGGTCACCGCTCGACGAGACGGCGACGGCGCCGCTCTTGACCGCGCTGAGCAGCGCGTCGATCTCTTCCTGGGACAGCATCTCGTTGGGCTTCATGATGTTGTGCGAGCCGAGGGGCGGCGCCACGAGGCGAGCGGTGAAATGGTCATTGGATGACGAACTCGGTGAAGAACACCTGATTCACCGGTTGTCCCCCCACCACCTCGTTCAGCCGACCGCGCATCTCGGTCTTGAGCGTTTCTCGCTTGGCGTGGTCGAGCAGGTTTTCGAGCGGGGTGGCGCCCAGCACGCCGATGGCGGCGTCGACGAGCGGCGTGCGGTGCTCCTCCAGTCGCCGCATCTCCTTGCTGGAAGGCGCGGCCAGCTCGACGGTGGTGCGGAGGTAGCGGCGCCCGTTGGTCTCGGCCACGTTGACGACGATGGTGCCGACACGGAAGACGTAGGCCGGCCCACGGCTCACCGCCTCCGCCCGCCCGCCCGGGGCGAAGAACAGCCAGAGGGCCACGGTGCTGGAGGCGGCGGCGACGCCGAGGGCGCAGAACATCACGACGAGGAGAAGCCGACGCCGCCCCGCGGGCGCCGGCGTCACCGGCGGCGCCGGGGCGATTCCGGCCGCGATCGGACTAGTGGGCGACGGCATGACGGCTCCGTCCGGCCCCCGCGGCCTCGATCCGGCGCTGCACCTCGTCGGCCGACTCCCGCACCTCGAGGCTCACGCCATTCGTCAAGCGCAGCGTGGTGGGCGCGCCCGCCACGACCGAAGCGATGAGCTCCGGCCGCAGCGAGCAGCGCAGGTTGTTGAGCGCGGTGACGCTGACCATGTCGATCCTCCTACTGCTTGATGTTGACGACGGTCTGGAGGATCTCGTCGCCGGCCCGGATGACCCGGGCGCTCGCCTCGAAGCCGCGCTGGTGCGTGATCAGCTCGGTGAACTCGCGGGCGAGGTCGACGTTGGAGCTTTCCAGCGCGCCGGCGATGAGGGTGCCGCGCCCGCCGCTGCCGGGGGCGCCGACCTGGGCCGGGCCGGAGTTCTGCGAGACCCGGAACATGTTGTCGCCCACGCGGACGAGACCGGTCGGATTGGCGAAGTTGGCGAGCTCCATCTGGGCCAGCGTCGCCGAGCGACCATTCGAGTAGTTGCCGGTGACGGAGCCATCGGCGCCGATGGCGAACGCCTGCAGCGTCCCCGAGGCATATCCGTTCTGCGACGTCAGCGCCGCCGTCGAGGTGCCGGCGTAGCCCGTCATCTTGGTGGTGTTCGTCGCGGTGCCGAAGTCGAGCGTCACCGCCTGCGGGGTGGTGACGCCGGCCGCCGCCGCGTACGTGATGCCGATCGCCTGGCTGGCCCCGCTCGAGATCGCGCCGCCCGTGTTGAAGACGAGCTGGCCGGTCGCCGTCGTGAGGCCGCTGATGTTGGCGTCGGCCTCCGTCGCCGCCCAGTCCCACCGGCCGGACGCGCCCGCGAAGTTCTTGGTGAACGTCAGCGTGAGCGTGTGCGGCACGCCGAGCGAGTCGTTGACGCTGAAGGTGCTCACGTACTGCGTGCCATCCACCTGGGAGGCGTCGAGGTTGCCGCCGAACACGGCCTGCGTCGTCGCGCTCGCGGCCTGCGTCGAGCCGGGAGCGATCGTGATGTCACCGGTCGCGCCCTGGACCTTGTAGCCCGACACCGAGTCGACCAGCGTGCCGTTGGCGTCGAGCGTGAAGGAGCCGGCGCGGCTGTAATACGTGTTGGCGCCGCTCTTCAGGGCGAAGAGGCCGTCACCCTGGATGGCAAGGTCGGTGGAGTTGTCGGTCGACTGGATCGTGCCCTGCGTGAAGTTGGTTTGCACGGCGGCCAGCCGGGTGCCGAGGCCGATCTGCGAGGCATCGCGGCCGCCCAGATTCGTCGTCGGCGCCTGCTCGCCGGTGAGCGTCTGCGACAGCAGGTCGGCGAACTCCGCCCGCGAGCCCTTGAAGCCCGTGGTGTTGATGTTCGCGATGTTGTTGCCGATGACGTCGAGCGCTTCCTGATTCGTCCGGAGGCCGGTGACGCCGGTGGAGAGAGCTCGGAGCATGGTGTGGTCCTCCTCAGTTGGTGGGCGTGCCGATCGTGGTCACGTCGGTCAGGTTGATAGTGACGGATCCGACCTGCAGCACGGGCTGGCCGTTCGACAGGTTGACCCCGGTGACGCTGCCGCCGATGGCGGACAGCGGGGTGCTACGGCCTCCATCCATGGAGACGATGCGGTACTTGTACTGACCCGTCGGCAGCGCGCTCGACGGCGAGAACACGGCGCTGTACTGGCCCGGGGGGCGCGCTCCGAGCGGCATCTGTCCGATCGCGTTGCCGCTCGCGTCGGTGATTTCGACGGCGGCGTTGGCGACCGGCGACGCGATCGTGTACGGCAGGCTCACGGGCCGGCCGCTCCACTGGAACGTGGCCGTGCTGGCCACGACCGGACGGCCGAGCAGGCTGGCCGTGCTCGCCAGCGTCTGGGTCGAGCCGGCGCCGCCGAGATTGTCGACGCCCTTCTGGATGTTCTGCAGCGCCTCCAGGCTCGAGAACGCCGTGGACTGCGCGATGAACTGATCGTTCGAGAGCGGGTTGAGCGGATCCTGGTTCTTGAGCTGGCTGACCAGCAGCTTGAGGAAGTCGTCCTTGTTCAGCGTGCTGCTCGGCGCAGCGGCGCCGCCGACGGCCCCGAGAATTTTGGGGGCGACTGCCGAGATCACCGAAGCGATGGCGGGAATGGCCATGAAGTCTCCTCAGACCGTGATGTCCACCGCCGAGATCGCGCGGGACGCCCGAAGCGTCCGCCGGCGCTCGCCGGGGTTGGAGGTGGGCCGCTCGCGCGGCGTTTCGGGGCGGCGCTCGGGAGCGCGCCGGCCGTCGGATGACAGCGGCGTCGTCGTCGAGCCGATGATGGTGACGGACGTGGGGCCGACGTCGCGGCGCACGAGCGCCTGCTGGATGTCGGGCAGCGCCTGGGTGAGCAGCGCCTGAGTCTCGGGCCGCTCGGCGGTGATCGTCAGCATGACGACTTCACCGCGGACGTCGGCCTGCACGCGAACGGCGCCGAGCGTCGGCGGCTGGAGATCGACGCGCATCTGGGCGAGGCCGTCGTCGACGACGAGGCGCGCTGCGCGAACGATCTGATCGGCGACGACCTGTGGCTCCACCACACCCGCCGGAGCCGGGGCGGCGCTGGCGCTGGCGGGCCCGTCGACCGTGACGGCACGAGGCGTGACCTCCGCGTGAGCGTGCAGCGCGACCACGTCGGCGCCGTGCACCATCGGCTCGGGCTTGGTCGCGGGCGCCGGGTGGTGCTCGGCCGCCTCGGGCTTCGACGACGACGCCATCGTCTCCGGCCGGGCCGTCGCCGTCACCGGCGCCGGCTTCGCTGCCGACGTCGGGGCGGCGGCGTCGGCGCCGCGATCGGCCTCGCGCGGGTCGTTCTTGCTCGCCGTCTGGCGCGTGGTGGTGTCGATGACCGGCCGCGGCGCGGGCGCCGACTCGACCGCGACCTCGGACGTCGCCGTCCGCGTGGCATCGGCGGCGGCGTCGAGCTTTCCGGCGCTGAGCTCGGCCAGGGCGTGATGAGCCTCAGGGGCGGCCGTGTCCGTCGACGGCGCGTGCTCCCCTCGCGCTGCGCGCGGCGCCGACGTCGTGTCAGGGGCGTCGATCGTCGCGGGCGTGATCATCTCGGTCGCCGTGCTGGCGGCGATCGACGGTGCCGCCTCGTTGGCCGGCGCGGCAGCCGGCTCGATTACCGGCTCGGGCAGCGGCTCGGGCAGCGGCGCCGGAAGCGGCATCGGAGTCGTCATCGACATCGTCGACGCGAGCGCGACCGACGCCGTGGTCCCCAGCGTGGTGAGGTCAGGCTTATTGTCGTTGGCTCCCTGATCCGCCGTGTCGGCCTCTGATTGGGACGTCCCGGTGCCGACACCAATGGTGAGAAGGAGCAGCGCCAGAAAGTCGGCGCTGGCGGGCGAAGCCCCGGGCGCCGCGGTCGGAGCGGACACGGAACCGGCCGGCGTCGCCGTCACGGAGGTCGGCGTCATCGGGCACCTCCCGCGGCCAGGCCGCGTGCCGAGCGGTTGCCCAGCTCGTCCAGCTCCATCTGCTCGCGGCGGGCTTCGAGGCGCGCGGCGGCGGCGAGCGCGTCTTCATGCAGCTCCTCCACGACCTTCCGCTGGCGCTGACACTCGAGGAGCGCTTCCCGAGCGACGACCGCGCCGCGCTGGGCGTCGATCACCCGCAGCTCGGCCATGCGCTCCGCGGTCTCGAGGGCCGTGACCGTTTCCGCCGCGCCGCCGAGCTCACCCGCGAGCCACGCCGCCCGCGCTTCGGTCAGCCGCCGCAGCAGGCTCTCCAGCCCGTCCACCTCACGCAGCGCGCCGGCGAGCACGACTTCGGCCTGCTGCTCCTCGATCTTGCGGACGGACAGGAGCGCGGCGTACGGCGTCGTCATGCGGATTCTCCGATGAGCGCGGCCAGCCGGCCGGCCGTCGTCTCGAACGAGGAGGCGTCGTCGACGGCCTGCTGCAGGTACGCTTCGATGTCGTTCCACTTGCGGATGGCCCGATCGGCGGTGGGCAGCGAGCCCGCCTTGTAGGCGCCGAGGGCGAGCAGCGGCTCCACCTCGCGGCGGGCGGCCATGAGCGCTCGCAGTGTCTGGACGGCGGCCAGGTGACCACCGGTCACCACGTCGGGCATGCAGCGGCTCACACTGGCGAGCACGTCGATGGCCGGGTAGTGGCCGCGCTCGGCCAGCTCGCGCGAGAGGACGATGTGGCCGTCGAGGATGGAGCGCGCGTGATCGGCCACCGGCTCGTTGTGATCGTCGCCCTCGACCAGGATCGTGTAGAGGCCGGTGATGGCCCCGGTGCCCGGCGACGTGCCGGCGCGCTCGAGGAGCCGGGGCAGGGTGGCGAACACCGACGGCGTGTAGCCGCGCGTCGTGGGCGGCTCGCCGATGGCGAGACCGACCTCGCGCTGGGCGGTGGCGAAGCGCGTGAGCGAGTCCATCATCAGGAGCACGCGCCGGCCCTGATCGCGGAACCACTCGGCGATGGCGGTCGCCGTGAAGGCCGCCTGGCGGCGGATCTGGGGCGGCGCGTCCGACGTCGCCACCACCAGCACCGAGCGGGCGAGGCCTTCCTGACCGAGATCGCGCTCGATGAACTCGCGCACCTCGCGGCCGCGCTCGCCGATCAGACCGATCACGTTGACGTCGGCTTCGGTGCGGCGCGCGATCGTGCCGAGCAGCGTGGACTTGCCGACGCCGGAGCCGGCGAAGATGCCGATGCGCTGGCCGAGACCGACGGTGAGCAGGCCGTCGATGGCGCGCACGCCGGTCGGCAGCGGCTCGGACACGCGGCGGCGCGCGAGCGGATCCGGCGGCGCCGAGCGCGTCGCCACCATCGACAGCTCGTCGAGGCGGCCGCGGCCGTCGATGGGACGGCCGACACCGTCGAGTACGCGGCCGAGCAGCGAGGCGCCGGCGGGCGCGGTGAGGGGCCGGCCGAGTGGCGTCACTTCGGCGCCGGGCGCCACCCCGTCCATCTCGCCGAGCGGCATCAGGAGCAGGCGGTCGTCGCGGAAGCCGACGATCTCGGCGAGGACCTCGCCCTCGCCGCGGCTCACCCGCAACTGGCAGAGGTCGCCGACGGCGCCCGCGGGACCGGTGGCCTCGATGACGAGCCCGAGGACCTTCACGACCTTGCCCCGCGGCGCCAGCAGCGCGTCGCGGGTCAGCCGCTCGAGGGCGAGGGCCGCCATTACCGGGCGCCTCCGCCGAGCAGCTCCAGAGCGCGCTCGAGCTGCTCCACGATGCCGGCGGCCAGCGTGAGCGCTTCCGTCTCGATCAGGCAGCCTCCGCGGCGGATCTCCGGCGACGACTCGAGCCTGAGGTCGCCCGAGCCCAGCACCTCGGCCAGCAGCGCCTTGTGCTGATCGAAGAGGGCGAGATCCTCGGGGTGCACGCGCAGCTCCACGCGCGCCGCCGGCGTGACGGCGGCCAGCGCATCGCGGATCACTCGCACGAGCGCTTCGGGCTTCAGCGTCAGCTCCTGGCGCAGGATGCGCGAGGCGATCTCGACGGCGGCGCCGGGCAGCTCGGCCATCACCTGCGCGTGCAGCCGCGCCTGACTCTCGTCGAGCTTCTGGGCGCCCGCGGCCAGCGCGCTCGCCGCGCTTCGGAGCTCAGCGCCGATCTGCTCGAGAGCCTGGCGCCGTCCGGCCTCGAAGCCCTGCTCGCGCGCCGCCGCGCCGATCTCCTGGGCCTGGGCCTCGGCGCGGGCGATGATCGCGTGTGCGATGCGATGGCCCTCGCGCACGGCCTCGAGCGCGTCGGTGGACCGCGGCGGCTCCGACGCCAGCGCGGGCGCCGGCGTCCGGTGGGTGAGCTCGGCGAACACGGGAGTGCGCACGGAGGGCTTAGACAAAGACGTCTCCCGTCTCCTGCTTGCCGAGCACGATGATCTCGCCCGTCTCTTCCAGCGCGCGGACGATGCGCACGATCTTGCCCTGCGCGTCCTCGACGTCGCGCAGCCGCACCGGGCCGAGGTACTCGATCTCCTGACGCAGCATCGTCTGGGCGCGCTCGGAGAGGTTCGCGAAGATCTTCTGGGCCACGCTCTCGGCCGCCGCCTTGAGCGCGCGGGCCAGCTCCTTCTGGTCGACCTCCTTGAGCAGCCGCTGCATCGAGCGGTCGTCGAGGCGGGCGATGTCGTCGAAGGTGAACATGAGGCGCCGGATCTCTTCCGCGAGCTGCGGATTGGCCGGCTCCAGCCCCTCGAAGATCTGCTTCTCGGCCGTGCGGTCGACGCGGTTCAGGATCTCGGCCACCGCCTTGGCGCCGCCCACGATCGAGACTTCCTGTGAGAAGAGCGTGGCCAGCCGCCGCTCGAGGACCTGGTCGATCTGCTTGATGACCTCGGGGCTCGTCATCTCCATCGTGGCCAGCCGCTGCACCACGTCGATGCGCGCCTCGGGCGGCAGGTGCGTGATGACCTGCGCGGCCATCTCGGCCTCGAGGTTGGCCAGGATCAGCGCGATCGTCTGGGGCTCCTCGCGGCGGATGAAGTCGGACAGGTGCTTGGGATCGGTCTTGCGGACGGCGCCGAAGAGCTGGGGCTGGAGCGACACCTGGAGCCGATCGAGGATCTCGTCGGTGCGCTCGTTGCCGACGGCCTTGATCAGCACCTCGCGTGCGTAGCTGACGCCGCCCTGGACGATGTAGGAGCGGGCCTGGGCGAGCTGGCTGAACTCGTCGAGCACGCCCTCCACCGTCGTGGGCGTGAGCTCGCGGATCTTCGCGATCTCGACGGTCAGCTCCTCGATCTCCTGCTCGTTGAGCTGGCGCATGATGGCGGCCGAGGCGTCGGCGCCCAGCGTGACCATGAGGATGGCCGCTTTGCGGAGCCCGGTCAGGCTGTCGAGGGCGGTCGCCATCTCAGTTCACCACCGTCTTGCGCCGGAACATCCACACGCGCAGCAGTTGGGCGATCTCGTCGGGGTGCTCCTTCGCCGCCTTGAGCATCTGCTTCTTGATCCCCGTCTCTTCGATGGTGAAGGGCGGCAGCTCGACCTCGGCCTCGGGGATCACCGACTCGGCGCCGGGCAGGACGTTGTGCCCGTCGAACGCCGCGCCCATCGCGCTCTCGAGCGCCCGCCGCCGCCGCCGCGCGCGCCAGACGAGAACGGTGATGGTGAGCAGCGCCAGGGCGCCGCCGGCGCCCCACGTCCACGGCACCCGCTGGAGACTGAAGGGCAGCGCGACGACGTTGGGGGCGGCCACCGGCGTCTCGCCGGGCGCCGAAACGCCGGGATCGAAGGGCACCTGCGCGATCTCCAGCTCGTCGCGACGCTCGGCGCGCACGCCGGCGGCCGAGGCGACCAGCCGCTTGATGCGGGCGAGGTCTTCATCGGCCCGCGGGATGCGCACGCCGTTGACGAGCGGCACGTCGAGGAGCACGGCGACGGAGAGCCGGCGCAGATCACCGGGAGCCACCACCGTCTTCTCGATGGTGCGCGCGATCTCGTAGGTCGTTTGCTCGCTATCGCGCTGGGTCCGGTTGGAGGCCGTCGCCTGGGGCGCCGCGATCACGCCCTTGGCGTCGCCCGTCACCGTGGTCGGCTGGTTGGACGAGCCCTGCAGGTTCTCCGTCGTCTTCGTCTGGCTCCGCACCAGCGTCTTGGGATCGAAGCGCTCTTCCGTCCGCTCGATCTGGTCGAAGTTGAGGTTGGCCGACACGCGCACGGCCGAGCGCCCGGGGCCGACGATGGGATCGAGCAGCGTCTGGATCCGCCGCTCGATCTCCTGCTCGATGCCCGCGCGCGCCTCGACCTGGTTCGACGAGAGGCCGCCGGGCCGCTCCATGCCGCTGGCCAGCATGCGGCCGTTGGAATCGACGACGGTGACGCGATCGGGCGCCAAGCCTTCCACCGACGACGTCACCAGGTTGACGATGCCGCGCACCTGATCGGCTCGCAGCGCGGCGCCGGGCCGGAGGCGGAGCACGACCGACGCCGAAGCCGGCCGGTCCTGCGAGGCGAACACGCGCGGCGCGGGCAAGGCCAGGTGCACGCGCGCCTGCTGAACCTCGCGGAGCTGGCCGATGGTGCGGCCGAGCTCGCCCTGAAGCGCGCGCTGGAAGTTCAGGCGCTGCGCGAAGTCGGTGAGCCCGAACTGGTTCTTGTCGAAGATCTCGAACCCGACGTTGCCGCCCGCCGGCACGCCGGCGCTGGCGAGCTTCAGCCGCCACTCGTGAACGCGCGCGGCGGGGACCAGCACCTGGCCGCCGTCCACGACCTTGAACGGCACGTGGCCGGCGCGCAGCGCCTCGGTCACGGCGCCGGCGTCTTCCTGGCTCAGGTTCGAATAGAGGACCTGCCAGTCGACGAACAGCGACATCACCGCCCACGTGGCGAGCCCGATCACCAGCGCCACCGCGGCGGCGGCGACCAGGGCCACGCGCGCCCGCCCCGACAGTCCCGCCCACGTCTCGGCGGCGCGGCCCAACAGCGCGGCGATTTGCGGGGGCATCCGTTACACCTGCATCCGCTGGATCTCCTGATACGCATCGAGCAGCCGATTACGTACCTGGAGCATGAGGGCGAAGCTGATGGAGGCGCGCTCGACGGCCACCATGGTGGCGGTCACGTCGGTGGTGCGGTCGGCGGCGTAGGCCTGGGACGCCTGGTCGGCCGCGTCCTTGGTCCTGGCCACCTCGCCGATCAGATTCTTGAGCGTGTCGACGAACCCGGGCCCCGCGGGGGCGGCGGCGCCGGCTCCGGCCGTGACCGGCGCGATGGCCGGGAGATTCGCGCTGACGGGAGCGATCGGATCGGTCATCGTCGGTTAGCGCCCCAGCTCCAGAGCCTTCTGGGCCATGCTCTTCATCGCCTGGATGGCGCTCACGTTCGCTTCGTAGGCGCGCGTGGCCGCCATCATGTCGGCCATCTCCATCACCGGGTTGATGTTCGGCAGCTCGACGTAGCCGTCGCGGTCGGCGTCGGGATGACCGGGCATGAAGGCCCTGCGCGTCTCCGGCATTTGCACGACCCCCGTGACCTTCACGCCGCGGAGGTTCTGCTGATCGGGCAGGAGCGACGCGAACGCCGGCGCCTCCGACTCCAGGCGCGTGACCCGCCGCCGGTACGGCCCGCCCTGCAACGTCTTCGTGGTGTTGGCGTTGGCGAGGTTCTCGGCGATGACGTTCAGCCGCGTCCGCTGGGCCGACAACGCGGAGGCACTGATGCTCAGAGCGTCATGGGGCATGCGCTATCTCCCGTTGATGGCGGACTTCAAGCCGTCGAACTGCGCCTTGATCAGTTGCACCACGACGTTGTGGTAGAGCGCGTTCTGGGTCACGCGCACCATCTGCTTGTCCACGTCCACGTCGTTGCCTTCGAGGTTCGCCGGGCCGTCCGGCTGGTTGAGGAGACGCAGGTCGAGCTGGCTCTGCCCGAGCGGCGACTTGGGATCCGGCGTCGACTGCACGAGCCTGGCCAGATCGAGCTCGTGGGAAAACGAGAGATCGTGGGCCTTGAAGTTGGGCGTCTCCGCGTTGGCGACGTTCTCGGCCAGCAGCTCGTGCCGCCGCGTGGCGAAGACGCTGGCCTGGCGCAGGGCCTCGACGACGCCGCCGAAGAGAGCGCTCACACCGCCACCCCGTCCAGCCGGTATTCGCGGAGGCGGTTGCGGAGCGTCCGCTCGCCCATGCCCATGAGCTGGGCGGCGCGCTTGCGGTTGCCGTTGACGCGGGCGAGCGTGGAGAGGATCAGCTCGCGCTCGACTTGGTCCCACGAGCGGCCGGCGAGGTCACCGCTGGCCACCGGGGCCAGGATCGCCGTGTCGAGGGCGAGGTGGGCGACGTCGATGTCGGCGCCGCGGGCCTCGATGACGCCGCGGTGCAGCGTGTTCTCGAGCTCGCGGACGTTGCCCGGCCAGCGATGCGCGCGCAGGCGGTCGCGGGCGGCCGCCGTCAGCGCCGTCGCCGGCCAGCCGTAGTCGGTGGCGAAGCGGTGGACGAAGTGCTCGGCCAGCCGCACGACGTCCTCGGGCCGCTCGCGGAGCGGCGGCAGCTCCAGCGCCATCACGTCGAGGCGGTAATAGAGGTCCTCGCGGAAGCGACGCTCGGCCACCATCGCGCGGAGCCCCTGGTTGGTGGCCGCGATGAAGCGGACGTTGATGGCCTGAGTCGTGGTGGCGCCGAGGCGGCGCACGCACTTGTCCTGCAGAACCCGCAGCAGCTTGGCCTGGGCCGCCGCCGGCATCTCGCCGATCTCGTCGAGGAAGAGCGTGCCGCCGTCGGCCTGCTCGATCACGCCGGGCCGGGCCACTCGCGCATCGGTGAAGGCGCCCCGCTCGTGACCGAAGAGCTCGGCCTCGACGAGCGTGTCGGGCATGGCCGCGCAGTTGAGCGCCACGAACGGCGCCGCCGCCCGCGAGCTCCAGCCGTGAATGGCGCGCGCCACCATCTCCTTGCCGGTGCCGCTCTCGCCCTGCAGGAGGACGGTGGCGTCGGTCGGCGCCATACGCCGCGCCCGCGCGAGCCGGTCGAGCATCGTCGGGTCGACGGTCACGATCCCCGTATCCGTCGCCGGCGTGTCCACCCGGGCCACCACCTCGTTGATCTGCTCGCGCGAGACCGGCTTCTCGAGGAAATCGTCGGCGCCCTGGCGGACGGCGGTCAGCGCGGCCTGGATGGTGCCGACACCCGACAGGATGACGAACCGCGTCGAGGGCGATTCGCGCTTGACGGCGCGCATGAGGCCCAGGCCGTCGAGGCCGGGCATCGAGAGATCGGAGATCACGAGCTGATAGCCGCCGCGCCGGAACAGGCGGAGCGCTTCGTCGCCGTCGGCGGCGGAGTCCACCTTCAGGCCGGGGCGGCGCAGCAGCTCGAAGAGTCCGTGGCGGTAGAGCGGCTCGTCGTCGACGATCAGGATCTTCGTCATGCCGTCGCCTTTTTGGAGCGGGTGGCGCCCGCCCGGCTCGAGCCGTGGGTGGCCTGTTCGAGGTGCTGAGTGGCTCCGCCGGCGTGTTGTCTACCGGCGTGTTGTCCACCGACGAGTTGTCCACCGGCGAGCTCTCCGCCGGCGTGTTCTCTGGCCGCTGCGTCGCCGGCGTCGGCGAGTGCGAACGTCAGCGTGAACGTCGTGCCGTGGCCGGGGCGGCTCGTCACCGCCAGCCGCGCGCCATGGCGCCCGGCCACCTCGCGCACCACGGCCAGCCCGATCCCGGTGCCGCGCACGCGCGTGGTGAAGAACGGCTCGAAGGCCCGTCGCAGCGTGGCGCGATCCATCCCGGCGCCGGTGTCGCTGATCGCGATGCCGACACGATCGCCCGGGCGCCGGCGCAGGCTGAGCGTCAGCACGCCGCCCTTGGGCATCGCCTGCACCGCGTTCAGCACGAGGTTGAGCAGCGCCTGGCGGATCTGCTCGCCGTCGCCGAGCACGGGTGCCTTGGCCAGCGTGATGTCGGTGCGGAGCTCGACGCCGGTGCCGGGGAGCGCGAGCGCGGTGTTCTCGGCCAGCGCGCCGAGGAGCATCACGAGGTCCACGGCGCCGTGCTCGATCGCGGGCTCGGGGCGGCGGCTCATCGCGAGCAGATTCGTCGCCACCGCGCGCAGGCGCGTCACGCCGTCGAGGAGGCGTCCGGTCAGCGGCTTCAGGTCAGGCTCCTTCGCGCACTGCTCGGCGACGAGCGTGGCGTAGAGCTCGATGCCGCCGAGGAGATTGCGCATCTCGTGAGCGACCGTCGCCGTCATGGCGCCGAGACTGGCCAGCGCGAGCGTGTGGGTGTCCGGGCCGTGGGCGGCGTTCACGCTTTGCCCAGGACCTGCTGCATCTTCTGATGGAGGGTCTCGGCCTCGAAGGGCTTCACGATGTAGCCGTTCACGCCGGCGCCGACGGCCTGGACGATCTCTTCCTTCTGGCCGACCGCCGTCACCATGAGGATGGGCAGCGCCTTGGTGAGAGGGTTCTGGCGCAGGGCGTGCACCAGCTCGAGGCCGGTCATCACCGGCATGGACCAGTCGGTGATGACGAAGTCCACGCCCTCGTTCTGGATCTTGGCCAGGCCGACCTGGCCGTTCTCGGCCTCGACGACCTCGTTGTAGCCGATGGCCTTGAGGCTGTTCTTGATGATCCGGCGCATCGTGGCCGAGTCATCGACGGTGATGATCTTCATGCGGTTCTCCCCTCGGACGCCGGACTCTCCGTGTTGCGCGCGATCATCCGGCTGCGCAAGGTCTCGCGCGCGATCCCCAGAAGCTGCGCGGCCCGGGTCTTGTTGCCCCCGGCCACCGCGATGACGTGATCGATGTACGCGTCCTCGATCTCCTTCAGCGGTCGCGGCTCGCCCACCGGCATCCAGGCGGGGGCGGGGCCGGGCGTGCCCAGCGCGAGCTGGTCGCCGCGCACGGCGCCGCCGAAGATGCCGCCGGCCACGCGCGCGATCGTGTCCTCCAGCTCGCGCACGTTGCCCGGCCAGCCGTGGCCGAGCAGGCGATGCTCGGCCTCCGCCGTGAAGCCGACGAACTGACGGCCGAGCTGCGCGCCGGCGCGGGCTAGGAAGTGGCGGGCCAGCGGCACGACGTCGCCGGTGCGCTCGCTGAGCGGCGGCACCGGCACGCGGGCGCGCCCGAGCCAGGCGACGAGCGGGCCGTCGGCGTTGGCCTGCGTGGTGAGGCCGAGGACGAGCGGGGCGGTGCCACGATTCTTCTCCAGCCAGTCGAGCAGCGCCGCTTGTACGTCGTGCGCGAGGCGCTCGACCTCGTCGAGGATCAGCGTGCCGCCGGCCGCGGCCGTGAGCAGACCGCCGTGACCGCCGGTGCCGAAGAGCGCGGTGGACGTCATGAAGGCGCGGCCGCAATCGAGGAGGAGGCACGGCGCGTGATGGCGATGACTCCCCGCGTGCAGCGCACCGGCGAGCCACGTCTTGCCCACGCCGGCGTTGCCCACGATCAGGACGCCGGCCGCGCGCGTGCGGGCCAGCCGGCTCAGCGTCTCCCGGAGGCGCGCGGTCTCAGCACTGCCGCCCACGATGGGCAGCTCGGCCGGCCGGGTCGAAGCCTTCATGGCCGGCCGGCGGGCCAGCGCGGCCCGACACGCGGAGAGCAGCACGTCGGGATCGAGCGGCTTGCCCAGATAGTCGTGAGCGCCGCGGCGCATCGCTTCCACGATGCTGCGCGGCTCCACGTAGGCGGTGACGACCAGCGCGGGCAGCGCCGGCCACGAGGCGCGGAGCTGGCCGAGCAGCTCGATGCCGTCGCCGTCGGGGAGCACGAGATCGACGATGGCGAGCGCCGGCTCCTCTTCGGCGACGACGCGAAGCGCTTCGGCGCTGGAGGAGGCGGGGGCGACCGCGTAGCCGGCGCGACCGAGCGTCTCGGTCAGCATGCGCCGCACGACGGCGTCGTCGTCGACGACGAGGATCCGGGTGGTCTGCGTTTCGTTGGGTCGCATGTTCGTCTTGCGTGGCACTTTACCGACGCGTGATGAACGCCTGACCCCCGATTCCGGTCCCGATACCCGGACTCGTGTGTGTTCGTGACAGTTCGCGCCGCGCGCTCGTGATGCAGGCGCATCAGAGGTGCGGCGAACGGCTCATCCGCAGGTCACTTACACCGCGTCAGCCTGACCACGGTTGCGATGCCAGGACGGCCCGACTCGTTCGTTTGCGCTACTTCGCGATGGGCCCCGTGATGTAGAGGAACGGCGCCTCGACGAGGTCGATCGCGTGCGGCGCCGCCGGCGGCTTGACCAGCACCTCGATGCGCGGCCGCAGCGGATGATCACGATTGAGCGTGATCACGCGACCGATCTCGCCGCTCGACAGACGCACCAGCGTGCCGGGTGGAAACAGCGACGTCTCGGCGAGCAGCGCCTTGATCAGCACGGGATCGAACGCGCGGTGGCGCGAGCGCACGATCTCGCGGATCGCCTCGTGGGCGGGCCGGCCGAGCCGCGGCGGCGGCGGCGCCGTGAGTGCGGCATACGTGTCGGCGAGCCCGATGATCTTGGCGTCGGGATGCACGGCCGGGCCCTTGAGCGCCTGCGGGTAGCCCTGGCCTTGCTCGCGCTCGTGATGCTGCAGGACGGCCTCGACGATGACCTCGCTCGGCGGGCCCCATCGGCGCACGAGCGCGGCCGACAGTTGCGGGTGCGAGCGATAGCGATCCTGAGCGCGCGGCGAGAGCGGATCGGCCTGGCGCACCACGCTCTCGGGCAGCTCCCACAGTCCGACGTCGAAGAGGCAGGCGGCCATGCCGAGCTCGCCGAGACGGCGGCCCTCGTAGCCGAGCCCGCTGGCCACGCGCAGCGCCATCACGGCCACGCGCGATTGGTGCAACGCCAGGTAGTCGGCGTTCGCCGCCGACAGCGCGCGATGGGCGAGCCAGAAGAGATCGTCGGACCGTGACAGCTCGTCGGCGGCCTCCTGCACGAGGCGCTCGAGGGCCGCCCACGGAAACGGATCGCGCGACATCGACAGCTCGCGCGTCGTGCCGATGAAGCGCATCAAGCGGCCGAAGAGCGCGCCGACCGCGTCGTTGGGCGTTTCGGGCGGCGCGAAGGCGGCCGCGGGCGCCGGCCGGTTGTGAGCGAGAGGCTCCCAGACGACGGTGCGCACGAGCTGGGTCGACGGAGGCGTCACGGCTGGACCCCGGGGGCCTGGGCGGAGAGCTTGCGCAGCCGGGCCAGGCCGTCGCGCGCGGTGCCGCGCGTGGCGACCGTGTCGGGCTGGAGGTGCCGCACGATGATGCTGACGCGGCGATTCTGGGCGTCGAGCGGATCGGCGGGCACGAGCAGATCGTGATCGGCCAGGCCGACCACGCGCACGATCTGACGCTCGCGCAGGCCCCCGATCTCCATCACCCGGCGCGCGCTGTTGGCGCGATCGGCCGAGAGCTCCCAGTTGGAATACCCGCGGCCGAACCGGCTGTACTGCCGCGTGTCGGTGTGGCCTTCCACGGCCACGTCGTTGGGCAGCGCGCCGACAACCTGCGCCACCACGCCGAGCAGGCGGGTGAGCGCGGGCTTGGTCTGGGCCGAGCCGATCTCGAAGAAGAGGCTGTCGTCGCGCTCCACGAGCTGGATGCGCAACCCCTCCGGCGTCATCTCGATACGCACCTGATCCTTCAGTGCGCGCAGCTCGGGATCGGCCTCGAGCGCGGCGCGAATACGCACGGCCGCCTCGGTCAGCGCCTCCTCGTCGTGCTCGCCGACGGTGCCGGCGGCGGGCAACGCCACGACGCCCGCGCCGGCGGGCAGCAGGCCCGACTGCTCGCGTCCTGCCGGCAGCGCGGACGGACTGCGGAAGTAGGTGGCGATGGACGAGCGGACGACCGGGCTCTGCTCGGCGGCCCACAGCACGATGAAGAGAGCCATCATCGACGTCACGAAGTCGGCGTAGGCGACCTTCCACGAGCCGTGCGGGTGCGTGGCCCTTCGCCGGCGGAGCTTCCGCACGATGAAGGGCGGCTGCTCGGGATCGGGCCGCTGCCGACCGGTCACGCCGACCTCGGGCTCACCGCCATCGTGGAGGCCTCGACGTCGACGAGCGACGGACGCTCGTGGGAGAAGATCGCCCGCCGCGCGAACTCGACGGCGACGAACGGCGCGGCGCCCTTCGAGAAGGCCACCACGCCGGCCTTGAGGCAGTGCAGGTAGTTGATGTCGTGCTCGGCCGCCGTCTCCACGGCGGCGGCGAGCGGATTGACCACGCCGTAGGCGAGCAGCACGCCGAGGAAGGTGCCGACCAAAGCCACCGCGACCTTGGAGCCGATCTCGGCGGCCCCACTGTCGATGGACTGCATGGCGATCACGACGCCGAGCACGGCGGTGACGATGCCGAGGCCGGGCAGGGTGTCGCCCATCTTGGCGAGGATCGCGGCCGGCTTGGCCGCCTCGTCGTGGTGCGTCTCGATCTCACGGTCGAGCAAAGCCTCGAGGTCGTAGGGGCTGACGCCGCCGTCGACGAGCAGGCGCAGCGAGTCGGCCAGGAAGGTCATCGCGTGGTGCCGGGCCAGGAACGACGGGTACTTCGAGAAGATCGACGACTTCGCCGGCTCGCTCACGTCGCGCTCGAGCGCGATGAAGCCGTGCTTCTTCACGTTCACGAAGACCTCGTACTGCAGGCGCAGCACGTCCACGTAGAGGCCGTGGCGCGCGGTGGCGCCGATGACCATGCCCTTGAGGCTCTGGGCGAGTTGGCGGAGGTACTGGCGGGGCGTGCTGATGATCACCGTGCCGGCCGCCGTCCCGCCGATGATGAGCCACTCGACGGGCTGGAAAAGCAGCGCGAGGGGCCCACCTTCGAGCATGAATCCCCCCAGGACGCTGACCGTCACCACGACAAGCCCCACGACAACGAGCATTGCTTCTCCCCTGGCCAGCCGAGTTCCCCTCCTCAGCCGGTCAGGGTGCGTAATCGACACGACCGACCAGCTTTCGGAGGGTGGGGGAAACCGGGCGGCACGCCGAATACCTAGGCAGGAGGCCGGACCATGAGGGGGCAACCATGAGCGCCAGGATCCTGACGGTGGACGACTCCTGCAGCATGCGGCAGATGGTGCGGGCCGCGCTGGAGGCCGATGGCTATGAGGTCCGCGAGGCCGACAACGGTGAGACCGCGCTGGCTGCGCTGGAGGTCGAATCGCCCGATCTGGTGATCACCGACCTCTATATGCCGACGATGGACGGGCTCACGCTGCTCCGGGCCATCCGCGAGCGCCCTCAGCACAAGTTCACGCCCGTGCTGCTCCTGACGACCGAGCACGGGGAGGAGATGAAGCAACGCGGGCGGGCTTCCGGCGCCACCGGCTGGCTCGTCAAGCCCTTCCAGCCCGAGCAGCTCCGCCAGGTGGTGTCTCGGGTCCTCGGCGCCGCGCGCGTGCGCGCGTAGCGTCCTGGAGCTGGTGAGTCCGTGACCCTCGACCCCGTGCTGCAGATCTTCTTCGACGAGGCGGAGGAGCTGCTCCGCCTGTTCGAGGACGGCGTGCTCGGTCTCGAGCAGGCTTCCGGCGATCGGGAGTGCCTGCACTCGATCTTCCGGGCCGCTCACACGCTCAAGGGCAACAGCAGCATGCTCGGCTTCGAGCGCATCGCCACCGTCACCCACGCCCTCGAGGAGCTGCTGGTGCGCCTACGCGCCGGTGAGTCGGCTCCCAGCCGCGCGGTCATCGACGCCCTGCTCAGCGCCAACGACATGCTCGGCACGCTGGTGGCGCGGGCTCGCGCCAACGACGACCGTGACGTTCCCGGCGTCGGCGCGCTGATCGACATGCTCGCCGATCACGCCCAGTCGGTCGGCCACGTCGCGCCGCCGGCGGCGCCGGCCCGGCCCAGCGTGTCCGGCGAGGAGGCCCTCTACGCGATCCGCTTCGAGCCGCCGGTGGATCTGCTCCGGCGCGGCCTCGATCCGCTGCGCCTCATGGATGCGCTCGCCGGCCTGGGCGAGGTGAGCGATCTCGCCGCCGACGCGAAGAGGCTGCCCGCGCTCGACGCGCTGGATGCCGAAGGCAGCTACTTCATCTTCACGTGCCGGCTGCGCACCCGCGCGCCGCGGGCCGAGGTCGAGGCGTGCTTCGAGTTCGTGGACGAGCCGGGCGCCGTGCACATCACCGCGCTCGAAGGCGGCCAGGACGCGGCGGTGCCGGCCCCCTCGCTCGCGGCCGTGGACGCGCTGCCGTCGCCCCACGAGAAGAACCGCTGGACGGAGGGCGAGACCCAGTCGATCCGCGTCGCCACCGAGAAGGTCGACCGCCTGGTGGACCTCGTCGGCGAGCTGGTGATCACGCAGTCGATGGTCGCCCAGATCGTCCACCAGCTCGGCCAGGGCGCCGGCGCCGGCGAGCGGTTGCCCGAGCTGCAGGAAGCGGTGGCCCAGATGGACCGCCACGCGCGCGACCTCGAGGAGCGCGTGATGGCCGTCCGCATGCTGCCGATCAAGACGGTCTTCGGCCGGTTCTCGCGCGTGGTGCGCGACCTGGCGCAGTCGCAGGGCAAGCGCGTGAGCTTCGAGACGCGCGGCGACGAGACCGAGCTCGACAAGACGGTCATCGAGCGCATCGGCGATCCGCTCCTGCACCTGGTCCGCAACGCGATCGACCACGGCATCGAGCCGCCGGCCGAGCGCCTTCAGCGCGGCAAGCCGGAGGCCGGCCGCCTGACGCTCGGCGCCTACCAGCAGGGAGGCAACATCTACATCGAGATCCAGGACGACGGCCGCGGCCTCGATCGCGAGCGCATCCGGAGCAAAGGCGTGGACGTGGGCCTGGTCAACCCGGACGACACGCTCACCGACGAGCAGGCGTTCGCGCTCATCTGGGAGCCGGGCTTCTCGACGGCGGCCCAGGTGACGGAAGTCTCGGGGCGCGGTGTGGGCATGGACGTGGTCAAGCGCAACGTCGAAGCGCTGAGCGGATCCATCTCCACGCAGAGCGTGGCCGGCCGCGGCACGACGTTCCGCATCAAGCTGCCCCTCACGCTGGCCATCCTCGAGGGCCAGTCGCTGCGGGTGGGCGGCGAAGTGTACATCCTGCCGCTGGCGACGATCACCGAATCGGTGCGGCCCACGACCGAGGCGCTGAAGACCGTCCTGGGCACGCGCGAGGCCTTCCTCATGCGCGGCGAGGTGCTGCCATTCGTGCGGCTGCACCGGCTCTTCCGCGTGCCGGGCGCGGTCGAGGAGCCGACGCGCGGGCTGTCCGTGGTCGTCGAGCACGAGGGCCGCCGCGTGGCCCTCTTCGTGGACGAGCTGCTCGGCCAGCAGCAATTCGTGATCAAGAGCCTCGACTCGAACTTCCACCGCGTGGACGGCGTGGCCGGCGCCACCATCCTCGGCGACGGCCGTGTCGCGCTGATCCTCGACGTGCCCGGCCTGGTCGCGCTGGGGAAGGCGGCATGATGTCGGAGCGCTGGACGAGGATCATCGAGGTCGTGGCCGTGATCGTCCTCATGGCGGCCGCGCTCGTCGTGACGCTCTTCACGGCGTCGGCCGTCCCGGGCCAGTCGGCCCCGCCCACGCCGGCGTCGCCGAGCGCTCCACGCACCCCGGCCACGCCACCGTCACCGGCCACTCCGCCGGATCCCGCCGGCGCCGTGTCGGCGCCGAAGCAGGACGTGTCGCTCGCGCTGCTCGTGCTCAACCGTCGGGACCGCCGGGCTGACTCGGTCGTGAGCGGGCTCGGTCAGACGCTCGTCGCGGTCAGCGGCCGGCGCTTGAATCGGCCCGACGCCGATCGCCTGGCCTCGGTGCTGGCCGAAACGCTGCTCGGGCGCGATCTCGATGTCGGATCGCGTGAACGGCTCGCGGCCGGTCTCATCGCCGCGCTGACGGCTTCCGCCTCCGGCGCCGAGCTCGAGCGCGCCCTGGGGCAGGTGCAGGCGGCGCTACAGGCGGCCGGGCTCGGCCAGCCCGATTTCGTCCTGGTGGATCGCGAGCTGCGGCGAGTGACGCGGGGCCGGCCGTGAGCGCGCGACCCGCGCTGTTCGGCGAGCTGGCGATCAGCGACCGCGAGTTCGCGCTCTTCCGCGATCTCGTGCGCGAGCACGCGGGAATCACGCTGGGGCCCCACAAGCGCCATCTGCTGCGCGCCCGGTTGGGACGTCGGCTGCGCGCGCTCGGCATGACGACCTTCGCCCAGTATTACGAACATCTGACGGATCCCGCGCGCGACGGGGCCGGAGAGCTCATCATCTTCATCAACGCAATCACCACGCACAAGACCGACTTCTTCCGCGAGCTCCACCACTTCGAATACCTGGCCGGACGCTGGACGCCGGCGTGGCGGGCCGCGGCCGAGCGCAGCGGCCAGCGCCGGCTTCGCCTGTGGTCGGCGGCCTGCTCGAGTGGCGAGGAGCCGTACACGCTGGCGATGGTCCTGGCCGCGGCCGGGCTCACCCCGCCGGGGTGGGACACGCGCATCCTCGCCTCCGACATCGACACCGACTGCCTGGCCCAGACCGAGAGCGGCGTCTACCCGACGGATCGGGTGACGCCGGTGCCGGCCGACCTGCTCAAGCGATGTTTTCTTCGCGGTACTGGCCGTCACGACGCCGAGGTCCGCGTCAGGCCCGAGCTGCGGAAGCTCCTGACCATCCGGCGCATCAACCTCGCCGAGCCGACGTGGCCGATCCATACGCGCTTCCACGTGATCTTCTGCCGCAATGCCCTCATCTATTTCGACAGGACCATGCAAAAGACCATCCTCGAGCGCCTCGTGTCGTCGCTGGAGCCGGGCGGGCTCCTCTTTCTCGGCCACGCCGAGTCCGTGTTCGGGCTGGTCGATGGCCTGAGCCACCTCGGCAACACCATCTACGCGCGCACGGCCGACGTGCGGGCCGGACTGCTGTCGTGAACGTGCCGACGCGGCCGCTGCGCGACGACGCCGGCAAGCAGGTGACGATCTACATCGGCGAAGTCTTCGCCACCCGGGAGCCGACCATCATCAAGACGCTGCTCGGCTCGTGCGTGGCCGTGTGCCTGTGGGATCCCGACTCCCGCGTGGGCGGCATGAACCACTTCCTGCTCCCGCGCGCGCTCAACGGCGCCGGCGACGACCCGGCGCGCTTCGGTGTGCACGCCATGGACCTGCTCATCTGCGAGATGCTGAAGATCGGCGCCGACCGCCGCCGGCTGCGCGCCAAGATCTTCGGCGGCGCTCACGTGCTGTCGCTGCCCGAGGACGAGGACGGCGTGCCCAGCCAGAACATCGCCTTCGCCCTCGACTTCGTCCGTCAGGACGGCTTCAAGCTGACGGGCGAGGACCTCGGCGGCTACCA
>Ga0099827_10000223_pt1 | contig 23134 bp, 20 predicted proteins | sample CZO8metaG_FD_79339 | JGI IMG/M metagenome (GOLD analysis project Ga0099827, IMG submission 79339) | Vadose zone soil microbial communities from the Eel River Critical Zone Observatory, Northern California, USA - CZOApr15con1.8 metaG | ecosystem: Environmental > Terrestrial > Soil > Vadose zone ...
ATGGCCGCCGCCCTTCACCAGCAGGCCGTCGCGCACCGCCTGGCGCACCGCGCGGCCGAGATCGACGCCGGCGATCGAGCGGCCGGAGCCGGTGCCGACGCCGCCCGGCTCGAGCGCGACGGCGAAGGCGGGCCGGCCGAACCGCTCCTTGAGCCGCGCGGCGACGAGGCCGACGACGCCGGGGTGCCAGCCTTCGGCGGCGGTGATGACGACCGCGCCCTTCTCCTCGGCGCCGAGCGCGGCCGTCGCCTCGGCCTCGGCCTGCGCCAGGGTGGCGACCTCGATCGCCTGGCGCTCGCGATTGAGGCGGTCGAGCTCCGCGGCCAGGCGCGCGCATTCCGCCGCGTCGTCCTCCATCAGCAGATCGGCACCGAGCGTTGCGCGCCCGATACGGCCGCCGGCATTGATGCGCGGCCCGAGCAAGAAGCCGAGATGCCAAGGCTCCGGCGGGCCGCCGAGCCGGGCCACGTCCATCAGGGCGGTCAGTCCCGGCCGATCGCGCCGGCGCAGCGCGACGAGCCCCTTGGCGACGAAGGCGCGATTGAGGCCGCGCAGCGGCACCACGTCGGCGACGGTGCCGAGCGCGACGAGATCGAGGAACCCGAGGAGATCGGGCTCCGGACGCGCCGACGTCCAGAAGCCGCGCCGGCGCAGCTCGCGGTTGGCCGCAACCACCGTCATGAACACCAGGCCGACGGCGGCGAGGTGGCCGAGCTTGGAAAGATCATCGAGCCGGTTGGGATTGACCACGGCATGCGCGGGCGGAAGCACCTCGTCGGCCAGATGATGATCGATCACGACGACGTCGAGGCCGAGCCCGCGCGCCTCCCGGAGCGGCTCGTGGCTGGTGGTGCCGCAATCGACGGTGACGAGCAGCGTCGCGCCCTGCCCGGCAAGCGCGCGGATCGCTTCCGCGTTCGGTCCATAGCCTTCGAACAGGCGATCGGGGATGTGGATGATGGGACGCAGCCCGTTGTGGCGCAGGAATCGCCCGAGCAACGCCGCCGAGGTCGCCCCGTCGACGTCGTAGTCGCCCAGGATGGCGACCGTCTCGCCGCGCGTGATCGCGTCCGCGAGCCGCGCCGCCGCGCCACGCATGTCGGCGAGACCATCGGGGTCGGGCATCAGGGCGCGCACGGTCGGATCGAGAAAGCCTGCGACCTCGTCGACCTCGACCCCGCGTCCGGCCAGGATGCGCGCCAAGAGCTCGGGCAGATCGTGGCGCTGCGCGATCGCCAGCGCCCGCGCCTGCCCGCGCTCGTCGAGCCGGTCGCGCCAGGCGCGCCCGCACGCCGAGCGCTCGACGCCGAGAAACAGGCGCCGCGTCGGGCTCATCGGTACGGTCAGGGTAACGGCCATCTTGCGCCGGGCGCGAATCGCGTTCGGGAAAGCTCGCGATATTGGATTAAAGCCGGAGCGCCGCGCCAGCGCGCCGCCGCTCAATCCACCTGGAACTTACCGAGCTGCCGGTGCTCCGCCCTGATCCAGCGCACCGTGCCCGTCGTCGAGCGCATCACCACGGTCTCGGTCCCGATCAGGTCCTTTCGGCACCGGACGCCGTCGAGCAGCGCGCCGTCGGTGACCCCGGTAGCGGCAAACAGGCAGTCGCCCTTCACCATGTCGCCGATCCCGTATTTCTTGCGCGGGTCCTTGATGCCCATCTTTGCCGAGCGCTCGCGCCTCTCCTCGGTGTCGAGCACGAGCCGGCACTGCATTTGGCCGCCGATGCAGCGTAGCGCCGCCGCCGCCAGCACTCCTTCCGGCGCTCCGCCGATGCCGAGATAGATGTCGATGCCGGTATTGGCGGCATCGGCGGTGTGGATGACGCCGGCGACGTCGCCGTCGGTGATGAGCCGAACCGCCGCGCCGGCTTTGCGCACGCTGGCGATGAGATCGGCGTGGCGCGGGCGGTCGAGGATGAGCGCGGTGATCTCGGCGGGCTCGACGCCCTTCGCTTTGGCGAGCGCACGGATGTTCTCTTCCGCCGGCGCATCGAGATCGACGATCCCCTTCGGATAGCCGGGGCCGATGGCGATCTTCTCCATGTAGACGTCGGGCGCGTTGAGCAGCGTGCCGCCCTCCGCGATCGCCATGGTGGCGATCGCACCCGGCATATTCTTGGCGCAGAGCGTGGTTCCCTCCAGCGGATCGACCGCGATATCGACCTTCGGCCCGCGCCGGTTGCCGACCGCCTCGCCGATGAACAGCATGGGCGCCTCGTCACGCTCGCCCTCCCCGATCACGATCGTGCCGTCGATCGGCAGCTTGTTGAGCTCGCGCCGCATGGCGTCGACCGCCGCCTGGTCGGCGGCCTTCTCGTTGCCGCGCCCGGCCAAGCGCGCCGCTGCGACCGCCGCGCGCTCGGTCACCCGCACGATCTCCAGCGAAAGCGCGCGGTCGAGCGCCACGTCGGGCTGGACGCTGGTCGACGCCGCCGCTCCGCGTCCCTCTTTGCTCATGGCCCCCTCCTGCAAACCGTGCTTGTCATTCGGTCATATTACGCCCCGGGGCGGCCCGGGGCGATGACGATAGCCGGCATTTGTATCAGTTTTTCTCGATCCGGATGACCTGCGGCTTGCCCGAAATCACCTTGTCGCGCGCCACCGCGGCAAGCGCCTTGCGCACGGCGTCCTCGGTGGTGGCATAGGTGATGAGGATCACCGGCACCGGCGCGGCCGAGCGCCCGGGAACGTCACCGCCGTGCGGCCGCTCGCCGCGGTGACGCTGCACGATCGATTCGAGCGAGATGTGCTGCTGGGCGAGGCGCTTGGCGATGGTGGCGGCGGTTCCCGGCTTGTCCACTGCGAGCAGCCGGATGTAGTAGCCGCCCTCGTGACGCTGCATCGGCGCCTTCCTGCTGACGGCCAGCCGCGCTGCCGGTCGGCCGAACGGCGCCGTGCGCACGCCGCGGGCGATGTCGCCGAGATCGGAGACGACGGCAGACGCGGTCGCCATGCCGCCGGCGCCCGGGCCGACCAGCGTGATCGGCGCCATGGCGTCGGCATCGACGGTGACCGCATTGGTCACGCCCATCACCTGGGCGATCGCGGTGTCCTTCGGCACCATGGTCGGATGCACGCGCTGCTCGATGCCCTTGTCGGTCTTGACCGCGACGCCGAGCAGCTTCACCCGGTAGCCGAGCTCGTCGGCCCATTCGAGGTCTTCCGGCGCCAGCGAGGATATGCCCTCGACATAGACCGCGCCCTCGTCGATCTTGATGCCGAAGGCGAGGCTCGCCAGGATGGCGAGCTTCTGCGCCGTATCGTGGCCCTCGACGTCGAAGCTCGGGTCGGCCTCGGCGTAACCCAGCCGCTGCGCTTCCTGCAGGCACTGCGCGAAAGCGAGCTTCTCCTGCTCCATGCGCGTCAAGATGTAATTGCAGGTGCCGTTGAGGATGCCGTAGATGCGCGCGAGCGAATTGCCGGCGAGCCCTTCGCGCAGCGTCTTCACGATCGGGATGGCGCCGCCCACGGCGGCCTCGAAATTGAGCGCGACGTGCTTGTTCTCGGCGATCGCCGCCAGCGCGACGCCGTGACGCGCGAGCAGCGCCTTGTTGGCGGTCACGACCGATTTCCCGGCCTTGAGCGCCGCCGCGATCGCAGCCTTGGCCGGATCACCCTCTCCGCCGACAAGCTCGACGAAGACGTCGATCTCGTCGTCGGTGGCCAACCGCACGGGATCGGCGACCCAGCGCAGTCTCCGCAAGTCGAGGTCGCGCTTCTTGCCGCGCGAGCGCGCGCTCACCGCCACGACCTCGATCGAGCGGCCGCAGCGGGCGGCGAGCGCGTCGCGCTGGCGCTCGATGAGCCGCACCACGGACGCGCCGACCGTGCCCAAACCGGCAATACCGACCTTCAGGGGTTGAGCCATGGGAGCCGAATCTGATCACGGTCGCAATGCGGTTGCGACGAGGAGCTAGCGCCGCTTGGCCAGGGGAACCACGTTGTGCAATTTTTCCGGGCCCGATTCCAGAAATCGGCGGATGTTGCGGGCGGCCTGGCGGATGCGCTGCTCGTTCTCGACCAGCGCGATGCGCACGTAACCTTCGCCGCGCTCGCCGAAGCCGGTGCCGGGCGAGACCGCGACCTCGGCCTTTTCGACCAGCAGCGTCGAGAACTCGACGCTGCCGAGGCTCGCGAACGGCTCGGGGATCGGCGCCCAGGCGAACATGGAGGCGCGCGGCGGCGGAATCTCCCAGCCGGCGCGGCCGAAGGATTCGACCAGCACGTCGCGACGGCGCCGGTAGATCGCGCGCATCTCGTGGATGCAGTCCTCGGGGCCGTTGAGCGCCGCGGTCGCCGCCACCTGCACCGGCGTGAAGGCGCCGTAATCGAGATAGGACTTCACCCGTGCCAGCGCGGCGATGATGCGCTCGTTTCCGACCGCGAAGCCGATGCGCCAGCCCGGCATCGAATAGGTCTTCGACATCGAGGTGAACTCGACGGCGACATCCATCGCGCCCGCCACCTGCAGCAGCGAGGGCGGCGGATCGCCGTCGAAATAGACCTCGGCATAGGCGAGGTCCGAGAGCACGAAGATCCCGTGCTTCTTCGCGAACGGAACGAGCTCCTTGTAGAAGTCGAGATCGGCGACGTAGGCGGTGGGATTCGACGGATAGCAGACCACGACGGCGAGCGGCTTCGGGATCGAGTGAACGATGGCGCGCTCGAGCGCGGAAAAGAAATCGGGCGTCGGCTCGGACGGCACCGAGCGGATCACGCCGCCGGCCATCAGGAACCCGAAGGCATGGATCGGGTAGCTCGGATCGGGCACCAGGGTGACGTCGCCCGGGGCGGTGATCGCCTGTGCCACATTGGCGAAGCCCTCCTTCGAGCCCAGGGTGACGACGACATGGCTCTCCGGATTGAGCTTCACCCCGAAACGGCGGCCGTAATAGGCGGCTTGCGCGCGGCGCAAGCCCGCGATTCCCTTCGAGGCCGAATAGCGATCGGTGCGCGGCCTGCCGATGGTCTCCTTGAGCTTTTCGATGACGTGCGCCGGCGCCGGCAGGTCGGGATTGCCCATGCCGAGGTCGATGATGTCGGCGCCCGCGTTGCGCGCCGCGGCCTTCGCCCGATTGACTTGCTCGAAGACGTAGGGCGGCAGGCGCCGAATGCGGTGAAATTCCTCCATGACCCCAACTCCTCGGGCCTGCATCCCGGCGCGGCGAACGCCGCCGCGCGGGAGCTGCGGCGCGCGCTTTTTATCACGGGTTGCCGGTGGTGCCAGCAGGCTTGGCGGCGTCCTCCGCGCGCTTGCGCGCCTTGATCAGTTCGTCCTCGAGCTTCTTCTGCTCCTCGCCGGTGAGCATCGTGTCGGTGCGCGCCGGCGGCAGGTCGTGGACCGCCGGATAGGCGGCCGGGGTCGCCGGGCGCTGCGGTGCGCTCTCGGGGAGGCCGCCGGCGGCGGTCGGCATGTGATCGGCGATGAAGCCGCCGGCGCAGCCGGCAAGAGCCGCCGTGCCGACGATCAGCATCGCCGCGGCGCACAGACGCCGCGACCGCGCCCGCAGTGAGGGCAATACCGAGGTCATGCCCGTTCACCCCTCGCTCGGCGGCGGCAGTGCCCGCCGCCTCCGACCGCCGGCCGCCGGCCTTCCGCGGCAAAATTGCTGCCAATTCAAGCGATTGGCGCAAAATGCCGTAGTCCCGCAATATGACCAAAGCAAGGTTGAGCGGCGCCCTTCGCCGGCGCTTTTTCCCGCTCGCGCTTTCTCCTGCCGAAGCCATGATGCGTCTTGCGGCGGTCGCGAGTAAAGTCCATCTGAAACCTCTGAGGCCCACGCCGGAACTGCGAACCGAGGCGTTGCCGTGAGAGCCCCGTCAGACCCCGTCAAAGGCGGCTCCGCCGAGCTGGAGGAGTTCGCGCGCAACGCTGCCCGCATCATGGAGGAGGCCGGCAAGGCCGTCGCCGCCTATCTCAAGCCGCGCGAGGAAGGCCAGGTCGACGATCAATATGCCGAGGTCGCCGACGTCGTGAAGACCCTCGGCCAAGTCACCGACTACTGGCTGCGCGATCCGCAGCGCGCGCTCGAGCTGCAATCGAGCCTGGGCAAGGCCTATCTCAACCTCTGGGCCAATGCGGTCAAGCGCATGGCGGGCGAGCAGGTCGAGCCGGTCGCGGCGCCCGATCCGCGCGACAAGCGCTTCGCCGATCCGGAATGGTCGAGCAATCAGTTCTTCGATTTCCTCAAGCAGGCCTATCTGCTGACGGTGCAATGGGCCAACCGGCTGGTGCACGACGCCCAAGGGCTCGACCCGCATACGGTGCAGAAGGCCGAGTTCTACGTGCGCCAGATCGCCAATGCGATCGCGCCGTCGAACTTCGTGCTGACCAATCCGGAGCTGCTGCGCGAGACGATGAGCTCGAAGGGGGAAAACCTCGTGCGCGGCATGCATATGCTGGCCGAGGACATTCAGGCGGGGAAAGGCGATCTCAAGATCCGCCAGTCCGCCTCCGACATGTTCGCGGTCGGCCGCAATCTCGCGCTCACGCCCGGCAAGGTGATTTTCGAGAACGAGCTGATGCAGCTCGTCCAATACGCGCCGTCGACCGCGACGGTGCTCAAGCGGCCGCTGCTGATCGTGCCGCCCTGGATCAACAAGTTCTATATCCTCGATCTCACGCCGGAGAAATCCTTCATCAAGTGGTGCGTCGCTCAGGGGCTGACCGTGTTCGTCATTTCCTGGGTCAATCCGGATGCGCGGCTCGCCCAGAAAACCTTCGAAGATTACATGCGCGAGGGTCTGCTCGCGGCGCTCGACGTCATCGAGCAAGCGACCGGCGAGCGGCAGGTCAACGCCATCGGCTATTGCGTCGGCGGCACGCTGCTGACCGTTGCGCTCGCCTATATGGCGAGCACGGGCGACAACCGCATCGCCTCGGCGACCTTGTTCGCCGCCCAGGTCGACTTCGCCCACGCGGGCGATCTCAAGGTGTTCGTCGACGAAGAGCAGATCGCGGCCCGCGAGCGCGAAATGGGGGCGCGCGGCTATCTGGAAGGCAGGAAGATGGCGACTGCCTTCAATCTCCTGCGCTCGAACGATCTGATCTGGCCCTACGTCATCAACAACTACCTCAAGGGCAAGGAGCCGGCTCCGTTCGACCTGCTCTACTGGAATTCGGACGCGACGCGAATGCCGGCGGCCAACCATTCGTTCTATCTGCGCAATTGCTACCTGGAGAACCGGCTCAGCAAGGGCGAGATGGTGATCGGCGGCAAGAAGCTGAACCTGAAATCCGTCACCGCCCCGATCTATAATCTCGCCACGCGCGAGGATCACATCGCGCCCGCGAAATCGGTGCTGCTCGGCTCGAAATTCTTCGGCGGGCCGGTGCGGTTCGTATTGGCGGGCTCCGGGCATATCGCCGGCGTGATCAATCCTCCGGACAGGATGAAGTATCAGTACTGGACCGGCCCCAAGCCGAAGAGCGCAAATCTCGATCGATGGCTGGGGACGGCCAAGGAACATGCCGGCTCCTGGTGGCCGGACTGGTTCGATTGGCTCAAGGCGCGGGAGCCGACCGAGGTGCCTGCGCGGGAGCCGGGGGGCGGCAAGCTCACGCCGATCGGGGACGCGCCCGGAAGTTATGTTAAGATGCGGGATTGACGGCCGTCCGGCCGCGGCGCGGACCGGGCGAGGCCAGGGTTGGTGCACAGGGGAGATTGGCAATGCGCCTCAAACTGCTGCTTTCGACGATCGTGCTGGCGGCCGTCTCCGCCGCGCCGGCGCCGGCACAGGAGCTCGCCGGCACGCTCAAGAAGATCAAGGACACCGGCGCGATCACGCTCGGGCATCGCGAATCCTCGCTGCCGTTCTCCTATTACGACGACCGCCAGCAGGTCGTCGGCTATGCCATGGACCTCTGCTACCGGATCGTCGATGCCGTCAAGAGCGAGGTCAAGCTCGCCAAGCTCGACGTCAGGCTCAACCCAGTCACCTCCGCCACCCGGATTCCGCTGATGGCGAACGGCACCATCGATCTCGAATGCGGCTCGACTACCAACAATCTCGAGCGCCAGAAGCAGGTCTCGTTCACGATCACCCATTTCGTCACGGCGAACCGCTTCGTATCCAAGAAATCCGCGAACCTGAAGACGGTCGACGACCTCAAGGGCAAGACCGTCGTTTCGACCTCGGTCACCACCAACATCAAGCAGATCACCGAGATCGGGGCGCAGAAGGGCCTCAACCTCAACATCCTCGCCGCCAAGGACCACGCCGAGGCGTTCCTGATCGTCGAGACCAGCCGGGCGGCCGCCTTCGTGATGGACGACATCCTGCTCTACAGCCTGGTCGCGGGGTCGAAGTCGCCGCAAGACTACGTGATCTCGACCGATGCGCTGTCGGTCGAGCCCTACGGCATCATGCTCCGCCGCGACGACGCGCCGTTCAAGAAGGTCGTCGACGAAGCCATGGTCGCCACCTACCGCGGCGGCGCCATCAATGCGATCTACGACAAGTGGTTCCTCAAGCCGATCCCGCCGAAGGGCATCAATCTCAATGTGCCGATGAGCGCGTCGTTCAAGAAGGTGACCGCCAGTCCGACCGACAGCGGCGATCCGGCGGTGTACTGAGCAGGAATCGCAGTCGGTAGTCAGTGAAATCGGCGATCAGCTCGCGGCATGACCGGTCCTCGCGGCATGACCGGCCACTGATCACTGTTCCCTGAGGAAGGGGGCGCCGGCGTGAACTACAACTGGAACTGGGGAATCTTCTTCCAAATCTCCCCGGACGGGGTGCACACCTATCTACAGACCCTGCTGCTCGGCACCGGCTGGACCTTGGCGACCGCGATCGCCGCCTGGTGCATCGCGCTGGCCATGGGCTCGCTCGTCGGCGTCGTTCGCACCACGCCCTTTCCCTGGCTGGTGCGGCTCGGCGACGCCTATGTCGAGCTGTTCCGCAATATTCCGCTGCTGGTGCAGATGTTCCTGTGGTATTTCGTGCTGCCCGAGCTCGTGCCGGTCGAGATCGGCGACTGGCTCAAGCAGCTGCCGGATGCCTCGTTCTACACCGCGGTGGTCGCGCTCGGCTTCTATACCTCGGCGCGCGTCGCCGAGCAGGTGCGCGCGGGCATCCTGAGCCTCGCCCGCGGCCAGGGCCTGGCGGCGCTGGCGCTCGGCCTCACCCTGCCGCAGGCTTACGTCTACGTGCTGCTGCCGATGGCGTACCGCATCATCCTGCCGCCGCTGACCTCGGAATTCCTCAACATCATCAAGAACAGCGCGGTCGCGCTCACGATCGGATTGATGGAGCTGACGGCGCGGGCGCGGGCGATGCAGGAATTCTCGTTCCAGGTGTTCGAGGCCTTCACCGCCGCGACCGTTATCTACATCGTGATCAACATCGCGGTGACTTTCGGCATGCGCTTCATCGAGCGCCGCGCCGCCGTCCCCGGCTTCATCGGCTCGGCGCCGCAGGCCGTCACCCATTGAGACGACCGATGTTCTCGAATTTCGACTTCGACGTCATCGCCCGCTCGCTGTCGTACTTGTTCTACGACGGCATGACGTTCACGCTCACGCTCACCGTCCTGGCCACGATCGGCGGCATCGTCTTCGGCACCCTGCTCGCGCTGATGCGGCTCTCCGCCTTCGCTCCGATCTCGCTCGCCGCCGCCGGCTACGTCAACCTGATGCGGTCGGTGCCGCTGGTGCTGATGATCTTCTGGTTCTACTTCCTGGTGCCCTATATCGGGCAGTGGATCACCGGCGCGCCGCGGCCGATCGAGGTCGGCGCCTTCGTCTCCTCGCTGGTCACGTTCACGTTGTTCGAAGCGGCCTACTTCTGCGAGATCATGCGCGCCGGCATCCAGTCGATCCCGCGCGGCCAGATCGCGGCGGCGCAGGCGCTCGGCATGACCTACCCGCAGACCATGGGCTACATCGTGCTGCCGCAGGCCTTCCGCAACATGGTGCCGGTCCTGCTCACCCAGACCATCGTGCTGTTCCAGGACACCTCGCTCGTTTACGTGCTGTCAATCACCGACTTCCTGGGCGCCGCCTCGAAGGTCGCGCAGCGCGACGGGCGGCTCGTGGAGATGTACCTGTTCGCCGCTCTCGTCTATTTCGTCATCTCGCTTGCCGCCTCCCGCGGCGTGCGCCGCCTGCAGGCGCGAACAGCCATCATCCGTTGACGTCCGCCGGAGAGGCCCATGATCACGATCAACGAGGTGAGCAAGTGGTACGGTGCCACGCAGGTGCTGAACCGATGCTCGACCGCGGTCGACAAGGGCGAGGTCGTGGTGGTGTGCGGCCCTTCCGGCTCCGGGAAATCGACGCTGATCAAGTGCGTCAACGGGCTCGAGCCGTTCCAGCAAGGCACGATCACGGTCGACGGCATCTCGGTCGGCGATCGCAAGACCGATTTGCCGAAGCTGCGGGCCCGCATCGGGATGGTGTTCCAGCATTTCGAGCTGTTTCCGCATCTCACCGTGATGCGCAATCTCGAATTGGCCCAGATCAAGGTGCTCGGCAGGAGCAAGCGGGAAAGCGCCGAACGGGGCATGCTCCTGCTCGGGCGGGTCGGCCTGCGCGAGCATGCGCAAAAATATCCCGGCGAGCTTTCCGGCGGCCAGCAGCAGCGCGTCGCGATCGCGCGCGCGCTCGCCATGGATCCGATCGCCATGCTGTTCGACGAGCCGACCTCGGCGCTCGATCCCGAGATGATCAACGAGGTGCTCGACGTCATGGTCGCGCTCGCCAAGGACGGCATGACCATGATGGTCGTCACCCACGAGATGGGCTTCGCCCGCAAGGTCGCCCGCCGCATCGTGTTCATGGACCGGGGCGAGATCGTCGAGGATGCGCCGGCAGCGGAATTTTTCGGCAAGCCGCGCAGCGAGCGGGCGCAGGTCTTCCTGTCCAAGATCCTGCAGCATTGACGGCGAGCGGACCGGCAATCATCCGAATACGTCGTTGCCGGTTTGAATGACTTTGCGCGCTCAAGCTCACGCTTGTACCGAGATAGTTTTCGATTCGGCTCAAGACGGGAGGTTCCAGGCGCACTCCCTTTTGCCGTTCGCTGCGCTATTTCAAATGTGTCTTTTCAGGCACGCTTTGCCGAAAATTGCCGACCATCTCGACCGCCGTGAAGGAACAAAACCCTCCGGCGCAGCGTGGAGTTTTGCAAAGTCCAAAATAGATCTGGCCCCAAGTCGAGACGAACGCTTAAAAATCGCAGCGCGTCTAAGATGGGTCTAAAGACGATAGCTTAGTAATATTCTAAACAGGCTAAAGTACTTTTTAATTGTATCAATTCAAATATGTTCCATCATCTATTGACTGCAAGTAACTATCTAATAATTCTGCGCCGATCGGGCGGCAAATGCTTTCGATTACGGCGCCGCCCATTCGACGAGATCGGGGGGCTAACTCATGTCTACGTACCGGACCGCATCCACGCGAAGCACCTGCGATGCTGATTGGCGCGCCCCCGGCGTGCCCGATCAGGTGCGTCCGTGGCCTGAAACTGCGCGCTTTTTCCTTGCGACGGCGGCCTTCGTTGCGCTGGCGGCAGGTTCTGCGGGTGCAGCGGATGGGGTGACTGCACCGCCGGCGCGGACCTGCGCAGCAGCCGGGTGGCAGGGCTGGTACGCGGGCGTCAACCTTGGCGGCGTCGCCTATACGGCGCACCGAACCGATCAGGATGGGCAGCTCGGCGAAGTTGCCACCTATGCTCAGAAGCAGTCGGGCTTCTTCGGCGGAGGACAGATCGGCGTCAATGGGACGACCTGCAACGCGCTGTTCGGCATCGAGATCGACGGCAGCGGGGGAAGCGTGGTCGCTTCGACGACTTTGTTACCGAACTTGCCGAATTCCGACATATCGATCACCAGCCACTTCAATGGGCTCGTCACCGCGCGCACCCGGATGGGCATCGTGATGGATGGCCTGCTGCTTTATGTCACCGGTGGCGTTGCCGGCGTTCACACCATCACCACCTATCTCAACTTCAATGTCGCCGCCGATACGTTCACGTTCAGCGATTGGCGGTTGGGCTGGGTCGCGGGCTTCGGCGCCGAATGGGCGACCTCTGATCGCGTGAGTCTCAGGTCCGAGGTGCTCTACGTCGATACCGCGGATCGGACATTCACATTCCTCAGTCCGACCCTCGGTCCGGGAAATTTCGCGCATGGCGACTCGATGTGGATCGCTCGCGTCGGCATCAATGTGAAGCTCGGAAACGCCTCGGTCACGGTGAGCCAATGAGCTTCGCCACGAGTTGAAGACTTAGGCGAGGATGCGTCCAAACATTTCGCGGAATTTGGGGGATCAATCATGTCTGCGTACCGTCGCGCGTCATTGTCGAACGCGCATGATGCCGTCACCGACGATTGCGCCGCAGCGCATCGCCTCCGTGTCGTCCCGGCAATCTTCGGGCCACGTCATGCTTTGACGCTGCTGCTGACCACCGCCGCGATGTCGGGCATCGGTGCGGGGCTCGCGGCCGGCGAGCCGGCGAAGCCTTCGCCGCCGCCGGCTCCCGCTGCACAGCCCTCGAACGAGGAGCTGTTGCGAAACCTCCAATGCATGGAGCAACGCATCCGCGCGCTCGAAGGGCAGCTCAAGTCGCAAGCCGCCGCCTCGACAGGAAGCACCGACGTGCCGGCCGAGAGCACGCCGGCCAAGACCGATCCGCCACCGAAGCCCTTCCCTATGCGCATCGTGCAGGTTCGTGACCGCGATGCCAAGGACAAGAAGCCGTCGACGAAGAACGGGACCGAGACGGCGCCGAGTGTGGCAGGGCCTGCGGTGGAGCCTGTCCCTGTACCGCCGAGCAAGCCCTCGGTCACGCCGAAGCCGGCCGCGGACCCTTGCGGGCCGCAACCCAACGCACCCTCGTCGACCCGGACCGCAACGTCGGCTGCGCCGAGCGCTGCCGCAACGCCGCCCGCAGTGCAGGCCCCGCTGCTGCCGCCCCTGCTGGGCGAGCCAGCAACGCCGGGCAGCAAGCCGATTCTCGGGCTGGTCGATTCGCCGGTGCCGGGCCTCAGTATCGGGGCCTATGGCGAAATCAAATACGGCTCCTTCCAGAACCCGGCTGCCAATGGCCAGTGGCAGAACGGCTTCGATGCCCACCGACTCGTTCTGCTACCGACCTACGCGATCACTCCGAACATCATCTTCAACGCCGAGATCGAATTCGAGCACGGCGGCATCGCCTTCGACCCGGACGACAAGCTGCACGGCTCGGTCGACATCGAGCAGATATTCGTCGATTTCCTCATTCTGGATCAGCTCAATTGGCGCACGCCGGGCATCGACCTCATTCCGATCGGCTATATCAACCAGCACCACGAGCCGACCCAGTTCTACAGCGTCCACCGGCCGGAGCTCTATAATGGCCTGATCCCCTCGACCTGGAGGGCGCCGGCCTCCAGCATCTACGGGACGATCACGGAGGGCATCAAATATCAGCTGCAGGTCAGCAGCAGCCTCGAGGACTTCGGCGACGATTTCGGCTTGCGAACGGAGGCCAACACCGTTCCACCCTTCCCGGTACCCTATCTGCCCGGTATCGACGGACTGACCGCGCTTGCTTTCTCGCGGCCGCCGGTGGGCGATTTTCGGCAGCTCAGCAACGACCTGGCCTATTCCGGAAAACTGGACTTCACGCCTCCATTCCTTCCGGGCCTGGGTTGGAGCGTGAGCGCCTACTACACTCCGAATACGACGCCGCGCGAGGCGCACGATGACTTCGGCAACCCGCTCGGCCGGTCGAGCCTTATCATGCTCGACGCCGAATTTCGTTATCGCATTCCCAACACCCCGGTGGAGCTGCGTGGCGAATATGTCCACGTCACCTTCGGTCACCCGGAAAATCTGCGCGCCAATAATGACACCGATCCCACTAATAACGTCGGCAAGACCATGTTCGGTTACTCCGGCGAAGTCGCCTTTCACGTGCCGCTCGGCACGATATTGAGCAGCCAATGGGAAGCCGTCCCGTTCTATCGCTATACGTACCAGAACTTCCAGACCGGCGGGTTCGCGGGGACCGATTTGGACATGCCGACCGGCGCCGGACAGACGCATTTTCACACCACGGGCGTCGCGGTGTTCCCGTCCCCCAACATCGTGCTCAAGGCAACCTATCAGAGGGTGAAGAATAATGACCCGCTCGGCGCGCGAAGGGACTCGATTCTCGGCGGAGTCGGGTTCTTCTTCTGAAGCCGGCATGGATGCCGCGATGAAAAAGCTCTGCCTTGCGGCAATCAGGAGCAATCCCCGCTCCGGCGGAGTTCTCGAATTAGGTGAAGCATGGCAAAATGGATACACTGGACCGTGCCGGCGGCGGTGGTCATCTCGGCCAGCTCTTCCGCGCACGCGGTCCAGTACCTCACGATCCCCGAAGCGCAGAGGCAGGCCTTTCCTTCGGCGAGCTTTGCCGAGGTGCAGGCCGGCCGCATCTGGAGGGCTGAATCCGGAGGCCGCCTGCTCGGCTTCTTCATCTTCGACCGCGTGATCGGAAAGCATCTCTACATCGACTATGCGGTGGCCTTGGATCCGGGCGGGCGGATTCGCAGGGTGGAGATTTTGCAGTATCGCGAGTCGTATGGAGGCGAGATCAGAAGTCCGAGCTGGCTCGCGCAATTCGTCGGCAAGACCAGCGGCAGTGCTCTCCAAGTGGGCAGCGATATTCGCAATATTTCCGGGGCTACGCTGTCGTCGCATCACGTGACGGAAGGCGTGAAAAGGATAATGGCCATTGTCCCGCGCCTCCGATAGCGTTCAGCGGGCGCGACCGCTCCTTGGAACATTCGTGGAGATCACGGTCGCGGGTGCCGCGCCGCGCGACATGCACGCGGCCATCGAGGCAGCCTTCGGCGCCGTCGCCAAGGTGCATGGGCTCATGAGCTTCCACGATGCGAATAGCGACGTCGGACGTCTCAACAACGGCGGCTGGGTGCGTCCCCTCCGCGTGCATCGCTGGACCTTTCAGGTGCTCGAGGCGGCGGTAGACCTGCATCGGCGCTCGGCGGGAATGTTCGACATCGCGGTTGCTCCGATCTCGCAGGAGTTGGGCTTGCTTCCGGGTCTGGGCGCCGATCGGTCGGCGAATTCGGCGAGCACGGCGACCACCGAGGCGATCGAGTTGCTCTCCGACCGTCGCGTTCGCTTTCGTCATCCCGGCGTCAGAATCGACCTTGGCGGTATCGCCAAGGGTTTTGCGGTCGATCGCGCGATCGACGTCCTGCGAGACCATCGCATGCTGGCCGGCCTGGTCAATGCCGGCGGCGATCTCGCCGCATTCGGGCCGGCAACCGAAACCGTCTACATTCGCGATCCGCGCGATCCGCGCCGGCTGATGTGCGGCATCGAAATCGACAACCAGGCGCTGGCGTCGTCCGGGAATCGTTTCGATCCTTTCCGGTCGGCAAGCCCGTCGGGACCGGCAATCATCGATCCGCGTACGCGACAGGCGGTGCGGAGCGTCAACGCGGTTACCGTTCGCGCGCCATCCTGCCTGATTGCCGATGCGCTGACCAAGGTGGTCATGGCGGAAGGCCCGTCCGCCGCCGACTTGCTCGACCATTACCGCGCCGGCGCACTCGTCGTTTCGGCGGCGGGGGCTGTCCAGATGACCGAGGATTTGCAGGGTGCGGTGTGCCTTGCGGCTTGATCCTCGCTTCCGTTTCGCGCTCTACGCGGCCTTCGCATTCCTGTTCGCCACCGGCGTCGGTTGGCTGGTGGCCGACCAGATGATGAAGGAAACGTCGGGCAGCGAGACCTGGCAGACTGCCGCCGCGTACCTGCTCATGCTGCATGGCGGCGCTGCGATGGCGACGCTGATGTTGTTGGGCGCGCTCGTTCCCTTGCACATGCGGCGCGGTTGGCTGGCGAGGAGAAACCGAACGACCGGAACGGCGATGGCGGCCTGCAACGCCATATTCATCTTGACCGCGTTCGGGCTCTACTACCTCGGATCCGACACGTTCCGGCCGTGGACGAGCGACATCCACATTGGCGCCGGGTTGATCCTGCCCATCCTGTTTTGTGTCCATATCCTGGTTGGCAGGCGCAGCTCTTGAATGCCCGGGACCGCTCGCGTCACGGAAACAGCGCCACCTGCTCGAGGCCCATGGTCTCGGGAAATCCGAGCATCAGGTTCATGTTCTGCACCGCCTGGCCGGAGGCACCCTTTACGAGGTTGTCGAGCGCCGAGCAGATGATGGCGCGCCCCGCGATCCGGTCCTTGGCGACGCCGATGGCGGTCATGTTGGAGCCGCGCACGTGCCGGGTCTGCGGCATCTCCCCGAACGGCAGCACGTGCACGAACGGCTCCCTCGCGTAGGACTTCAAAAGTATCGCGTGAAGCTCCTCGGGCGAGCTCTTGCGGCTGCGCACATAAATCGTCGACAGAATCCCTCGATTCATCGGCACGAGATGGGGCGTGAAGGTCACCACCACGTCGCGGCCCGCGGCCCTGGAGAGCTCCTGGTCGAGCTCGGCCATGTGCCGGTGGTGACCGACGCCGTAGGCGTGGAAGCCTTCCGCCACCTCCGAGAACAGCATCTCCTCCTTCGCCGCCCTCCCTGCGCCCGTCATGCCCGACTTGGCATCGATCACGATCTCGTCGGGATCGATCGCCTTTGCCGCCAGGAGCGGGATCAGCGGGAGCTCGGCGCAGGTCGTGTAGCAGCCGGGATTGGCGACGAGATGGGCGCGCCTGATCTCGTCGCGATAGATCTCGGTGAGCCCGTAGATCGCCTGCCGCTGCAGATCGGGCGCATGGTGCTCATGGCCATACCAGCGGGCGTAGGCCGCCGGATCGGAGAGCCGAAAGTCGGCCGAAAGATCGACCACCTTGATCGCCGGCAGCTCCGCCAGCACGTGGCGCACGACCTTCTGGGTGGTCGCGTGCGGCAAGGCGCAGAAGATGAGGTCGAGCCCGGCGCCGGTCCAGTCGACATCCTCGATCGACACGAGCTTCGGCAGATCGAAGGGCGAGAACTGCGGGAACACCTGGCGCATCGCCTGCCCGGCCCGCCGGTCGGCGGTAAGCAGGGCGATCTCGACCCGCGGATGGCGGATGAGCAGCCGGACGAGCTCCGCGCCGGTATAGCCCGACGCGCCGAGCACGCCGATCGTTGCCTTCCTGTCCATGGACGCTTCCTTCATGCCTGCGCCCCTTCGTACGCCAAGCGCGGCCGCAACGCGACCATCCGGGCAGCGATCGCGTGCGCCGACGGATCGCCCTGACTTGCCAGAGCGCGTACGACGGCGACGTGGTCGGCGTCGCCCTTGTGCTGGCCGAGCTTGAACTTGCCCTCGACGGTCTCGACCGTCATCTCTATGGCGACGATCGCCCGCATCAGCATCTCGCGCCGCTGCGATGAAAGCCGCTCCGTCGTCCAGGGTTGCTTCGGAGCGATCCACGCTTCGAACTGCGCGGCGAGACGCTCGAGCTGGTCGGCTGCATGGTCGCATGGCACGATTTGCACCGGCCCGGACAGATGGACCGTCTCATAGAGCCAGGTCGGCACCTGTTCCGGGCTCGCGTACCAGTCCGGCGACACGTAGGCGTCGGCGCCCTGCACCGCCAACAGCCACCATCCCTTTTTGGCCGCGAGCGCGGCGAGCGGATTCGAGCGCGCCACATGGAATTGGACGCGCGGCAACCGTCCGTCCGCCTCCGACACGCGGAACGGCAGCAGCGAGGCCACCGGGCGGCCGCTGTCGCAGGCGACCACCAGACCGAAGCTGCGCGCAGCCGCAAAAGCGATGCTCACGGCGGGATGCACTTTGCAGGCTGGATTGACGTACATGGCTTGCTCTCCGGTCAGAGTGGCCACCGGAGATCGGGGTCGTCGCGGGCTGTTCTTGAAGGATGTGCCGCGGAGCCGTCTCCGGCGGCGCGGGCGACGATCACATGCGATCGAACGCCGGTCCCGCCGTGGAAAGGCGGCGGCGACGGGTCGAAGTCGGGGTCGCTGTGATCGTCATGGGCCGGCGCTATAGCGGTCGACGTGCTGGCGGTCAAGCGCGCTGCGACGCGATGATCGCGCTATTCCAGCGGCGGGATGGTGTGCACCCACGCGACCATGGCGTTGAGATCGTCGTCCGTCATCTTTTTGAAATAGATCTGGCGGGCCATCGGCAACTTGAATGGGCGACCGTCGCGGCCCACGCCCTCGACCAGCGCGCGCTTGATCTCGGCGTCGGTCCAGCCGCCGATGCCCTTCAACGGGTGCGAGGTGATGTTGCGGACCGTCACCGACCCGAACGGCCCTTTCATCTCGTGGCCGCCCTTGCCCCACCCGTTCTGGTAGTCGTGCGTGCCGTCGGGGCGCCGCGCGTGGCATTCCATGCAGTGGGCGAGCGTCGCGAGATAGAAGCCGCGCTTCACCGGGTCCTTCAGCGCCTCCTCGCCGATCGGCTGCTCGGCGCCCGGAATGGTCGGGGAATGGATCGCGGCCTTGTAGACCGACGGCGGCACCTCGTTGCGCACCGGCGCGACCGTGCGGACATAGGCGACGATCGCGTCGGCGTCCCGCGGCGTCAAAATCCGGTAGAACGGAAACGGCATCTGCGGGGCGAGCGTCACGCCGTTCGGCCGCACGCCTTCGATCAGCGCGCGCCTGAGCTCGTCCGGCGTCCAGCCGCCGATTCCGGTATCGCGGTCGGGCGTGATATTGGCGCCGCGGACGGTATAGGCCGCCTCGTCCCAGACCTGCGAGCCGCCCGAGAAGCGCTTCTCCATCACGAAGCCGGCCGGCGTGCGCGGCGTATGACAACCGTCGCAGGCCATGACCGCGTTGACGAGGTAGTCGCCCCGCTCCACCAACGTCTCGGCGGCCGCGCCGCCGACCGCCGCGGCGAGCGCGGCCGCGGAAGCGATCATGAGCCGAACCATCGTCTGTCCCCCCTTAGGGAAGGCCGCCCAGTGGACGCCCTTCCGATATAGGCGCTGCCGCGTTCAGATCGTCGGATTCCAGGGAACCGGAATCTCCCGATAGCCCGATCCGGCCTTCTCGACATAGGCGAGCGACGGGAACGGATAGTGGAAGGCCTGGACCGGCATCTTTTCGGCGACCAACATGTCGTACACTTTGCGGCGTGTCTCTTCGGCCTTGGCGCCATCCTGATCGAAGAAGGCGTGCCAGCCCGGATGACGCGCGAACAAGGCCGGATGGTTGGTGACGTCCGACTGGACGTAGACTTTGCTCGATCCGGACGAAATGACATAGGACGTATGGCCGACCGTGTGGCCGACGGTCGCAACCGAGGTGATGCCCGGCGCAATTTCCTTGTTCCACTCGTACTGGGTCACCTTGCGGCCGAGCGCATCGAACACCCGACGATTGTTCTTGAACAAGCCTTCCATGCGTCCCTTCGGGGCGCGGCTCATCTCGCCGTCGTCCATCCAGAAGGCCCATTCGGCTGCCGGCACCATGATCTCGGCATTCGGGAAGGCAGCCTTGTTGTCCGCGGTAAGCAGGCCGTCGGTATGGTCCTGATGGAAGTGGGAGATGACGACGGCATCGATGGCCTTCGCTTCGATCCCAGCCGCCGCGAGATTGGCCTGCAGCTGGCCGGTCGCGCCCTTGCTCCGAGCGTGCTCGGCTTCGCCATAGCCGGTGTCGATGAGGATCAGCTTCGAGCCGGTGTTCACGACGATCGGATTGAAGACGATCGTCATCTTGTCCTTTTCCATGTACGCGGCGGCGAGCGCCGCATTGACCTCGTCCTTGTTGCTGTTGGTCACGAAAGTGTCGGGCAGCGGGAACGAACGTGCGCCATCGGTCACAACGGTTACCTCGATGCCGCCGACCTTGTAGCGGTACCAGCCCGGCGCCTGCTTGCCGGCGAGCGGCGCAGCCGCCTGCGCGAGCGGCGCGGCGGCGAGCGGACCGAGCGCGGTTGCGGCGGTGGCGCCGGAAAGCACGGCGCGGCGAGTCAATTGGGTCATGGCATTTCCCTCCCTGTCGCGGCCCGATCTTGACGCGGCGTTCTTTACCGGGCCGAGTGTGAACGCGCCATGGTAGCGCCCACGACGGCCGTTGAGAACGGCCATGTCGAAGCATTCGCCTACCGGCACGGCGCCGGCCGGGTGCGGCTATTTCGTCCGCCGTCACGACCGGTTAAGGCTAAGGCATGGACGATCTGCCGACCGGCGAAGCAACGGCCGTCGCGACGAGACGAGACCCCGGCCGCACCCTGCTGCTGGCGACCTTCACCGCTGCGATCTTCACGAGCGCGGCGCTTCTGTTCATGGTGCAGCCGATGTTCACCAAGATGGTGTTGCCGCGCCTGGGCGGCGCGCCGTCGGTGTGGTCGGTGGCCATCGTGTTCTTCCAGGCGGCGCTGCTCGCCGGTTACGCCTACGCCCACTGGCTCACGCGCTGCGCTTCGCCGCGGGTATCGGCGGCGATCCATCTCGCGGTGATGATCGCGGCCTCGCTGGCGCTGCCGCTCTCGATCGCAGCCGGATGGGGACGCCCGCCGGCGCGCGGAGAGGCGCTCTGGCTCATCGCGCTGTTCGCGGCGTCGATCGGCCTCCCGTTCTTTGCGCTTGCCGCCAATAGTCCGCTGTTGCAGGCGTGGTTTGCGCGCACCGATCATCCCGCCGCCGACGATCCCTATTTTCTCTACGCCGCGAGCAATGTCGGAAGCTTCCTCGCGCTCGTGTCCTATCCGACCGCGATCGAGCCCTGGGTGCGGCTCGGCGAGCAGGCCGGGGCCTGGTCGATCGGATTCTATCTCCTGATCGCGCTGATTGCCGCCTGCGGCGTGACGGCGTGGCGGTTCCGCGCGGAGGCCGCGGCCGCGACCCCTGCCGCCGCGTCGGCGGCGCCGCCGACCTGGCGCGATGCCGCGTTCTGGATCGCCCAGGCAGCGGTGCCCTCCGGCCTCCTGGTGGCGGTGACCGCGCATATCTCGACCGACGTCGCGGCGGTGCCGCTGCTCTGGGTGCTGCCGCTCGCGCTCTATCTCTCGACCTTCGTCATCGTGTTCGCGCGCCGGCCGATTGTCCCGCACGCCCTGGTGGTCGCGGTCCAGCCGTTGTTCGTGCTCGGCCTCGCGGTCGTGATCGTGCTCGAGCCGGTGAAGGAGATCATCGCGCTCGTCGCCGTGCATCTTGCCGTGTTCTTCGTCTGCGCGCTGATGTGCCACGGCGAGCTGGCGCGGACGCGGCCGCCGGCCCGTTACCTCACGGCCTTTTACTTGTGGATGTCGGCGGGCGGCGTGATCGGCGGCATCGCCGCGGCCTTGATCGCGCCGCAGGTGTTCGACTGGGTGGCGGAATATCCGATCCTGATCGCGCTCGCGGTGCTGTGCCGGCCGGGACGGTGGCTCCCGAGCGACCGCCGCTGGCGCGCCGCGCTCTTTACCGGCCTCGCGCTCATCGCCGTGCTCCTGGCCATCTGCATCGTGCGTCCCGCGGTGGTTTATCCGCAGCTGCTCGACGACGCCGCGCTGCGCTGGACCTTCGGAGCGCTGCTCGTCGCCAGCGTGCCGTTCTGGCGCGCGCCGCTGCCCTTCGCCGCCATCGTCGTCTTCGTCCTCCTCGCCACCCACGGCCTGTTCGAGCCGGCCGGCGCGCTCTCGGTGCGCAGCTTCTTCGGCGTCGCCAAGGTCTCGGAGACCCCCGACGGCCAATTCCGCCTGCTGCAGCACGGGACCACGTGGCACGGCGGCGAGCGCATCCGCGACGCCGAAGGCGAGCCGGTGACCGGGCCGCCGGAGCTCCTGCTCTACTACTGGAACGGCTCCGCGATCGCCCAGACCTTCGATGCGGTGCGGGCGCGGATCGGCGGTCCGATCCGTTATGCGGTGATCGGGCTCGGCACCGGCACGCTCGCCTGCCGCGCCGAGCTCGAGGACACCGTGCACTATTACGAGATCGACCCCGCCATCGTCCGCATCGCCCGCGATCCGAATTTGTTCAGCTTTCTGTCGGCGTGTCGCCCGGAGGTGCCGATCACGCTCGGCGACGCGCGGCTCACCCTCGCCGAGGCGCCCGACGGCGCCTACGATCTCATCGTGGTCGATGCCTTCTCCTCCGACGCGATCCCCATCCACCTGCTCACGCGCGAGGCGATGGCGGTCTACCTGAGGAAGCTCCGCCCCCACGGCATGGTGGTGCTGCACGTCTCGAACCGGAACCTCGAATTGGCTTCGGTGGTCGCCGGCATCGCGGCCGCCAACGGCGCCCTCACCCGGGTCGACGAGAGCGCCGAGCTCGACGAGACGCTGAACCCGTACAATTTCGCCGGCACGGTCGCGGCGGTCGTGCGCAGCGAGGAGGATTTCGGTCCGCTCGCGCGGGCGCGCGATTGGGAACTCAAGGTTCCCGATCCGCGGCAGTGGGTGTGGACGGACGATTATTCCGACATCGCCGGCGCGGTGATCCGCAAGCTCAGGGAATGATGCGGCGGCGCGAGAAATCCCCGGGTTCCATGGCTTCAGATATTTTTTGAGCGCCGCAACACCGATCTTCCTCATGCGTTGGCTAGATGGGTAACGGTGTGAGAAAGGAGGACGCTTATGAGGAAATTCCTATTCGCCGCGGCAGCTGCGGCTGCGATCACCGCGGCCGTTCCGGCCTCCGCTCAGGTGTATTTCGGCGCGGACCCCGGCGGTGCCGGCGTCGAGGTCGGCCCGTTCGGGTTCGGGGTGGGGCCCCGGTACGGCTGGCGCGATCACTGGCGTGGCGCATATGCGTATGACTGCCCCGTGGTGCGGGAGCGCATCGTGACGCCGAGCGGTCGGGTGATCTTCAGGACGCACCGCGAGTGCGGCTGATAGCGATCGCCCGGTGAAACCGAATGGCCCCGGAGATTTTCCGGGGCCATTCGTTTGGAACGAGCTCCTTCAACCGAACGTCCACTTGAAAATCCTCGCCACCACGTCGCCCAGCGTGAGCAGCACGGCGGCCCAGACCAGGGCCGAGCTGAAATTGGCGAGCTGGAACCAGCCATAGGGCATCCGGAACACGCCGGCGACCAGCGGAACCGAGGCGCGCAACGGTCCGAAGAAGCGGCCGATGAAGATCGCGACGACCCCCCAGCGGTTCACGAAACGCTCGCCGCGCGGGATCAGCTCGGGATGCCGCGACAGCGGCCAAAGGTGGGCGACCGGCGGTCCGAGCTTGAGGCCGACCCAGTACGACAGCCAATCCCC
>Ga0099827_10000224_pt1 | contig 23103 bp, 18 predicted proteins | sample CZO8metaG_FD_79339 | JGI IMG/M metagenome (GOLD analysis project Ga0099827, IMG submission 79339) | Vadose zone soil microbial communities from the Eel River Critical Zone Observatory, Northern California, USA - CZOApr15con1.8 metaG | ecosystem: Environmental > Terrestrial > Soil > Vadose zone ...
ACGGTCCCGAGCGGCAGGTGCAGCCGCTGGGCGATCTCCCGATGCGACAGCCCCTCGAAGTAGGACAGCACCACGACGCGCCGCTGCTCCTCGGAAAGGGCTGCGAGCGCTGCATGCACCTCGCGGTGCAGCGGCCACCCAGGCACCGCGGCTTCGTGCGGCGCGGCCGGCGCGACGTCACCGCCCGCCGCCGCGTGGGCCTGCTCCAGAAGCGCCGCCTTGCGCCACCACCGCCGCCGGCGGCGCAGGGCGTCGAGCGACCTGTTGCGCGCAATCGACAATAGCCAGGGCACGAGTGGCCCGCGCCCACCGTCGTGCTGGTCGATGTGGCTCCATACCTGGACGAACACGTCGCTCACCACCTCCTCGGCCTCGTCCTCGTCCTGCAGAATGCGAAACGCCAGGCCCAGGATCCACGGCGCCACGAGGTCGTACAACTCCCCCAGCGCGTGCTCGTCCCCCGCCTTGAGGCGCCGCTCGAGGGAGCGCTGGTGCTCTTGACTAAGACGTTTCGGAGAGGTCACTTAGATGCCCATACTAGCAGGGAACCAGGGCGAATCCAGCCCCGGCCGTGTATCTTGAAAGCTCGACCGCGGAGGTGGGATGTTGGTTCACTGCCAAGCTGACGACGAGCGGTTTTCCTTCGAAGCATTCACCCGTCACCCCTTTTTCACCGAAGTCAACCGGTGGATCGTGGAGCGGGTCATCGGCCCCGGCCGGCGCAAGATCGTCGACCTCGGGTGCGGACCCGGCGCGGTCACCAAGCTCATTCTCGAGCGCCTGGGCGGCGACGCGCGCAACGTAGAGGTGATCGGCATCGATCCTTCTCCGTCGGCACTCTCGAAGGCGCGCGCGGCGATCCACTCCAAGGTGGTCAAGTTCATGGAGGGCAGCGCCGAGTGGGTGTCGCGCATCGTCTCCTCCGCCGACGCGGTCGTGTTCCTCAACGCGATTCACCTCGTGCCCGACAAAGCGCAAGTCATCGCCGAGATCCGCAAGGCCTTGAAGAAGGACGGCGTCTTCGCGTTCAATACGACCTTCTTCAATGGCGCGTACGTCGACGGCACGGGCGCCTTCTGGCGCCGCTGGGTGGTCCGGGCGGTGCAGGTGCTGCGGGAGCGTGGTATTGAGGTGAAGCATTCGGACCGCGCGGTTGCGCGGCAGTTCCTCACGCCCGAGGAATATTCCGACCTGTGTGTGCAGGCGGGGTTCGCCCGGCCATCCGTCGACCTGGTCAGGATCGAAATGCCGCCCGAGAGCATGCGCGACATCGGCCGGTTCTCGCTCTTCATCGAAGGAGCGCTGCCCGGCGTGCCGCTCGAGGAGGGCTCCGCCGCCCTGGAAAAGGGGCTGGAGCGTGCGATGGACGAGACGGGCGTGTGCGGCGTGCCGCGTAACTGGTTGGAGTGCGTCGCCACGGCGGCGTAGGTCAGTCCGCCGGTTCAATCAGCAATTCGAGTCGGGCATGGGCGGCGCGCAGCGCCGCTTCCACGGCCTCCGACGACTCTCCCCGCGCAAAGATGAACCCCGGATAGCGCGACCCTTCGGGCCACGGTACCAGCGTCTGGCCAGGGTGCGCGGTGATCGCGACCTCCTCGACGAGCGGTACTGCCCGGGCCTCACCGACTCCGCGCACGTCCCGCAGGACGCCCGCTCCGGGGACCGGGATCATCATCACGCCGGATGCCTGTTCTTCCCGCTCCAATGTCGGCAACTCCATACCCAGCGCGTGCCGAATGATGATCTCCTCGAGGGACGTTTCCCGTTTGCCGTTTTCCGTTTCCCGCATCTCGAACCGCAGCGCTCCGCTGCACCGCCCGCCGATGGGCCGCGCCGCAAGCTCGATCAGCCACGCCCCCCGGTCGTTGTGGCGGATCTCGGCGTGGATCGGCCCTTCCCGGAGCCCGAGCGCGTCGACCGCCGCCTGCGCGCACGCGGCGACGGCTAGCTGTGCCGTCTGCGCGAGGCGTGACGGCGTGACGTAGATCGTTTCCTCGAAAAACGGACCGTCCAGCGGGTCGGGCTTGTCGAAGATCGTGAGCACGCGCACCGACCCTCGCGTCACGAGCCCCTCCACCGCGACCTCGCGGCCGGGCACGAACTCTTCGACGAGGATGTGCCGGGCCCAGTCGCCGCACCCCGCCACGTCCGGCTGCTCGAGGATCGCCTGGACGCGCCGAAACGCCGCCACGAAGCCGGGGGGGTCGTCCGCCCGGACGACGCCGCGCGAGGCGGACAGCCGCAACGGTTTCAGGACGCAGGGGTACGCGGCGCGGCCCGCAACGCGCTCCGGGTCCGCCGCGATCGTCAGCAGCTCGAACCGGGGCACGGCCACTCCCGCGGCGGCGAGCAGTTGGCGCTGCTGGTGCTTGTCGCGCGCCGCCCGAGCCGCCGCGACCGGATTGCCGCGGATCCCGAGCTCCTGCGCGATGGCGGCGGCGACCACGGCGGTGTCGTCGTCCACCGCCACGACGCCGTGCACGGGGTGCGCGCGCGCGAACGCCCGCGCCTGCGCGGCTGCGTGCGCCGGGTCGGCGAAATCGAGTGTGACGAGTCCGGTTGGGTTGGCCCGCTCGAAGGTGCTCGGCCGCTCGGATGCGACGGTCACTTCGATGCCGAGCCGGCGAGCCGCTTCGACGAACGCGACGGTGCGATAAGTGACGGTCGGCAGCAGCAGCAGCAGCCGCACGTCTACTTCTTCGCGGCGGCGAAGTAGGGGTTCGAGCCGGCGGTGTGGTCGGTGATGTCGACGATGCCCTTCACTTCCGGCACGTGCTGTTGCAGCATGGCTTCAATCCCCTGGCGCAGCGTGACGTCCGCCATCCCGCAGCCCTGGCACCCGCCGGCCATGCGGACCATGACCACGGCGTCCTGCACGTCGATCAGCTCCACCCGACCGCCGTGCCGGGCCACCATGGGATTCACCTGGCTCTCGAACAGGTCCGCGACGCGCTCGTACAGCGCATCATCCACCGGCGCGGCGCCGGCCTTGGGGGACGCGGCGGGCTTGGACGTGACCGCCGGCTGGCCGCCCGCGAGCGCGGCGCGGATCGCCTGGCCCACCGCCTTCCCCACCACGGGCCACGCCGCGGGGCTGCGCTTCACCACCGTGACGAGGTTGCCCGACACGATGACCTCGCTCACGTCCGCCCCCGGGATGGCGAAGATCGCTTCCGCGAGCGGGGAGCCCCGCGCTTCGTCCGGCGAAGCGAACCGCCGCACGCCCCCCGCGTGCAGCGGCTCGCTCACGAGAAACTTGCAGCGGCCGTTGTCGATCGGCTCAGCGGTGATACGGACGTCGGCGGCGCTCATGGTCGAAACTTAACCTGCCGCCCCCGTCGAGGCAGGCACGGGCCGCATCTGCCGCGCCGCCTGCACCATGTTGCGGAGCGACGGCAGCGTCTCTTCCCAGCCGCGCGTCTTCAAACCGCAGTCGGGGTTCACCCAGATCTGCCGGTCGCCGAGCACCTCCTGCATGCGCTTGAGCGCCTGCACGATTTCCGCGGTGCTCGGCACGCGGGGCGAGTGGATGTCGTACACGCCCGGCCCGATCTCGTTGGGGTAGCTGTACTCCTTGAACCCCTCGAGCAGCTCCGACCCCGAGCGCGCATTCTCGATCGAGACGACGTCCGCGTCCATCTTCTCGATCACGCGGATGACGTCGTTGAACTCGCTGTAGCACATGTGGGTGTGGATCTGGGTCGCATCCGACACGCCGGCAGTCGCCAGGCGGAATGCGTTCACCGCCCACTCGAGATAGCCCGACCACTCGGCCCGGCGCAGCGGCAGGCCCTCCCGCAGCGCGGGCTCGTCGATCTGGATCACCCGAATCCCCGCCGCCGCCAGCTCCGAGACTTCGTCGCGGATTGCGAGGGCCAGCTGCTTCGCCGTCTCCGCCCGCGGCTGATCGTCGCGCACGAACGACCACTGCAGGATCGTGACGGGGCCGGTCAGCATGCCCTTCACCGGGCGCGCCGTCTTGGACTGGGCGAACGTGCTCCACCGCACGGTCATCGCCTTCGGGCGGGAAACGTCGCCGTAGATGATCGGCGGCTTCACGTAACGGCTGCCGTACGACTGCACCCAGCCGTGCTCCGTGAATGCAAACCCTTCGAGCTGCTCGCCGAAATACTCCACCATGTCGTTACGCTCGAACTCGCCGTGCACCAGCACGTCGAGTCCGAGCTCTTCCTGCAGCTTGAGCGTCCGCGTGATCTGCTCGGCGATGAACGCGTCGTACGCCGCCGGCGTCAGCTTGCCGTCATGCAGCTTCTTGCGCGCGTTCCGCACCTCGGCCGTCTGCGGGAACGAGCCGATGGTGGTCGTCGGGAACAGCGGAAGCCGGAACTGCTTCTTGCGACGCGCGGCGTGCGGCGATGTGCGGCGCATGTCGTGCTCGGTGACCCCGCGGGCGCGTTGCTTTACCGCAGGATTGTGAATGCGTCGCGAGGTGCGCCGCCCGGCGAGCGAGCGCGTGTTGGCGTCGAGCTGGGCCGTCACGCTGTCCCGCCCCTCGCGGAGCGCCCGCGTGAGGGTCGCCACCTCGACGAGCTTCTGTTTCGCAAAGGCGAGCCACCCTTTCAATTCGCTGTCGAGCCGCGTCTCCAAGTCGAGGTCGACCGGCACGTGCAACAGCGAGCACGACGGCGCCACCCACAGTTGGGCCGCGCCGGCGCGCTCCAGGGCGTCCTCGAGCTGGCGCAGCACCGCCGGGAGATCCGCCTTCCAGATGTTCCGCCCATCGATCACACCGAGCGACAACACCTTCCCTTCGCGCCCGCCCCCCGCCGGCCACGCCTGGAGCAGCGCGTCGAAGCGGCCGCCCCCGGCCGCGCGGACCGCATCGAAGTGCAGGCCGGCGACCGGCAGCTCGAGCGCGGTCGGGAGATTGTCGTCGAGCCCGGCGAAATAGGTGGCGACGAGGATTTTCACCTTCGGCACCCGCTCCGCGAGGAACCGATAGGCGCGCACGAACGCGGCGCGCTCGGCGGGGGTACGGTCGAGCGCGAGGCACGGCTCGTCGAGTTGGACCCAGGTCGCGCCGGCGGCGGCAAGGCGCGACAGAACTTCCGCGTAGACGGGCAGCAGCGCATCGAGCAGCGTGAGCCGGTCGAACCGCGCCGTGCGGGCCTTCCCGAGCAGCAGAAACGTCACCGGCCCGATCAGCACCGACTTGGTGTGGATGCCCAGCGCCTTCGCTTCCTGGAACTCGTCCACCGGCTTCGAGGACGACAGCCGAAACGCCTGTCCCGGCTCGAATTCAGGCACGAGATAGTGGTAGTTCGTGTCGAACCACTTCGTCATTTCCATCGCGGTGATGTCCCGCCCGCCCGACTGGACGCCGCGCGCCATGGCGAAGTAGGTGTCGATGTCCACCGGCCCCCCGGCCCAGCCGTAGCGCTTCGGCACGGCGCCCACCAGCGCGCACATGTCGAGCATGCGGTCGTAGTACGAGAAGTCGTTCGAGGGGATGACATCGATGCCGGCGTCCCGCTGCAGCCGCCAATGGCGGGCGCGCAGCTCGGCGCCGGTCTTGAGGAGGTCCGGCAAGGAGACCTTGCCACCCCAGTAGCCCTCGGTGGCGCGCTTCAGCTCGCGCGCGGCCCCGAGGTGCGGAAATCCGAGATTGTGGGCTGTGGGCATAGGGTCTGGAATCTAGCTACGCCCGAGGTCTGAAGTAACGCGCCCGTGCCGGCCGGGGCCGGCGTCAGGGCTTGTGCTGGTTGCGCGGCTTCCGTTGCCCGGGTGGAACCCAGTCGGGCAGGCGCCCCGGCGGCGCGCCGCCGGCGGCGCGCGCCAGGCCTGCAGCCGCCTGCGCCGGCGTGGCGCCCCGCGCGACGCCCGTCTGGACCTGGCCGGGCAGGCCGAGCAGGTCGCTCGGCGACCGGCCAGCGCTGATCATCCCCTCTACCAGCTGGAGCGCCTGCGTCGTCGGCACGCCGAGCGCCGACAGCGTGGCGGCGACCCGAAGCGTGAGTGCGGGATCGTATGGCGGCCGGCTCACACGCACCAGGTCGCTCACCTGGTGCCCACTGAACCCTGCGTTGAGGGCGTCCGCCCCCCCTTCCACGACGTCTCCGGCGGGCGCGGCGACGCCGGCGTCGCGCACGGCCGCCATGGCCTGCCCGAGGCGTCCGGCCAGGGCGCGCACCGCCGCGATCACGCGGTCGCCGGGCACCCCCTTCGCCGCACCCTCGATCGCCTTCTGCACGAGGGGATCGACCGGGAGGCCATGCGCCGCGGCGTCCGCCGCGATGCCCTGGACGGCCCGTTGCACCTCCGGTGAGAGGCGCCGGTCGAGGCGCGCTTGCACGTCCTGGGCGGCGAGCCCACCCGCGAAGGTCACGCCCAAGACGATGGTAAGAGGGACTCCGATGATCCTCACAGTTGTGCCCCTCGGGCGGTCACAGCGACGACGCTGTTGCGGCGACCGAAACCGTCGTCCACCGCCGGGGCGCCCGGATCCACTACCCAGCGTGCACCATCCACGACGAACGCGTACTGATGCTGCCCGACGGGGAGCGCGAGGGTAGTCGTCCATACACCGCTCTTTCCGGCCGGGACGAGAGGCGCGGCGCCACGATCCCACTGATTGAAGGTGCCCGCCACGGCGACGCGGTGCGCGCCGGGTGCGTACAACACGAACCGCACGAGGACGGAATCGCGCATGCCGCCGCGCGCCTGGGTGCCGGGCACCGGCTGTGGTGCTGGACGCCCAAGCAGCAGAGCCAGTGCCGCCGCCGCGGCGAGGGCGCCGGCCCACACGGTCCACGGGCGCACCCGCAGCCGCAGCTCCACGTCTCGCGGTGTGTTGAGCCACCGCCAGGCGCGATTGCCGAGCGAGGCAGTGTGAGATGAGGCAGCGTGGCGGACGGCGGCCATCACGCGCTCCTCAAGCGCCGGCGACAGCGCGACCGGCGCGCGGTCCGCCGCGCCCACCAGACGCAGCGCTTCTTCGCCCTCGGCTCGGAGCTCGGGCGGCAGCTCGGCGAGTGACAACTCGCCGTCGAGCAACCGCTTCACCAGGGGATGATAGCCCGTCGTCATAGATGCTCCTTCATCAGCTCCCGCAACCGGTCGTACGCGCGCTGCATTCGCATCTTGAGCGAGGCCACCGTCGCGCCCGTGACCCCCGCGATCTCTTCGTACGCCAACCCTTCCGTGTGCTTCAACACGAAGACCTCGCGCTGTTCCGGGGTCAGGTGTTGGAGCGCCCGCTCCAGTGCGTGCGCGCGCTCAACCTGCTCGTAGTCGCCGTCCGGCCGGTCGGGCGCCGCATACATCTCGTCCGCCGAATCGAGCGGTCGTTCTTGTCGCTGCCGGCGCCGCTTCTCCGCGAAGCAGCGGTTTCGCAAGATCAGGAACAGCCACCCCGCAAACTTGTCCGGCTCACGGCAGTCCGCCAGCCGATCGAACGCCCGCACCAGCGCGTCCTGCACGGCATCCTCGGCGACGTCCCGAGAGCCGAGCATACGCGCCGCGAAGCGCGCGTAGCGATCGCGGTAGCGCCGCACCAGGACGGCGTAGCGCTCGACGTCGCCCGCCAGCACCGCCCGCACGACCTCGGCATCCGTCGCCTCACCCTCGAGACCCAACAGAACCCCCACCGCCGGAAGTGATGCAGGGGATGGTAGAGGACCGGGGTGTCGCGGGCAACCAGGCCCAGCCTAAAGAGTCGCCACCGGTAGCTTTGGTAACGCCCTGCCCCGTAGGCACTTCCGGCCGTGAGCGTTACCTGGCCCCGGTTTCGACCGTCTTCATGGCATCATGCCCTTCGACACGACCCTGGTGGCGGATCGACATCTCCTGGACGCCGTGGCCCGCGGTGACGCGGACGCCCTGCGCGCTCTGTACGAGCGTCACGGCACCAGTCTATACGCCCTCGCCTACGGGATGCTCGTCGACCCGGGCGACGCGGAGGAGGTGGTCGCCGAGACGTTCGCGCACCTCTGGCGCACCGCCGCGCGGTTCGTCGCGAGGGCGAACCAGTCGGTCTCGGCCTACCTGAAGGAGATCGCCCGAAGTCGCGCCCGCGGCCTGCTCCTGGCGCGGGAATGGCCCGGCCGATTGAGCCGCCCTGCGTGGCAGGGCGCCCAGATCACGATCATCGAGGAGGTTGAATGATCAACAAACTACTCGGACTGGCGGTGACGCTGGCGCTGCCGACGATGGTGGCGGCGCAGACACCGCAGATCCCCAATGAACACGCGTCCGATCAGGGTCAAGCGATGGTCGCGTTGCATTCGCAGGGTGCCGCGCACCGTGCCACGCACCGCCGCGGTGAGGTGGTGACGGTTCCACACGCGCGCAACCCGAACGCCGCAACGCCCGCTGTGCGGGCGACGCCCGCCGTTCCCGGTCACGGGATCGTCCCCACCGTCCCCGCCAAGCGCGCCACGCCGGCGGTGCCCGCCCACAAGGGCGGTCAGTCGGGGAACCACCGACCCTAGCGCTCACCAGCTGACGGCCGTTTCCGTCCTCCGCCGCGCGGGCTAGCTTTGCACCGTGAGGCGGGGGATCGTTGTGTTGCTGGTGGCGGCGAGTGCACACGCCGCGCCAGCAGCGGCCCAAGTCGATGGGTCCGTCGGCGTGGGCGCGGGTACCGTGCGCTATCCCGGGGGAACGAGCTTCGGCTCGGCCATTTTCTCGCCGGCCATTCGGTACACGAGTGAGGCACTTGTCGCGGATTTTTCCAGCTCGATCGCCTCGCTCCCCGGTGGGGAATGGGCCGGCCTCGGTCTGGCGGATCTGTCGGCAGTCACCGCACCCTCCCCCAGCGGACGCCAGCTCGGCGTCGAGGCGACCTTCGCGGGCACCACGCGCACGGGCGCCGGCCCGACCGCGGCGGCGCACGCCGTGGGGGAGCTGCGCTGGTCTCGCGCAACCTGGGGAGCCGGGGTGGGTGCCGGTCCGTCCACCGGATTGATTTCGGGTGGGCTGCCCGTGACGGCGTTCCACACGCGCGCGCGCCTGTGGTGGCGGCCCAGCGAGGGCGCGACGTCGTCGACCGTGCAGCTGAGCGTCGAGCCGACACACTTTCCCGATGGCTGGTTCACGGACGCGACCGCGGGCGCCACCTTCGAGCGCGGACCTGCGGTCGTATCCGTCTGGACCGCGGCACGCGTCTCGTCCACCTACGCCTCGACCGCAGCCGGCAGCGTGTACCTGCAGTTGTACGTAAGACCACGCGTGTCGCTGGAGCTGGGGGGCGGGAGCTCGCTCAGCGAGCCCTACCAGGGGCTCCCTCGCGCAGGGTTCGTCACGCTCGGCGTACGATTCCACAAGTCTCCCCGCCCGCCGCCTGTGGCCGCCGTCCCCCAGTGGGCCCCCCTCGTGCCGGAACCGCGTGGCGACAGCCTGGTGGTGCGATTCCGGATGCCCGACGCCCGCTCGGTCGCCATCGCTGGCGATTGGAATGCCTGGCAACCGGTCCGCCTGCGCCCCCTGGGCGACGACGTGTGGGAGGGCACCTTGGTGCTGGGGCGCGGATTGTACCATTTCAACCTGCAGGTCGACGGGTCGGATTGGGTCGTGCCCAACGGTGTGGCGACAGTCCCGGACGGGATGGGTGGGATGGTGGCGGTACTAGTCGTACCGTAACGGCGCTTGCTTGACTGCGGTTGCATCGGCCCATACTGTCGGGGCGGCGTGCTGGTCGCTCTTCTCCCTCCCGAGGTCACTATGGGCAAGATCAACTGGGGTCGCGTGGTGCTGGGCGGGCTGCTCGCAGGGGTGGTGCTGAACATCGTCGATTTCCTGACGTACGGCGTGTGGCTGAAGGCGGACATGGCGGCCGCGATGACGGCGCTCGGCAAGTCACCGGCCGCGATGGACAGCGCGGTTCCGCTGTGGGTAGCGCTCGATTTCGTGTCCGGGATCGGCCTGGTGTGGGTGTACGCGGCCATCCGGCCGCGGTTCGGCGCGGGAGTGAAGACGGCGGTGATCGCGGGGCTCGCCGTGTGGTTCTTCGTCGGGCTGCTGCACGCGATCGGCGAAGCGCCCATGGGCATGATGCCGCAGCGCCTCATGACGATCGGCACGTGCGTGGCGCTGGTCTCGATTCCCGTCGCGACCGTCGTGGGGGCGTACGTCTACAAGGAAGTCTAGAAGCTAGAAGCAGGAAGAAATGGAGGGGCGCAGCGCGCTGCGCCCCTCCGCTTTCTCTACTCAACTCACCCGACGCTCAGGGACTGAGCGGCGTGCACGTTGTCAAGTCGCCGACCGTCTTGGGCGGCAGGTTACGGGCATCACACTCCGGGAACGGCACCGGCATCGCCTCGGGCACGTTCCCCCCGGCCACAGCCGGTGGAATGGTGGCGAGCAAACCGAAGCGCCGGGCATCGATCCAGCGCGTGCCCTGCTCCCACAAGAGCGAGTAGCGCCGCTCGTACAGGAGGCCCGCGATGAACGCCGCGTCGGTCGAGGCGATCGTGAGCGTCGTCGGTGGGAGCAGACCCGAGTTCGTGCGCACGTTGTCGAGGTCTAACAGGGCATTGGCCTTGGCCCCGGTAAACCAGCTTGCCTCGGCCCGGAGCAGCAGCAGCTCCTCGTCCTTGATAATCGGAATCGGGCGACCGGCGTCCGCTGCACCGTTGGAGAAGTACAGCGTGAACTTCAGCACACCCGGGATCGAGATGCCACCGAGGATCTGGGGAACTTCCGCCGGAGCGATCTTGTCGAGCACCCGCTGATCTTTGGAGCCACCAGCTTGGTTCTGCGCGTCGACGGTGTCGCTCGTCAAGGCGAAGTACGTCGCACCATCCAACGGCTCTGACAGACCGTTGGTCTGGTCACCCGGGTCAGTGGAAAAGTCGAGGTGGGCGCCGGTTTGGAAGTCCGCCGCCACAGTGCTCAGAAACGTCTGCCCCAAAGCGGTGAGCGCCGCCGCATAACAGGTGCTTGGCGTCCCGCCGCAGCCGTTCAGCGCCGTCGCCCGCAGCACGTTGGCCTTGGCCGCGAGTGCGCGGTTGAACTTCAGGAACTTCGCCGGCGTGGCGAAGGCAGCGAGTCCCGGCGGGATCGAGAACGGAAAGTCGGTCGACCCAGCCGCGGTAAGATCAGTCGCCGCCGAGTTCAACAGGCCGAGGATATACCCGTAAACGCTGTCCTCGGTGACCCACGGTGCCGGGCCCTGATCGACGGTGCGATCCACGTCCACCGGAGCGCCGAGCTGCGCGCGCGTCTCGATGACGTACAGGAAGGCAAGCGCCTTGTAGGTATTCGCCATGCCGCGTGACGCCGCCCGCTCGGCGTCGCTCAGCAGATTGGGGCCCGTCTGAGACGTGTTGTTTGCGAGCGCCTGCAGGTAGATGTTGGCGGTGCGGATGCTCTGATAGCGGTCGAGCCACTGCGTACCGCCGAAGGAGCCACCCCCCTGTACCGGCCCGAAGAAGGGCTCGGCGTAATCGGGCTGGTTGTTGCCCGACAGATTGATGCCTTCCCGCCCCATGGACCCTAACCGCCAGATGAAACCCTCCATGCCCGTCCGGGCGCTGGACATCACCCCCGTCGCGGCGGCGGTGAGCTTGTCGCGTGTGGGATTGGTCAGCAGATCACCGAGCGTCGGCTGGTTGGTGTTGAGAATGTTGAACTCACAGGCCGCCAGAACGAGGAGGCCGGCCGCGATCGCGAAGCGTCTCGTGCGCATGGTCAGAACCCCGCCTGGATGGTGAAGAAGAACTGCCGCGACGGCGGATAGGGCCCGAGGTCGATGTTGCGCGTGATCGCCTGCTGGCCGTAGTTGGAGACCTCGGGGTCGTACCCGGTGTAGTCCGTCTTGGTAATGAGGTTCACACCTTCCACGCTGACCCGCGCCGACCTGGCCCCGAACGCGTTGGCCAAGTGATCGGGGAGATCGAGCGAAATGCTCGCGTTGCGCAGCTTCAAGAACGACGTGGACTCCACGAATGGGCGGGCATCACCCGTGTTGTTGCAGGCATCGTATCCCGCCTGCCCGCGGGGCGACGAGAAGTCGGGGGCAAGGCCGTTGCAATCGTACAGCGATAGGGTCTGGTTTTGGGCAACGCCGCCGTACTGCCAGTCCAACATGAAGGACATCGTCAAGCGGTGATACGTGAACTGGTTCGTGGCCGCCCAGCGGAACTTCGGATTCGCCTGGCCAAGCGAGATGGTGTTGCCGAGATCGTCCACACCGATGATCTGGGTGACGGGCCGACCGACCTGGACGAAGAACTCGCCGTACGAGAGGCCGTAACCCGCGTTGGCGGGCCGGAAGCCCTGGGCACCGCCCGGGAGGTTCAGCTCGAGCACCCGGTTCCGGATGCTCGTGAACGTCGTCCGGAAAATCCAATTGAGGTGCTCGCGCTGGATCGGCGTAATCCCGGCGGCGATCTCGATCCCTTCGTTCTTGATCTTGCCGCCGTTCAAGAACTGCAGGCCGAATCCAGTGGACGGCGCCGGCGTGACGGGTACGAGCAGGTCGCTGGTCTTCCGCTGGAACAGGGTGAGCTCCAGACTGGCCCGACCGCGGAGCAGGCTCGCGTCCATTCCCGCCTCGATCTCGCGCGTGCGCTCCGGACGAATGTCCGGGGCACCGGCTATGCTGCCGACGACGGTGCCGACGTGACCACCGATCACCTGGCCGCCCTGCAGCGTCGTGAACTTCTGGCCGAACAGCGGCTGGTTGCCCGTCTCGCCGTAGGCGACGCGCAGCTTGACGTCGCTCCCCTCCCCGAGGAGGTCCGGGAAACGGTACGAGCCCGCCGCCTTCGGGAAGAAGTAGAACTTGTCCACGTCGCCATTGGCGCTCGACCGCTCGGCGCGCGCGCCAATGGACAAGAGCAGCCGCTCTCGCAGGCCCAGCCATTCCTCCTGGCCATAGAGACCGATGGTTCGCTCGTGGGTGAGCTCTTCGAACGCCTGCAACACCGAGCCCTGATTGACGTTCTGCTGGCCCGGCAGGAGCCCGTTCGCCGTGATCCGCGCCCGACTGAGCCGGCGATCCTCCCATTGCACGCCGGCCGACGTCGTGGTCTTGAAGCTACCGCTCGTCGGTGTGTAAGCGTGGATGGCGTTCAAGTTCCAATTCGTGAACCGGCTGTCGGCGTTGCCCAGCGTCGATACGCCGGGGTTCGTCTGGCTCGCCTGGAAGTAGAGCTCCGGCGGTGCGAACACCTCGTTCTTCTGGTTGAAGAAATCGATGCCGCCGGCACCCACGAGCTTCAGGCTGTGGTTGGCGGTCGCGACCGCCTGGTAGGTGGCCGTGACTCCGCCGGTGAAACGCGACGCGGTCTCGTCGTTCTTGCCGAGCGCGATGTTCTGCAGCGGATTCGATTGCAAATAGCTGATTCCCGGCTCTGGGAACGCCCCGTTGACGGGGGTGATCGGAATGAAGCCGGGAATGTAGGCGAGCGCATAAGTGATGCTGGCGCCGTTGTTGTCGTTGTTCGTGAACCCGCGCTGCGTGTTCGTGTGATTGAACGCGGACGTGAAGGACACGCTGAACCGGTCCGAAAAGGCCTGATCTACATTGGCCCGTAGGGTCTGACGCTGGAACCCCGTGTTCCCAATGATCCCGCCGTCGCCCTTCACGTTGCCTGACAGGAAGTAGCGTGTTTCTCCCGCGCCCCCCGACACGTCAAGCTGCGTCTCGTAGTTTATGGGCTTCTCGCCCGCCACTTCGCGCAGGTGGTCGTAGGTGGGCAACTGGCCGTTAACGAGGTAGGAAAGGATCAGGGCGCGCGCCGTCGAGTCGTCCTTGACGTTGCCGGAGCTCGCGTACAGAGCCTTGGCGCTCGTGGTATCGAAGACGCGCGTGTCGAACCCGCGCTGCAACTCGGAGAACCCCACCCGCTGGGTGATGTTGGCACGAGGCTTTCCCGCTTTCCCTCGGTTGGTCGTGATGATGACCACTCCGTTCACACCCTTCGAGCCGTAGATCGACGAGGCAGCGGCGCCGCGCAGGATATCGATCGACGCGATGTCGTTGGGATTGAGATCGGTCAACCGGTTGACCGAATCGTCCTGCTTCTCGCCGTCATTGCGCGTCGATTGCGGGTTTCCGCTCGAAGTCACCGTGAACAGCCCCGAAGAAATCGACGCATCGCTGTAAATGACGCCGTCCACCACGAACAGGGGGTCCGCGGATCCGACCACGGTGTTCGAGCCGCGGATCTGAATCTGGGTACCGCCGCCCGGTGCACCGGAGTTCTGCTGGATGTAAGCCCCCGGGACTCGTCCCTGGAGCGCGCGATCGACCGCCGGAGCGGGCACGCCCGTGATTTCCGCACCCGTCACGACCGTAGAAGACGTCGCGGCGTTGGCCCGGGAAATCCCGGTCTGCTGGCCGGTGACCACCACCGCCTCGAGGTTAAACACGTCGGGGTCGAGTGTCACATCGGCGGTGTTCTGACCGGCCGGGACTGGCACCTCGCGCCGCTTGAACGCGATGCGGCGGAACACCAGCGTCACGGCGCCGGCGGGTGCCGCGATCGCATAGCGGCCCTCGGCGCTCGTCACCGCGGCAAACGCGGTCCCGGTGACGGAGACATTGACGCCCGCGACAGGGTCGTTCGACACGGCCGACGCCACACGCCCGGTGATCTGGCGTTGCTGCGCCGCTGCGCCAGCCACACCGATGAGCGTCGCCAGCGCCAGCGTGAGTAGGGGAATACGCATTACCACGAAGACCTCCTCAGAGGATGCCACGGAAGTCACTGCAGCCGCACGAAGCATCCCATATGCTGCCGCCCGAACGGCGACCCCGCAAGACGGGGGCGCGCGGTAGCGGATTGCGACAGAACATGCGTCGGGGCGCATAAAAAACCGCCGAGCGCTTTGCGCTCGGCGGTCATCACCACCGTCTCTCGCAGGCTACAGGCCTACTGCCGGGCGTTCACCTCGAAGACGTTGATCGGCATCGAGGAGAACACCTTGTCGGCCGGGATGTCAACGATGATCTGGCCCAGCTTGCCGTACCGACGCATATCGATCCAGCGGTGGCCGTTCTCGTACAGCAGCGAATACAACCGCTGCTTGAGCAGCTGGTTCAGAATCGTCGCCGCCGGCTGCGCCCCGAGGTTCGGGATCGAGTCGAGCCCCCCCGACACCCGGCGGATGAAGTTGATGTACTGCGCGGCCTCGGCATTGTTGCCCTGTCCGAGCCTGGCCTCCGCCCACAGCAGGATCAGCTCCTCGTTCCGGATGATCGGTATCGGCGAGATCGGCGTCGGGTAGCGCAGCCACGACAGACCCGACGTATGGCCGCTCAGAGAGAGCGGGGGAACCCGCTGCGTCACCTTGGCGAGGTAGCGCTTGTCGAGGGGACCGCCGCCTGACTGAAGCTCCGCGCTGTCTCGAATGAACGGATGGGCGAGATTGACCGCGGACTGGGGGTTTTGCGACAGTGCGTTCGGCGTGTCCTGATTCCCCGTGCCGAACGCCATGTACGCGCCCAGGTCGAGCGCGGCGGTCGTATCCAGGAAGGATTGACCGGTCGACAGCGCCGTGATCACCGAATCCCAGCACACGGTGCAGGCGCGCCAGCTCGCCGCCGGGGTGGTGTAGGTCCCCGCGGGCAGCGCGCCGAGGCTCGCCCGATACGCCTGCACCCGTGCCTTCAGCGCCCGGTTGACTTCGAGGAACGTCGCGGGTGTGTTGAACCCGGTGAACCCGGGCCCCGGATCGAAGACGAAGGCTGCTCCGGCTGCGAGCAGATGCGTGCGCGCCGAATCGAGCTTCAGCGACACGTGCTTGTACGCCGAATCATTGGACACGAACGGCGCCAGCGGCTGGTCGATGGCGCGGTTCACGTCGATCGGAATCGAGTCCTGGATGTGTGCGTTCAGGACCATCAGGAACGCCAGGGCCTGGATCGTCTGAACGAAGCCGCGCACGCCCTCTTTTTGCGGATCGGTGATCTGCGCCGACCCGACGACGTTGAGAATCGAGTAGCCGCTCTGGATCGTGCGATACTCCCGGGTCCATTGGCCCCCGCCGAACGCGTTGTTGCTCGGGTCGAGGGGCCCTTGCAGCAGCTCGCTGATGAAGCGCGGATCCGCCGTGTCGAGGCGGTACCCCTCTCGCCCCAGGATCGACGATTTCTGAACCCAGTTGGCAATGTCCTCGCGCAGGGCGATGAGGAGACCCACGGTCGCCGAGTTCACCGTCGCGGCCGTGGCATTCGGGCCGATCGACGGCGGGCTGTTCGGATTGCTGATCTTGAAGTCGCAGGCTCCCACCGTCAGGGCGACCAGGGCGATGAGCGCCTTCTTGGTGTCGAGAATTCGCTGGTTGTGCGCGCGCATGGTCAGAACCCCAAGTCGATCGAGAAGAAGAAGCTGCGGCTCGGCGGGAACGGCGCCACGTCGATGTTCCGGATGATCGCTTGATTACCGAAGTTTGAGACCTCCGGATCGAGGCTCTTGTACGACGTGAAGCGTAACAAATTGCGCCCGCTCACCGACACGCGCGCCGTGCGCATCCCGAAGTGGGATGCCGTCTCCGGCGGCAGGTCGTATCCGAGGGTCAGCTCGCGCAGCTTCAGGTACCCGCCGTCCTCCACATACGGTTGCGTCTTGCCGCTGAGGAAGGCGTTCCAACGCGTTTGGCCCGCGGTGTTCCAGTCCTCGGAGTTATGGGCGGCGTCATACAGGAGTGTAGTGAGGTTGATGACGTCCCCGCCGTGCTTCCAGTCCCACAGGAAGCCGAGGCTGAGCCGCTTGTAGTTGAGATCGCTCGAGAACGACATCTGGAAGTCCGGATTCGCGTCGCCCACCACGCCTTCGGACCCGACGATCTGCGTGGCGGAGTGGCCCTGCTGAATGAAGTAAGAGCCGAGCGACAGAGCGAATCCGCCGGTCAGGTACGCGGGCACCGGGAGCTCCTGCACCTTGCTTCGCGTCAGGAAGAACGTCGAGCGGAGAATCCAGGTGATGTCCTGCGCGCGCACCGGCGACAGTTGCAGCGCCGCCTCGATACCGCGGTTGCGGAGCTTGCCGCCGTTGAAGATGCGGCTCACGTAGCCGGTGGACGGTGCCAGGTTCTGCTCGAGCAACAAATCCGTGATGGTCTTCTGATAGACCGTCACGCCGAGCGTGGCGGTCTGGCCGAACGTGGCGTCGAAGCCCGCCTCGATCTCCGTGTTCCGTTCCGGGGTGATGGTCGAGTCACCGAACCGGAACGGCCGGAGCTGGCCCACCTGACCGCCGAGGGCGGCCGTGCTGTCCAGGATGAACCGCGCGCCGAACAGGGGCGGGTTGCCCGTCTCCCCCCACGCCGCACGGAGCTTCAGCTCGTCCAGGCCGCCAATCGGTTGCAGCAGCCGGTAAGAAGCGGCTGCCTTGGGATAGAAGTAGTACTTGTCGGGGTCGCCGTTCACGCTGCCGCGGTCCGCCCGGACGCCTGCCGTGAGCAGCAGGCGCTGGTTCGCCGTCAGGACTTCCTCCTGACCGTACAGACCCAGATTCTTCTCCGGCTGGAGGCTCTGCTGGGACGTGATGCTCGCTGCCTGGCTCACGTTTTGGAGCCCGAGGGCGATGGTGCGTCCCACGACGTTGGTCCGGTTGAAGTCCTTGTTCTGGTACTGGAAGCCGGCCGAGGTCGTCGCCTGGAAGGCGCCGGAGGCCGGCGTATACGTGTGAATCGCGCTCCCGGTGAGGTTGAGGCGCAGGTCCGACGCCTTCCCCAACACCACGGTGCCCGGCTGGCCATCCTGCGGCTCGTATTGCAGATCGGCCGGTGACAGGATGTCGTTGCGCTGACTGAAGAAGTCGAGCCCGCCGGTGACGGTGAACCGCAGTCGCTGCGTAGGCGTGGTGACGGCGTCCATACGCGCCGTCGTTGTCCCCAGGATCCGCCACACGTCCTCGTTATTCTTGAGCTCTGCGAACGTCTGCAAGGGGTTCGACGTCGAGAACGGGTTCGACGGAAACACGCCATTCACGGCGCGTAGGTCCACGAAGCTCGGCGTCGAGGGGAACACCAGGAACGGGCTCGTACCCGTGTTGTCGTTGTTCGAAATGCCCCGCTGCGCCAGGCTGTGCACCGCGTTCAAGTTGACACTCACTTTGAAGCGGCTTCCCAGGAGCTGGTCGAGATTCGCGCGGATGGACTGCTTCTGATAGCCCGTATTGGGGGCGATGCCCCCGTCTTTCTTCACGAGACCCGAGATGAAATACGTTGTTTGATCGTTTCCACCGGTGACGCTGGCGTCGGTTTCCACGGAGAGCGAATGTTGGCCGAACAGCTCACCCGCGTTGTCGAAGTCGGGGCAGCCGCCACGGCACAGTTGCCCCACCACCGCGTTCTGGCCCCACTCACCGACAGCCTCTGCAGAGTCGCGAAACGCACGTGAGCGAAGCGTATTCGCCGCCGAGGAGGCGCCGAACCGCTGGGTGACGCTGAACCGAGGCTTGCCGGGCTGGCCGCGCCGCGTGTTGATGATGATCACGCCGTTGGCCGCCTGCGCGCCGTAGATCGACGCGGCGGACGCGCCCTTCAGCACCTCGACGCTCTGGATGTCGTTGGGGTTCAGGTCGGCGATCCGGTTCACCGCGTTGTCTTGCGGGTTGGGATTGCCGCCCGCGGCCGCGGCGGTGACTGCGTCCATGTTGCTCTGGATCGCATCGTTCGCGATCACCATACCGTCCACCACGATGAGGGGGTCCACACCGCCGTTGATGGTGGTGACGCCGCGCAGGTTGATCTGGCCGCCGCCCCCCGGGGCGCCCGAGTTCATCTGGATCAGGGCGCCGGGGATCTTGCCCTGCAGCGCGCCCTCGAGCGTCTGCACTGGCGCCCGGTTCAGCTGCTCGGTCGGCACAGTGGTTACCGCGTTCGCCAAGTTCCGCTGCTCCACGCCGGTCGCCTGGCCGGTCACGACCACCGCCTCGAGATTGAACACGTCCTGCTCGAGGCTCACGCTGGCGCTCGAGACGTCCGCCGCGACGGGCACCTGGCGACTGCGATACCCCACCCCCCGTACCAGCAGGGTAACCGCGCCCGGCGGCGCCGAGAGCGAGAACTCCCCCCGGTCGTTCGTGACGGCGCCGATCGACGTGCCGACCACCGTGACGCTGGCGCCGGCGACGGGAGCCGCCGTCGTCGCACTCACGACCTTCCCCGTGATGGGACGCTGCTGAGCCGAGGCGCCGATGCCGACGCCGATGCTCAGCGCGAGCGAGACCAACCAGATGCGCTGTGCCACGGATCCTCCAGACTTATGTAGCAGCCGTGCCGCACGACAATTCAACGACCGCTATGTTGCGCGCGATTCCGGAGGTCCGCAAGGAGGGCGAGGAGGGGGGTCACTCGTGCTGGTGGTCGTGTTCCATCCCCCAGACGACGGTCGGATCGTCGCTCTCGAAGGCCATCACGTGCACCATCCACCCGAAGAGGCGGGGCACGAATCGCCCGTCCACTGCCGCGCACGCCTCCGCCGTCGCAATCGGCGACTTGGGGCCGAACAGGGGCTTCCCGTCGCGCGTCTCGCGCCACCGCTCCCGCTGGCCCCTGGGCGGCAGGCACCAGTTCACGTGCTCGTGCCACCGCGCCACCGACAAGGGAATCCGCTGGTCGAGCGCGTCGAGTGACGTGCGGGCCGGAGCCGTGTACATCGCTCCCGCGAGCACGAGCGTCCCGCCCGGACGTTCCCGGTACAGGAGCGACGTAGGCTTGGTTGGATCGAACCGGCGCGTGGCGCGCAGCGCCCAGCGCCAACTCGTGAAGTGGTAGATGGGCTGCTTCACGCCCGGCAGAAACCTGCGAAACCCGTCCGCCTCTGCGGCGCGCACGTCGCGGTAACGGGCGAGCGCCGTACGCATTTGCGCCACCAGCTGCGCCGCCCGGGTCGAGTCGGCGGGGCTTCGCGGGCGAAGCGGCGTGAGCGTCATGTGCGGATCCATGGACATCGATCCGCTCATAGCTTCGTGGGCTGCGTGAGTGGCGTGCTGGTCGGTCGAGTCCATCGTGTCCATCTCGGCCGCATCGGCCGGGCTCTGGGCACGGCCCGCGGTCGCGACCGAGAGGGCGACGAGCACGGCCGTCGCGGCGGCAGCGAGCTTGGTCATGGAGGGTAACTTAATGGTCGCCATGTTCGACGTCGCCGTCGTCGGCGCCGGCCCCGCCGGGGCGACCGCCGCGCTCACCCTCGCCCGACGCGGGCTCTCGGTCGCCCTGCTCGAGCGCGATCGCCTCCCCGCTACAAGACGTGCGGCGGCGGCCTCGTCGCCCGGGCGCTCCCGCTGCTGCCGCCGGACGTGGAGCGGGTGCTCGAGCGGCGCTGCGGGGAGGCCGACCTCCACCTATTCGACGCGAACCAGCGCTACCGTGCCACGCGCGATCCACTCGGCCCGCCGATCATGGCGATGACCATGCGCGACCGGCTGGACCACGTGCTCGCGTCGGCCGCCGCCGCCGCCGGGGCGGCGCTGCGCGCGCCGTGCACCGTGAGCGGCGTGAGCCTCGAGCAGCGTCACGTCCGGCTCGACACCGACGCGGGGCCGGTGACCGCGGCCTTCGTGATCGCGGCGGACGGCGCCACAGGTGAGGTCGCCCGGCTCGCGGGATGGGAGGACGGACGGCACCTGATTCCCGCGCTCGAATACGAGGTGTGCGTCGACGACGCCACGCTCGACCGGTTCGCACGAGTGCCCCGCTTCGATGTGGGCATCGTGCCTCACGGGTACGCCTGGGTGTTTCCCAAGACGACGCACCTGTCGGTGGGTGTGCTGACGACGCACCGCGGCGCGATCAACCTGCACCGCCAGCTCGAGGAGTACCTGCGGGTGATCAGGCTCGCGCCGCAGTCGATGGAGCGCCACGGTTTCGTAATCCCGGTCCGCCCGCGCGCCGGGCCGCTCGCACGCGCGCGCATGCTGCTGGTCGGAGACGCGGCTGGTCTCGCGGACCCGGTAACGGCGGAGGGGATCAGCCTCGCGGCGCGGAGCGGCCAGCTGGCGGCCGACGCGATCATCGCGAGTCAGCTCGACCCGCGGCGCGCGCGCGCCGGCTACGACGCGGCACTCCGGCCCATGCTCGCCGAGCTGCGCGTCGCCCGCGCGCTCGCCCGCCTGCTGTACGAGTACCCGCGCGCGCGCCGCTGGATGTTCCGGCGGGTGGGTCAGCGGCTGGTCGAGGCCATCACCGACGTCTTCATGGGCGCGCGGACGTACCGCGGATCGGTGATGGGGCTCTTCGCGGCCCTGGCGCTCCGGCCCAGCACGCGCTCGTAGACCGCCAGCTCCGCCCGCGCGATCCGCGGCCAGGCAAACTGGGCCGCCTTCTCGACGCCGGCGCGACCCATCGCTGCGCGGCGCTCCGGGTCGTCCAGCAGGGCGATGGTCGTATCTGCCCACGCCGTCGGGTCGTCCTTCGGGATGACCACCGCCTCTTCGCCGCCGTCGATCACCGAGCGGAAGCCGAAGTTGTCCGAGACGATCATCGGCGTGCCGCATGCCATCGCCTCGAGCAGCGTGACGCCGAACGACGCGATCGTGGTGGGGCAGAGATACAGATCGGCCGAGCGGTAGTACGCGGGGCGGTCGTCGAATACCTGCCCGACGAACCGCACGCTCGTGCCCAGTTTTCCCCCCCGGGCGCGTCGCTCGTAGTAGCGCCGCCACGGCCCGTCTCCCACCACGGTGAGGACCACGCCGGGAAACCGCGCCAGGATGCGCGGCATCGCGTCGAGCAGCGTGCCCAATCCATTGCGGGGTTCGATGCGCCCGAGGAAGAGGAGCCGCGGCCGCTCGGTCGCAGCATCGGTCGGCCGGCGACCGTTCGGCTGGAAGAACGTGTTGTCCACACCGTTCGGGATGATGTCCCAATCGGCGCGGAAATAGCGCGCGTTCGCATCCACCACCGGCTCGCTCACCGCGATCGTCGCCGCGTGACGGTCGAGGATCCGCTGCAGCGGTCGCCGAAACACGCGGCAGCCGACTGAACGCGAAAACCACGAGTGGAAGGTGGCGACCACCGGGATGCCGGCGCGCCATGCGGCGAACGGTGCCGCCAACCCAAGCGTCGGAGCGAGCCCGCCGTGCACGTGCACGATGTCGTAGCGGCCGCTTCGGAACACTTCCTCGAGGCGTCGCCGCAGGCGCCAGCCGGTGGTCACGCGCGACACGCCACCATTCGAATAGATCACCCGGCTCGTCCCCACCCGACGCACGAACTCGGCGTCCGGATAGTCGCCCATGTAGGACGTGACCACGGTGGTGGGATGCCCCCAGCTGTTGAGTTGCAGGGCGAGGTTGTGCACGTGTTCGGGGACGCCCCCGAGCTGCGGATAGTAATCCTCGGCGACCAGCGCGATGCGCATCGGGCGAACCTCCGTCACTGTGACCCGCGGGCGTGGAGCGCGGTCACGCTCGCCTTGAGGCGGGCAACGCCGGCCAGCACCGCGCCCGGCTCTTCTTCTTGAATGAAGTGCCCCGCGGCCGGCACCGAATCGAGCACGAACGCGGGAAGTGTGCGCTGCAGCAGGTCCACTTCCCGGGCCCCCACGTCGCCGTCGTGGCGCGCGCCGCCGACCATCAGGCGCACGGGACACCGGATCTGCGGCAGGCGCGGCGCCAACGGCTCGGGCTCGCGGGCGTTCGCCATCGCGAGATACGCCTTCAGGGTGGCGTCGAGATCGCGCGCGGCGGCGGCCGTGTACCCGAGCACCGCCGAGTCCGTCACCCAGCTTGCGTCGCCCGAGGAGTCTATGAGCATACCCCGGATCTTGCGGCGGATGAGCCGGATCCCGCCGAACAGCTTGATCCAGGGCGCGAACCGGAGCGCGCGCTTGAACGCCGGCGTGATCGCTTTCTCGGTGGGCCCGCCCTCGATCGACAACAGTCCCCGAACGAGATCCGGCCGCCGGTAAGTGAGCCGGAACGCCTCGGAGCCGGCGATCGAATGCGCGAGGACGAGGGCGTTGCGCACGTGCAGGGAGTCGAGGACGGCGGCGATACGATCGGCCTGGGCCGTGAGCGAGTAGTTCGCCTTCTCGGGCCGGGCGGAAGCCCCGACGCCCAGCGGCTCGATGACGATCGTCCGGTAACCCGCGTCGACGAGCAGTGGGACGAGCTTGCGGAAACCGTAAGCCGAGCCGAAGAGCCCCGGAATAAGCACCACCGGGTCACCCCGGCCCGTGGTTTC
>Ga0099827_10000225_pt1 | contig 23049 bp, 27 predicted proteins | sample CZO8metaG_FD_79339 | JGI IMG/M metagenome (GOLD analysis project Ga0099827, IMG submission 79339) | Vadose zone soil microbial communities from the Eel River Critical Zone Observatory, Northern California, USA - CZOApr15con1.8 metaG | ecosystem: Environmental > Terrestrial > Soil > Vadose zone ...
CCAGGGACAGGGACCAGGGACCAGGGACGGACCAAGGACCAGGGACGAAGGACGGACCAAGGACCGAGGACGAAGGACCAAGGACCAAGGACCAAGGACTGATCTACGTCCCCCCGTCCGGGCAGGGCGCATTCGCGTACCCGGATCGGAACGGCGTCACGGCGCCCGTCGCCGGTTCGAACCGGTGCCGCCACACACAGGCGGTGTCGTTGGCCAGCAGATGGATCGAGATGGACGGCGTGTCGGAGATCGTCTCGACGAAGTGGATGTCGTCGGTTGGCGGCAGGAGCGTGTAGAGCTCCCCGCGACCCAGTTGCTGGCGCTTCGAGATCTCCAGGCGCGCGCGCGCCGGATCGCTGCCGTCGTCGAGACGCCGGTAGACCGTCTCGTCCTGGCGGCCGCGATAAATGCCGACGAGGCCCCACGCGAGATGATCGTGAACGGGTGTGGCGGCGCCGGCCGGCACAACGAGCGAGAAGAGACAGAGCGAGCCGTCTTCAGCCCGATACAGCGCGTACTGGCCGATGCCGCCGCCCATGCGGCTCGAGTCGTCCGGCCTCGCGCAGCTCTCGGGGAGCCACCCGTCCGACGCGAGCAGCGCGCCGAACGCCGGACGCAGCGCCTCGACGCGCGCGGCTTCGTCTTGAATGGCCGCGGTCAGGCGCGCCGTCTCGTCGATGAGCGCGCGAATCTCGGGGGTGTCGACGAGAAACCCGTAGGACGTATGCTGGTGCGGATGGTCGAGGTCGCACATCGGAACCTCCTATGCCACGTCTGTTTTGGTATCGTCGGCGGCGGCGCGTTCGACTTCGATCGTGCATTCGGTGAGCACGGCCGCGAGCGCGCCCACGGCCGCGAGCACCGGCGCGAACACGGCGCCGACGACACCGACCGTCATCGGAAACTCGGCGACGGTGCGGCCTTCCTGCTTGATGATGATGCGCCGGACCTTGCCCTCGTGAACGAGCTTCTTCACCGCGTCGAGCAGTTGACCGCCGGCGACTTTGAACGATTCCTTGTAGGTACATTCACTCATCTCTGTGACCCCCGCGAGTAGATACGAAACGGGCGCGACGGTGGTTCGACAGTCTCCTAAAGCCGGTTTGAAACCGCAGGCCGGTCCCTTCTTGTCGACCCTGAAAGGGTCGACCTACACCTCCTCGGAACGTAGGGCGACCCTTTCAGGGTCGCCTGGTCCCGTTGGTGAGCCTGAAAGGCGCTGAGAATGATCTGCTGCGCTCTTTGCGGGGCTCTGCGGTTCACGTACGTGCTTTTACTGCGCCGTGCTGCGCGGAACGGGCGGCGGCATCTGCGCGGCCGGCAGCCGCGGCAACATCTCGTCGCGCATCGCGAGCTGATAAAGTGTTGCCGCAATCGCGATCGCGGACGCCTTCACGTCGTCTTCGATGACGCGCTCGTAGTTGTCGAGGTTCGTGTGATGCGTGTGGGTGTTGTACTCGATCGGATCCTGGCCGAAGCCGATACCGGGCAGCCCCGCGTTGTTGAACGCCGTGCTGTCGGTGCCGCCGACAGTGCGGCTGGTCGTCGCCGATGCGCCCACGACGCCGAGATCCTCGAACGGCGCGAGCGCCTGTCGAATCACGGCGGCCGCCGCCGGCGGACCGAACACGCCGGCGCCGCGCGCGCGGCCGGTGCCCGAATCAATGTTCAGGTACGCCACCATCTTCGCGTACTCCGGCTTCTGGTTTTCGAACGTGCCGAAATGCTCCTTCACGTACGCCTGCGAGCCGAGGATGCCTTCTTCCTCGCCGCTCCAGAGCGCGACGCGAATGGTGCGGCGCGGCGCGACGTCGATCGCCTTCAGAATGCGCGCCGCCTCCATCATCGTCGCACAGCCGACGGCGTTGTCGGTCGCTCCGGTCGCAGAATGCCACGAATCGAGGTGGCCGCCCAGCATCACGACTTCGTCCTTCTTGTCGGTGCCCGGAATCTCCGCGATCGTGTTGTATGCAGTGCGCCCGTCCGGATACACCTTGTTGACGATATTGAACTCGAGCTCGACCGGCGTGCCGTCGGCGAGGATGCGCGAGATCCGGCCGTAGTCTTCGTTCCGCATCACGACCGTCGGAACGGCCTTCGCCAGATCGTATGTGCGGTTGCTGAACGCGATGATCTGGCCGTGCTCGCGCGCGGCGTCGTTGACGCGCAGCTTCGCGCCGTTCGCGACGAGAAATTCGTCCACGCGGCGGTTGATCTCGTTCGCCGTCATCGGCGGCGCCGGCGTCTGATCACCGCCGCGGCCGCCGCGGCCGAACTGGCCGGCGTTCGGGTTGTCCGGATCGTACTGCTGACGGACCTGATCGTCGGGCCGGCGCTTCGGCGGCGGATTCAGGTTCACGGGCACGAGCGTGTGCCTGCCGACCAGCACGATGCGGCCTTTCACCCTGTCTTTGGCGCCGTCGAGAAACGCGGTGAGCGCCTCCGGCGTCGGGCGGTCCGGCATCATCAGTTGATACGCCTGCGCGGTCACCGTGCCGTCGGTGCCCGGCGTCCAGGCCACGACCTCGCAGGTGAGCTGATCCTTGACCGGCGCGATGATGTGCGCAGAGAAGCGCTCGTTCACCCAGCCCGGGTGGCCGAAGTCCCACGGCTCGAGGTGGCCGTTGGTGAATCCCCACGACTGCATTTCCCGGATGGCCCAATCGCCGGCGGCCTTCAAGTTCGGCGACCCGGTCACCCGCGGGCCGTACACATCGGTCAGCATGTGCAGCATCCGCATGATCTGGGAGTGCGCGTTCTCTTCCTGGCGGATCTTCGCGTTGATATCGGCGTCCGACCGCTGCCCGGCGGCGAGCGGCGCGAAGAGCGCGAGGACGGCGACAGTCACGGTGGCGCGTCTGAACATGGCGTGCTCCTCGGTCAACGATCCGGGCGCGGGTAATCCTACCTCTGTTAGCAGCCCGTGGCGAAAGTCGGCGAGGCTGCGGCAGTCCGTTCAAGTGAGGACTGTTAACCTCGGCGAGCGGCATACGTATATAGAAGGTAATGGCGACGAGAATTGCCGTGCTGACGTTGACGACCATGCTGCTGGCCAGCCCGCCTGCGGCAGCGAGGGCCGCCCAGCCCGCCAGGCCGGCGCCAGCCCGGCCGGCCGAAGCCGGTGCCGTTCCGGTCGACGAGCAGACGGCGCGCGAGACGCGCGAGCGGTTGCACCAGATCCTGGATCAGTACCCGCCGTCGGTCGCGCAGGTGCTGCGGCTGGATCCATCGCTCATCGCCAAGCCGGATTATCTGGGGCCCTATCCGACGCTCGCCGCATATCTCGCCCAGCACCCGGAGGTCGCGCACAATCCGGTGTTCTTCCTTGGCGGGCCGGGCGGCGGCCCGCAGTACTCAGACGCGCGCTCGCGCACGATGAACGCGATCCAAAGCATCTTCATAGGGTTCGAGTTCATGCTCGGATTCATGGCGGCGGTCGCCGCGCTCGCCTGGTTGATCAGATCCACCATCGATCACCGGCGGTGGCTGCGCGCCATGAAGATCCAGACCGAGGCGCACACGAAGATCGTCGATCGCCTCGCGTCGAATGAAGACCTGCTGGCCTACATGCAATCCGCCGCCGGCCAGCGCTTCCTGACGTCGTCTCCGATGGCGCCTCCGTCGATCGATCAACTTGCGCAGCCGATGAGCGCACCGTTCAACCGCATTCTGTGGTCGGTGCAGGCAGGCGTCGTCCTCACCACGGCTGGCGCCGGTCTCTGGCTGGCGAAGAATGGCATCATCGACGAAGCCGCGCAGGCAATGCAGGTGGTCGCGATCCTGGCCATGGCGCTCGGCATCGGTTTCGTGCTGTCGGCGCTCGCCTCCTATGTGCTCTCGCGCCAGCTCGGGCTGGTCAGTACGCCTGCGGACCATGCGTGACCTGACGCTCTCCGAGCTCGAGCGACTCGGTGATGCCACAGAGGCCGAGGCGACCTTCGTGATGGACGAGGACGCCTTCCGCCTCTTCTACGACCGGACGGCGCGGCCGGTGTGGGCGTATCTCTCCCGCATGTCCGGCGATCCGCGGCTGGCCGACGACCTGCTGCAGGAAACCTATTACCGCTTCTTGCGCGCGGCCGTCACGCACGACGACGATGCGCATCGGCGCAATTATCTGTTTCGTATCGCGACGAATCTGGTGCGTGATCTGCGGCGCCGGCCCCGCGTGGACCAGGTGCCGATGCGGGACGGCGTGGACGCGACCGACCATGCGGACCCGCGATCCGCGGACGCGGCGGCGGCAGCGGCACGCCGCCTCGATCTGGCCCGCGCGATGACGCGTCTGAAGCCGCGCGAACGCGATCTGTTGTGGCTGGCGTACGCGCAGGGCTCCACGCATCGGGAAATCGCGGAGACGCTGGGCCTGAAGACCGCCAGCATCAAGCTGCTGCTGTTCCGGGCGCGCCGCCGGCTGGCGGCGCTGCTGCGCGAGGGGGGCCGATGATCGCCTGCGACCGCGAGGCGGACGTGCTCGAAGCGGTGGCGTTCGGCCGGTGGGCGGGACACTGCGATCCGGCGCTCGCGGCGCACGCCGCCACCTGCGCGGTCTGCGCCGATGTCGTCGCCGTTTCGATCGCGCTGCGCGACGACCGCGAATGGGCGTGCAGCGAGGCAAACCTGCCCACGGCAGGCGCCGTGTGGTGGCGGGCGACGATTCGCGCGCGCGCCGAGGCCGCGCGCACCGTGATGCAGCCGATTGGACTCCTGCAGGCGATTGCCGGCGCGGTCACGGTCGGGCTCACCGCGGGCTTCGCGAGCCTCGCCTGGCGATCGATCCACTGGATGGACCGGTTCAGCGACATGCTGTCGCGCGTCGCCGTCAGCCGCGGCGAAGCCGCGGCTGCGTCGGGCGTCAGTCTCGATCACGCGCTGCTGGTGATGTTCCTCGTCGCCGCCTGCCTCGTCCTCGCGCCGATCGCGCTCTACTTCACGCTCCGGGACGAGTAAGGCACAGACGTGGTGTCCGCCTACAGACCTTGCCGGTCCGGCTAAAGCCGGACACGACCGTACAGAGTGCGAGCGTCATCGGGCGTCCTGCGTGACGAACGCGATGCGATCGCCCGCGGGGCTGATCGCGATCCGCGTGACGCCGTGGAGGCCGAGCGCGCCGAGGTCCGCGAGTCGATTCCAGGCGCTGTCCCCTCGCCGCCAGCCATACAACACGTCCTTCTCCGCCATCATCAGCGTCCCATCCGGCGTCCACGCGCAGTCGGCCTCCTTCGCGCCGGCCGCCGCCGCGACGAGCGTGGTCACCTTTCTGGCCCCGGGATCGAGCTCGCGGATCATCAGCGATCCGTCTTCATCGCGCTCCACGAAGCTGATCGTGCCTCTGCGCGGGATCCGCTGAATCGATCGGTTGATGCCGCGCGCGAGCGTCTCCGCGTTGCCCGTGCGAGTGTCCGCGAGCTGCAGGGTGGCGGGCGGCCCGAGCACGAAGAGCGCAAGCGTGTGGTCGTCGGCCCACGCGTGATAGCCGACCGGCTTCACGCGCTCGAGCACCACCTCAGGCTGCGTACCGTCGAGCGCGAAGCGCCACAGCCGCTGCGTCGAATCGGCCTCGACGCGGACGACCGAAATGTGCGCGCCGTCGGGCGTGACGGTCGGCGAGTATTCACTCTCCGGCGTGTCGGTCACGCGCGACGTCGTTCCGCCCGCGATGTCGTAGCGATAGATGTCGCTCTGAGTGCCGCCGCCGCGAACCGACGTGAAGAGGATGCTGCGGCCGTCCGGCGTGAACGACGGCTGGTTGTCGTAGCCCGGGCTGTTGGTGATGTTCGCCGGACGCCCCACGACGGCACGTCCATCCGAGAGCGGCGCGAGGAAGATTTCCGTGTTCGGCGGCGGTGTCGCGGCCTGCGGCGCCGCGGGCGGCGGCTGGACAGTGGGCACGAGCGGCGCGACCGTCAGCGCCGCGATCAGAAGGATGCGTGGCATACGGGCGGGATTGTAGAGCAGTCGACGCTGGAATGAAGCCCGCTCGCGCCAGGACGCCGCGTTCTCGCCGACTACGCCGGCAGCGCGCTCAGGTCGCGGCCGCCGATCCGCACGAACATCTCTTCGTCGTCTGCGAGGGCGGCGTCGAGGCTCGCCGGCCAGGGCTCGTCGATCTGCATCATCGTCAGTGCGGCGCCGACGAGCGCCATGTTCTTCATGAACTGAATCATTTCCGTCTGCCGCGCCTGCGGGTCCGGTTCTTCCCAGAAGCGGTGCATCTGCAGCGAGACCGGCACCAGAAACGCGATGAGGGCGGCGAGCCCCTGGCGCGGCTTGATGCCGGCCATGACGCTCAGGCCGCCGGCGAACAGGAGCACGCCGCTCGCCTGAACCGCCCGCTCGGCGGCGGGCACTCCTTTCGCAGCAGCGTACTGCCCCATCCCCTCCGACTTCTGGAGGTGGTTGAGGCCGTTGTAGGCAAAGAAGCCTCCGAAGATGGCTCGACCGATCAGGAACAGCGCGCGCATGTCAGCCTCCGGGCCGTTCGGATGCACTCTTCATTCCGCGGTCTTACAGTCGAGCTTCGAGCCGGAGGCTTCTGAAATCGGGCCGGAGATTGGAGATCGTTGTGCATCGCACCCGACGCGTACTGGTGTCCTGTCTGAAAGGTACGGACGTTATGGCACGACGGCGTCCAAAAGGCGGACACTCTCACGCGGTGCGGCAGCCGGCCCCTCATCATCGGCACCGGCGGCGCACAGCGAATGCATCCTGCGGACGCATCCCCGCGATCGCCGCAACCGCGTGTGCAGCGGCAGCGAACGTGACGCGGCGCTCGCCGCCGGCTACGACGCTCATATCGCCAACCCGTACACCGCCAACGCGCTGCTCGCAGCGATTGCGATCGTCACGACAAACCGCGACCTCGCAGAATGCACGACCTCCCCAGGTGATTTGCCGTCGCCTTACGCAACTACGCCGAATCCCGAACCGCGAATTCCGAATCCCGAATCCCAGTCGCCAGTGCCTGCTCGATGTGCGCCGCATGATGCCGGCAATGCCAGGCGTACATCGCGATCGCTTCGTCGACCGTGACGCGCTGCCACTCTGGATGGACGAAGACCTTGCTGAAGTGATCCTCCGGGATGAGGCGCAGAAAGGTGACCCACCGGTGGTGCAGCGCCTCGAGCAGGGCGAGCGACATGTCGACCTTGCCGACCTTCGCATCCGGCAGCTCCGCCCACAACTGCTCCTCGTAGGTTTTGATACTCGGCGCGTCCTCGGTGATGGCGCATTTCATCCGAATGTACGCGTTCATGTGGCTCTCGGGCACGTGGTGCACCACCTGCCGGATGGTCCAGCCACCCGGTCGGTACGGCGTGTCGAGGCGCGCGTCGGACAGTCCCGACACCAGCGATCGAAACCGCGCCGGCGTCTGTTCGAGCGTCGTCACGTGCGCGTTCCGCGTCGCGCGATCGAGTGGCGCCGTCAGCCGATCGAACCGGCCCACCGGGTAGCGCAGCTTCTCCAGATCGGTCATGGAATCCTCCTGCTGATAGAATTCGCCCCGCGAGGCATCTCCATATGTTAAGAGCATCCCTCACTTTTGCCGTCGTACTCTCGTTCATGATCCTGATGCTGCCGGCTCATGGATCGCATCTCCTTCAGGCACAACAACCCGCGGGAGGCGGTCCTTCGACGAGCTCAGGGCAGGCCGGGCGCGGCGGTGGCCAAGGGGCGCCGGCGGGGCGCGCGCCGTCGATCGACGAGCGCACGAGCGGCATGCAGAAGATCGATGGCTATTTCCCGCTCTACTGGGACGATCGGACGGGCTCGTTGTTCATCGAGATCCCGCGCTTCGACACCGAATTCCTCTACTCCCTCGGTCTGGCCGCCGGCCTCGGATCGAACGACATCGGCCTCGACCGCGGGTCGGGCGGCGGCGGCCGCATCGTGTCGTTCAACCGCGTCGGCGCGCGCGTGCTGCTGGTTCAACCGAATCTTTCCTTCCGATCGAGCAGCGCGAACCCGCTCGAGCGCAAGTCGGTCGAGGATTCGTTCGCCAAATCGGTGCTGTGGGGGTTCACGGTCGCGGCCGAGAGCAACGGGCGCGTGCTCGTGGACGCCACCGATTTCCTGCTGCGCGACGTCACGGGCGCCGGCAATGCGCTGCGACCGGGCACCTATCGCGTGGATCGCACGCGCAGCGCGTTCTACCTGCCGCGCACCAGGGCGTTCCCGGGGAACAGCGAGATCGAGATGACGCTGACCTTCGTCAACGAGGCGTCGGGCGGCCGCGGCGGCGGCGGCGGACCCGCGCAGGGCCCACCCCAGATCGGTGACGGCGGCGGCCGTGCCGGCGGCGGCGGGCGCGGAGGCGGGCTGTTCTCGGGAACCGTGGCGAGCGTCACGCCGACCGCGGAAGCGGTCACGATGCGCGAGCACGTGTCGCTGGTGGAGCTGCCGGACGGCAACTACAAGCCGCGGTACGACGACCCGCGCGCCGGCTACGGCGGCCTGACCTTCGTGGACTACAGCGTGCCGATCGGCGAGCCGATGCAGATGCGCTACATCCGAAGGCATCGCCTCGAGAAGAAAGATCCGAACGCGGCGGCGAGCGAGCCGGTGAAGCCGATTCAGTACTGGGTCGATCCGGGCGCGCCGGAGGACGTCCGGAGAGCGCTCGTCGAGGGCGCGAGCTGGTGGAACCAGGCCTTCGAGGCCGCCGGATTCCGCAACGGGTTCAAGGTCGACGTGCTGCCGGCGGGCGCCGATCCGATGGACATCCGCTACAACATGATCAACTGGGTGCATCGCTCGACGCGCGGCTGGAGCTCGGGCGGCACGGTTGCCGACCCGCGCACCGGCGAGATCATCAAAGCGACGGTGACGCTCGGGTCGCTGCGCGATCGCCAGGACTACATGATCTTCGAGGGTCTGCTCTCGCCGTACACGAGCGGCAACGAGCGGCCGGCCGTGCTGTACGAGACCGCGCTGAAGCGCATCCGCCAGCTGGCGGCGCACGAAGTCGGCCACACGCTCGGCCTCGGCCACAACTACTACGACAGCGAAAGAGGCTGGATCTCGGTGATGGATTATCCGCACCCGCTCGAGAAGCTGAACGCGGACGGCTCGATCGATCTCTCCGAGGCGTACCAGGCACGGATCGGCGACTGGGACAAGGTCACGATCAACTACGGGTATCGTCAGCTGCCGCCGGGCACCGACGAGAAGGCGGCCCTCACGAAGATCCTCGACGAGGCGTGGACGCAGGACCTGCGCTACATGACCAACCAGGACACCGACTCGAATCCCAGGGTCGATCAGTGGTCGAACGGCGTCGACCAGGCCGACGAGCTGTACCGGCTGATGAAGGTGCGCCGCTCGGCGTTGAACCGTCTGGGCGAACACACCATTCGTGCGGGCGCGCCGATGGCGACGCTCGAAGAGCCGCTCGTGCCGATCTTCATGTATCACCGCTACGCCGTCGAGTCGGCCGCGTCGATGGTCGCGGGCCAGGACTACATCTACGGCCTCCGTGGCGATCAGCGGACGCCCACCAAAGGCGTTTCCGTCGACGATCAGCGGAAGGCGCTCGACGCGCTGGCTATGACGCTGCGTCCTTCCGAGCTGACGGTGCCGAAGCCGGTCCTGGACCTCATTCCACCGCGTCCGCCAGGCTGGGGTCTGCACCGCGAGCTGTTTCCACGGACGACGGGCGATACCTTCGATCCGCTGAGCCCGGCGACTGTCGCTTCGGACGTCACCATCGGCTTCGTGCTGCAGCTCGATCGCGCGGCGCGCATGGTCGCGCAGCACGCCGTCAACGCGGCAGCGCCTGGCCTGGAAGACGTCATCGATCGGCTGACGACGGCGACCTTCGATGCGGCGACCGCGACGCCGTACGAAGCGGCGGTCCGCCGTGCGGAGGAGCGTGTGCTGGTCGACCGGGTGATGTGGCTGGCGCTGGCGTCGCCGAACAGCCAGGTGCGCGCGATCGCGTCGCTGAAGTTGTCGAAGCTCGCCGCGCGGCTCAAAGCGGCCGTCACGAAAACCGAAGCGGACGCCGCGCAGCGCATGCTGATTGCGGCGGACATCAAACGGTTCCTCGAGCGGCCGATCGATCTCGCGCGGCCGATCCCGCTCCCGGCGCCTGATGCGCCGCCGGGTGCGCCGATTGGCGAGCCGGCCATGGACTGGCTCGCCGCTCCACCATGGCACAGCCGCACGGCCTCGTTCGACTGGAGTGGCTGGGACGAGCGGCCGATTTTCTACGACTCTCCGTAGACTGGGAACTGGAAGACGACGCGCAGGATTGATGGAGGGCAGCTTTCAGGGTAGCTATCGATGGAGGGCGAGCCTTTCAGGCGAGCCGGGCCGGGGTGGGCCGAAAAGCCCGCCCCGCGATCCCGTCCGGTCTGTCTGCCTGTCCGGCCCGTCCTGCCCGTCCTGCCCTACCCGGCCCACCTGCCCTACCCGGCCCTACCTGACCCACCTGCCCCACGTGCCCCACCTGACCCACCTGACTCACCTGACTCACCTGCCCGACCTGACCCGCCCGACCTGCCTGGCCTACCCGTCCTTCCCGCCCCTCTGTAGTGCCTTGATCAGTTGAATCTGCCCGGCGTGGTACAGATCGTGTGCAGCGATGCCCCGGATTGAAAACACCGCTGTCTGCTTCTTCCGATCGATCGGCCTCGACAGTGCGCGCGCGGGATACGCGGCGATCGCCTCTCGCAATTGTCGGTGCTCGTCGGTCAGCAGCCGGAGATCATCTGTCCACGGGCGCTCCGGCGGAATGTCGAACCAGTTGCTGCCCGACAGCGGAAACGTACCCCGCGTCGCGCCCGTCAGGCGCCGGCGCACGGCGTATTTCCAGTACGCAGCGTGCACCGTCAGCTCGCGGATGTTGTGACGGACGCGCGCGGGACGCCAGGCGGCCTGCGCGGGGGTGACGCCGCGCAGCGATCCGCGCAGTGTCGGCCCGTGCCACGCGGCGTGGTCGAAGGCTTCGTCGACGAGATCGAGCAGCAGCGCGATCGACGGATGACGGGCAGGCATGTCAGTGGGCTCCTTTCAGGACCATGGCCACGCTCGCCGCGATCACCGCCGCAGCGACGCACGTCGTGGCCGTCATCGGCTCGCCGGCCACGCCCCACCCGAGCGCGACCGCCACGAGCGGGTTCACGTACGCATGCGTGCCCACGCGCGAGGGCGGCGCCACGCGCAGCAGCCACGAGTACGCCGAGAAGGCGACAACCGATCCGAATACGATGAGATACGCAAGCGCCCACAGCGACGCGGACGACACGCTCCGGACGTCGTAGCGCGCCAGCTCGCTGGTGCCGAGCGAGACGGCCAGCAGCATCAGACCGCCGAGCGCGAGCGGCATCCCGGCGCCGAGCGTCACCGACTGCGGCAGCCGCGGCGGCCGCGCGTAGAGCGAGCCGGCCGCCCAGGCGAGCGTGCCGGCGATCAGGACGGCAGCGGCGGTGGGATTCACCTGACCCGCGGCGCCTCCGCCGACGAGCAGCGCGACGCCGACGAGACCCAGGAGCAGGCCCACCACTGTTTTGGCCCCCGGCCGTCCCGCTTCCGGCCACTGCATCGTCGTCAGCCAGAGCGGCGTCGTCGCCGAGAGCAGCGCCGCGATGCCGGAGGCGAGATGCTGCTCCGCCCAGGCGAGGCAGCCGTAGGTGCCGGCAATCATCAGCGCGCCGGCGACCGCCGCGTGGCGCCAGTGCCCCGGCGTGGCGTGCTCACGGCGCGCCGCGGCCCAGGCGAGCAGGAGGAGGCCGGCGGCGCTGCAGCGGACGCCCATCAGCAGCAGCGGCGGAATCGCGCCGACGGCGACGCGAATCGCGAGATACGTGGAGCCCCAGATGAGATAGATCGCGCCGTAGGCCAGCAGCGTCATGTAACCTCCTAAAAACATTTTGAAGGTTACATCACGGCCATGGTAACCTGTCAAGAGGTTTTTGATGGTTACACGATCGGAGCCCGATTACGCCTGGGATTTCTGCGGCGGCCACCTGGCGATCGATTTCACCAACACCGTAGGGAGCCGGGGCGGCGTCCCGGAGGAGCACTTCAACACGTACGCCGACGTGGTGTCGTGGGCCGAAGCGCGCGGGGTGATCGGCCGGGCGGACGCGCAGCGCCTGCGTCGGGAAGCGGCGCGCCGGCCGGCGGCCGCCGCCGAGGCGCTCGCCTCCGTGGTCGCGCTGCGCGAGGCGGTCTACCGCGTGATCGCGGCCGTTGCGTCAGGACGCAAGCCGGCAGGGGGCGATCTCGCGCGGGTCAACGCGAGCGTCGGCGCATCGTTGTCGGGGGCGCACCTGCGACCGCATGGCGGCCGGCTCGAGCTGAGCTTTGCGCGCGCCGGCGCTCCGACGCTCCACGAACCGATCGTGACGCCGGTCGTCCGCGCGGCCATCGACATGCTGACGACCGCCGCGATTCAGCGCGTGCGCTCGTGCGCCGACGAGTCGTGCGCGTGGCTCTTCGTGGACACAACGCGCAGCGGCACGCGCCGCTGGTGCGACATGAAGGTGTGCGGGAACCGCAACAAGGTACGGCGGTTCCGCGAAGGGCAGCCCTGACAGCTATGCGAGCGGTGATCTCCGGTGTCATGCCCCACTGAAACGCAGTCTCGCGGACTTATGGTTCGCTGACTCGATCTCACCGAAATATTAATTTAATTAAGTAACACATTGATTTTATTAAGCTTATGTGTTATTACATAACTCAGCTATGGCCACGCAGGACTGGCAGACACTCACTCGCCTCACCGGCGGCGCCTCATTTTCCATCGAGCGCATCCGGCTCTCCGAGCAGGACGTCGCGATCGAAGGCTCGTTCGAGCTCCCCCCGCTCGCGCGCCTGCCGGCCGAAGACCAGGTCTTCGTCGCGGCGTTCGTGCGCTGCCACGGCTCCATCAAGCAGATGGAGAAATACTTCGGCGTCAGCTATCCGACCATCAAGAACCGCCTGAATCGCATCGCCACGTTGCTGCCCTTCGCCGAGGTCGAACCGGAGGCCCGGGAGCCGCGGCCGTCGACCGGCGATCTCCTTTCACGCCTCGAGCGTGGCGAGCTGACCGTCAACGAGGTGCTCCGTCAACTGCAGCCAGCATCAGAGGGTGACCTATGAGTGATGAAACGCGACGCGTGCTCGAGCTCGTGGCGCAGGGCAAAGTGACCGTCGACGAGGCCGACCAGCTCCTGCGGGCTATGGGCGCGCCGACGCCCGAGGCTGGCGCCGCGGCTCCTGCGCCCGAGGGCGCCGAGCGGCCCAAGCCACGCTGGCTGCGCATCAACGTTCACAAGTCAGCGAAGGAAGGCCACCACGACAAGGACGTCAACATCCGCGTCCCGATCGCCATCATCAAGAGCGGGATGCGGCTTGGCGCGCTCATTCCCGGGCCGGCCGGCGATCAGTTCGCTGCGCGGATGCGCGAGAAGGGGCTCGACGTCGACTTCTCGAAGCTCGACGCCGCGACGGTTGAAACGATGCTGAAGGAGCTCAGCGAGACCAACATCCAGATCGACTCGGGCAGAGCGCAGGTGCGCATCACTTGCGAGTAAGGAGGCCGCACGGCGCGCGCGGTTCTCGCCACCGCTGCTCGTCCGGTATCGGGCTGCACGCCGCGCGGTTGTTCGCGGCGCGCGGCTCGAACGTCGCCGCCACGTCCCGGAACCCGGCGGCGCTCTCCGCAGTGACCGGCGAACGGACCGCGCGCCTCCCGCTCGACGCGTCGACGAACCGCCGATCGCTGCGCCGTTGCCGAGCAACGATCGCCTGGCGGGATCAACGTGCCCGTCAACAACGCGGCCTACGGGTGTTTGCTGAGCGGTCCTGGCACAGACCGTCACTCGGCGGCCTCCGGCGACGCTTCACTGCGATGCTGTGCTAGCGTACCAGGTCCCGATGGACGACGTGCCGGAAAACGGCCGGTCGATGCGCTACCGAGAACATCGTGTGCCGCCGCCGCTCGACGCGTGCGTCGAGTGCGTCTGGCTCCTCAACGTGACGCCGGGTGAAGGGGCGGAGCCGGTGCAGCAGATTCTGCCGGATGGCTGCATCGAGATCGTCTTCCATTTCGCCGACCGCTTCTCCGCCGTCTCGAGCGGACGACTGCGTACGCCGCAACCCGCCAGCTTCATCGTCGGGATGCTGACGTCGCCGTTCGTCGTGGCGCCGGCGGCGCGCGCCGACACGATGGGTGTCCGATTTCGTCCCGGCGGCGCGTACCCGTTCGTCCCGTGTCCGCTCACGCTGTTGAAGGATCGGGCGCTCAGCCTGGACGAGCTCTGGGGACCGGGGCTCACGCGGCCTCTGGGAACAGCTCGCGGAGGCGCCCACAGATGCGGCGCGCGTCGACCTCATATCGCGCGCGCTGCTGGAGCGCCTTGTGCACGCCAGGCTCGATCGCGTCATCGACTCCGCGACGAGTGATCTCGTGAAGACCGCGGGACGCGCCAGCATTACGAGGATTGCGGCGGGCGCGGGTGTGACGCCGCGCCACCTGCAGCGGCGATTCGGCGACCTCGTCGGCGTGACGCCAAAGATGCTGGCGCGCATCCTGAGATTCCAGAACACGCTGCGCCATCGAGGGGCCGGCGCCGAGGCGGTCGACTGGGTGCACGTGGCATCCGCCTGCGGCTACGCGGATCAGAGCCATCTGATTCGCGACTACGCCGCGTTTGCCGGTGAGACACCCGTGAGCCTGCTCGCCGCCGAAGGCGAGCTCTCGGCCTACTTCACGGCGCCGCAGCGGTTGGACGCGCTGTTTGCCGATCGCCTGTAGGGATAGTCCACGGCGAACGCCCGCCCGCCGTCTTCTCCCTCGATTCGCGCGTCCAGTCCGCCTGCCGCGCCCTGCCGATAGACGATGCGCTTCAGATGATCGGCGTGGCCCGGGTTCACGAACACGAGCGCGGACGATGCATCCGACGCCAGCCTGAAGTCGACCGGTGGCCGCCCGTTCGGCTGCGCGACGTAGTACACGCCGTCGGCGCGCGCCTCGATGCGCATGAACTCGAAGCTCACCGTGCGGTCTTTCGCGACGGTGCGGCTCATCCCGACGAGCGCGTTGCTCGATGGGGCGGTCCAGTGCTCCTCGATGCACTGCTCGCCCTTCGTCATTTGCCAGTCTCCGGCCAGCCAGGCCAGATCGGCGAGCGTGAGGGTCATCGCGACGAAAAGCATCATGCCGCAAGGCTATCCGAGCCCGCGGCGGAATGATTGGAGGAATGCGACCCGCCGGACCAGGTGAAAACTGGTGGCCGATCGCGGCCCGATCGCGTATAGTGGCCGCTCCTGCCGACAAACGACGTTCGAACGCGGCTTTCCGACCCCTGGGGGCACCATGCGGTGGCTGCTCACGACAGCGTGTCTACTGGCGTCTCTGACGCCTGCTCTAGCCGACGATCGCCTGCCCAGCCGTCCGCTGGATATGGCGTCCTCGGCGCCGTCGCTGCTGCCCACGGCGCAGCCGATCAACTTCGATCTGGTCGACTTCCGGCAGGAGCAGCGGGAGGCGAGCATCCCGCCGCGCACCGACGCCGACCCGCACACCTTTTTCGTCGTCAAGCACCATCTGGGCATTGCCGGCGGGTACGACAACGGCGTCGCGCACGGCAGCGTGGGCTACTACATTACGGTGGCGGAATGGGGCCGCTGGAATTTCGGCGTGCCGTCGTTCGAAGTGGGCGTGGGGCGCTACCCCACCTTCGATGAGAAGTTGAACCGGTCGGTGATGAAAGACGAGCTCGCGTTCTTCGTCAGCCTCGCGTCGGCGCATTTTCGCGGCGGCCATGTGCGCGCGTGGGGCGTCAACTGGTACGTCAACATCGAGCAGGTGTTTGACGTGCAGTCGAATCGCGCCGGATCGCAGATCGGCCTGTCCTTCAGCACGAAGTGATCGGCGACGAGGCGCCGGCGCCGCGGGCGCGGCATTTCGCGCCGACCCGGCTCGTACGCGCCGCCTCGCTCAGTCGTCCCGATCGCGATGTCTACCTGAAGCTCGAATCCGAGCTGCCGACCGGATCGTTCAAGGTCCGCGGCGCCCTCCATTCGCTGTCCGTCAACATCGAGCGACACGCCATCCGTGAAGTCGTCGCCGCGAGCACGGGGAATCACGGCGCGGGCGTCGCGTATGCGGCCCGGATGCTGAACGTCCCGGCCACCATTTTTCTACCCGTGGCGCCCAATCCGGTGAAGGCGGCGCGGATTCGCGAACTGGGCGCGCGAATCGTCGAGACCGGGGTCGATCTGACGGCGGCGATCGATGGCGCGCACGAGTACGCCGCCAAAACCGGCGCCTTCTTCCTGCACGACGCGACAGATCCCGACATCCCGGCCGGCACCGCGACGATCGCACAGGAGGTCCTGGAGCAATTGCCCGCCGTCGACGCGATCTACGTCCCGATGGGCGACACCGCGCTCATCCGCGGCGTCGCGTCAGCCTCGAAGCACCTGAAACCGTCGGTTCGGATCGTCGGCGTCGTCGCGGCGCGTGCGCCGGCGTATCTCCTGTCGTGGCGGTCGCACGTCGCGACGGACACGCGTTCGGCGGACACCATCGCCGACGGTCTGGCCGTGCGGCGCGCGCTCGCGCCGAACGTCGCCGCGATCTGCGAACTCGTCGACGATGTGCAGGCCGTGAGCGAGGAAGAGATGCTCGGGGCGATCGAGCTGCTGATGACGCGCGAGGACGTGGCCGCAGAGCCGGCCGGCGCGGCGGCCACCGCGGCGCTGTTGAAGGATCCGCGAGCCGCGGGCAGGATCGTGCTGCTCGTGACCGGCCGCAACATCGCGCCCGACCTGCTCGCGCGAATCGGTCGTTCTTGATCGGGTGTCGTTCTTGATCGGTTGTCGGGGATGGCCTCAAGGCCGCCGCCTCCTTAGCGGCCGGAGGCGGCGCGGCCGATGTCGACCGCCTTGAATCCGGCATCGCCCCAGTTCATCACGAACACGGTGAAGCCCTGCTTCATGCGCACTTCGATGTCGCTCGGCGTCGCGGGAAACCCGCAGGGCACGTTGAATTCCTTGCACGCGGCCAGCACCTCCTGGATGGCGTGTTCCCAACCCGCCGCGTCGAACACGCGCTCGCCCGACGCGCTCGTCGTTGTGAACACGCCGCGCAGCGTGCCGGCGCCGGGCCAGAGGACGCCGATGCCTTTCACCGCCGCAATCTCGCGGACGTGCGCCAGGCCTTCTTTGCTTTCGACGATCGTCCAGTTCACGAGCTCGCCGTCAGGATTGAGCGGCCAGAGATCGGCCTTCTGCTTGTAGGCCTGTTCGCTCAGGCCCCAGTACGCCGGGGCCGCCTCTACCTCGTCCCGCCTGGTGCCGCCCCTGGATCTGAACCGCATCGCCGCGAGCCCTGCGCGCACTTCGTCGGCGCTCTCGGCTTGGACGAACATGATGCCGCTCACGCCCAGGTTGAGCTCGCGGCTGATGTTGTCGATCGCCTTCGCGCTGTCGGGAGCAATCTTCGGCGTTTTCACGATCAGCGGATGCGGCAGCCGCGGGAACGGCGTCTTCTCGAGCGCGCCTGCGTCGGCGGTCGCCTTCACGAAGTCGGTGACCGGCCCGATCGCGCGATCGACGCCGCCTTCCATGCTCCCGCTGAACAGAAAATCGGCGGCGCCGTATGCGAGCGCCTGGCGCGCCAGATCGATCGCCGGCTTCGGCGGAACCACTGGCGGCGGCGGGGCGCCGGCGCGGCCGCGGCTCGTCGCGTTGCTCGGCCAGTAGACGCCGAACACCGGCTTGTTCTGCTCGAGCAGCGCGATGACCGGATTCAGCCGCTGGCGCTTCTGCGCGTGCACCACGCCGGCAATGCTCGCCGATCCGACGGCTGCGGTGGCGACGAGCGCGAGCGCTCGTGAACGCATGCGCGGCATTATATCCACTCGCCGGCACGCATGACCGGCTCGACCGCGCCGTCGGGGCGCACGCCGTGCACGTCGAGCTCGGCCGACCCGATCATGAAGTCGACGTGCGTGGCGCTGCGATTGCCGCCGACCTGCTCGAAGTCCTCGTCGCTCATCGCCTCGCCGCCGCGCATCGTGAATTTGTACGCCGCGCCGAGCGCCACGTGGCTCGCCGCGTTCTCGTCGAACAGCGTGTTATAGAACAGCACACCGGTCTGCGCGACCGGCGAGCTGTGCGGCACGAGCGCGATCTCACCGAGCCGCGCGGCGCCCGGATCCATCCGGACGAGGCGCTCGAGCACCGACTGATTGCGCTCGGCCGTGACGTCGAGGACGCGGCCCTGGGCGAAGCGGAGGGTAAAGCCCTCGATGAGCGTGCCGCCGTAGCTGAGAGGCTTGGTCGAGCGCACGACGCCGTCGACACGGTCCTTGTGCGGCATCGTGAAGACTTCTTCAGTCGGCAGGTTGGGCGCGAAACGGATGCCCGCCGCGTTCGTCGAGCGGCCGCCGACCCAGATGTGTCCGGGCGGCAGCCCGATCGTCAGATCCGTTCCGGGTCCGCGGTAGCGCAGCGCGCTGTACTGCTTCGCATTCAGATGGTCGGTGCGCGCCGCGAGATCGGCGAGATGTGATTCCCAGGCCGCGATCGGATCGGGACGATCGAGGCGGCAGAGACGCACGATGGCGTCCCACAACCGCGCAAGCTGCTGGCTGGGCTCGACGCCCGGAAACACGCGCGCGGCCCACGAGGCGGCGCCCGCCGCAACGACCCCCCAGTTCGTCTGATTTCGCGAGATGTACTCGCGGAACGGACGGACGGCCCCCGCCGTAGTCTGCTGCACAACGCCGACGAGATCCTGCGGCGCGTCTTTGAGCTGGTCGGGATCGTTCGCGTAAATCGAGAGGACCGCGTGGCCCCCCTCGACGTGCTGGACCAGCGCGCCCGGCAGCCATGCTGAAAACTCGTCGAACGAATCGCGCGGGGCATACTGCAGTCGCGCGGCGAGGAGTCCCTCGTCGCCCCACAGCGTTTCGACGAGACGCGCGCCACGGCGATAGGCTGCCGCCGTGACCTCGCGCACGAGGGGCGCGGCTTCGAGCGAGACCCCGCCGTTGGCAACCGGGCCGATGATCAGCAGGCGCTGGTCGGGTTGCAGGTTCAGCCCGACAGCGACTGTAAGGTCGGCGTAGTTGCGGAGGGTCGTCTCGAAATCGATGGGCATGCGTGCAGAATTCTAATCGACTGATCGCGCCGCCGCATCAGCTAACAAGCGCGTCGCGAGGATCGTGTCGGCCGCTTCTCTCCGGCTTCGCATAGACCTTCGGCGGACCGCCGTGGCCTTGGCAGAGGCGGTGGGGACCCCCGGAAGCCGAAAGCCCCGCGCGACAGGCTCTTTCAGTGTTTCAAACCTCGAATGCCGGATAGCAATCGTAGTTGCGCTGCGAGACGATCTTTCCGTCGCGGAAGGTGAAGAACATCCCGATGAACGCTTTCATCTCGTAACCGGCGGGCAGATCCTGAAAGGCCGCCGCCAGCGTGCCGGTCCATTCCACCTCGGCTGCCACCTCATTGCCCATTTCGATCACCTGACGCACGTCGTAGCTCTGCGAGCGGAGCAGCGTCCGGCCTGCGGCGAACGCGGCGCGGAGATCCGCGAGCGTCCGCCTGCGGCCGTGCGGCGCGATCCGGTTGGGCAGTTCGTGCATCACGACGTCCGGCGCGAAGAACGCCGCCACCTCGTCGGCCGACGAGGCCGACGCGACGGTCTGGATGTAGCGCGCGGCGCGGGCCGCATTGCTGTCCGATTCCATGTGGCCTCCTGTTGCGGCGATAATACACAACCATGGTTGTGCGATCAAACCGAGTCCTTTCCGCGTCGCTCGATCTCGGCTATCTGGGATTGTTTCTCGGGCTGCGCGTGAACGAGCTGGTCGTAGACCGGTTGATCGCCGCCGGCTTCCGGCGCGTCCGCATGAGCCACGGCTTCGTGATTCAGCATCTGATCGAGGCGGACCGATCGATCACCGAGTTGGCGGCGCGCATGGAAGTGTCGCAGCAGGCGGCGTCGAAGGTCGTCGCCGAGCTGGTGCGCCTCGGCCTGCTGGAGGTCTCGGCCGGCGAGGACCGGCGGGCGAAGCGGATCCGTTTGTCGCGGCGCGGCTGGAAGGCCGTCCGGCTCGGACGGCAGACGCGGCGTCGGATCGAACGGCGGCTGACCAAGGCGGTCGGCGCCCGCGCCTACGCCACGGCGCGGTCGCTGATCGTGAACTGCCTCGAGGCGTTGGGTGGCCTTGACCACATCGGCGCACGGCGGGTCGGGTCGGCGCGCTGACGTCGACGCGACGGCCTGCGCACCGCGCGGCGGGCCGAGCATCGCGTGCGGAGTGCAGTTGCAGCTGCGAAAGTTGATCGGCGTCATTCGCACTTTGCCTTGTGCATGCGTGGAAGGACTTGTGGGACCTCGCGCTGATACTGCCGGTATTCCTCTCCAAAGCGGTCGACGAGCTCCCGTTCCTCGAACATGAGCATCACGAATCCGGCCGGGAACAGCAGCAGGATCAGCCCATACATGCCTACATGGTTGATGATGAGAGCGTTGGCAACGATTCCAATGCCTGCGCTGAGGAATCGAGGATGACGTACTGCTCGATAGACTCCGTCCTTCAGCAGCTTGCCCTTTCGTTGCTCGGCGCGCGACAGCTCTGGGATGCCTATCAAAGTGGGAATGCTCAACTGTCTCCAGTATTGGAGCTCGAGCCAGGTCGTCACACCGTAGAGGACGAGCGCGATTGAGATCAGGCTCCCGTTCAGACCGAGATCCGCACCGAGGAGCTGCCCGCGAGCTCGAAAGAGCACCGCACCAAAGGCGACCATCGGCGGGAGCACGATCGCGTAGGTTCGAATCGGCCCCAGCCTTCTCCAGCCGCGAGCCCACGGGTGGATGAGGAGCCAAAAGAGCAGCCCCGGTGGAAGCACGATGACGTTGAGGACACCGAGGAAATATCGCACACGATCGATCACGTGATCACCGAATCGGCCGCGTGATGCTCGACGTCCGGCGTGTGATTGCTTGGGGCAGCTGCTTCATGAGTCACTCGGAACGCTTCCGCTTGAGCCCCGCGCCGCGCGGCGACATGATCGCACAGGGCCCTGGCCGCGGCGGCTCCAAGCGGATCTAGCCGGCGCAATATCTCCCGAGGTCGGGCGTCACCGTTTAGCCCTTAGAAGTGAAGGGACGCGTCGATATGTCTCGACGAACTCCATTGCAAGACCGTTGCAAGCCAGCCACCGAGCGAGCACAGCGCTTCCTCGCGAAGACGATCAGCACGAACCCTGGAAAGACTTGCTACACTGGCAGTTTCACGCGCGCGCCCGTAGCTCAGTCCGGATAGAGCACCGGCCTTCTAAGCCGGGGGTCGCAGGTTCGAGTCCTGCCGGGCGCGCCACATTTCGAAGGTCCGACTGACAAATGACTGACAATCGGTAGCGCCTCGAGGGGCGAAAGTCCGCTCTCAAGAGCGCCGCTGTCGCCCTGCGTACGTAGGGTCCGGCTTCAGCCGGACCTACTGCCCCACGGCTCTGAGCCGACGGCGCCTTTCCCATACTCCCGTCATCGCTTTCCGAAGTTCTTCGTCCGTGATGTTCAGGTACCGCTGCGTCTGTTTGATGTCGGCGTGGCGGAGCATCAACTGGATCGTGCGGATGTCTACGCCGTCGCTCAGGAGCCGACAGGCCCCTTCGTGACGGAGGTCGTGCCAGTGCAGGTCGATCTGCCGGAGCTTCTCGCGATCGACGCGAGCACCGTGTTTCGCGCGTTTCGTGTCGTGGCCGTTCGCGATGAGGAGCAGAGACTCCCAAGCGGTCTTGAAGCTCTCCACGTACTCCCCCGCTACGGCACGGTGACGACAAATGTGCTTTTTGTCGCGCTAGTGGTTGTTGGTATCAGCTTCGGCGAACTGGGCCAGAGGCGTGCCGGGCTGTTCGCTGCGCTTTGGGTGGCCGGATATGTCGGCCTGCGCTATATCTCCTTCGGTGGTACGGTATATGGGCCATTTCTTTTCGTACCTTACGTGGCGTTGCTCGATGTGATTCTGGCAGGTGTCATTTTCGCGAGGCTCGACCGACTCAGTTAGCGGTTCGGACTTGGCACGCGACGGAGCACCTCCCGACGCCTTCGCCGAATCGGCTGTCTAACGGCCGCTGCAGCCGACGAGCGGCGCGGGCGCTCAGGATCATTGACAATTAATAAGCGCCGCTCGCGGCTGAGCGGCACTGCGTTAGACCGTTCTCCTGGACGCCGCACGAGAGAGGTTAAGAAGTGAGATGCAACGAAGTTGTCCGTGCAGCCGCTGCTTGCCTCCTCTTCGCGATTGCCGCAACATTCAATTCTCGCGCCGCGCTCGCTCAACAGTCATCGCTTTCAGTCCAGGGAGTCGCGTGGTCCAGGCCCACTCAGATTATCTCGCCGGTCGTCATGGCGAGTTGGATGACCGAGCGATCCCCGGACGGTGTCGAACGCCTACAGTTGCTCGTCTTGTGGCGGGGCACTCCAGGATGGTTTCTGCCCGATGGACCCTCGGGTGTTGCCGGCACTGAGTTGGCGGGCCACTACCAGCAGACGATCACGGAGGGCGACTGCAAGTTGACGCTCGACTACGACTCGTCGAGCCGAGTCGCGACCGTGCACGGCAAGACCATCGACGTTTCTAGGGATAACGTGGTGTTCGTGGACGAAGTCGACTCGCCGACGGGGCCACGTGTAACGCGCACGATGACGGTCGAACGTGCGATGCCCGGGTCAGCGGGCCAGATCGGGTTGGTGCTGCGGGCGTCGCCCGAGATTATGTCGTTTCTTCGGTGCGAGGCAACGACGACCGACCTGCGGAAGCGCTCGGCGCTGGAACGGCTCTGTCTAGAGAGCATCGGGATACGTAGGTGAGCACCTAAACCGCCGCTGCAGCCGACGAACGGCGCGGGCGCCTCGAGCTGATTCGGAGCATGTGGAGCGCCGCTCGCGGCTGAGCGGCAGGCCGTTGGACCGACTCACCCGAAGCTGCACGACGATTCTGATCTCGTCCGGGTCGGGCGCGGCAGCCTCATTACCGTGGTAATATGGCCCCATGGCGCTCGCACATTCGAAGGTCACGGCGCAGGGTCAGGTCTCGGTTC
>Ga0099827_10000229_pt1 | contig 22955 bp, 16 predicted proteins | sample CZO8metaG_FD_79339 | JGI IMG/M metagenome (GOLD analysis project Ga0099827, IMG submission 79339) | Vadose zone soil microbial communities from the Eel River Critical Zone Observatory, Northern California, USA - CZOApr15con1.8 metaG | ecosystem: Environmental > Terrestrial > Soil > Vadose zone ...
CGTAGCCGAGGTCGATCGTCATGCCCCGACGCCGCTCTTGCGCCCACCGGTCCGGTTCCATCCCGGTCAGCGCCCGGAGCAGCGCCGACTTCCCGTGATCGACGTGCCCGGCCGTCGCGATAACTTGCACGGGCCGGTCAATCTGGACGGGCCGCGGGGGGTTCCGGGCCATCGGGGGTTCGGGGGTGTCCCCCGGCGAGCGGAGTGTCCCCCCGGGCCCAGCACTGTGAGCACGGCAGCCGTCAGAGCGGCGTCGTCGGCCGCGTCGATCGCGTACAGATCGAGCAGCAGCCGTCCCTCGAACACCCGGCCGACCACGGCCGGGTGTTCGCCGCCACGCACCGACTCGCTATTGCGCAACGGCTCCGCGAGCGAGGCCGGCACGCTCACCGCCGCGCTGGCCAGCGGCACTCCGGGAGCGCCGCCGCCCCCGACGGCGGCCTGGGAGTCGACCGCCCGAGCCTCGATTCCAGCGGTGGCCAGGACCTCCGCAATGCGTTTCGCCCGATCGGAAAGAACCCGATGATCGACGGAAAGTGCTTGCAGCACGGGAGCTGTCGGACCGGTCAATGTCGCCTCGAGCGCCGCCACGGTCAGCTTGTCGATCCGCACTGCCCGGGCCAGCGGGTGCCGGGCCAGCCGCGTCACCAGGTCGGCTCGCCCGAGCAGCAGCCCCGCCTGCGGCCCGCCCAGCAGCTTGTCGCCGCTGGCTGTCACCAGCGCGGCCCCGGCCCGCAGCCAGGTCGCCGCGTCCGGCTCTTCTGGCAGCTTCGGATGGGGCGCGAGCAACCCAGAACCAATGTCGCCGACAACCGGCACGCCCAGCCCGGCCAGCTCGGCGACGCTCGCGCTCGAGGTGAACCCCTCGATCCGGTAGTTGGAGGGATGCACTTTGAGCACGAACCCGGTCCGCTCGCTAACCACCGCCGCGTAGTCGGCCACGGTAGTCCGGTTCGTCATGCCCACCTCGGTGATCGACGCGCCGGTGCTGGTCAGCAGGTCAGGCAGCCGGAACCGGTCCCCGATCTCGATCAGCTCACCCCGGCTGACCACGATTTCCCGCCCGGCCGCCAGCGCGGTTGCCGCCAGCACGAGCGCGGCGGCGTTGTTGTTCACCACGTGCACGGCCTGCGCGTCAGGCACCGCGGCGGCGAGCGCCGCGAGCAGGCCGGCCGCGCGCTTCCCGCGCGCTCCGGTGACCAGGTCGAACTCGATGTCGTTGGTGCCCGCGGCGGCCTGGACGGCAGCCTTAGCCGCCGCCGACAGCGGCGCGCGCCCGAGGTTCGTGTGCACCAGCACCCCGGTCGCGTTCAACACCGGCAACAGGCTGCTCGCCCGGGCCGGCAATCCCGCCACGGCCGCGTCCGGCACGGCCTCCGGCTCGATCAGCCCGTCCCGGCACTGCTGCTGGGCTCGACGCACGGCGTCCCTGACCAGTGCCCGGCCGAGCCTATGCTCGGCAGAAACCAGGCGCGGATCGGCAATAACGGCATCCGTCCTCGGCACCAGCCTGCGGGCATCGTCCACGACGGCGACCCTACCGTCGGCCAGCCGCAGCCCGAGGCGGCCTGCCAGCACAGCGACACGGAGCCATCGCTATCCCAATTCGTGCCTCTTGCGCACATGTGTGCAACGCTTGATGCGCTGATAGTGAGATAAGTGGGAGCAGAAATGGTCGGTGCCGTGCCAATGTCGCGGAGCAGGGGCAGCGTGTCCGGGCTCGCCCTCGTCCTGTTCGGTGCCTGGGGAGGCCTGGCGCCGTTCATCGGGCCGTATTTTCATTCCGGCTTCGAGCCGGACCAGGCGTGGTATTACAACGCCGCCCGGTTGTACGCCTCGATATTGCCTGGCGCGGTCGTTCTGCTCGCGGGTCTAGTCGTCCTCGGCACCAGGACCCGCTGGTTCGGTGGTATCGCCGCTGTGATCGCTGCCGCGGGCGGGGCCTGGTTCGTGGCTGGTCGCGAAGTTCTCCCAGTCCTGGCCAGCGACCCGAACTCCAACTCGGTCGGCGCGCCGATCGGTTCGTCGATGGCTCGCGTCCTGGCGACCGACCTGGCCGGGTACACGGCCGTAGGCCTGCTGATCGTGTTCTTCGCCGCGCTGGCGCTTGGCCGCCAGTCGATCGCCGCCCACAAGGACCATGTCAGATACGGCGAGGTGGTCTACCAAGCCGGAACCGACCCGAACGCCGGCCTGGCAACCATCGGGCTCGGCACGGCGAGTCCGACCTACTCCCCGTTCCAGCCCACGGAGACCGCGTCGGCCTACCCGTCTATCCCCGACCCGGTCGTAGGCGGCGACGCCCAGTTCCCCGACCAGTACCCAAGCACGGAAACCTACGGCGCCGAACGCTACCCGACCACCCAGAGCAGCTATCCCGAGGACACCGGCCCGTTCGACGCGTTTACTCCAGGTGCGGTCACCTACAGCCCAGGCCAGACGAAGTACCCGCCGGCCGAGCAGACGACCTCGATGACTGTGCCTAAGGAAGAGCAGCAGTAACTCCCAAGGTTGTCCTTGGGCGCGCGTTCTTTTGGCACCGACGGGAGCGGGGCGTCTCTCCGCTCGGGGCTTTCCCGCCCTGCTAAGCAAGCGGGCCTTCTTTCCGTGGCGATGTGTAGTCATGTAACGACTCTCTGCATTTACGCGCCTGTTCGTCACCCTGCCGTAGCCACTTATCATCCGTAGCGACGACTTATCACGGATTTCCGACAAATTATGTCCTAGTTTGATCCGATTGATGAATCGAAAATCCGTGATAAGACGTCAAAACCCGTGAAAAGTCCTCTCGTGTTCGCGATCAGCGGTCCGGTATGTCGCCAATGACCGTCCTGGCTGAGAACACGGTCGGCGCTGAGAGGTCGTGGTGCTGTCTGTCGATTAGCGGAGGTTGCCGGAAGCGCGCCGCCGTCCGGACTGACGATGGAGAGATCGGCGAAAACCGGGGCTAGTCTCCGTTCTGGCCTTGCTCGGTTCCTGCTGGCTGGTTCGGATCTTCTTCGATGGCCGCGTTGAGTTCTTGGGCGAGGTCCGGGGGGACTTCCGCTTCCACCAGGGCAGCGAATTCGGCCGGCTTCACCGCCTGGCGTTCCCGGCGCAGCAGGTCCAGGTCCTCCTGGGGCCACTGGCCGGTTTCCTGGCGCCAGGTGATCGCCGCGTACAGAAGCGTCCGCGCGGCTTCAACGTGCCGACCGAGCGTGGCGAGAACCGCACCGAGCCTAGTGGCTGTGCTGGCCGCCGCCTGCCTGTCGGTTTCACGGCGGATGTCGAGGGCCCTGGCGGCAGGCGGTTTCGGCCTCGTCGAACCGCCGCCGTTCCCGCGCGACGAAACCGAGGCTGTGGCGGGCGGCGGCCTCACTGCGGCGGTCGCCTAGTGCTTGCTTGAGGTGAAGTTCGGTTTCGAAGCTGGAGAGAGCATCGTCGAGGCGGTACTGAATCAAGGCGGTGTGCCCGGCTAGGTAATGAAGCTGGGCGAGTTCCCTTCTCTGGTCATCAGTGACGGGTTGGTGGTATGCGGTGATGGCGTGGTCGGGTAGCTGGCGGCGGGTTTCGTGCTGCTGGGCCTGGTCGAGGTATTCATCGAGCACCGTGATGATCGGGTTGACGGGTCGGCCGTCGGCCAGGGCGTGGTCAAGCGCGGCGGTCAAGTTGGCGAACTCGGCCCGCGCAGCGGTTTGCCCCGTCGTGCGCTGTTGGGGGTCGCCCACCGAGGTGAGCATGTCATGCAGCGTGGCGGCGAGTTGGGTGTAGAGCTGGTAGTGGGCGCAGCTGGCGGCGGCGCGCAGCGTCGGCCGGTCGCTGAGACGGCTTCGCAGGAAGTAGGGCAGGACCGGCTGGGCCTGGGTCAGGTATCCGACTTGGGGGTGCGGAGTGGCCAGGCCCACGGCGATCGCCTGGTCCACCGCTCCGGTTAGGTCTAGCGGGCCGAGAGCCCTGACGGCATCGTCCTGCTGGAGTAGTTCCTGGTACATGTCCAGGATGGTGTCGGTGGGGATGACGGCGGTGAAGGGAGCCAGTAGGAGCAGGGAGGTCTGGAGGGTGGGGTCGAGTTTGCCGTGGCTGTATTCGATGGCGCGGGTGATCAGGCCAGCTGGGTCCGCGCCTGCGCCGCCCTGTTTCAGCTCGGCGAGTACCTGCGACGGCTTGAGCGTGGCTAGGACTGGCAGGACCACGGTGAGCGGTAGCGGGTAGCCGCCGAGCAGGTCGGTCAGCTCGTTCAGCGCTGCGCGCTCAGCTGGGTCGGTCAGGTGGTGGGCGGCGTTGTGGCGGTCCAGGATCTTTTCCACGAGCAGAGAGGCTGCCTGGGGGTCCAGGCCCGGCAGGGGGTAGGTGCCAGGGCCGCTTGCGCCGTTGGTGAGCCAGGATTCTGGTTCACGGGAGCCGAGCAGGACTAGGGTGCGGCCTCCGCGCAGTCGGCTGAGCAGGGTCTTCAGTTTGGCTTGCTCGGGTGGGGTTAGGGCGTGCGGGATTGCGGCTGGGGCGGCGGTTACTGATTCGAGGTTGTCCAGGATCAGCAGGTGGCGGTCCGGTCGCAGGAGGTCGGCGACCTGTTCGGCTTGGGCGGCTTCTGGCATGGAGTCTGCTGCCGCGTGAGCGGCTGGGGAGAGGAGGCGGGAGCGGATTTCGCGGGTTATCTGGGCGGCGGTCCAGGCTCGGTCTTCGTAGGAGAACGAGAAGACCTGGTCGATCAGGCCGGTGCGTTGCCACCACCAGGCGAGGTGGGCAAGCAGGGTCGACTTTCCTGCGCCGGCCATGCCCCGGACTAGCAGTTCGTTACTGCCGGTGTCTTTGAGCACGTGGTGCTCGACGGACTGGATGTCTAGGTCGCGGCCTACGAATCCGTATTCCGTCGGTGGCTCGTCGCCGACTGCCGCTTTCCGGTTGTAGAACTTGGCCTGTTCCGGTTCGGTCATCGGGCGCAGAGTGACGCTTAGCTGGCGCTGGGCGAAGACGACCGGGAGCAGCCAGTCCTCTAGGTCTAGCTCTTGTCCGAAGATAGGCCTGTCGGGCCTTGTGGTCGAATAGTTCTCGGCGGGCCGCGTGCACGGCCGTGACCGGATCGGCTCCGCCAGCGATCTTTCCGTAGAGGACGGGCATTGCTTTTTCGGCGGCCGTTACTGTCACCGAGTACGCCATGCCCACGGTGACCGGGACGCCGGCCTCGGCTAGTCGCTGCGCCAGTCCGGCCTCGCTGCCTGCCTGCCTGCTTGGCGGACTGGCAGGCGTTCAGGACCGCGATCGGTATTCGGTGCTCGGCTAGCAGAGTGGCGACTTCCTCGGCCGCCACTGGCTTAGCTTTGCCCGTCTGGCCGGTTTCGAAGTACAGGAAACCGCGCCGGCCCTGGAATGGGTCTGGCCCGGATGCGAATAGCAATTGCTCCGCGTGGCTTCCGGCCTCTAGCTCGCGGTAGTCGCTAAACGACCCGTGCAGGTCGAAATGGGCGACTTGATACCAGCCTGACCCGTGCTCCTCCGTTACGCTGCGCAGGTGCGCGCGCAGTGCCTCCCACGTGCCCGGCCGGACCAGATCGACCTCCACCGGCAACCGCGCGTTGCGCAGCGAGTCGAGCAACGGGCGCGAGATCGTCCGGTACCCCACATCGGACGGGCCGTCCGGCCGGGCCGTCACCACGAGGATGTGCAGTACTGGTTCTGGGTCCGCTGCCACGAACTTCGACCCGACCGCATCCGCCCGCCTCGTCACCGGCATCCTGACCGACAGCGGAACCGGCAGGTCAGGGTCTCTTAGCGCCTCCCAGTGCAAGCCTTGAAACGCGGCTGACCCGCTGACCTCGATCCGGCAGCCGTCGAACGACCGGTCCCGCAGCGACCGGTAATCGTGATTGGCCTCGCCGCCGAACACGTGTGTGAACAGGTTCTGGCCGTAGGCCGTGATCTGCTCGACGGCCTGTTTTTCCAGGTCCTTATCCCCGGATCATTCCGTCGGGCCAGCTACATCGGTGCCGCCCTGATGCTGTTCCGTCCCAGGAAGCAACCACCTCTGTGCCTCCCTGGTGTCGCTCTGGTCGCCTCGGTGCCCTCCTGATGCTGTTCCGTCCTGGGAAGCTACAGCATCAGGGAGGCTTAGATGCTGCTGGGTGGCGGAGGCGGACGGGAATCGAACCCGCCGACGACGCTCGGCGCCGTCCGCCGGTTTTGAAGACCGGGGGGACCACCAGGTGCCCAGACGCCTCCACGGAGGACTCTAGTCCGGCCCTGCTATCCCGTTGGCCGGCGGCAACCTTTGGTAGGGCTTGGGTGCGGCACCCGCGGGCTATCGAGACGGCGCCGTATCGAAAGGAAGACCGTGACGCACCTGATCAGGATCAGCCCGGTTACTCCTCCCCGGCGTACAGGGAGTCGATGACGTCGGCGTACTTGCGGTGGATGATGCGGCGCTTGAGCTTGAACGTCGGGGTCAGTTCCTCGCTCTCGGCGGTCCACTCGACCGGGAGCAGGCGCCAGCGCTTGACCTGCTGGACCCGGGCCAGCTGAGCGTTCGCCTCGGCGACCGCTTCGCCGACGGCGGTTAGGACCAGGTCGTTGTCGGCTAGTTCGGCCAGTGAGGTCGCCTCGATGCCGCGGGCCTTGGCCCAGGCCGGGGCTACCTCGCCGTCCAGGGTCAGCAGGGCGACCACGAACTTGCGGCGGTCACCGAAGGCAAGCGCCTGGCCGATCAGCGGGTTGGTGACCAGGACGTTCTCGACGGCGGCCGGGGAGATGTTCTCGCCGCCAGAGGTGATGATCAGTTCCTTCTTGCGGTCGATCACCGAGACGAAGCCGTCGCCGTCGATCGAGCCGATGTCGCCGGTGTGCAGCCAGCCGTCCTCGTCCAGCAACTCGGCGGTGTGCGCGGGCAGGTTCAGGTAGCCGGGGGTGTTGAGCGGGCCTCGAGCCAGGATCTCGCCGTCATCGGCGATCTTGACCTCGATGCCGGGGACGGCCCGGCCTACGGTGCCGAGCTTGAACGCGTCGGGCGTGTTCGTGGTGAAGGCGCCGGTCGTCTCGGTCATGCCGTAGACGTCGAGCATCTTCATGCCGAGCCCGGCGAAGAAGGCACCGACCTCGGGCGGCAGCGGGGCGGCCGCGCTGACTACGACCGTGGCCTCGCCGAGTCCGAGCAGGCTCCTGATCAGGCCGAGGACGTTCGCGTCGGCCTCGGCATACTGGGCGGCCAATTCCGTCGAGGTGTTCTGGCCGTACTGGCAGCTCTCCACGTACCGGCGGCCGACGTCCATTGCCGCGGCGACGGCGGCCTTCCTCGACTCGTCCTGCTCCATGGTGAGCAGCGACTGGATGCCGGCCTGGATCTTCTCCCAGACCCTGGGCACGCCGAAGAACGCCGTCGGCTTCACCTCGCCGATCGTCTTCACCAGGTCGGTGGTGACATGGCAGAAGTAGCTGTGCCCGGCACTGTAGGAGGCCAGGTAGATGCTGAACATCCGCTCCGCGATGTGGGCCAGCGGCAGGTAGGAAACCCACCGGACGTGCATCTGGGTGCTGCCGCCCATCTCGGCGGTCGCGGCTTCGTACAGGATGCTGGCGTGCGTGATCACCACGCCCTTGGGGTTACCGGTCGTGCCCGACGTATAGAGCAGCGTGGCCGGATCGCTGGAGCTGATCCCGTCGACTCGGCTGGTGACCTCGTCGGCGCCGCCGGCGCGGATCGCCTCGTCGCTCAGAGTCAGGAAGTCCGCCCAGGTCATGAACTTCTCGCCGGCCGGGCAGGCGTCAGCATCGCGGACGATCACCTTGGCGATGCCGGGCAGGTCATCGAGCAGCGGCTGCCAGCGGGCCAGCTCGGAGGCGCCGTCCAAGATCGCGATCCGCACGTCGCAGTCACCGGCCACGTACTTGATCTGGTCGGCTGCGAGCGTTGAGTAGAAGGTCACCGGCACTCCGCCGGCGTGCACGATCGCCTGGTCGGAGAGCACATGCTCGTAGCGGTTCTGCAACATCATCGCGACCCGCTCCCCTGGCTTCAGTCCGAGCCGCACGAATCCGGCCGCCAGCCGCAGCGCCGCGTCCCTGAACTCGCTCCAGGTCACCGTCTGCCAGGGAGCGTCGCCGTCCCGGTCGGAATACGCAGGCAGCTCGCCGTACTGCGCCGCCGTCGACTTCAGCAGGTCACAAAGCGTGCGACCGCCGACCTTGGCCTCGATTTCGGCCCGCTCTGCCAGGACTGATGTGCCCACTTGCCCCGCCTCCACTACTTACCGCGCTTGCCGGTATGCCACCATGCGAGCTTGGCCGCACGCAAGCGGCACTTGGCTACAGTTCAGCAATGGGCAACCCAACGGCCGTACGACTAACCCAGTACGCCCGTGGCGGCGGCTGCGCGTGCAAGATCCCGCCGGGCGAGCTGGAGGAGGCTGTCGCCGGGCTGGTGCCCGAGCATCGGCCGGCTGACCTGCTGATCGGCGTGGAGCATGGCGATGATGCGGCCGTCGTCCAGATCAGCTCAGGCCGGGCGGTCGTAGCCACCGCCGATTTTTTCTCCCCGGTAGTAGATGACGCCAGGACGTTCGGACGGATAGCTGCCGCCAACGCGTTGTCGGATGTCTACGCGGTCGGCGGCGAGCCGCTAGTCGCGGTCAATCTGCTTGGCTGGCCGCGGGCCGTGCTCAGTGCGGAGCTGGCGGCGGAGGTGCTGGCCGGCGGGCTGGAGGTGGCGCGGGAGGCCGGATGTCATGTGGCGGGCGGGCACAGCATCGATGACCCTGAGCCGAAGTACGGGATGGCGGTCACCGGGCTCGCCGATCCGGCTCGGCTGCTGCGGATCGACGCGGGCGTGGCCGGGCTGCCGCTGTCGCTGACCAAGCCGCTTGGCACTGGCGTGCTGAATTCCTGGCACAAGGCGACCGGCGAGGTCAGCAAGGCCGCCATCGAGGTGATGACCGCGCTTAACGCGGAGGCCAGCCGGGCGGCGTTGCAGGCGGACGTCCGGTGTGCGACCGACGTGACGGGGTTCGGGCTGCTGGGGCATGCGTTCAAGCTGGCGCGGGCGAGCGGGGTCACGGCCGTGATCGACCACCGCCTGGTGCCTTTCATCGAAGGTGCGCGGGAAGCGCTCAGGAACGGTCACATACCGGGTGGGAGTCGGCGTAACCTGGCGTGGGTCGCGCCGCACGCGGACTTCTCTGGCTTGCCTGAATCCGAATTGCTGCTGCTCGCTGACGCGCAGACCTCCGGAGGTCTGCTGATCGCGGGAGAGGTGCCCGGAGGCACGGTGATAGGTGAGCTAGTGTCGCAGTCAAGTGCAGTACTTAAAGTAAAGTAACCATTACGCTTCGTAGCTATCGCACTTCTGATCCGGACGCGCTCGTCCCGGGGATGGCGAGCCAAGGAGGACACGTCCGTTGCAGGTACAGGCGGAGCTGGGCAAGGCCGATGCGGAGAATGCGTTCTGGCGCCGGTCGCTTTCGGCGAACCGGACCCTCGGCATCGCCAGCGTGGTCGTTGCCGTCCTGCTCTTCGCCACCTCGCTCACCGCGTACCTGACCGACGCGGTCACTCACACCGGCGAACTGCTCAACTGGTTCGACCTCAACGTCTACAACGACGCTGGGCTGATCACCCGGCAACTGCCGGTCTACCTGTACAAATGGCAGCTCGGCCCGACGGTGAAGTTCACCTACACGCCATTCGCCGGGATCATCTTCGCCGCGTTCTCCTATCTCAGCTGGTCGGCGCTGCGCTGGCTGATGACCTTGGCCAGCTTGCTCTCGCTGCCGATGACGGCCTGGCTGACGCTCGGAGCTATGGGACGGCGCGGACTCGGCCGGGCGGCGATGGCACTGGCGATCGGGTCGTTCGCGTTGTGGACCGAGCCCGTCACCAAGGCGCTGTTCCTGGGCCAGATTGAGCCGCTGTTGCTGCTCCTGGTCGTCTGGGACCTGACCCGTGACGATGGGTGGCGCTGGAAAGGCATCGGCGTCGGCCTGGCCGCCGGCATCAAGCTGATCCCCTTGCTGTTCATCCCGTACCTGCTGGCGGCGGGGAAGATCAGGCACGCGACAGCGGCGGCCGCCACGTTCGCGGCTACGGTCGCGATCGGGTTCATCGTGCTGCCGCAGCCGTCGATCTCGTACTGGCTAAGCGGCTACTTCGTCCGGCCCGGACGCACCGGCGGCGTCGATGCGCTGGTGAACCAGTCGCTGCTCGGGCTAATCGCGCGCCAGTCCGGCGGTGGCGTGGCGGCCCAGCCGATCTGGCTGCCGATCGCGGTCGCGGTCGGCTTGATCGGAATCACTGGCGCCGCGTTGCTGGCGCGATCAGGCAAGCCGGTGCACGGCTGGGCGCTGGTCGGCCTGACCAGCCTGCTGGTGTCGCCGATCAGCTGGGATCACCACTGGGTCTGGATCATCCCGGTCATCGCGTTGCTCGTCGGAGAGCTGATGGCCAGGCAGACCTGGCGACGGTGGCTATTCCTCGCCGGGGCCGTCCTGGTCACCGCGATCTTCGGTGCCTGGCCGTGGAACTACAGCGGGCCTGAGGCCTATGTTCCGCAACGGGGGCTGGTCGGGTGGTTCGTGCGGCCGCCGCTGTCGTACAACGTGCTGCAGTTGCAGGGCTGGCAGTTGCTGACCTGGAACCTGTTCGTCGTCGCCGGGCTGATCATTTTCGTGATCATGCTGGTGGTGGCGTGGGTTTCGTGGCGGCGGTCCAAGATGCCGGTGCCGCCGCCGCCTCCGCCGCCGCCCGCGCCTGACGTTGAGCCTGAGCCTGAGCCCGAGCCGGGGCCGATCGATGCGCTGCTGGCGCGAGCCAACTCGTTGTTGAGTCCGCCCGGGTCCTGACACGCGAAGGCCCGGTCCGCGAGCTGCGGACCGGGCCTTGAAGTCTGCGTGGTTACGCGGCCTGGCGCAACTGGGCCTTCGCGATCTCCTCGTGCCGGATCAGCTCGATGGCGGCCGGGTTAGCCTGCGCCTTGTCGTGCTTCCACCATGTGTAGATCCCGATGATCGCGACGGCGATCAGTACCGCGACGCCCGCTGAGATCCCGATGCCAGCGACTGCCAGGTTGATCAGGTGAGTGTCGAACGTCATCTCGTCCACCTACTTCTGGGGTCTTGCCCTCTTGGGTCTTGTTTATGTGTACGTCGTTTACATCTCCCATAGTGCACCCATAAGTGAACGTTGTCAACATCGAGCATCGGCGTAAGACCGACCCGGAGGACGACCAGCCTCGAGGTATCGCTACCGCGGGGATGGCGGTGTTCGGGCGAGTTTCATCGGGCTGATGTTGCTGCCGGTGAACTTTCCTTACTGGGTGTTCGCGCTGTTTATCGGGGCGAACGGGATCGGTGGCGGGATGTTCGCTGCGCCGAATTCATCGTCGATCATGGGCAGCGTGCCGGCCAGGCAGCGCGGGGTCGCGTCGGGGATGCGGGCGACGTTCCAGAACTCGGGGATTGCTCTGTCGATCGGGGTGTTCTTCTCGCTGATGATCGCCGGGCTGGCGGCTACGCTGCCTCGGACACTCAGCGGCGGGCTGCAGGCGCAGGGGGTGCCGTCGGCTGTGGCGCACCAGGTTGGGTCGCTGCCGCCGGTCGCGGCTGTGCTCGGGGTGAATCCGCTGCAGCATCTGCTTGCGGCCAGTCACGTGTTGTAAACGCTGCCGGGGGCGGCGCAGCGGGCGATTACTGGGCGGAAGTTCTTCACTGATCTGATCTCGGGGCCGTTCGCGCATGGACTGGTGGTGGTGTTCGCCGTGTCGGCGGCGCTGGCCGTCGTTGCTGGTCTGGCGTCTTTACTGCGGGGCCGCCAGGCGGGCTAGACTTCGCGGCCGATAATGCCGACTAGGACGAATTCGCTGGTCTTGGCCATGGCGTCGGCGCGTTCTTCGGGGTCAAGGAGGGCCAGCGGGCCGTCGAGCAGGAGGGTGGCCAGACCGTGCACGGCCGCCCAGGCGGCGATCTCCGCGCCTGGCCTTCGGTGCGGCGCCAGCACGCCGTTCTCGACGAGGTCGTCGAGGACGCCACTGACCAGGGCGAACGGGCCGTTTTCCGACAGCTTCGCGCTCTCGGGCATCGGATGGTCCGGGCGGCAGAACGCGGTCCTGAACAAGCCGGGGTCGTTCAGCGCGAAGTCCAGGTAAGCGCTGCCGAGCGCGCGCAACCGCCTGATCGATTCCCGCGCCGGATCCGCTAGCGGCTCGCCGGCCTCCAAGCTAGCCCGCATCGCGTCGGCCAGGGCAGTGAGCGCCCGCAGCCGGACCGCGTGCAGCAGCTCGCCGTGATCGGCGAAGTGGCGGTAGGCGGCGGCAGCGGACACTCCGGTCGCGCGGGCGGCGGCCCGCAGCACCACCGCGTCCGGCCCGCCCTCGCGGGCCATCTCGGTTGCCGCGTCCGTCAGCGCATTGGGCAGGTCGCCGTGGTGGTAGCTGCTTCGCTGCTGGCTGCGGTGCTGACCTCGTCCGCTTACAGTCGTCGCCATCAAGCCATAGTGCTGCACTAACTCCAAGTTGACAACGTTCACCTTGGATATCGCGCCGGGCGCATTACTGTAAGGGACAACTGGTACGAAAGGACGTGGGTCAATGGCTGTCGCCATCGCGCTAGCGGCCTGCGCGGCGTTCTGCTCGGCGCTCGCTGTGGTGTTTCAGCGGGTAGCGCTTGAGTCGGCGCCGACGTCGAATGACCTGAGTCCTCGCCTGATCCTGCACGCCCTGCGCAGCCGCGGCTGGCTGGTCGGGTTCGCCCTGATGCTCTGTACGTTCGGATTCCAGGCGACCGCGCTGCGGTTCGGGCAGCTCAACGTCGTGCAGCCGGTACTGACCATGGAGTTGGTATTCCTCGTTGCCATTTTGGTGGTGGGGTTCCGCCGCCGGGTTGGCTGGCGCGAGGTGCTCGGGATCGCCGGCATCGTTATCGGGCTGGCCGGGTTCTTCGCCTCGGCCGCCCCGGCGGTGGGTAAGGGGCAGCCGGACGGTACGGCTTGGACCGTGGTCTGGATCGTTACCTTGATCGGTGCCCTGGCTCTGGCGGCGGCCGGGCGGACCGGGCCTCGCTGGTGGCGAGCTACCGCCCTGGGCTCGGCGGCCGCGGTCCTGTTCGCGGACAACGCTGCGGTGATCAAGGCTGCGACGGACGTGTTGCGCCATGGCAGCGTGTTGCATTTGTTCGAGACGGCTGACCCGTATTTGATCGCTCTGACCGGCGCAGGCGGGCTGTTTTTGCTGCAGGGTGCCCTGCACGCTGGGCCGATCACGGCGTCGCGGACTGCGAACGTGGTCGTTAACCCGCTGCTGAGCATCGTTATAGGGACGACTGCCTTTGGTGAGCGGTTGCATTATGGGGCGGCCGCCGCGACGGAAGAGGCGCTGGCGCTGGCGGTGATGTGCGTTGGGGTCGCGGTGCTTGGCCGGTCTCCGCTCGTGACTGGCGCAGGCGGGGCGGCTGGGGATGAGTACCTGGCCGGCGGCCGGGCACCGGCCGAAGTTGTTTCGGCCCAGGTCGTGCCGACGGTTGCGGCGGTGCCGACGGCTGCGGCGGTGCCGACGGTTCCGGTGGTGCCGCCGGTTCCGGTGGTGCCGCCGGTTACGGAAGGGCCGGCTTCGCTGCCGTCCTGATCACGGCTGGTTCGGCTGGTTCGAGGCTTTTCGCAGGGCGGCGGCCTGACTGAAGGCGGCCCTGATGGACTGCAGGACCTGAGCCGGGTTGGTGTGTAGCTGCTGCCAGGTGAAGTGCACGACCTGGAATCCGGCCTGGCGCAGCTCGTCATCGCGCTGAAGTTGCTGTTGCGCCCGGTTGGGATCGGCGTATTTGATCGCGCCGTCGGCCTTCGGCCTCGGCGATCGTCGAATGGGCCCGCCAGTAGAAGTCGGCCCGGCCGAGCGGTCGGCCGTCGCCACCCACCCAGGCCTGCAATTCCGGGGTTGGCAGCCCGCCTTCAGCGAATACCAGCCGCGCGATCGACTCGAACGGTGACTCAGCCAGCGCATCGCTGAAATCGACCGCGCGCCTGGCTTGCGCGATTCCTGGCCAGCGAGCGCAGCGTGCTAGCACGTTATAGAGCTCGGTCTTGGTTGTCTGCTTGTTATGGAGCGCAGAGTCGGCGACGACCACGCCTTCCCGCAGCGAGGTCGTGCGGGCGATGTCGACCACGGTTCTGGCTACGCTCGTGACCGGCACGCCGTGTCGGACGGCGCGGTGCTCGGCCGGAAGATCGGAGACGTGCAGCCTGATGAAAGGGCGTCGGCTCCATCCGGTCCGCGGAGCATCCAGCGAACGGCTTACGACGATGGCCTTCGGCTTCGGGCTAGTTAACAAGGCGAGTCCATGAACGGCGGCGGCATCTGCGTGACTGCCGACCGATTCTGGGCCGCTGATCGCGACGGCCGCGGCGACCCGGAACGCGGCCTTGCCGCGTTCGCTAGCTGTGATCTGCTTGGCCTGGCCGGATCGGGCGTACAGGCCGCGAGCAACTCGGGTTAAGACGCCGCGCCCAAGCAGAATGTTGATCTTCGATTCGGTTAGACCGGCGCTAGCGAGTTCCGCGGCGGTAATGATTCCGGCTAATCTGCCCGTATCCGGCACCGTGTCGATCGTCATGCAGGCAGATTCCCACGCGCCTCTGACAATCACGGCGGTGCGGGCTTGTTTTCGCCATTACCCGCGATCGCTAGCGACGACTTGCCATCCGTTTGCGCCCACTTGCCACTCATTGCGACGACTTACCATCCATTGGAAGCAAATTTTGTCAGATTTAGGGTGGTTTGTGACACGCCAATCGCAGGGAAGTCGTCGCAATGGATGGTAAGTGGCGTCCAATGGATGGTAAGTGCAGGATGCGGCCGGTCTAGCGGTCGGATTTCGCCTGCCGGCCGGGTTCGCTGATGCCGTTCTAGTGGAGCTAGACCTGCTTCGACGCTCGGCTTCCGTCTCGGCTCCTGAGCCTGCCCGGGCCGGGCCTGGGTTTTTGGATCTGGACGACGTATTTGGGTCGCGGGCTGACTCGACGCCGGCTCGCAGGACGGTGTATTTGGCGCACAGTCCGCCGCCCGCCAGCAGCGCGGCCGATGTGACCGCCGCTGTCCGGCTACGCCAGGCAGCGAATGCGGTAACGGTACCCAGCGACGTGGTGAGCCGCGCCGTCTATACCGGCAACAGGCGCTCGGTCTCGCGGCACATACGATGAGGAAGTGACGGTTTCTGGAGGCGTGGTGCTGGCCGGAGGGCGGTCCTCGCGGATGGGCACGTCCAAGGCGGCGCTTGAGTGGCATGGGTCCACGCTGCTGGTCCGCACGGTCGGCGTCGTGGCGCGGGGGTGCGGTGGCCCGGTTGTAGTAGTGCGTGCACATGGCCAGGAGCTGCCTGCGCTGCCGGAGGACACCGTGGTGGTCGATGATGCCCGCGAGGGTAAGGGGCCCGTTCAGGGCATCGCCGCCGGGCTCGGCGCGTTGCGCGGGCGCGCCGATGTCGCGTTTGTCTGCTCGACGGATATGCCGTTCCTGCATCCGGCATTCATCCGCCACGTGCTGGGTGTTCTTGGTGACAGCGAGGGCACGGGCGTCGCTCTGCCGGTTGCCCGGGGGTTTAAGCAGCCGCTGGCTGCGGCGTACCGCGTCTCGCTGGCGGACGCCGCGGAGCGCCTGGTGAAAGAGGACCGGCTACGACCGGCCTTCTTGTTCGATGAGTGCGTGGTCGAGCAGCTGGACGATGAAGCGCTCAAACAAGATCAAGTGCTCGCCGCGTTCGACCCGGACCTGGATTCGGTGGTGAACGTGAACACGCCTGCCGACTATCAGGCGGCCCGGGCTCGGCCGGCGCCGGAAGTGACCGTCCAGCTTTTCGGGACCCTGGCCAAGGGCGGCGGCAAGAGCGGCCCGCACGCCGTCCGGGCCGCCACCGTCGGTGCCGCCGCAGATGCGATGGGTCTCGTGCTAGACCGGCATGTTATAGCGGCGCTGAACGGAGACCAGATCACCCGGGATGGCCAGACGCCCCTCGCGGCCGGTGATACCGTCCTCTTCCTCTCCGCGGACGCCGGAGGCTGACGTGCCCGCAGGCGGCTACTTCGGGCGGGCGCTGGTGGTGGACGCGGCCACCGGGACCAGCGTGACCCAGCCGCTGCCCGACGAGATCCTGCGCGCCTACATCGGCGGCTCCGGTCTCGGCGCCTGGCTGCTGTACCGCCTGGAGACTCCGGGCGCCGGCGCCCTGGACGCGACAGCGCCGCTAGCGTTCGTGTTCTCTCCGCTCGTGGGCACGCCGCTGACCACGAGCGCGAAGTTCGCGGTGGTAGCGAAGTCGCCGCTGACTGGGATGCTGACCGACGCGCTGGCATCCAGCCAGTTCGCGATCGCCGGAAAGCTCACCGGGCACGACGCGATCGTGATCCGCGGAACGGCGCCGCGACTGTCCGTCCTGCTCGTCGACGGTGCCGGCACCCGGCTGCTCGACGCGCGGCATCTCTCGGGCCGTACTGCCGCCGAGACGGATGAGGAACTGCGGGAACAGCTTGGCCGGGGCTGGCGGATGGCCGCGATCGGCCCGGCGGGCGAGCGGGGCGTCCGGTACGCGACGATCTCGCACGACGGCCGGCATGCGGGCCGCGGCGGCCTCGGTGCGGCCATGGGCGCGAAGAACCTGAAGGCGATCGCGGTCCGGTCGGCGGCGAAGGTCGCGACGGCCGACCCGCGGGGGGTACTCGCGGCGGCCCGGGACCTGAGGGAGCGATCGTTCGGCCCGGCTACGGCGAAGTACCGCGAGCTCGGCACGCTTGCTAACTTGCTCGCGTTCAACGCGATCGCCACGCTGCCGACCCGCAATTTCCAGGCTGCGGAGTTCGAGGGAGCGGATCGCCTGGCCGGCCATGAGCCGGAAGAGGCCGTCGACGGAATGCGCCGGGTCGCGCGCAGCAGTTGCGCGTCCTGCACCATCGGTTGCGAGCACATCTACCGGGTCGGCGGGGGCAAGAAGGCGCGCGTGGAATACGAGAACGTATTCGCGCTGGGCCCGATGTGCGGGGTCAGCGACCCGGGTGCGGTGCTCGCTGCGAGCGCTCGTTGCGACGAGCTTGGCATCGACACGATCTCGGCGGGCGGCACGATCGCCTGGGCGATGGAGTGCGCGCAGCGCGGCCTGATCGACGTGCCCTGGCTGCGCTTCGGCGACCCGGCCGCGTTGCTGCGCGTACTCGACGAGATCGGCACCAGCGGTACCCCGCTCGGCTCGCTGCTGGGTGAAGGATCAAGGCAGGCATCCCGAACGGTTGGGGGCGACTCCGCATCCTTCGCACCGCACGTCAAGGGCCTGGAGATTCCCGGATACGAGCCTCGCACGCTGCACGCCATGGCACTGGGCCTGGCGGTGAACGCGCGGGGCGCCGATCACAACCGGTCGGGTGCCTACGAGGCGGACCTGTCGGGCGACCTGGACCGGCTGGACGGCGGCGACGCGCACGTGGCGGCGGCGATCGAGACCGAGGACCGGGCCGCGATCATGGACTCGCTGATCTTGTGCAAGTTCCTGCGCGGGGTGTTCACGGACCCGTTCGGGGAGTGGGCGGGGCTGCTGGCGTCGGTCACTGGCTGGGATGTAACCGCCGAAGAGTTGCGCGCGACCGCCCGCCGGATCGTGCTGGCCAAACGGATCTACAACATTCGCGAGGGCTGGCAGCCCTCCGACGACTGGCTGCCTGACCGCCTGCTCAAGGAGCCGCTGACCCTGCCATCCGGCCGGGTGGCCACCCTTACCGCTGACCGCCTGCGGACGATGATCGACGCGTACTACCAAAAGCGCGGACTTGATCATGAAGGCCGCCCAGACCCGGGGATCGCAGCCGGCCTGGGTTTGGACTAGCACGAACCAGAGGCGGATACTGCCACCATGGCTATCTCTGCCCCGGAGAGCACAGGAACGGTGACGCTCACGGTCGACGGACGTGAGGTCACCGCCCGGGAGGGCGCCACGATCTGGCAGGCCGCCAGGGCCGCCGGCATCGACATCCCGGTGCTGTGCCACGACGAGCGTTTCGATCCGGTGGGCGTCTGCCGGATGTGCGTGGTCGACGTGGGCGCGCCCGCCTTCGCCGCCTCCTGCGTCCGGGCCTGCGAGAACGCGATGCAGGTCAAGACGAGCACGCCCGAACTCGAGCGCAGCCGTGAGATGCTGACGAAGCTGCTGATCAGCGACCAGCCGCCATCCGAGCGCGACCCGAAGCAGACCACGACCGGCGACAACGAGCTGCTCGCCCTGGCCGAACGGTTCGGGCTCGCCCCGGCCGACATTGCCCTGCCGGCCGCGTCGGGTCGTGGCGCCGACTTGTCCAGCCCGGTGATCGCCGTCGACCACGACGCCTGCATCCTGTGCGACCGGTGCGTGCGGGCCTGCGACGACATTCAGGGCAATGACGTGATCGGGCGCAGCGGCAAGGGCTACGACACCCATATCGCCTTCGACCTGAGCGACCCGATGGGCGCGTCATCGTGCGTGTCGTGCGGGGAGTGCGTGGCCGCGTGCCCGACCGGCGCGCTGACGAATAAGCCGATCCGCAACATCCCGATCCGGCCGCGCAGCGAGCTGGACGCGGTCGACACGGTCTGCCCGTACTGCGGGGTCGGCTGCGCGCTCACCTACTACGTGGACCGTGACAAGGGCGCAATCGCGTACGCGGAGGGCAGGGAACAGCCTGGCTCGCGCGGGCGGCTGTGCGTGAAGGGCCGCTACGGCTGGGACTACGCCGCTTCGCCGCAGCGGCTGACTGTGCCGCTAATCCGCCGGGAAGAGTCCTACCCGAAGGGCGCGCTGTCCGCCGACGTGCGCGGCGACATGACCGCAGGCGGTGACGCCAACGACGACGGGATGACCAGCAACGGCGACCAGAAACAGAAGCGAAAGGGCGGCAGGCGCGGCCGCAAGCCCGGCGGCCTGGTCGACTACGCCGAGGTGCTGCCGCACTTCCGCGAGGCGACCTGGGAGGAGGCCCTCGACCTCGTCGCGCGACGGCTGACCGAGATCTACGCCGACGGCGGCCCCGACGCCATCGCCGGATTCGGCTCGGCGAAGTGCTCAAACGAGGAGGCGTACCTCTTCCAGAAGCTCATCCGCACCGGATTCCACACCAACAACGTGGACCACTGCACCCGGCTGTGCCACGCGTCCAGCGTGTCGGCGCTATTCGAAGGGATCGGCTCCGGCGCAGTCTCCACCACCTACGGCGATATCAAGAACGCCGGGGTCGCGATCGTGACCGGCAGCAACTCCACGGCCAACCATCCGGTCGCCTCCAGCTTCTTCAAGCAGGCCCGCCGCAACGGCACGACGATCATCTACGTGGACCCGCGCGCCGACAAGATGGCCGACCACGCGGACATCTATTGCCAGCTCAAACCCGGCACCGACGTGGCCTTCTACAACGGGATCATGCATGAGATCGTCCGGCTCGGACTGACCGACGACGAGTACATCAGGACCCGGACATCCAACTTCGAGAGCCTGAAACAAACCGTCGCGGACTACCCGCCGGAACGGGCCGAGCAGATCTCGGGCATTCCAGCCGACACGATCAGGCGGGTCGCCCAGGCCTGGGGCAGCGCCAAAGCCGGCATCATCTTCTGGGGCATGGGGGTCTCCCAGCACACCACCGGTACTGACAACGCCCGCTGCCTGATCGCCCTGTGCGCGATCACCGGTAACATCGGCAGGCCGGGCAGCGGCCTGCACCCGCTGCGCGGGCAGAACAACGTGCAGGGCGCCTCGGACATGGGCCTGATCCCGATGTTCTACCCGGACTATCAGAAGGCCGACGATCCCGGTGTCAAGGCCAGGTTCGAGCAGTCCTGGGGGGCCACGGACCTGGACCCGAAGAGAGGCCTGACCGTCACCGAGATCATCGGCTCGGCGCTTAAGGGCGGCGTGCGTGGCATGTACATGCTCGGCGAGAACCCGTTCATGTCCGACCCGAACATCAACAAGGTCCGCAAGGCCCTGGCCAAGCTCGACTTCCTGGTTGTGCAGGACATCTTCCTCACCGAGACGGCCGAGTTCGCCGACGTGATCTTGCCGGCGTCCTCCTACCTGGAAAAGGACGGCACCTTCACCAACACCGACCGCCGCGTGCAACTCGGGCGCAAGGTGCTCGACTCCCCCGGCCAGGCCAGGGTGGACTGGGAAGTCGTACAGGACATCGCGAACCGAGTCGGCCTGAACTGGCACTACCAGACGGCGCGGCAGATTTTCGACGAGATGGTCACCGTCATCCCGAGCTATAAGAACCTCAGCTACGACAACCTCGGCCTGACCGGCAAGCTGTACCCCAACCCGGACCCCGCCCGCAGCGACGGCACCGTGGTGATGTTCACCGAGAAGTTCAACACGAACGACGGCCTGGCCCACCTGGTACCGGCCGAGTGGCTGCCCGCGAAGGAACTACCCGACGAGCAGTACCCGTACGTGCTGAACACAGGCCGGATGCTAGAGCACTGGCACACCGGCTCGATGACCCGCCGGTCCTATGCGCTCGACGCGATAGCGCCCAGCGCCCTCGTCTACATCCACCCGGACGACGCCGCGGAACTTGGCCTGGAAGACGGCGACATGGCCAGGGTCAGCTCCCGGCGCGGCACCATCGAACTGGCGACGAAAGTCTCCCACCGGGAGGCCAGGGGCAACTGCTTCATTCCGTTCCATTTCCGGGAAGCGGCTGCGAACCTGCTGACGATCGATGAGATCGACCCGTTCGGGAAGATCCCCGAGTTCAAGTTCTGCGCCGTCCGGATCGAGCGGGCCGATGGCTGAGGCCCAGGCCCGTGTCCCCGGCGTCGAGGCCAGGGCGGGCAAATTTCCCGGCCCCAGCCTGATCCCGGCGCTGAACGCTATCCAGGAACGGGTCGGCTGGCTGCCTCGCGAGGAACTGGTCGCGCTGTCCCGCGACGTGCGCCGCCCGCTGTACGAGATCGAGGGGCTCGTCTCGTTCTACCCGCACTTCCGCACCGAGCCGCCGAAGAAGACCGAGATCCGCGTCTGCCATGACCTGTCCTGCTGGCTGCGCGGCGCCGACGCGCGCATCGACGCGATCAGGCAAAGGTACGGTACGGCCGCCGATGTCGAGATCGTCGAAGGATCTTGCCTTGGCCGCTGCGACATCGCGCCTGCGGGCACCGTCAACGAGCAGCCGCTGTCCCTCGAGACGATCGGGGAGCATCTGCCAGAGATGGCCGGCGTGACGGCCCGGCCGCCCGGTAATTCCTCCGTGCGGTGGCCCAACGATCCGTATCCCGCAGCGGGCGGCCGATACGCTGTCCTGCGCGAAGCCCTGGCCGGGCGGCTGGATACCGCGGACCTCATAGCCGCGCTAAAGGACGCGGGCCTGCGCGGGATGGGCGGTGCGGGCTTCCCGACCGGCCGCAAGTGGGACCTGGTCGCGGCGCAGGAGGCAACGCCGAAGTACGTGATCTGCAACGCCGACGAGTCCGAGCCGGGCACGTTCAAGGACCGGGAGATCCTGGCCACCCAGCCGCACCTGGTCCTCGAGGGACTGCTGCTAGGCATGCTCGCGGTCGGCGCCGGGGAAGGCTGGGTGTTCATCCGGCACGAATACGGCCCGGAAGAGCGGGTCATCCGCCGCGAGATCGAGAACCTTCGCGACGCCGGGCTGATCAGCCAGGCTCTGTTTGCCGAAAACACGGGGGCCGGGTCCGGCCGGCGGCTGAACGTCGAGGTGTTCACCTCACCGGGTGGCTACATCTTGGGCGAGGAATCCGCGCTGATCGAGTGCATGGAAGGGCACCGCGGCGAACCGCGGAACAAGCCGCCGTTCCCCGGCACCTACGGCCTGCACGGCAAGCCGACGCTGATGAACTCGGTCGAGACATTCGCGCACGTTCCGGTCATCGCGCGCAACGGGGCGGCCTGGTGGCAGGAACAGGGCAAGGGCGGCCACTCCGGGCTGAAGTTCTTCGCCGTCTCCGGCCATGTGGCGCGCCCAGGCGTCTACTGCGTCCCGATGGGCACCACCGCCCGTGAGCTGCTTGACCTGGCCGGGGGCGTCGACGGCGGCAGGCCGCTCGGCGCCATCCAGCCGGGCGGCGCGTCGTCCAACTTCATCGGGCCAGATCAGCTGGACGTGGAACTGGACTTCAGCACGGTGCAGGCGGCCGGGTCAATGCTCGGCTCCGGCGCGATTGTCGTCATGGCCGCTGGTACCGACCTGCTCGCCGCCGCCGTCAACGTCCTGCGCTTCTTCCGCGACGAATCGTGCGGCAAGTGCGTGCCGTGCCGGGTCGGCTCCGCGAAAGCGCACGTCATCCTCGACGACCTGCTAAAGACGGGCGGCGGCCCCGGCGACGTGAACGGCGAGGTGCGCGACCTAGCCGAGGTGATGCGCCGTACGTCGATTTGCGGACTCGGCCAGGTCGCGCTCGGCCCCGTGATGAGCGTGCTGCGCCTCGCCGAAGATGACCGCGCCGGGAGCCATGGCTGACACCGCTGGGCGGGAGTTCTTCACCACCCGGACGGTCGCCGAGGCCCTGGCCGGTTTCCGTCCCCGGCGGCGCACCAGAACCGAGACCGTGCCGCTGGCCGCGGCGCTACGCCGGGTGCCGGCCGGGCCGGTCACCGCGCCGCATCCGCTGCCCGGGTTCGCCCGCTCCACCGTTGATGGCTATGCCGTCCGCGCCGCCGACACCTACGGCGTATCCGAGAGCCTCCCCGGCTACCTCGCCGTCGTCGGCGCCGTCCGCATGGGCGCGGAGCCGGATACGGTGGTCACGCCCGGCACGGTGGTCGACATGCCGACCGGCGGCGTCATCCCGCCCGGCGCGGACGCGGTCGTGATGGTCGAGTACACGGCCGAGGCCATGCCTGGCACGATCGAGGTTGTCCGCCCGGTCGCTCCGGGCGAGGGCATAGTCCGGGCCGACGAAGACGTCAGGTCCGGCGACGAGATCGTTCCCGGCGGCCGGCCGCTCCGCCCCCAGGATCTCGGCCTGCTCGCCGCGGCCGGCGTGA
>Ga0099827_10000232_pt1 | contig 22870 bp, 18 predicted proteins | sample CZO8metaG_FD_79339 | JGI IMG/M metagenome (GOLD analysis project Ga0099827, IMG submission 79339) | Vadose zone soil microbial communities from the Eel River Critical Zone Observatory, Northern California, USA - CZOApr15con1.8 metaG | ecosystem: Environmental > Terrestrial > Soil > Vadose zone ...
CGTCCCTAGCTGCGCTAACGGGGTACGGCCAGCGTCAAGAGAATCCACCGGTCAGGCGGGAACCCGCCCGCCAGCGTGTTCTGGTCGACTCCTTACTCGGACTGATCCTGATCGTGTGCGCATGATCGGAGCGGCGGCTCGCGACTGCATCACCACGTTATCTCAATCTAGTCGAGACTACGTTCGACCGGAAGCCAATTTTGTCAGTGGGTCTCGCTAGAGTAGTCGATATGAACTTATCCGGCTGAGCGGCCAGCAGCGATCGAGCGGCAGCAGGAGGTGATCATGGCCAACGAAGCAGGAGCGATGCCCGGTGAGCCCGCACCTAGCCGTGCCAGCCACATGGACGCAGGTCCTGAAGTCACCGCCGATGCTCATGCCGCAGCCCATACTGGCGCCACTGCCGATGCTGCGGCCCTAGCCCAGGAGTTGCCGCGAGAGGGACTGTCATGGACGTGGGACCTCGACGTCGAGGCGCTGCTCGCAGCGCTTAATGAGCCGGCTCCGTGGAGCAGGCCAGCCCGCTCGACGGCCAGGCCGCCCAGCCCGGCATCCGCCAACTTGGCCAACTCTCCTGCGACCACAACGGGGACAGATCCAATAGAGGTGGACCCGGCGGAGGGTAATCCGGTCGAGGTAGCTCCGGATGAGGCTGATCCGGTCGAGGCTGAGTTCGCGGAAATCCTGAGCGCTATCGAGGATGGGCGGTCCAGGGTTGTACCGCTCACGACGGTTGCCGGGCGGGTCGCGGAGTCGATGCCGACCGGTCCTGACCTGGCTGGATGGCTTGCGACCGGCACTGAAGGTGAGCTGGAGGATGGGGCGCTGGCAGGCGTCGCTGCTTCTTATCGGCGGTTGGCTTCATGGGCGCAGGCTGGGGAACTCGCCGTTGTCGCTGAGCTCGCGTCAAGATCAGCTAGTGCCGATGAACGAATTGGGACCGATGAGGAGGGTCGGCCCGCGCGGCTGCCCGATGAGGCCTGCGCCCAAGTATCGCTAGCGCTCACGATGTCGCATAGCAGTGCGACCTGGTGGTCGGACCTGGCGATCACCTTGAAGTGGCGGTTGGCGGCCACCGGCGCCGCGCTCAGATCCGGCGCTATCGATCTAGCTCGGGCAAGAGCTATCGCCGAGGCCACCGCTGTTCTCGATGACGAGAAGGCTCGAGCAGTCGAGGCTCGGGTACTTCCAGCCGCCGGAAACCAGACGATGGCTCAACTGCGAGCCGCGTTGCGGCGGGCGGTGATCACGGCCGACCCGCAAGGCGCGGAGCGCCGCCGCAAAGAGGCCGAACGGCGCGCGAAAGTAATGTTGTATCCCGAGGCCGAGGGGACGGCCACGCTGATGGGGTACAGCCTGCCCGGAGTGCCAGCGGCAGCGGCGATGGCACGAATCAGTGCGCTCGCTCGGGCACTGAAGGTTTCCGGGGCCGACCGCGGCATCGAGTTGCTCCGCGCCGAGGTACTCCTCGGCCTGCTGCTTGGCACCCTGCCGTACATCCCGCCGCCCGCCGACGGCCCGCCTGACCCTGAACCGCCCGCCGACGGCCCGCCTGACCCTGAGCCTCCCGGTGGTGACACGTCCGATCTTGTATCCCCTGGCGATCCGTCTGTTCCTGGAGCGTCCGGTGGCCAGTCGGAAGCTGGAAGCCTTGGCGATCCACCTGGCCGAAGGGGTCCGGATGGCCGATCCGGCGCCGAGCCTGCTGACGGCAATCGTTCCCGCCCGCAGGGACCCGGTGGTCGGTCCGGTCCAAGGGATTCTGATCGCCGGTCCGATGCCGAGCCCTCAGTGGGCCGGTCCAGCTCGAAGACTTCCGGCGGCCGGTCTGGGGCGGGTGGTTCTGGGGGTTGGCGTGGGGCGGGTAGTTCTGGGGGCCGGTCTGGGGCGGGCGGTTCTGAGGGGCGGTTCGGCCTGAACGAGCCTTGTGAGGGCGGGCCGGATGATGACGATCTTGGGTGGATCGGTGGACAGCACGGTGTGACGGCCGGTGCCGACGATGACGGTGCCGACGATGACGGCACGCCGTGGGCCCGGCCGCCGCCGACCTGGCCGGAAGTGCCTGTGTTCCTGCCACCGGGACCTGCTGCGATGGGAGACCTGCGGCCTGCCCAGGGCGGGATGCTTGACCTGAGGTTGTCGTGGGGCACCCTCGTCGGGGAGTCCGCCGAGCCTGGCTACCTTGGACGGCTCGGTGCGATCACCCCAACGCAGGCCAGGCAACTCGCCGAGATAGCAACCGGTGATCCCGCCGTGAACTGGCGCGTCATCGTGACCGGGTCTGATAACCAGGCACTGTCTGTTGGGCGGGTTCGGCGTAGGTCGGCTCGTTCTGGCCCGGCTAGGTTGGTTAAGCGAGTCACCGTCAGCATCACGCGAGACCAACTGGCCCAGTCGACCGCCGACTTGCCTCAGGCGTTGACCCGTGTGCTGTCCGCTGCCGAACGCGCGATTGGTCGGATTGACGAAAGGGCACTACCCGATGCCGAGACGGAAGGCGGTTGCGCACATGCTGAGGCGACTTCTGCCTACCGGCCGTCGCCTTGGCTGAGGGAGTACATAGCTGCCCGCGACCAGACCTGCAGGTTCTTCACCTGCAGGCAGCCGGCTTGGCGGTGCGACCTGGACCACACCAAGCCTTATGACCAGGGCGGCCGGACGTGCTCCTGCAACCTCGGTTGCCTCTGCCGGTTCCATCATCAGCTGAAGCAGCACTGCCGCTGGCAGCTCGTCCAGTCGGCGCCAGGCACGTTCACCTGGACTACGCCAATGGGCCGTACTTACTCGACCCGGCCCGACTCTTACCCGACATAGGAGACAGATGGGCTGGAACAATCCGCCGATCTCGTGGCGAGAGTTCGAGCGACGCCTGTCCTGGCGGGTGGGCGACGGGCCCGCCGGAGCCGAGGAGCGGGCCGGAGATGATCTAGGTGCGGAGCCGGACAGTGCGGATCCGGACAGCGAGGACCTGCGCGGCGCGGTGGCGCGGCGGCGGCTCGGGCCAGGGCTCGGGCCAGGGCATGGGTCACGGGCCGGGCCGGTGCTGCAGTCAGAGGAACCGACTGTTCCGTGGGCCGAACTGCACTGTCATTCGTGGTACAGCTTCCTGGACGGGGCGTCTGAACCCAAGGAACTGATCGAGGAGGCGACCGCGCTTGGCCTAAGCGCGATCGCGATTACTGATCACGACGGGATGTACGGGGTACCGCAATTCGCCCAGGCCGCCACTCGCCTCAGGAACGCGGCCATCGCCGCCCGCGGTGGATCCAGCGGGAGCCACGAGGCCGGCGGGAGCCACGAGGCCGGCGGAGGCCAGCGGGCAGTGGCGACCGTGTTCGGGGCCGAACTCGGTCTGACCAGGGGAATCGGCCGGACCGGAGTACCCGATCCAGCCGGCAATCATCTAGTCGTCCTTGCCCGCGATCCCGACGGATACCGGCGGTTGTGCCAGGTGATCAGTGCTGCCCAGCTAGCGGGCGGCGAGAAAGGCAGGCCGGACTACGACCTTGACCTGCTGGCCGGGGCGCATGACGGTCACTGGGTAGTCCTTACCGGCTGTCGCAAAGGTGCGGTGTCCACCGCGCTGACGAGCGCCCGGTCAGCCAATCGCAAGCGAGAAGCCGCGGCGGCGGAACTGCAGGCGCTGATCGACATGTTCGGCCGCGACAACGTAATGGTCGAGTTGATCTGCAATGGCCTGCCGGGCGACGACGAGCGGAATGATGCGTTGTTCGAGCTGGCCGGTCAGGTTGGCGTTGGTGTGGTTGCCACAAACAACGTGCACTACGCGACGCCCGCCGCCGCCAGGCTGGCCCAGGCGCTGGCGGCGATCAGGGCGCGTACCAGCCTGGACGAGATGGACGGCTGGCTGGCCGCTTCCGGCGGCGCTTACCTGCGGTCGGGGCGGGAGATGGCGTACAAGCTGCGCCGTTACCCCGGAGTACTTGAGCGTACGGTCGAGCTTGGGCTGGAATGCGCGTTCGACTTCAATGTGATCGCGCCTAAGCTGCCCGACTTCGAGGTGCCAGACGGCGAGACTGAGATGAGCCATCTGAGGAAGCTCGTCGAGCGACTGGCCCCTGGGAGGTATGGCGATCCGGCGGCTGAACGTATCCCGGGTGCCTATCGCCAGATCAGCCACGAACTCGATGTCATCGAGTACCTCGGGTTCGCCGGCTACTTCCTGATCGTGCACGAAATCGTGGAGTTTTGTAAAAACGAGGGAATCGCCTGCCAGGGACGGGGCTCAGCAGCTAACTCGGCCGTCTGTTTCGCGCTCGGAATTACCAGTGTCGATCCTGTTATGCATGGATTGTTGTTTGAGCGTTTTCTTTCTGCGGGTCGGGACGGCCCGCCGGACATTGACCTCGATATCGAGCACCATAGGCGCGAGCTGGCGATCCAGCATGTCTACGATAAATACGGTCGGCAGCGGGCGGCGCAGGTAGCTAACGTGATCGCGTACCGGCCGCGCATGGCCATCCGTGACGCGGGACGGGCGCTTGGTTACTCGCCCGAACAGCAGAACGCCTGGTCCAAGCAAGTCGGTCCGCGAAGCTACGCGGCCGGCCAGCCGGTCCCACCAGATGCCGGAGTGCCCACCTCGGTCGTAGCGCTGGCCGCGCGGATGCAGCGGATGCCTCGTCACCTGGGCATTCACTCGGGCGGCATGGTGATCTGCGACCGGCCGGTAGCCGAGGTCTGCCCAGTGGAGTGGGCCCGGATGCCGAACCGCTCGGTCCTGCAATGGGACAAGGACGACTGCGCGTACGCCGGGCTGGTCAAGTTTGACCTGCTCGGGTTGGGGATGCTGACCGCGTTGCGTGACTGCTTTGAGTTGGTGGCCGAACACCATGGCGTCCGCTGGGACCTGCATTCGATCCCGCAGGAGGACGCGGGCGTCTACGACATGCTGTGCGTGGCCGACACGGTCGGGGTGTTCCAGGTCGAGTCGCGGGCTCAGATGGCGACGCTGCCGCGATTGCGGCCGAGGGAGTTCTATGACCTGGTAGTCGAGGTAGCGCTGATCAGACCCGGTCCGATCCAGGGTGGGTCGGTGCACCCGTACATGCGCCGCCGCCACGGCGATGAGCAGGCTGACCTGCCGCATCAATCGATGAAGCAAGCGCTCGGCAAGACGCTCGGCGTGCCGCTGTTCCAGGAGCAGATGATGCAGATCGCGATCGACTGCGCCGGGTTCTCCCCGGCGGAAGCCGACCGGTTGCGGCAGGCGATGAGTTCTAAACGGGCGCCGGAACGAATTGAGGAACTCCGCGCGCGGCTCCTAGAAGGAATGGAAGAACGCGGAATCCCGCTGGAAGTGGCCGAAGACATCTACGAGAAAATACTCGCTTTCTCGAGTTACGGGTTCCCGGAGTCACACGCGATCAGCTTCGCCTACCTGGTCTACGCCAGCGCCTGGCTGAAGTGCTACTACCCGGCGGCGTTCACCGCCGCACTGCTCCGAGCCCAGCCAATGGGGTTCTACTCGCCGGCCAGTCTGATCAGCGACGTACGCAGGCACGGCGTAGAAGTCCGCGGCGTCGACATCAACGCGAGTGGCGTACTCGCCACGCTGGAAAGATCAACATCTTCGAGTGAGAAAGATTTGCGCCCGCCGGTCACCAATCCGAAGGCCGGTGTGGCTGGGGGTTCTGGCGCGCTGGCCGCCGGTCCTGAGGTCTATGCGGCCGGGCCAGTTGAGGCTGGTCACGGCGCTGATCTGACTGAGACAGAAGACTGTGTTGACGAACCTTCCGGTGGACAGCCTGTGCCGGATCAGCCGGCTATCCGAGTTGGCCTGTCCGAGGTGCGGAACCTTGGCAAGGACGCGGCCGCCGCGATCGTGGACGGCCAGCCCTACACCTGCATCGAGGACTTCGCGCGCCGTTCCGCCTTGCCCCGGCAGGCACTCGAAGCACTAGCCACAGCCGGGGCGTTCTGCTGTTTCGGGCTTTCCCGACGGGAAGCGCTGTGGGCCGCCGGGGCGGCGGCGACGATCCGGCCCGGACAACTGCCAGGTACCACAATTGGCATGTCCGCGCCCAAGCTGACCGAGATGACCCCGGCCGAGGTGACGTTCGCGGATATGTGGGCGACTGGAACCTACGGAGCGGCGCATCCGATCGAGCACATCCGGCCAATGCTGGCCGAGCGGGGAGTGCTGCCTGCCATTGAGCTGGTGAAGGCCGACGACGGGGCCGCAGTGAGCATTGGCGGGCTAGTCACGCATCGGCAGCAGCCGGGGACCGCGCGCGGGGTGGTCTTCCTGAGCCTGGAGGATGAGACCGGGATAGCGAACGTGATCTGCCTGCCAGACGTGTGGCAGCGGCATCGGAAGATCGGGGTGGCCGCCAGCGCGTTGGTGATCTCCGGCAAGGTCGAACGGCTCGATGGCGCGGTCAGCCTGCTGGCGACCAGCCTGCGCAAACTGAGGGTAGTTACCGCCGCGCAGAGCCGCGATTTCCGATGAGATGATTCGAGGCATGCACGCAGCGGAGCGCAGGACATTTGGCGATGTCAGTCTTGCGGTGGACGAGTACGTGGCCACGGCGGAGATTCACCGGCCGCCGCACAACTTCTTCGACGCTGGGCTGATCGGCTCGCTGGCCGACGCCTACGAGGCGGCGGCGGAGGCCGGCGCCCGGTCGGTCGTGTTGTGCTCGGAGGGCAAGAACTTCTGCGCCGGAGCCGACTTCACCGGACGATCCTCGGCCGGCCGGGTTGGTGGTGGCGGTGGCGCGCGGGATCTGTATGACGAGGCGTTGCGGCTGTTCGAGGCGCCGCTGCCGGTCGTGGCCGCGATCCAGGGCGCTGCGGTCGGAGGCGGGCTCGGGCTGGCGTGCTCGGCGGACTTCCGGGTGGCGGCTCCTTCGGCCAGGTTCTGCGCGAACTTCTCCCGGCTCGGGCTGCACCAGGGGTTCGCGCTCTCCGGGAGCTTGCCGGCGATCCTGGGCCAGCAACGCGCCTGGGATCTGCTCTACACCGGTCGCCGTATCGACGGTGACGAAGCGGTGGCGATCGGGCTGGCTGACCGATTGGCCGACGAGCCGCGCGCGGTGGCGCGTGAGCTGGCTGCGCAGCTAGCCGAGGCGGCGCCGTTGGCGGTGCGGGCGATCAGGGCGACGATGCGGGCCGGGCTGGCGAACCGGGCCAAGCAGGCGATGGCCCACGAGCTGACCGAGCAGGAGAAGCTCTGGGCGACGGCTGACTTTGCTGAGGGAGTCAAGGCGACGGCCGAGCGACGGGCGCCGCGATTCGAAGGCCGGTGAGCAGCCGGTGAACGAGCAGGCAGCGGTTAGGGCGCAGGTTAGGCGTTGGGTCGCTGAAAACTGGGATCCTGAGCTCAGCCTGGCGCGGTGGCGGGAGCTGCTCGCGGATTCTGGCTGGGCCTGCCCGGGTTGGCCAGCGCAGTGGTGCGGACATTCGCTGCCCGCCGACCTCGCCGTTGTCGCCGCGTCCGAGCTGGCGGCCGCTGAGGTGCCGGGGGCGCCTGAGGGCGTCGGGATGTCGCTGGTGGCGCCGGTGCTGCTCGAATACGGGAGCGAGGAGCTGAAGCGGCGGTTCATCCGGCCGACGGTGACCGGCGTGATCATGTGGTGCCAGCTGTTCAGCGAGCCGGGCGCGGGCTCCGATCTGGCCGGGCTCACCACAACCGCGCGGGTGGACGGCGACATCTGGCGGGTCAACGGGCAGAAGGTCTGGTCGACCGGAGCGGCGACAGCGGACTACGGGCTGTTGCTCGCGCGCACTGATTGGGATGTGCCCAAGCATCGGGGGATTAGCGCGTTCGTGGTGCCGATGCGTCAGACCGGAGTAGATGTCCGTCCGCTGCGGCAGATGAATGGGCATCGGTCGTTCAATGAGGTGTTCTTCGATGACGCCGAGTTGCCCGCCGGGAACCTGATCGGGGAAGTGGGCGGCGGCTGGACGGTGGCGATCACCACGCTGGCGCACGAGCGAAGGCTGGCTGCGTCTCGGCCCGCGACCGCTCCACATGCCGGTGGACGCGCCTGGCGGGAGGCGATCGAGGAACGGGTGGCGGCGAGGGAGCCGCACAAGTGGTATCCGCAGCGAGCCGGGCGGCCTGATCTGGTGGCTCCACGAGCGGCTGAGGCCGGGCTGGACGCCGATCCGGTGATCAGGCAGCAGATTGCCCGGCTTACCGAGGCAACGATGTCGGCTCGGTGGACCGCACAGCGGCGGGCCAGCGCGATGGCAGCCGGCCGGAATCCGGGTGCGGCCGGGTCGATCGGCAAGCTGGCGAGCAGCGAGATCGCTCGGCAAGCGGCGCGGGTACACGGGTCTATCGCGGGCGCCTCCGGGATGCTGGCCAGCCCCGATGCGCCGGCCGACGGGGTGATCGCCGAGATCTTGGTGTCGGTGCCCGGCATCTCGATCGCGGGCGGCACCGACGAGATCCAGCACACGATCATCGGCGAGCGGATCCTTGGCCTGCCCAAGGAACCCGACGCTAGCAAGGACGTCCCGTTCCGCGAGGTACCGAGGTAACCACCGATGACCTATCTAGACAGGCAAGACGGAACCCGGATCTGGTATCAGAAGGTCGGTCCGGCAGGCGGTGATCGGGCGTTGCCGGTCGTGCTGAGTCATGGATTTGGCGCTTCGGCCGAGATGTGGCTGCCGAACGTCGCGGCGCTGGCCGCTGGACACGAAGTTGTCACCTGGGATCTGCGCGGGCATGGACAGACCCAGTGTCCGCTGGACCAGAGCTTGTACACGGCCGGCGCCTGCGTTGAGGATCTGGCGGCGTTGCTCGACGAGGTCGGTGCGGAGCGGGCGGTACTGGGCGGGCTTTCGCTTGGCGGGTACCTGTCGCTGGCGTTCTACCGGAAGCATCCGGAGCGGGTGGCGGCGCTGGTGCTGGCGGATACCGGGCCTGGGTTCCGCAACAATGAGGCTCGGCAGAACTGGAATGACCGGGCTTACGCGCAGGCCGACCGGTTGGCGAAGGCCGATGACCAGGCTTCGGCGAGCCTCGCGATGGCGGCGCGGGGCATCCTCGCGCAGGATGACGCGACGGTGATCGACTCGCTGCCGGGGGTCAGCGTGCCGACGCTGGTGATGGTGGGGGCGCAGGACACGGCGTTCCTTGGGGCGGCGAGTTACATGACGGCGAAGATTCCGGGGGCGGTGCAGGTGACCCTGGACGGGGCCGGCCATATGGCTAACATCGACGCTCGGGAAGCTTTCAACCACGAAGTTGTGAAGTTCTTGGATGGGCTGCCCTAGCGGGTGATGCGGTCGGCGCGCCAGCAGAGCGAGCGCATGGGAAGTTCGATCTCGGTCGCACCGGGGAACTGCTCGTCGATCGCTTCGCGGACGCGGGCGAGGATTTTGGCCCGCTCCTGTTCGCTCGCGGTGATGATCCGGCTGTAAGTGGCGATCATGGGCGCGTAGTCCTCGACCGCGATCGTCTTGGTAAATGTGAACGATGCCGTCTCGATATTGGTGAACGAGTTCGACTCGGGCAGAGTGACGTAGCGGTTACGGAACCTCGGCGTCTCTACGCCGCCGGGCTGGTGGGCGGGGGCATGCAGGACGGGGGAGTCGACTGGTTCCCGCAGCCGGTCGATGTGGCGTACCCAGGCGACCTCGCGGTCACGGCTGGTCCAGATGAGGCCGAACCGGCCGCCGTCGCGCAGTACCCGGCCGATCTCGGGGACGGCTACCTCGGGGTTCATCCAGTGCCAGGCCGAGGAGACCAGTACCGCGTCGACGGAGGCTTCGTTCAATGGGAGTGCCTCGCCGACGCCCGCGACGGCGCGGACGCCCGGGGTCTCCTCCAGCAACACCTCGCTCATCCTGGTGTCTGGCTCGACGGCCAGGACCTGGCCGGCCTTGCCGCCTATGGCGCGGGAGAGGAGGCCGGTGCCGGCCGCTAGGTCGACGACGAAGGTGGCGCGGTCAGGGAGTAGCCAGTCGATGGCGGCTGGCGGCGGGCTTGGACGCAACCGGTTGTACTGATCGGCGATCGAGCCGAATGACATGGACCGCTCAGTCTGCACGGACGCTCTTCCTCCATCTTCAGGCATTGTTTCCGCTGCCCAGTACACCGGCCGATTCGAGTGCTTCGATCTCCGCATCCGTTAGGCCGACCTCGGAAAGGACCTCGCGGTTGTGCTGGCCGGGCAGAGGCGCTGACCGGCGGATCGATGCGGGGGTGGCGGAGAACCTGACTGGCGGCGGGATGACCTTGTAGGTCGTGCCGGTGGTGGCGTGTTCGGCCTCCGGCAGCGCGTCGATAAGTTCGTCCAGACCGACGACCTCGGCGGCTGGGATGCCGTGCTCGGAGCAGAACGCCAGCCACTGCGCGGTCGTCTTCGTCGCGAGCACGCGGCCGAGCGTCTCGTAGCCGAACGTCGGCTCGTGCCACAGGCCGCGGTTAGTCAGCCGCGGGTCCTCGATGAGGTCGTCCAAGCCGGCCGCTTTTACCAAGGCCTTCCACTGCTCGTCGCGATGCGGCTGGATCGCGATCCAGCCGTCGATGGTCCTGGCCGGCGCGCGGCGCGGGGTGAGGATGCGCGGGTAGCCGGCCGGACCGCGGCCGGCGATGGCGGACCCGCCGTGCTCGGCCAGCAGGAACGCCTGGAACGCGTCCGTCATCGGGATCTCGATTCGCTGGCCCTGGCCGGTGCGTTCGCGGTGGAACAGGGCCGCGATGATCGCGTAGGTGATCACGAGGCCGGAGACCTTGTCGGCGAGGAGCGTTGGCATCAGCGTTGGTTCGAGCCCGGCCCGCCTGAATAGGTCGGGGACGCCGCTGGCGGCCTGGATGATGTCGTCGAAGGCGGGCGCGTTAGCGAGCGGGCTGTCCGGTGGAAAGCCGCCCGCCTGGCAGTAGATGATGTCCGGGCGGACGGCCGCGACGTCGGGGTAATCGAGCCGCAGGCGTTCGAGTGACGCTGGGCGCAGGTTCGTGACGAACACGTCGCAGGTGGCGGCGATCCGCAGCAGGGCCTGGCGGCCGGTCGGCTGGGCGATATCGAGGGTGAGGTTGCGCTTGTTCCGCAGCAGGTTCAGCGACACGCCGGACAGGCCACGGACCGGGCCTCGGCTCATCGTGCGGTTAAGGTCACCTTGCCGGTTCTCGATCGTGATCACGTCGGCACCGAGGTCACCGAGGATCTGGGTGGCGAGCGGGCCCATGACGACGGCGGTCAGGTCGAGAATGCGGACGCCGTCGAGCGGGCCGGCCGGCGGCGCGGTTGGCGTTGGTGCTGGCGTTGGCGGGGGGTCGGCCGTCATTCGTGCATCCTCCGTCTACGCGCCGGCGGGCTCACCAGTAGGTTAGTGCGGACCGAAGGGGGAGCAATGACCCGGATGTGGAACCCGTTCGCCAACATGGCGACGTTGGCCGGCAACGAGATCGCGATCGTGGGCGGGAAGGGCTCGACCGTCGTCGACTCCCGCGGCCGTTCCTATCTCGATGCGCTGGCCAGTCTCTGGTACTGCAACATCGGCTACGGCCGCACCGAGCTGGCCGAGGCCGCGGCGGAGCAGATGCGCGAGCTGGCCGCGTACCACACCTTCGAGTTCTTCTCGAACCCGCCGGCTGAGGCGCTGTGCGAGCGGGTCGCCGAGATCGCTCCCATGCCCGACGCGCGGGTATTCCTGACCCCGGGCGGCGGCTCGGACGCGATCGACACCGCCGGGAAGCTGGCCCGCGCCTACTGGCGGGCGGTCGGCCAGCCGACGAAGCAGGTCATTGTCTCCCGGTCGCACGCCTACCACGGGATGAACGCCTACGGCACCTCGCTCGGCGGCATACCGATGCTGACCGAGGCGTTCGCCCCGCTGGTCGGCCAGGTTGAGCACGTGGCCTGGGATGACCCGGCCGCGCTCGAGAAGGTGCTCGAACAGCTAGACGGGCAGGTCGCGGCGTTCTTCTGCGAGCCGGTGATCGGCGCGGGCGGTGTCTACCCGCCGCCGCCCGGTTACCTCGCCGAGGTCAGGGACATCTGCCGGCGACACGAGGTGCTGTTCGTCGCTGATGAGGTAATCACCGGGTTCGGCCGGGTGGGCGAGTGGTTCGCCAGCGGACGGTTCAAGCTGGACCCCGATCTGATCACCACGGCCAAGGGACTCAGCTCCGGCTATCTGCCGATCGGCGCGGTGATCGCGGGCGGGCGGGTGGCCGAGCCGTTCTGGCGGGCCGGGTCGACCGAGGTGTTCCGGCACGGCTACACCTACTCAGGACACCCGGCGGCGGCAGCGGTGGCGCTGGCCAACCTGGATCTGATCGAGCGGGAACAGCTGGTGCTGCGGGTGGCGGCGCTGGAGCCGGTGCTGGCGCAGGCGGTCGCGCCGCTGGCCGCACTTGAACTGGTCAGCGCGGTCCGGGCCGGCACCGGGCTGCTGGCCGGCGTGGAGATAGCCGAGGACGCGCGGCTGGCCGATCCGACGCTGGCCCCGCGGATTGTCCGCGCGATCAGGGATCGCGGCGTGATCACCAGGCTGCTGCGCGGAGTGGCGCTGCAGATCTCGCCGCCATTCGTGGTCACCGAGGACGAGATCGGCCGGATCGTCGAGGTCTTTGGTGAGGTGCTGGCCGAATTTAGTTCGGCTAGGTGACTAGTTCGTCGTAGTGATCTTCGCGCCCGGCGGCAGCTTGAACAGGGAGGCCGACGGCGAGGTGGTGTAGCTCTTCAGCTCGAAGCTGGTCGGATTGCCCGCCACCTTGACGTAGCCGAGGATGTTCTGCGGGGTCGAGCAGATCGTGCTGCGTCCCTTCACGCCCTTCGCGGTGAAGTCGACGCAGTGCATAGTGACGCCATTGACGGTCCGCGTCGAATTGGTCACCTTGTCTCCGGCGAAACCGGCCGCGACCGAGAACGTCTCGAGGAAGGCGATCCAGTGCGACGGGGTGTAGAGGCTGACCAATTCGTTCTGCGCGATCGCCTGGGCCCGGCCGAGCTTCGTGCAGGTCCAGCCCGAGTTGCCGCTCGCCGAGTTGCAGGAGTACTCGCCGCTTGAGTTGCTGACCAGGTCAACGCTGCTTGAGCTGCTGCCGGCGCTGGTCTGCATGAACGAGACCGCGTGCGGCGGCTGGACCGAGTAGACGATCTTGGTCGGAGATGACCCGGTGGTGAGGTAGGTCGCCGAGAACGCCATGCTCTGGCCGGCCTTCAGGCCCTGGGTGAAGGTCTTGATCGCGGCCCGATTGCTGTCGATCCCGTGCCGGACGTTGTTGATCGACCGCACGACCGAGCATCCGGACAACGCGCCGACGAGCACGAGGGCCGCAGCGGCCGCCCGTGCAGTGCCTGCCCTGGGGAACATGATCCTGCCTCCTCGTTCAGCCTGCAGAATACGGCCTTTCTTCGGGTATCCAGTCCGCGACGCGGCGCAGCCACCCAGCGCGGGCTGGACAGCAGGAACCACTAGGGAATCTTCAGGATCTCTCCAGGTGAGCGGACCAAGATCAGTGCCGATTTAGCCGGTCCGCCAAACCTTGGGATTGGAGAGTCGATACGAAGATCAACCAGAATCGCGTGACCACCGGCCAGTACGGTCCGGTCGACGCGTCATCGGTGACCACGATCAGCAAGCTGAAGAACGTAGCCGCCGCGAGCGGGGCGCTGACCCTGGCCTCGGCCAAGCTGACCACGGGTCGCACCTTTACCACTGTCGACACCACCTCGAACGTCGCCGTAGTGGACTCGAACTACGCGACGCAGAACAAGATCAAGGTCGGCTCGACCGTCGCGATCGGAGATGCGGCCGGCAAGAGCACGGACTTCACGGTCGTCGGCGTGGTCTCGACTCCGTCGGGCACCGGCTCCGATTACTACATCCCGCTCGCCCGGGCCCAGGCCCTGGCGAACCAGAAGGACAAGGTCAACACCGTCTACGTGCAGGCCGCTCACCGCCGCGGTCGGTCAGACCACCGGCTCGGCGACGCCGGGCGGCGGACGAGTATTCCGTCCGGGCGGGTTCGGCGGCTCTGGCGGCGCGGGCGCATTCCCCGCCGGTGGCGGCGGGACCAGGCCCGGCGGCGGATTCGCCCGGCTGGCGAGCGACCCGACGGTCACCGTCCACCTCAGCGCCCCGGTGACCATCTCGATCATCGCCGCGGCGGTGCTGCTCGCGATCCTCGGCGGACTGATCGCCGGAGGATTCGGAAGCTGGCGCGCCGCGAACCTGCGGCCCGCGGCCGCCTTGACCAGAGTCGCCTAGTCACGGGGAGCGTGATGTCATGTACAAGCTGGACAACGTCACCAAGAAGTACCAGAACGGCCGCAACACCGTCGGCGCGCTGGGCGGGGTCAACCTGACCATCACCGATGGCGAATGGCTCGCCATTCAGGGCCCGACCGGTCACGGGAAGACCACGCTGCTGCAGATGCTCGGTGCGCTCGACCGGCCGACCTCCGGTTCGGTGCAGTTCAACGGGCAGCCGTCCGAACTGTCCGGCGGCCAGCAGCAGCGGGTCGCCATCGCCCGGGCGCTGGTCAAGCAGCCGTCGGTGCTGCTGGCCGACGAGCCGACCGGCAACCTGGACGAGGACACCAGGGACGAGATCATCGGGTTGCTCGAAGGGCTATGGCGAGACCGGGGCCTGACCCTGGTGCTGGTCACGCACGATTCGCCGATCGCGCGCCGGGCCCAGCGGATCGGGGTCATGCGGGACGGCAAGCTGTCGATCAAGCACGACACCAGGCCTTCTCCGGGTTAACTGGTCGCTGCGCCAGTGGAACCAGGAATAGCGGGTACGCCGTCCAATAGCCACTTAGTCCAAGCGAAGGGTGCTGGCGATGCGGCGCACTGCAATCGTGAAATTGGCGGCTGGCCTGGCGGTCGTGGCGGTCACCGCGGGCTGCGGGCTCCAGCCGCCGGGTGGCGGGGGAGGCTCGCGCAAGGCCGGGACAGGCTCACCAAGTGCCACCCCGAGTTCTCAGCCCAGCGGCACGCCCGCGGTTTCGACGAAGTGCGTCCGCCCCCGGCGCGGCTCAGAACAGACCACGATCACGTTGACCAACTCAGATAACAAGAAGGTCCTGTGCGTGCTACCCGGCGTCGGCGTCTTCGTAGCCCTGCACGGTACTCCTAAGGAGCTGTGGACAGCCGTAGCCTCCAGTTCGGCCGCACTTCAAGCACGGCCGAACGGAGCCTTGTCGCTGCCAGTCGGGGTGACCGGAGCATTCTTCGTGGCGGTCGCGCCCGGGACCGCGAAGCTCACCTCGACCCTGCGGCCATGCCCAGCTAAGCCGCCTTCACGAGCCGCGGGCCCCTGCGTGAAACTCATCAAGTTCTCGGTGACGATCAAGGTGCCGCTCTAGCCAGATCAAGATCCAGGCGCGCCGGCCGGCAAGCCGAAGACGGCCGCGGCGTTGCCGCCGAGCGCGGCGGCAACCTGGTCCGGCGTGCAGCCGGCGCCGATCAGCACCTTGTCCAGGGTCTCGGCGTTCTGCCGGACGCTCGGAACCCCTGGCCAGTCGGTCCCGAAGATCATCTTGTCGGCCAGCCGCCGCAGCGTGGCACCGTAGTAGTCGGGCAGCCGCTGCGGAGGCAGCCCGGACACCTCGAGCCAGACGTTATCCTTCATCAGCGCGAGGAACGCGGCCTGCTGATACCACCAGCCCCGGCCTCCATGCGCCAGCACCACGGTGAGCTCGGGGAAGTCGCGGAACACCGGGTCGAGCAGCACCGGGTCCGCATAGGCATTCGTCGATCCGGCGAACGTCGAGGTCCCGCAGTGCACGATGACCGGCAGCCCATGGTGTTGCGCCCAGGCGTACATCGGGTACAGCATCCGGTCGCTCGCCTCGAACCCGCCGTGCACCGGGTGAATCTTCACCGCCACCGCGCCGAACTCGGCCTGCCTGGCCAGCTCCCGCGCCGGCGGATAGTGCAGATGCGGGTTGATGTTGGCGACCGGGTGGAACCGGGCCGGGTTGTGCCTGACCAGCGGGAGCACATCCTCGATCGGCTGGGTGCCGGTCACCTTCGGGCTGTACTCGCTGAACAGCAGCACATGATCGGCGCCCTGCTCATCGAAATGCTGGTCGAGCGCGGCCGGGATCGGTACTCCATTTTCCTGGGGAGAAAAATTCGCGGAGGGGACCGCCGCCGGTGCCAAACTTGCTCGCCCATTCCTGCCAGTCGTCAGAGAGCGTCGGCAGCCGCGCGACGTGGGTATGCGCATCGACCAGCAGCCGGCCGTCAATCATCTGCACCGCCAATCGGTCTGTGCTGCCCGGGGATGGCTACCGTGAGGATTCCGGCTCGCCAGTCGGGAAGACGAGCCACCACGTTACCGTCCGGTCCGGTCAGCGCCGCGAGGCCAGGGAAGTCCTCGTCGACGGTCGAACCAGCCTGGCCCGCCTGCGCAATCCACAGGCCGAGCCGCTTGGCGTGCCTGCTCGCGTCGCCCAGGCTGGCTTGCTCCCACCAGGCGAAACCCGAGCGCCAGGACGCCTCGCTGGTCCGGCGGCCGTACAAGCCAGGTGCGGCGGGGAACAATACCAACGGCGCTCCGGCCCTGGCCGCCGCATCGAACGGAGCGTCGTAGCCGGCCTCGGCGCAGATCGCGATCCCGAACCTGACACCCGCGTGCTCGAAGACCGCGGACTCGGCGGCAGCCGTGAACGCCTTCTCGTCGTAGGGGAGATGCCGCTTGCGCTGGATGCCCGCGATCTGGCCGCCGGCCGCGAAGACCTGGGTAATGTACGGCTCGCCGTCCAGGCCGCGTTCGGCGATTCCGAAGCAGATGCCGACGCCGGTGGTGCCGGTGGCGCTGGCCAACTCCTGGACGGCCGGGTGGTCGAGTCGGATGAGCCGGTCCGGGTCGGTGGCGGGGTTAGCCGAACCGGTGAGCGACATTTCAGGAAACAGGACGAGGTCGCCGTCGGCGGCGGTGGTCGCGATCTCGAGGTGGGCGGCTAGGTTTGTCGCTATGTCGCCTTTGGCGCAGTGAATAGCCGCGAGCACCGTCCGCATGAGCCGATTATCCAGCCGGAGGCCACCTCTCGCCCTTCACGCCCTCAGGCCGCCGGATCAATCAGAACCGCCTAAGTCACGTAAGTCCCATTAGCATCATCAGTCACAAATCAGCTCCCATGATCATCTTCTAGTTCAGATGAATATGCGCATTCAGTAGGTTTTTAAGTGATGAATATGCGCATTCATCTGCCGCTCAGCCGACTGGATGAGCCACATAGGCACCAATTGCCCCGTTCGCCACGGTGGTCGCTCGGAGCACCCAGTTGTCGGGTGCGATGCGGGCTAGGAGTAGTTGCGGAAGGCGGGCCAGGCTAGCTGCCACGGCTCCTTCAGGCCGGTGGCGAGGAAGACCTGCGCACCCTGCTCGTCGTCGCTGACGCCGAGCCCGTTCCAGAACGTCGCGACCAGCCGGACGTGGGTGAAGTAGCGGCGCAGGAGCGCTGGCGACAGGTTCACCGCGATGGCGGAGTTGGCGCTGGCGGGCGGTGGTCCCCACAGCCAGAAGTTGTTGGCGCCGCTGTAGACCGGCGGCAGGTGGAGGCCAGGGCCGTACCGGTCGATCGCCCCGGCCTCGCCGTAGTTGCCAGCCAAGATCGTCGTGTGGCGGCGTCGCGAAGCGGGCAGTTCGTGGTACTCACGTGCGATGAGGGCGACCTGACGGGGCCACGCAATGCTTTCTCCCAAGTCGTAGTTAATCTTTTGAAGCGGTACTGAGTGCAGAGCGCGAGCCGGAAGTACCGGCAGCGCCGCCGGCAGTACTAGAGCCGCCGAGACGACCATGGCTGTGGCGGCCAGGCCGACCTGGCGGGGGGACCGGCGGCGCTCGAGCCAGACGCAGCCGACGGCCAGCAGGAACGTGTACGCGGCGCCCGAGTAATACGGCTTGCCGCCGAGCACGAACTGAAGCGCGATCGCGATCGCGCAGCCGATTGCGACCGGACGGAAGGCGCGCGCCTGCCGGTGGCACGGTGCTGGCCTAAGGGGGACGACCCCCTTGAATCCCCGCAGGCACCAGATCAGGCCGCCGATCCAGATTGGCGTCAGGGCGAGGCCGGTGAAGACGATCTGGCCGGGCCAGTACGTCGCGCGGTTGTGCCCCGCCTGCGTCTGCAGCGCCCGGAAGACGGCCAGGTTCGGCCACCCGTGCGCTGCCTGCCAGATCACGTCCGGGGCCGCCAGGGCAGCGGCGATCGCGGCGCCGATCAGCAGGTACCGGGTCCGGAGCAGGCGCCGGGCTGGTGTCAGCGCGAAGCCCGCCGCCAGCGAGGCCGCGAGGAACGCTATGTTCCACTTCGCCTCCATCGCGACGCCGACGCAGCCGCCGATCGCCAGCCACCAGCGTGGGTTGCCGCTGGCCAGCAGCCGCATCACCAGCAGGAGGGTGAGCGCCCAGAACACGAAGTCCGGCGTGGTCGTGGTCAGCTCGTGCGCCGCCGCGAGGAACTCACCGCACGTCGCGGCGGCGAGGGCGGCGAGCAGCTGGCCGGTGCGGCCCGCGCCGAGCAGCCGGCTCATCGCCGCGGTCATCAGCACGATCGCGGCGAGGGCCAGGGCGGGCAGGAGCCGCAGGCCGACCAGCGTGTTGCCGGTCAGCACCGCGTCGATCCTCGCCGCCAGTGGGGTGAGCGGCGGCTGGTCCACGTAGCCGAAGGCGAGATGCTTGCCTGCGGCCAGGAAGTACAGCTCGTCCCTGACGTAGCCGTACCGGGCGCTGACCGCTAGCTCGAGGCCGAACGCGGCCAGCGCGATCAGGAGGATTCGGAGTCTCGGCGGGCGAGCGGCGGGCGCTGGCGCGGGTGTCGCGGCCGGCCCGGTGCCTGGCTGGGCGGTGCAACCATGACTAGCGTTGTCGAACAGGCTTGCGAGTTCGTTATTCATGCTGGTCATCGTCGCCGCGAAGGCCGCCGGTTTGCTTCGGCCGAGCGGGCGAATTATCGGGGTCAGCCGCCGGTCAGAAAACGGGCTCGGATCGGGCCAGATTCTCCCTCTAACGGTTGAACGGGCGGCTCCGTCTTGCGGGCGATGTCCGGATCTGGCCCCAGACCCTACGATCTTGCGTGTGGCGAGCCAACTAGCGACCGGGCACTCGGCTCAGCGCGCGGCGCAGGCGCTGGCGGAGCGATTCGCGGCGCTGCCGCAGCGCCGTCAGGAGCAGTGGCAGGACGCCGGGATCGCGGTCGCGCTGAGCGCGGTCAACGCGGTTTCGCTGCTGCCGTACCGCGCGCAGCTGCACCCGTTCTGGCTGGCGCTGCTCCTTGTCATCGCCCAGGGAGCGCCGCTGGCCTGGCGGCGGGCCCGGCCGGTCGGAATCGGCTTGATCATCGGGGTGGCCCGGGTCGCCTATGACCGGATTGGGTTCGGGTTCGCGCCGTTCCCGCTCGGGCCGGCGATCGCGGTCTACACCGTGATCGACCGCCGGGGCCGGATCTGGCGGTGGACGGTCGCCGTGCTGCTCGTTGCCGGCATGAGCTTGTCGCTGACCAGTCCAGGGCACAGCGAGCCGTACGAGGCGATCTTCCAGGCCCTGATCTTCCTTACCGCCTGGATCGCGGGCGTCGCCAGCCGATCGAAGCGACTTCGCCTGGACGCGGAAAGGGGCCGGGCCGAGCGGGCGGAGGCTGAGATCGACCGGCAGGCGGGCCTGGCGGCCGCCGCCGAGCGAACCAGGATCGCCCGCGAACTGCACGATGTCGTGGCGCATCACGTTAGCTTGATCGCGGTTCAGGCCGAGGCGGCGTCGTCGCTGCTGCCGGACCGGCCAGAACGGGCGACGAAGTCCGTCGAGATCATCGGCGACACCGCCAGGAAGGCGCTGGCCGAATTGCGGCGGCTGCTCGGCGTGCTGCGCGGGCCGGGTCCGGGTCCGGGTCCGGGTCCTGATCCGCTGGCCGAGTCGGCCAAGGTGCCGGTCGCGACGCTCGCCGACCTTGATTCCCTGCTTGAACAGGTTCGCGGCACCGGGCTGGCGGTCGATTTCGACGTGACCGGTGCGCCGCAGCCGCTCGCCCCCGGGGTGGATCTGGCCGCCTATCGAATCATCCAGGAGGCGCTGACTAACACGCTCAAGCACAGCGGGGCCGGAGCGGCGCTGGTGGCGCTTAGTTACGAGCCGGGCTATGTGACTGTGCGGGTGAGCGACTCGGGGGTCAGCCCGGCGGCTGAGGCAGCAGGGAGTGCCCGGGCTCGGGCTCGACTGATCGCCCAGCCCAGCGCCGGCTTCGGGCTGGCTGGCATCGCCGAGCGGGTCGCTTCCTGCGGTGGCCACCTGAGCGTGGGTCCGACGGAGCCGGGAGGCTTCGCTGTCACCACCCGGCTGCCGTCGGCATGACTTCGGAGATAACAGTGCTGGTCGTCGATGACCAGGAACTGGTCCGGGCCGGATTCGCCGTGATCCTTGAGGCCGCCGATGGCATCACCGTGGTCGGCGAGGCCGGCGACGGAGCCGCCGCCGTGGCGCAGGCCGCCGAGCACAAGCCGGATGTCGTGCTGATGGACATCCGCATGCCCGGCATGGACGGGCTGGAGGCGGCCAGGCTGATCACCGCGATGGTCGACCCGCCGAAGATCGTCATGCTGACCACCTTTGATCTCGACGACTACGTGTACGAGGCGTTGCGGTCGGGGGCGAGCGGCTTCTTGCTGAAGGACTCGCCCCGTGGCGATCTGGTCGCGGCGATCCGGGCCGCAGCCGCCGGTGACGCACTGCTCGCGCCGTCGGTGACCAAGCGGCTGATCGAGGCGTTCGCGCGGCGCCCGGCCCAGACCACGCCGTCCCCGTCCAGGCTGGCCTCGCTCACCGCGCGCGAGCGGGACGTGCTGCTGTTGCTGGCGCGCGGCCACAGCAATGCCGAGATCGCCACCGCCTTGTTCGTCAGCGAGGCCACGATCAAGACCCACGTCGGCAACTTGCTGGCCAAACTCGGGCTGCGCGACCGGGTCCAGGCGGTGATCCTGGCTTACGAAACCGGCATCGTCGTGCCGGGAACCACCTAGCCCGGCCACCATACGGTTCTTATTCGAACACGGTGACCCCAGCGCCGCGACCAGCAGGTCGCCAGCTGTCTGGGGTCTTCCTGGCCCGCTGCAAGGCGGGCTTCTGCTTGCGCCAGTGAGTGGTGCCTGACGAGATTGCCCATCGCCGTATCCTCTTCATTCAAAAGATGGGCCTCGGATTTGGCGCGTTCGATTTCGTTGAGCAGCATGATGGCAAGATCGTGTTCCTGGAGTGCAATCCCAATGGCCAGTACGGTTGGCTTGAGGAAGATCTCGGGTTTCCGATCTCAGCCTCAATTGCTTCAGCGCTCGTAAGAGTCGCCAAAGACAGACAGTAACGCATAAAGCCTTCTATCTCCCCTGTCACCGCCCTCGCTGTCCTGCCCGTCGCCCGTTGGCAGGGCGGAGCTGAGCGCCTTCGGCTTTCAGACGGTACTGCACCACGCTGTAGTACGTGCCAAGAGCGGCGGCGAGCTGGCGGATTGACTCTGCCGCCTGATAGCGGCGCACCAGTTCGGCGTCGCTGATTCCCAGGTCTGCTCTGGGCGGCCCGGCGCCGGGCCGAGCTGGTTGCGGGTTCTGGGCTTTCCTGCGGGCGCGGCGGCGGGCGGCGATGGTCCGGTTGGTAGCCAACAGCCGGTCGGCCGCAGCGATGCGGCCCCGCTGGTCTTGCGCCCAGGGCCACGAGGGTGGCTCGCCTTCATGCCAGAGCTTGAGGAACTCGCGCCGTGCACGGCCGGGCCGGGTGATGAACCAGGAGCGGGAGATGCCCAGAGCCTCGGCCGCGAGCCCGTAGTCGTCATGGACGGTCAGCGCGGTCAGGACCTGCTGATGTTCGGGACGCAGCCGGGGCCAGATCTGGGCGAGTGCGACGCGGTCGATCACCGAGGTTTCGGGGCTCGGGCTGGGGCTGGCGGCTGGCTGCCAGTAGCGGTGGAAGCCCGCGATGGTGCCGGCGTAGCGGTCGTGAGTGTTGCGGCCGTAAAAGCGGTGCATTTGCTGGACGTCCTGGCCAACGGCCCGCTCGGCGGCGCGGGCCACGGCAGGCAGGTCGGGTGGCTGGTCGCTGGTGTAGAGGTGCTCGATGATGGCGTGCCAGGCGACCTCCAGCCGCTGATCGAATTCGACCGACTGATACCAGGTTTGTTTCGTGACCACGGCCAGGCTTAAAGCCCTAACCTGCGACACGGTGTATCCGTGACGCAACTGCGCATCACCGGCTGGCGGCCTGAACATCAATCGCTCCTGAAAAAAGGGTTGGGCAAGTTACATGCGGTGGGCGAGCACGGCGCTGTCAACGGCGGCCTGTGTCTGACTGATCAGCTCGCGCAGGTCAGGACTTAACTGGCGAATACGTTCATCGAGCTGCCGCCGCGCTCCGGGCGGCCCGAAGGCCAGCAGGCGCGGTCCTAGCCCGCACGCCGCAGCCATCCCGGCCAATGCCGTGCTTTCCTGGCCCATCGGGCGCATCGGATCGAGTGCCGCTCTTACGCGGATCAGTGGCGCTTCTCCCGGGGTCCTAGGCCTGTCGCATGACGTTGCGCCGGAGGACTGGCGGAGGCGTTTTGCGACATGCCTCAGCCACTGTGGTGCTCGTTATCGTCGCTGCTCAGAAGCCCAGCCCGTGGAGACGCACAACATGTGCAACAGCCTGGTCGGCGATGACGAGTATTTGATCATGACTCAACCTGCACGAATCGGCAGAACGTCCCATTTGCAAAGATCGCACCCCCAGAGAACTGGGCGAACGCGCAGTCCGGATCAGCCGGAACCCACCGCGCGGCACCCCAGGGACGCCGGGATTCGGCCAGGACCAGGTATCCCGAGCCCGCGAGCCTGAGGGCCACGTCATCGGCCGCGCTCTGCGCCAGGTACGCCAGCCAGTCCCGCGCACTGTGCCGCTCGCGCTCAC
>Ga0099827_10000236_pt1 | contig 22753 bp, 22 predicted proteins | sample CZO8metaG_FD_79339 | JGI IMG/M metagenome (GOLD analysis project Ga0099827, IMG submission 79339) | Vadose zone soil microbial communities from the Eel River Critical Zone Observatory, Northern California, USA - CZOApr15con1.8 metaG | ecosystem: Environmental > Terrestrial > Soil > Vadose zone ...
CCCGGGGTTATCTTGGCTTTAGCTGGCAGGAGAAACGGTTGCGACAGCGTTCAACAAATGGAAATATCTCCGAGCCTTTTTCACATCGCGCGCAATTTGCTCGCGCAGCGCAGCAACCGATGGAAACTTGATCTCATCCCGCAACCGTTGCAGAAAATGAATCTCAACTTCGGTTTCCGGCCCCAGTTCAATGGGATGGAAGTTTAGCAAATGGGTTTCGACGGCGAACGATTCCGCTCCAAAGGTTGGCCGGCCGCCCAGGTTCGTCACCGAATCGAAACACTCCTCGGTCACCCGAGTACGGGTGATGTAAACCCCGTCCTTGGGCACGAATTCTTCGTAGCGGCTCAGGTTGATGGTTGGCACCGTATATTTCGATCCGTACCCCCGCCCTCGCCCCGGCGTCGAGAGCATGCTGAAGGGATGCCCCAGCAGATGCCGCGCCCGGCTGATCCGGCCTTCGCTCAAAAGCTTGCGCACCTGGCTGCTGGAGACAGGGTCCCCGCGTAATTTCATCTCCGGATAGACCTTGACCTCGAATCCTAGCTCGTGGCCCAGTTCGGCCAGCAGGTGCACATTTCCCTCGGCCTTGTGTCCGAAATGGAAGTTAAAGCCCTCATGCACCTCTCGCGCATGAAGCCGTTTTCGCAGAATTTCCTCGGCAAACTGGCGCGGTGTCATCAACGAAAGATCGCGCCCGAAGGGCAGAAGCAGCACCGCATCCAGGCCGCTCGCCTGCAGTAGACGCAGTTTTTCCGGCGTGGGCGTGATCAGTTTGAGTCCAGAATCAGGTCGCAGAATGCGAACCGGATGGGGCTCGAACGTCACCGCCATCGCCTTGGCCCCCTGTTGCTGCGCCCGCGTCACGATCTCGCGCAACACGTAACTGTGGGCGCGGTGTACGCCGTCAAAATTGCCGATGCTGACCAGCGTCAGCCCGAAGTCAGCGGGAACGTCTTCGAGTTTGCGAAAGACTTGCATCTCAAGAACCCTTAACCGCAAAGGACGCGAAGACATCGCCGAGGGCGCAAAGAACTGCTTTGCGACCTTAGCGGATTTTCTTGGCGAACTTTCGACCAAGCACTTCTTTCCTCTCTTTTCCTCTCTAAATCTCAAATTCCAGCTTCATTCCGTCATAGGACAACCGGACATTCGCGGGCAGCACCGCATTCGTAGCCTCGTGTCCCAGGTCGTGACAAATATGGGTAAAAAAGGCCCGCCGCGGCTTTACCCGCTCGACAATGCGCAGCGAGTTCTCTACTGTCGAGTGGGTCGGATGCGGCTTGTGCCGCAACGCGTCCAGAAACAGGATGTCAAGATTCTGCAATTGTTGAAAAGACACTTCCGGCACTAGGCTGTGATCGGTCAGATAAGCCGCTGACCCAAAGCGAAAGCCGAATATCTCGGTCTCTCCGTGAATCACGGTGACCGGCTCAAACCGCGCACCAAATAATTCGAGCGGTCGGTCGAGAGGTTTAAGTTCGACCTGAGCCAGCCCTCCGAATTTATAGTCCGCGTCAAAAATGTAGCGGAACATGTTGCCGATGAAAGCTACCACCTCGGGATGCGCATAGAGCGGCAGCCGGCCCGGCTTATGACGAAAGCTCAACGGCCGCAGATCGTCAATTCCAAGAATATGATCGGCGTGAGAGTGGGTGTAGAGCACCGCGTCCAGACTTCGAATATTCTCCCGGATCGCCTGCTGGCGGAAGTCGGGAGTAGTGTCGATGAGCACAGCCCTTCCGTCATATTCGATCAGTACAGACGGCCGAGTGCGCCGGTCGCGCGGATCGGAGGAGCGGCAAACCGGGCAGTCGCAACCAATGGTCGGCACGCCCATGGACGTACCGCTGCCCAGCACCGTCAGTATGGCTTTCATCGTATCGAGGGATTTGTGCCTGTCGCTTGCGGCGGCCGTGCCAGTGCGTTGGTCACTTCCACGTAGGCCATGCGCAGCTCATAGAGGCAGTTCTGCAAAAAGTTTTCTTCCGCCAGTGTGAGATTGCCCTTGGTCTTTTCCGAAAGCAGGCTGAGCGTGTCGATGGTCTGCCGCGCGCCCAGCAGATCAATCCGTGGCTGGCCCCGCTCTTCCTGCATCAGCCCCAGCTGCAGCATGGCAGTCATGTACAGCGAGGCCATGAAGCGCTCAAAGGTCATCTCCATTTCCTTGGCAGAGCGGCCACTGAGCTCGACCCGGGCATCCAGCTCTTTTGACGATTTACGGTAAGCGTCGGCCTGTTCCTTTTGCTCAGCCGGAGTCGGAGTCGGCGGCGAAGAAGGGTCGAGCGTACTCGCCGGTTGCGCGGCGGAAACCGCTTCCGGTAACGGTGCCGCCGTCGCAGCGGGTTTGGAGGTTGCAATCTCTTCTTCGCTGACTTCCTGGCGCAGTTCACCCTCAGACGTGAACAGCCGCCGGTCTGTCACGGTAAAATGGTCTTGCTTTTTTTCAGACATATCCCTTTCCTTCGATTGCTTTGCTTCGCTTATTTCGGTCCTTGGGTAAACGGCAGATGCGCAACCCTGGCTTCGATGCCACCAGCATCGAGCAGTTTTCAGGGGGTCGCCACTTCGCGGCGGATGTAGCCTAGCGCCACACCACGATCACCGCTCGCCCACGGCAGGGAAGCGGCGCTGGTTATTTCGCCCACGTCCTTGCCGTCCACTTGAACTTTGCTCCCCGGCGCAGGCAATACTCCAGGAACGTCAAACCCGGTAAATTTGCGTCGCACCTGGCCGCGTGAACGAATCCGCTCCACGATCTCCTGACCCACGTAACAACCTTTGACGAAATTCAAGGCGCGTTCCTGCTCAGTCTCCTGTGGCAAGTCACGTTCCCGGATGTCGGCGCCATAGCGCGGAATTCCAGCAGCGATCCGCAACAGCTCGACGGCCGCAGTTCCCACGGGCCTTGCCCCGGCTCTCACTAGCCCTTTGTAAACGCTGCCAACATGCTCGTGAGCCAGCCACAGTTCAAAAGATTCCACACCCGCCTTGTCGCCGCGGACCACAGTCAGACTGATTTGCTGCCGGGTAAGGTCGACAAACCGCAAAGGCTCGAGTTCCGGGACTTCAAACCCGGACACACGCAGAGCCTCGCGAGCCCCCGGTCCGGCGATTCCAATTGCGGTCAGCTTGTTACTGATGTCCGCCACCTCGACGTCATCCATGATGATGTACTTCTCAAAAACAGCCAGGATTTTCTCGACCTGCGATTGATCAGTATCAACCAGCAACGACTCGCCCCGGTTGTAAGCGTACAAATCGCCCAGAATATGTCCCTGCGGATTCAGCGCAAAAGCATACACGCCATGCCCATGCGCCAGGTCACGAACGTTATTCGTGACCATGCCGTTCAGCCAGCGCACCCGGTCGACGCCACTGAGCGAAATCTTTGCCCGGGAGCAGAGATCGTAGACCCCACACCCCGAAATCAACGCCTGGAATTCCGCACGCACGTCGCCAAAATCAGCCCGTGATTCACCATGGAGTGGCCTTGTTCCCGGCACACCCAGGCTGTCATGTTGTGTCATCAAGCTCATGCTCTCTACCTTTGATTATAACGGAGATTTTCTTCGCGTCCTTCGCGCCCTTAGCGGTCAAAAGCTTCCCGCCTAAATCTCCGACCAACCCGCAAGGAGAATGACAACGCCCAACCGAGTTGATAATCTTCCAACGTCGTGACCCAAAAAAAACGCATCGCCATCATCCCCGGAGACGGCATCGGCCCCGAGGTCATCTCCGAGGCCGTAAAGGTGGTCCAAGCCTCGCATGCCGCGGTCGAGACAACCCAGTTCGACTGGGGCGCGGCACGTTACCTGGCCGACGGCGTCACCGCCCCCCCCAACGGCTTCGCCATGCTGGCCCGTGACTTTGACGCTATCCTGTTGGGCGCGCTCGGCGATCCGCGCGTGCCTTCAAATATCCATGCTAAGGAAATCCTCCTGGGCATGCGCTTCAAGATGGACTTGTACGCCAACGTGCGCCCGGTCCACCTGCTGGACGCGAGTCTGTGTCCGCTGAAAGCAATCGAGCCCAGGGACATTGACTTTGTCGTGGTCCGCGAAAACACCGAAGGCGCGTACGTCGATGCCGGGGGCGTCTTCAAACAGGGCACGCCGGATGAGATCGCAGTCCAGGAAGACATCAACACGAGAACGGGTGTAGAGCGCGTGGTCCGCTACGCCTTCGAATATTGCGAACGCCACAAGAAGCAGGACGGGAGCCCGCGCCAGCGCGTTCTCATGTGCGACAAGTCGAACGCCATGACTCACGCCGGAGGCCTGTGGCAGCGCGTATTCAAGGAGGTAAGTAAAGAGTATCCGCAGATCACCGCCCAGCACCTCTACGTGGACGCGCTTTGTACCCAGATGGTCCGCGACCCGCGGCCCTTCGACGTAATCGTGACCAACAACATGTTCGGTGACATCATTACCGACCTTGCCGCCGGCCTGCAGGGCGGGCTGGGCATGGCCGCCAGCGGAAACATCCACCCAGGGAAGACGTCGATGTTCGAGCCGGTACACGGCTCCGCGCCCCCCCTCGCAGGGAAAAACGTAGCCAACCCATTCGGCGCGATCCTGACTGCCGCGATGATGCTAAGACACGTGGGATTAGCAGAAGAAGCGACCAGGATCGAAGCTGCTGTCCTGGAAGCCGTGAAGCAAAAGAAAACAACACAAGACATCGGCGGGAACTTCGGAACCGAGGAAGCGGGCGAGTGGGTGGCGAAACGAGTCCTCGAGTAGGGTTTACCAGACGTTTCAGCTCATCGGCGGGCGGCTCTGGGCCGCGCAAGCGCCCAGAATCCGTAGTTTCGTCCGCCGCTTTGTTTTCATGGACATGTCGACATTGTACATACAATAACGGGCAATAATATACTTGACCAACCAGCGGCTATTGCTTGCGTGACCGTCTCGCCTTCACGCCGAAACTGATAGCGAAGGCGACGAAAATGAACACACAGGTCAACGTGGCTAGCATGAAGAGGTGATGATTACGGTCGGCTTGCCCGATGCCATAACCAGCCGCGTAGCCTACCAAGACAGTAGCCCTGTAGAACCAGAGAGTGCCAACGAGAGAAAGTACGAGACCGACGACGTGAACACGAACGGTTGTCTTTCTCATTTTTCTCCGGGCGCCGTTAAGGTTGTTGATGCCGTGACCGGGCTACTTGACCCGCGCGAGGCGTCCATGCCTTCGACTGCATTTCCTTCTGTATAATCACCCTTTTGTCGCGCAATCATCGAATTCCTGAGAGGATCTTTGTCGCAAGCAGAAATTGGGATCGTAGGCGGCAGCGGGCTGTACTCCATGCCCGGCCTGACCAAAGTGAAAGAAGTACGCCTGAAGACGCCATTCGGCAAGCCTTCCGATGCCTATGTCTTGGGCACGCTCGAAGGTCGCAAAGTTGCGTTCCTGGCCCGGCACGGACGGGGTCACCGCATTCTGCCCACCGAACTGAATTTTCGCGCCAACATTTACGGCTTCAAGCAGCTGGGCGTGGAGCGGATCGTTTCCATCTCTGCGGTGGGATCGTTAAAGGAAGAACATAAGCCGCTGGAGTTCGTCATCCCCGACCAGTTCTTCGACCGCACCCGGCACCGCGTGGACACGTTTTTCGGAAACGGCATCGTGGCCCACATCGCCTTCGCGGATCCAATCTGTTCCGACCTGGCCCGCGTGGTGGAGGGGGCCTGCAAAAAAGCGGGAGTGACCGGCAAGCGCGGCGGAACCTACCTGTGCATGGAGGGCCCGCAATTTTCCACCAAGGCCGAATCCAACCTCTATCGCAGTTGGGGGATGGACGTGATCGGCATGACCAACCTGCAGGAAGCCAAGCTGGCGCGGGAAGCGGAAATTTGCTATGTGACGGTTGCGATGGTGACCGACTATGACTGCTGGCATCCACACCACGATTCGGTGACGGTGGACCAGATCGTGGCCGTATTGCTGAAAAATGCGGAGAACGCAACCTGGGTCGTGCGCGAAACCATAGCTGCCATACCGCAGGGACGCTCGTGCAAGTGTGGTTCGTCGCTGGCGCACGCGATTCTTACCGAACGCAGCAAGATTCCTGCAGCCACACGCCAGACGCTAAAACTCATTCTGGGTAAATATCTCGATAGAGATTCGAAAGCCAAAAAAGCATGAGCATAGTCGTGGTGGGTTCGGTTGCGTTCGACACCATCGCCAGCCCCTCTGGCAAAGTAGAGGACGTCCTGGGTGGTGCAGCGACATATTTCGCGCTCGCAGCAAGCTATTTCACCTCGGTGCGGGTCGTGGCCGTGGTCGGCGAGGATTTCACCCCAGAGTACGAAAATGTTTTGAAGAAGAGGGGCGTGGATACGCGCGGCATCGAACATGCCAAAGGTAAGACGTTTCGCTGGGGCGGGCAATATCACGACAACCTGAATGAAGCCAAGACGGACTTCACAGAGCTCAATGTCTTCGAGCAGTTCCGGCCGCGCATCCCGGCGGAATATCAGGATTCACAGTTTCTATTCCTCGCCAACATTCATCCTGATTTGCAGGCGGCGGTGCGGCGAGATATCAAGGGAGTACGCCTGACCGGGGGCGATACCATGAATTACTGGATCAACCGCACCCGCAAGGAATTGACGGAAACCCTGAAACTTGTCGACGTGCTGCTGATCAACGATACCGAGGCCAAAGCGTTGGGCGGGGAGACTAACTTGCCGAGAGCCGCACAGAAGGTGCTGGCTCTGGGACCGCAGGCACTCGTGATCAAGCACGGCGAATACGGAGCGACAATTTTCTTCCGCGAGGGCGCGTTCGGCGTTGGCCGCCACCCTTTTCGCGCCCCCGCACTACCGATTGAAGAAGTGAAAGACCCGACCGGTGCGGGCGATTCCTTTGCTGGCGGTTTCATGGGTTACATTGCGTCGCAGGAAGAGTTGAATCGCGAGGTTCTGAAGCGCGCGCTCTTCTACGGTGGGGTCATGGGGTCGTTTGCGGTCGAGCAGTTTGGCACCGAGCGTCTGCAATCTCTTACCCGCGAAGAAATCGAAGCCCGTTTTCAAATCTTCCGCGAGCTGACCCACCTGGAATGAGCCCTCGCCCGATCCGGCACTGGGACCACGAAACTGCCCTGCTGGCCTGGCTAACGGCCTGTGTTTCGATTTTCTCCTTCCTGTTTTATTTTCACCGCGGCGATGTCCTGCTCTACGGCGACGCAGTCGCGCACATCAACATTGCGCGCCGGGTGTTCGACTCCCGCACCCCGGGTCTGCTGCAGTTGGGCACGGTTTGGCTACCGCTGCCTCATCTGCTGATGATTCCGTTTCTGTTTTCTGACTGGATGTGGAAGACGGGCGTGGGCGGATCGATTCCGTCGATGACGGCCTACATTTTCGGTACGTTGGGGGTTTTCCGTTTACTCCGCGGCGCGTTGGGTTTTTCCCCGGCCGACACCATGGCCAGGGTTGCAGCCTGGGGAGCCGCAATCGTCTACGCCGCGAACCCAAACCTAATCTATCTGCAAGCGACCGCCATGACCGAACCGCTGTACCTGGCGCTATTCATCTGGGCGGTGGGTTACTTCAACGAATTCGTGCGGCGAGCCGGGAATCGCGACGACTTCTCTCATGCGGCAAGGGCTTCATCCTCACTTTTGAAATCCGGAGTCTGCCTGGCTGCGGCATGCTTGACGCGCTACGACGGCTGGTTTCTGGCGGCGGCAATGAGCGCAGCCTGTCTTCTCATTGCGCTGCGTTCGAAACGAGAACAGAAACGAGAAAGCCCGGCGCCACACCGCAGCCTGAGAAACTTCGTTCTGCTGGCCGCCGCCGCTCCTGTGCTCTGGCTGGCCTACAACGCGATCGTCTATCGCAATCCGCTGGAATTCGCCACCGGTCCCTATTCGGCCAGGGCCATTGAATTGAGGACTCCGGGCGCATCCCATCCCGGCAGCCATTACCTGCCTGTCGCATTCAGCTATTTTCTGAAGTCCGCGGAACTGAACCAGGCGTCAGGAAATTGGCAAAAGCTTTGGATCTTGGCCGGGTTGGCGGGAACGCTTGTCGTCCTGATTGCCGGGAGAGGGCGTGAAGCTGATTCACGCTTAAACCCGACTCCATCTCGGCGGCAACTGTGGCCTCTGCTCCTGCTTTGGGTCCCGCTCCCGTTCTACGTCATTTCCGTTGCCTATGGCGGCGTACCAATCTTCATGCCGGTCTGGTGGCCATTCTCGTACTACAACGTGCGCTATGGGTTGGAACTGCTGCCGGCATTCGCGGTTTGCGTCGCGTTGGCTGTTTACTTCATGGCAAGGCCTACGAGGAGTCGAGCGGTGAGGCTTGCGGTGGCCGTGGCGGCGGTGGTTTTCATCGCCGCAAGCTACACCTCGATCTGGCGGGACCCAGTCTGTTTTCGTGAAGCCTGGATCAATTCGCGCACCCGCATCGCCCTGGAGCGTGAACTCGCGGGCTTTGTAAAGGCGCTCCCGCCTGATGCTACGATGCTGATGTACCTGGGAGATCATGTGGGTGCGCTGCAGCAAGCCGATATCCCGTTGCAGCGTGTGATCAACGAGGGCAACCATCGCACCTGGAAGCAACCCGTTGATCTCGAGGGATTGTGGGAGCGTGCGCTGGCCAACCCGGCCCAATACGCGGACTTCGCGATCGCTTTCGAGGGCGACCCGGTTTCCACGGCATTGCAGAAGCAAGATCTCTTCCCGCTCGCCGTGATTCACGTTTCCGGCCAACCCCAGGCCACCATCTACCAGACTCGCCGCCACGCCCGGTAATCATCTGCGTTACCATCTCGGCGCCGGAAGCCGTCAAGCACGCAGTTTACCGGTGATAAAATCCAGCCACTCACTTCCCAATGCCGATCACGCAGCACATCCACGACGTTCTGCAGACCGAGATGTCGTCGGCTGGAATTTTTTTGTTGCGCCTCGTTCTAGCGGCAATCCTGGGAGGCACCATAGGACTGGAGCGAGAGATCAAGCATCGGCCTGCTGGATTGCGGACTAATCTCTTTATCTGTCTTGGCGCCGCCATGTTCACGCTGCTATCGGATGCACTGGCGGTCGAGCACATCGGAGACCACACCCGGATTGCGGCGCAGATTATTCCCGGCATTGGTTTCATCGGAGCCGGCTCCATCCTTCACAGTCGCGGTAACCTGGTGACCGGCATCACCACTGCCGCCACTCTGTTCGTGGTCGCTTCGGTGGGCATGGCGGTGGGAGGCGGCCTCTATCTCACCGCCATCTTTGCGACCGCCCTTATTCTGTTTTGTCTCTTCCTGCTGGGAAACGCAGAACAGCGATTGAATCTGAAGCTGGCGGTGCATACCTACGAAGTAACCGGCAGCAGCGCGGACGTTGTCACTGTCGAGGTCAACCGGGTTTTAGAATGCATTCACGCGATGATGCGAAACGTTCAGCTCGCCGCGACCCCACAGCACGTCCGTGTTCAGTTCGAACTTGAAGGAACCCGCAAGGAGCACGAAGAAGTGCTGCAGGCTCTCAAGCAGTCTTCCGTGCTCGAGAGCATCACCTCCTTGGGCCCGGTGCAAACGGAATGACGCCATCCGAGCGGGTGATTCCATTCGTGAAAGCGAGTGCCTGCGGTAATGACTTTCTGATTGTCGACGGCATCTATGCGCCGACCGATATCGGGGATTTTAGCAAGCGCATGTGTGACCGGCATCAGGGTGTTGGGGGCGACGGCGTGGAATGGTTGTTTCCGGCCCAGGACGCGGACATCCGCGCGCGGCTGTTCAACGCTGACGGATCGGAAGCGGAAATTTCCGGCAACGGTACACGTTGCGTGGCAGCGCATCTTTGTTCTGGGCAGACCAGGTGCTCTGAGCAGACCGAGGGCTCTGAACAGCCCCAGGGCAAACTTACCATCCGCACCGGCGCCGGGATCAAGGCTTGCACACTTATTAGCCACAACCGATCGCAATATGAGTTCGAAATCGCCATGGGGGAGCCGCAGCTAGGCGACGAATTTCCCATCAAGCTGGCATTCGGAGAGGTGCGGGGAATTCCTGTCTCCATGGGTAACCCGCACTACGTCGTGTTCGCGGAGGAATACGCTCCTGGCTGGCAGGCCGAGGCGGCTGAAATAGGCCGCCATCATGACTTCAAGTATGGGATAAATGTTGAGCTTGTGATCATAAAAGATAAGAATAATATCGAAGCCAGATTCTTCGAACGTGGGGTCGGAGAAACGCAATCTTCGGGCACGGGTTCGTGCGCTTCCGCTGTAGCCTCGATCTGGGCGAAACGAGCCTACTCTCCGGTGCGGGTTCATGCTCCGGGTGGAGTCCAAACCGTGCGTTGGGAGGAACAGGTCTTTCTCCGCGGACCAGCGCAAATCATCTGCCGGGGAGAGTTTTTGGTTTAGCGGTCGCCATTTGACGTTCGTCATTTAAGTCCGGGATCCAAATGCCGTCTGATCCAACGCTCGCGCGCGTCAAGCCACCGGCCCTCCAACCCGGCGACACGGTTGGAATCGTGGCTCCGGCCAGCAACTTCAAACGCCAACTGCTGGAAGCCGGATGCGAAACCTTATGCAGCCTGGGATACAAGCCCTTCTATTTCGATTCCATCTTCGACGAAGAGCTTTACTTTGCCGGATCGCCCGAGCGTCGCGCAAGGGAACTCGAGGAGATGTTCGTGCGCGACGAAGTCCGGGCAATTCTGAGCGCGCGTGGCGGATACGGTTCCAACTATCTTCTGGATCTGCTGGATCTGCAAAAGATTAAAGCTCATCCCAAGATCTTTGTCGGCTACAGCGACCTCACGACGCTTCTGACGTACTTTGCGGACTGCGCCGGGCTTATTACGTTTCAGGGACCGATGGTGGCGAAGGATTTTGCGCGTGCCGACGGAGTCGATCTATTTTCCTGGGAGCACGCTCTGAATGGCCTCTCCGATTGGACACTGAAGCCCGATGCGGACGTGAAGTCGCTGGTCGAAGGCGCGGCCGAAGGAATTCTTTACGGTGGATGCCTCTCCATGCTGGTGGCTTCTTTAGGCACACCCTATGAAATCCGCACGCCAGGGACGATCCTGTTTATCGAGGACATCGCGACCAAACCGTACCAGATCGATCGCATGCTGATGCAGTTGAAGCTGGCGGGAAAGTTGGCCGATGTTCAAGGCATCATTTTTGGCGAAATGGTGGACTGCACTCAAAAGAAAGACCAGGGATACACTCTGGAAGAAGTCGTGCTACGCGTAGTCGGCGGCTTGGGAGTGCCCGTAGCTTACGGCCTGCGATCAGGGCACGTTTCCAGGGGAAATATAACCCTGCCCATTGGCGTGCGGGTCGGGCTCACCGTTCAAAGCGGCGGAGTTGAACTGAAGATATTGGAAGCAGCCACGGCAACCGAAGTTTCTTCACCCTCTGCCGGATAGGAGAAAACGACAACATAACCACAGAGGGCACCATGGATACGGACGTTTCTAGCGCGTTAAGGATGAGAAAGTGCACGGCTATGAACTATGCATATGAGCGATAAGAAGCATATCCATCTGATTGGCATCTGCGGCACGGCCATGGCCTCGCTGGCCGGCATGCTCAAGCAGCGGGCATTTCACGTCACCGGTTCGGACGCAGCAGCGTATCCGCCCATGTCCGACTTTCTAGCCTCGCTGAGGATCCCGCTTTCACAGCCGTTTGCGGCGACAAATCTCGAGCCCCGCCCGGACATCGTCGTTGTAGGAAACGCCATTTCGCGAGGCAACGTCGAACTGGAGCATGTGCTTGACCAGCGCATTTCGTTTTGCTCGCTGCCGCAAATCCTGCACGATGAATTCCTGCGTGGCAAGGAAGTTCTGGTGGTGGCCGGTACCCACGGCAAGACCACGACTACCTCAATGCTGGCATGGATTTTCGATCAGGCCGGTCTGCAGCCGTCCTTTCTGATTGGCGGCATCGCCGAGAATTTCGGCAGCAGCTTTCAACTGGGAGATGGCAAATACTTTATTCTTGAAGGCGACGAATACGACACCGCGTTCTTCGATAAGGGCCCGAAATTTCTGCACTACTTCCCCAACGCGATCATTCTCACTTCGGTTGAATTCGACCATGCCGACATCTACAAGGATCTCGATGCTGTGGAAACGGCGTTCAAGCGCCTGGTGAACCTGATCCCCGGTCGCGGCCGCATCGTCGCCCTCGACACCGGAGAGAGTATCGAGCGATGTCTGGCGCGGGCGTTTTGTCCAGTGGAGAGGTATGGGAACGCGAAGAACGCCGCATGGCAGGTGACAAATCTGGGGCTTGATTCATCCCGTACCTCGTGGTCGGTGCTGCGAGACGGCGAGCGCTGGGCTGATTTCGAGTTTTCACTGGCCGGAGAGTACAACGTGTTGAACGCAACCGCGGCCGCGGCCCTTGCATCTGGGTGCGGAATCGCCAAAGAACAGATCACCTCCGCGTTGAAGACCTTCAAGAGTGTGAAGCGACGGCTAGAAGTGCGGGCACAAGTGAACGGGATCACTATCATCGATGACTTCGCGCACCATCCCACGGCAATTGCCGGCACGCTGAAGGCGCTGCACGCGCGCTATCCCGGCGCACGCCTCTGGGCAATTCTCGAGCCGCGATCCAACACCCTTCGCCGTAATGTTTTTCAGAATGAACTGGCTCGGAGCCTGGCCGTCGCGGATGAAGTGGTGGTGGCGAACGTGTTCAAGTCAGAAGGTATTCCCGAGGGGGAGCGAATGGATGTAGCCGCCCTGGGGGCCGAGGTGCAGAGACAGGGACGCCGTGCCCGCATCATTGCTGACGCGGACGGAATCGTGCAGACCGTCGCGCCCGAAATGCGGCCGGGCGACGTGGTAGCGATTCTCTCCAATGGCGGTTTCGGGGGAATTTACGAGAAGCTGCCCCAACGGCTGAAGGCGCTGGCCGGGGGCGCTTCGGGCAACCATCCGTTAAAGGCGTCCGCTAAAGCGTGAACCGATTGGCCAGAGCCAGACTCACCCTTGTACTCGCGGCACTCGTATTCGCCGGACTCGTCATGCTGCTTGCGACTGGGGTAGGGGCGCAAGATCCTCCGGTGGCGGTGGCGCTGGTCCGCTACGAGATCTCCTTGGCGGAGGCGTCGCAGCATCTGGTGATCGTGAAAGTTCATCTCCCACCGGGTGAGCCCGAGTGCGAGTTGCAACTACCGGTATGGAACGCCCTCTACCAGATTCGCGATTTCGCGCAATACGTAAACTGGGTGCGCGCCCGAAACAGCCGTGAACAGCCTCTTGCGGTCAGCAAGCTGGACAAGAGCCGGTGGCACGTGAACGGCGCTGCACAGGGCGCCGAGATCGAGTATGAAATCTTCGCCGACCGGTCGGGCCCTTTCGGCGCGCAATTGAATGCGCACCATGCCTTTTTCAACCTGGCCGAGATTCTGATGTATCCGGTGGGTGCCCGGGCAGATCCCATGCAGGTTCGGTTCACGGATATTCCCGCCGGCTGGCGAATCGCTACGGCGATGGCCGGGTCTGCCGAAGAGGTCTCGTCAGAGAACTACGACCGCCTGGTGGACTCGCCCGTCGAAATCGGCGCCTTTCAGGAATCTGATTTTGACGAAGGCGGCGGGCACTATCGCGTGGTCGTGGACGCGGACCCCGCGGACTATGACATGCCGAAGATCGTTTCCACGTTGCGCAGTCTCGTGTCAGCAGCCACGCTTTGGATGAAAGACCGTCCCTTTCAGAACTATTTGTTTCTTTACCACTTTCCGCGCGGCCCCGCAGGAGGAGGCATGGAGCACGCCTACTCGACTGCGATTGATATCAGTGCTGGCCGGCTGGCGGAGAATCCGCGGTCGCTGGATGACCTTACGGCGCATGAGTTCTTTCACTTGTGGAACGTGAAGCGCATCCGTCCTCAGTCGCTCGAGCCGATTGACTACACCAAAGAGAACTACACCACGGCGTTGTGGTTCAGCGAGGGTGTGACCACCACGGCCGGGAACATCATCCAGCTGCGTGCTGGTCTGCTGGATGAAGCCCGCTCCCTGAAGGGCTTGGCTAGTGAAATTGGCGAACTGGAGAGGCGTCCAGCTCACCTCGGCCAATCGGCGGAAGAGTCCAGCCTGGACGCATGGCTCGAGAAGTACGATTACTACCGTCTGCCCGAGCGCAGCATCTCTTACTACAACAAGGGATATCTGCTTGGGGTCCTGCTCGATCTGCAAGTGCGTGACGCAAGCAGGGACTCGGCCTCGCTGCGCGATGTGTTCCTCTGGATGAATCAGAATTACGCCAGGAAAGGGAACTTCTTTCCCGATTCAAAGGGCGTACGGCAAGCGGCGGAACTCATCGGTCACACCGACCTGGGATGGTTTTTCGAGAAGTACGTCGCGGGCACCGAAGAAATTCCGTGGGACAACTTCTTCATGAGCGTTGGACTGCATTTGGTGCGGCAAGTAGTGTCAGGGGCCGAGCCGGGTTTTGTGGCGGTGCACAATTTCGATGCTCTGCCTGCGGTAGTCGCGGTTACTGCCGGCAGCGAAGCGGAACACACCGGACTGGTGGTTGGGGACGTCATTCTGGAGATTGATGACCAGATGGCCGGCTCGGATTTCGAGCAGCGGATGGCAAGACTGCGCCCCGGAGATACAATCCATCTGCGCGTGCGCACCTCCGGGGTCGAGCGCGACCTGCACTGGAAACTAGGCCGCCGGGAGGAAGTAGGGTTTGAGCTGAAGGACGTGGACAACATCACCCAGCAACAGAAAGCCCGCCGCTCGGCTTGGCTCAAAGGCGAGTCAGGGGTGTCCGGAGAAACCCGCCCGTGATACGCACCTCGCTGATGCTCGCCTTCTGGGCCGTAGCGCTACCGATTGCCGCCCTGCTGTGCTTTCCCTGGACATTCCTCACCGGGGACATCCGACTTCTGTATCGCGTGGCCATGTGGTCGGCCTGGACCGGAGTTCGCATCGCCGGGATCAGGGTGCGGACGGTTGGACTGGAACGGCTTGATCCCCAGCGCAATTACGTGTTCATGTCCAACCATGTGTCCAACATTGATCCGCCGATCATGGTTCCGCTCATCCCCCGCCGCACTTCTGTCATGGTGAAGAAGGAGTTGTTCAACTATCCCCTCCTGGGGAAAACCATGCGGCTGGGGTCGCTGGTTCCGGTGGATCGCGGAAATCGGGAGGCTGGCATCGCGGCCGTTCGCGCCGCCTCGGCGGTCTTGCGCCAGGGCATCAATATGATCATCTACGTCGAAGGCCATCGGTCGTTTGATGGCAAGCTGATGCCCTTCAAGAAAGGCCCATTTTTTCTGGCCATCGCGTGCGGGGTGGCGATTGTGCCGGTGACGATTGCAGGGTCTCATTACGTCATGCCCAAAGGCAGATTTGCCATCAAGCCCGCTACGGTTACAGTGATGTTCCACGCCCCCATCGAGCCCAAAGATTTTGCTAGCCGGCAATGTTTAATGGAGAAGGTAAGACGCGCGATTGACAGCGGATTGCCGAAAGAATTTCAAGAAACACAAACCACCGAGGACACCGAGTATACGGAGAAGTTGTGAATCCGAGTCCGCACTGTTGGTTCAAGTCCTTCCTTCGCGTCCTCCGTGTCCTCGGTGGTTAATCCTTTGCCTTCCGCACCGCCCTCGCGATCTCCGGCAGCCGGGGAAGCACGGCAGAGTACTTCAGCCAAAGCTTGTGATCCACCGCCGGAGCACCGCTGACAATCGCTCCGGCTTCGATATCCCCTGCGACCCCGCTTTGCGGCGTAACAATCGCTCCGTCGCCGACCTTGCAGTGGCCGACCACGCCAACCTGTCCGGTAAGAATCACGTGGTTGCCAACTTCAGTTGAACCCGCAAGCCCCACCTGCGAAGCCAGCAGCGAGTGCTCTCCGATGCGCGAGCCGTGACCAACCTGCACCAAGTTATCGATCTTGGTGCCGCGGCCGACGCGGGTTCTCTCCACGCTGGCCCGGTCCACGCACGAGTTGGCCTGGACTTCCACGTCATCTTCGAGAATGACCGGCTCCGGCTGCGCGATCTTGTACCAATGCCCCGAGTCATCCTTGGCGAAGCCAAAGCCATCGGCTCCGATCACCACGCCGTTCTGCAAAAGCACATGGTTGCCGAGCTGGCAGCCTTCCCGCACTACGGCATGCGCGTGGGCAAAGAAGCGATCGCCAATTTTGGCACCACGATAGATGACTACGTGCGCCAGCAACACGGCGTGGCTGCCAATTTCGACGTTCTGGTCGATCACGACGTAAGGTCCGATATGCGCGCCCGCGCCGACCTTGGCCGAGGCATGGATCACCGCCGTCGGATGCACTCCGGGTTCATAGCGTGGCGGCTGACAAAACAGTTCCAAGGCATGGGCAAAGGTCAGGTAAGGATTCTTGCTCCGCAGCAGGGCGGCGGAAATCACAGGAAATTCATCGGACACGATCACCGCAGAAGCTTTCGTAGTCCGCGCCGCGCCGGCGTATTTGGGATTAGAGACGAACGTAAGCTGCCCGGGTCCAGCTTCTTTGATCCCGGCAACGCCGGTGATTTCCAGGTCGGGCGAACCGTTTTCCAGCCTGGCGCTAAGGGTGGTAGCAATTTGAGCGAGTTTCATAAGCGTTGGCCCGCAACTGCGGGCAAGACCGTGATTGTAACGGAGGCGGGGCTGCGGAAGAGAGAAAGGCGGGAATCAGACGATGCCGAAAATCGTGCCCAGCAGATACAGCACCTCCAGCCCCGCGAGCGTAATCAGGAGAGCTTCCCGCAGGCGCGAACGCGAGAGTGCGGTCCGCAATTTTCCTGGGTGCGCATGTGCGGGCACGTCGAGCTGGGCCGACGACATTCCGGCAAACCCCGCAAGCGGCGGAGGAGATGCCATTCGGGAGGCGCTTGATCGGACCGGCGTAGTGACGAAATACTGCCGCTCCGCCAAGGGAACTTTCGGCAGCGTGATCAGTGAAGACCAGCGCGCCAGTTGCATGGTTCCGGACTTCAGGCTGGCGTCCACCGGAGCGGAAGTCAGTTGCAGCGGAGGCAGGCGCTCGGGCGCGACTCGGTCGGCCAGGTTGCGCAGCAGGGAACTCCACCACATATGTCCCATCTGATCGCTGACCAGTTCGCCCACATCCACCGGCTGCGATTCCAGCTCGAGCGGCGGCAGGTTCTCGGGATTGATCACGTTGCCCAGATTGGTAAAGACCGTCCGGTACCAGGGCAGGCTGACCGCATCGCCAATCAACATGCCGGTATTCATCGGCCGGGAAGTGATGTGAAGGGGCGGGAGCTTCTCGGGGAAAAGCCAGTCACGAAGGTTGTTTACCAGCGACCTCCAAAGCGGACGGGTCACGCTCTGCGGCAGCAAAAGGTCCAGTTCCTGGCTGTCCTGGGTGTCGACCATAGTTAGAATGCAAGCTCGAATCTCAAATGTAACAGTATTTCGATGCTGTCCTGGGTGTCGACCATAGTTAGAATGCAAGCTCGAATCTCAAATGTAACACTATTTCGATGACTGGCTGAACCGGGATGATCCAAACTCTTACACAAATTGGTTGGCACACAAATCCGTCCAGTCTGTGAAGATTTGTGCGCTGGAGCACATAACACCCGTACAGCTTGAGCCCTACGGACAAACCATATTTCCTTTGCTAAGATGTGCAGCCTGAATATTCGCTTCACCAGCTAGATCGATTCAGGAACGGAGAACGTATATGAAACTGCGCACCTTGTTGTTTGTCGCTTGCACGATTTTGGCGTTGGGCTCCACGGTTTTAGCTCGGCAAGCCGGCCAAGCCCCCGCACGCTCCACGGAGCGGATCGCAAAGGAAGTCAGGCACGAGCTGCTGATGTTGCCCTATCTCGGTGTGTTCGACAATCTGGGCTACAAAGTAGATGGCTACAACGTCACACTCGCGGGCCAGGTCACCCGTCCCACTTTGAAGTCCGAGGCGGAAAATGTGGTCAAGAAAATTGAAGGCGTCGAGCACGTTGACAATCAAATCGAAGTGCTGCCGCCGTCCCCCATGGACGACCGCCTTCGCCGTCAGCTTTACCGCGCCATCTACGGCTACCCGGCGTTGCAGAAATATGCCTTGGGAGTGCAGCAGCCGATCCGCATCATTGTCAAGAGCGGGAAAGTCACTCTCGAAGGCGTGGTGGACAGCGAGGCTGATAAGAACATCGCCAATATTCGGGCGAACAGTGTGTCCGGAGTTTTCTCTGTCACCAACAATCTCCAGGTTGTGAAGCCATAGAGTTATAGAGTTAAGGATTGCAACGTCGGGTGGGATGTAGCATCAGGAGAGATGGAATACAAACTTGTGAGTGTTGGAAGCGTGAATGATCCCACCTTTCAAAGAGCGAAGGGTGGGCGCACGGCCGCTGACATGGCTGTTCTGAAATGCCCTGTACGACGACACCGGACTCGAAAAAGCATTCAAAGTGCTGTCTGTGGTTTTGCACTGCTTGTGGGGACGGTGTGCCCGGCTGCTCCGGCGCAGTCGCCGCCCGAGGCGCGCTCTGTGTCCTCCGGAGCGAAACACACCATCGCGCGCAAACTGACGCTCCAAGGCGTCTCTCGCTTCGGCGAGGTGACTCCCACACTCTATCGGGGCGCGCAGCCGACCACAGAGGGTTTTAAGGGCCTGGCCAAGATCGGCATCAACATCGTGGTGGACCTGCGCGGTTCGCGCGAGAGCGAGCGCCAACTTGTGACTGGGTTGGGGATGCGGTATGTCGCACTCCCTTGGCAATGTTTCAGTCCGCGAGACGAACACTTCGCGCAATTCCTTACCTTGCTCCGCGAAAACCCCGGCAAGAAAGTTTTCGTCCACTGCCGAGTCGGCGACGACCGAACGGGAATGGATATAGCAGCGTACCGCATGGCCGAACAGGACTGGACTCCGGAAGAAGCAAAGAAGGAAATGGCGGCATTTGGTGTGGATTGGTTCCACCGCATGATTTGCCCCGGGCTCTCGTCCTATCTGGAAAAATTTCCCGAGCGTTACAAAGCGGGGACCGCATTCCAAGGCCTGCGTTCCGCCAGGCGCGCCCCTTAACCTCGCCTTAACGTTTTGCGTAGTTGACCTTCGAGCCGATTACCGAGCGTCCGGCTCTCGAACCGGGGGTCGGGGTTTCATTTAACTCCTGCTCCATTCACTTACCGGGAAAAGACGAATCCCAGAAGGTTGCTTCGCGGGAAGAGCTGGCCCAGGTTCTCGAACCGTAGATGAGCGGCCACCCTTGGAGCATGTCGCTTACCTACCTATGGCCGCTACGTAGCAGTTTCCCTGTCTTCTTCGATGCCCAGGGCAAGGTACACGGCGTGTCCGGAATCGCAGGACCGAATTGGTAGGAAAAGCTTTAACCTCAATTCCAAACCTCTCCTTTGTCGACCGTGGTTGCGACGCGCCGGGATTGTATTGCGGGTTGTGGTTTTCGGGTCCAGTTCGGCGATAAGCTTTAGTGCCCTGAAAATTCGGGGGTCGGACCTCGGGATTCGTCGCGCCCTGGAGGGGCGAACCCGAGGGTGGCCGGTTTGAAGCCCATTTCAAGCAGGTCCCGGAGGAACCTTTGACCATAGCCCGCACTCCAGTGGCGGGATGGGGCCGCGGAGACGATGCGCGTGCCATAGGCACGCCTGAGGAAAAGCGGACGCCGAGCAGCGGGGTTTTAGCCGTCTCTACGGGGACGTGAGATCCCGCGACCCGTAGCCAGCGATAAATCGCTGGGCTACTATCAAGCGCCCCTCCGGGGCGCGCGAATCTGGGGTCCGAAGTCCGAGGTCCGCCGCCTCACTCCCCGAACATCGGGACCTGCCGCGTATCTGTCGGCGCGCCTTTGCGGCGGCGATGGGTTGCGCCGATCACGGCCAGGACGGTCAGCGACTCTAGCGCGGTGCGGGGCACGAAAATTCGTTGCGTGTTCGACCGCAGGTCAGGAGGATTGATCAGGAAGCCCTCGGCCGTGGTCAGGCTAAGGTCGTTCGGCATCATGCCTTCCAGCACTTCGTTGTCCTTAAACTTGAGCCGCACCCACAGTCCTTCGGTGCGCGGGCGGGTGGTAAAAGTCTTCCGGCTGAGGGACTCGGAATCGCCGAACTCGCGGACAAAGTACACGGCCTTAATGTCTCGCAGATCGATCGCGACCACGTTGCCGGAGGTGTTCAGGAGTTCGAGTTTGCCGTCGCGAACGAAATTGGCGGGCGCAACGTGTCCGTTGATCGAATCCCGGTCCATTTTCCGGACCACGACTTTCTTATGGGTGGAGGGCATGGTTAGTCGTCGGTTTCAGTCCTCAGTCGTCAGCAAGCCCTGACGACCCGACGACTGCTTCTAAGGCCGCCTCGGGCGGGGCTTTCCGCCGCCAAAGCTCAAGCCGATTCTCGCACTTTTCTGGTGGACACGGGCGCATTGTATGTTCACTGTAGCCAAATCGTTAACGTTGTGTTATTTTCTGTAGCTTGGCCTGTCCTATCTCATGTAGCCTAAACCTATTCGATAGAGTCACTTACATGAAAGCGACCGGAGCAGTTTGTTTACGGAGGCGCGAGCCTGTGGAAAACCCAGTTCCGGCTGCCAGGCCCCAGAACGTGGAGGGGCGTTCGTAAGAAAGCATGGCCGACTACATATACACAATGGAAATCCGGCTGACGCCGGACCAGCAGCGCGGCGTCACGCTGGTACAAGATATCGCGCGCGCCGCCGGAATGAACATTTACCTGACCGGGGGCGCGGTCCGCGACATTATCAGCGGATTCCCCATTCGTGATCTCGACTTCTCCGTCCAGGGCAACCCCTTAAAGCTGCAAAAGGATCTGGAGCGGGCCGGAGTCAGGATCGTCGGGACCGACGACGACCTGAAAACCCTCTACCTGGGTCTGCCCGGCAACGTGCGCGCTGAAATCACCATGGCCCGCATCGAGCGCTACGAAAAAGCAGGGAAGCCACCGGTGATTTCTCCCGCGACCCTCATCGAAGACCTGCGCCGCCGGGATTTCACGGTCAACGCCATGGCGCTGTCGCTGAATCCAGGTTCGCGCGGACTGCTGATGGATCCGTTCAACGGCGCTGCTGATATCGAAGCCAAGCTGTTGCGCGTCCTGCATAACTACGCTTTTGTGGAAGACCCCTCGCGGCTTATTCGGGCCAGCCGCCTTGCCGCGCGCTTTCACTGGCCGCTCGAGGAGCGCACCCAGGCTCGCTATGAGTCGGCAAAAGAAAACAACTAAATCGAGTACATCAGCGACAAGGCGATCGGCTACGAGATTGAGCAGTTGGCCTACGAAGAGGATCCGCTGCACATCGTTAAAGTGCTGGAAAAAGAAGGCTGGCTTAAGGTCCTAAACCCACACTGGACCAGCGCCAAGGTGGACACCGCGCAACTGAGCCATCTGCTGAAGACGCGCCAGCAGATGACGGAACTGGGCTACTCTCCGGACCCGGCGCCGGCCGTCATGTATTTCCTGACCGCCCGGCTCAGTGACAAAGACATCGCCGACATGCGCAAGCAAATTCCGCGCAAAGACTTGGTCGAGGCCTGGCGAGATCTCGAAGACCACGCGAAAGAGTTGGCAAAGCGGCTCAGTGGCAAGGAAGCTGCCACGCCTTCCCGCACCTGGAAATTGCTCTCTGAGGCGCGTCCAGAGATGATTTTGTTCCTGGCCGTAACTGCGCGCCAGCAGGCCGTCGCGCAGAAAATTAAGAATTTCTTCACCAAGTGGCGGCAGGTACAGCAAAAAATTCCGTTGCCTGAAATGACCGAGCTGCACATCACGCCGCAACTACCGGAATATCCGAAGATCGCGCATGACGTGTTCATGCTGCTGTTGGACAGCAAGCTGCGCTCGCGAACCGAAACCCTGAAGTACCTGAAGCCGTTGGCGCCGCCGCCACCGCCTCCACCTCCGCCTCCGCCACCCAAGCGTGGCAGAGCAGCCAAGGCCGCCGCCGCCGCGGCCGCCGCCGAAGCTGCTGCAGCCACGGCCGCAGCAGTCCCTGCCGCGGGCAAGAAAAAAGGAAAAGGCCAAGCGGCGGCCAACCTAGCACCGGCCGCGCCAAAACCAGAAGGGGCCAAAGCTTCTAATCCGGCGAAGCCGGAGAAGACTAAGGCTGCGACCAAAGATGCCAAGGTAGCCGACAAAAAAGCCAAGGCGAAAGGCAAAGACAAGAACAAGCGCTAGCGTGTGGCACAGTCGCCCTTCGACTTCGCTCGGGGCAGGCTCGCGGCTGTCCCGCGGAGCAACGCTCCCAGGCTTTTCAGCGGATGGCTGCGCGGCAGGGAGCTGAAGTCTACTTGGAGGAATTGAGCAATTTACGCGGCCCTGAATAAAAAACCGCTCTTCCCCGGTGTTGTGTGTTTGGAGAAGGCAAGTCTCCCGAGTTACAAGATTTCCGAGGTGCATATCAATATGAAGAAGCGTGGGTAGGATCCTGCTCTGGGCGTTGATCACGCTCACCGTATTGCTGATCGTTGGCATAAGCTTCACCATCGGATGGCGGCCGTTTATCGGACCCAGGGCCAGACCCACCAGCAACCGCAAATTTGAACGCACCCCGGAGCGCGCGGCGCGCGGCCGTTATCTGGTCGCCGGACTGGCCGGGTGTGAGACCTGCCACACGCCCAAGGACTGGAATACGCACGGCGCTCCCAACCTGCAGGGCATGGAACTTGCCGGGCAGGTGATTCCCATTCCCGACTTGCCGGGACGGGTGGTAGCTTCTAACCTGACGCCCGATCCGGAAACCGGCTCCGGCATCTGGAGTGACGACGAAATTGCCCGCGCC
>Ga0099827_10000237_pt1 | contig 22692 bp, 25 predicted proteins | sample CZO8metaG_FD_79339 | JGI IMG/M metagenome (GOLD analysis project Ga0099827, IMG submission 79339) | Vadose zone soil microbial communities from the Eel River Critical Zone Observatory, Northern California, USA - CZOApr15con1.8 metaG | ecosystem: Environmental > Terrestrial > Soil > Vadose zone ...
CCCCGCCCCCGGCGCCGCAATCCCGCCCAGGGCCAGGTCACCGCCCCCGGCCCGGCCGACACCCGCCCCTTCCATGCCAGAACCCGCGACACGCCGCAAACTCGATTAATTTTGGAATGATTATTTTCAGTGATGAATGTGCGGATTCATCTGGTCGGGCCGCTGACCAGTGCAACCTCAAATCCGTCATTTATACCATTCGTCCCAACAGCCCCAAGCTTGCGGCCCGCAGTCGCCAGTCCAGCGCTCGGAAATCGGCCGCAAGGATTGAGCGCATGGAACCGCAGCCTGCGACAACGCACCTTGTGAGCGTCCAGGCGGTTTGCGGCCTCGTGCTGAAGAGTTTCCGATCAAGGAAACGTCGTGAACCTGAACGTGAGTGCGCCGCCCTAACTCTGCTGGTCAGGTCTGCGCCCTGGCTGTCGGCGGCGCCCGTTCGAGCCGACCTCGATGCCGATCCGCCGGTGATCGAGATGTTCTGGCTGCCGGGCGTGCCGCTTGGCGGTGCCTGCTCGCCTAAGCCCCGAGGCTGAGGTAGAGGCTGAGGTAGAGGCTGAGAGAGACTAGTGGGATGAAGAGCACTGACTTGCTGATCGATGGCCTTGGCCGAGTCCGCGAAGTGGTGCACGAGGTCGCCAGCGGCCTGACCGCCGCCCAGCTCGCCTACCGTCCAGGCCCGGCGGCGAACTCGATCGGCTGGCTGATCTGGCATCTGACCAGGGTTCAAGACGACCATCTCGCCGACGCCGGCGATTACGACCAGGTCTGGATGAAGGACGGCTGGCCCGAGCGGTTCGGACTGCCATCGGACTACACCGCGACCGGCTACGCGCACCGCGCCGAGCAGGCGGGCGCGATCAAGGCGCCGTCCGCGAACGTGCTGATCGACTACCACGAGGCGGTGCACGCCCGGTCGGTCTCGTTTATCCGCACGCTCACCGACGCCGATCTGGACCGGATCGTCGACGAACGCTGGGATCCCCCGGTCTCGCTTGGCGTCAGGCTGATCAGTGTCATCGACGACGATGCCCAGCACGCCGGGCAGGCGGCCTACATACGCGGGCTTATCAAGTAGCCGTCGTCAGCTCACTGGCGCAGTGCAGGCACTTGGTCGCGGCGATGGGCAGATCGGTCGACTGGCAGTAAGGGCAGGCCTTATCCGGTTGCGGGTCGGCGAAGACGTACCGGCCGCGCCTGCGCATATAGACGCGGTAGGGCACGACGATCAGGAAGTACACGACGGCTATGAAGATGATGAAGTAAATGAGCGCCCCGATGAACGCGCCCAGATCCACCCGCTGCCCGTTGAGCGTCCAGCCGATTCCCTTACCCGCCGAGCCGCCGCCTGCGATCGCGTTGATCAACGGCGTAATCAGGCTGTCGGTGAACGCCTTGATCAGGGTGCTGAACGCAAGCGCGACGACCAGCCCGACCGCGATGACGATCAGGTCGCCCTGCATCAGGAAATTCTTGAAACCCCGAAGCATCGTCCCTCCCCGTGTGGTGCGCCGTTGGTGCGCTCCGGGCGCATCCCTAATTGAGCAGGCGGAGGAGGCGGCAGGCGCGTGGCTTTGCGCTAAGCGGGGCTTACCGGGCGGCGATCTTTACCCAGTCCTCGGTCGAGCGGTGCCGGTTCAGTCCGACGGCGTCGAACTCGTCGATCGCCTCTCCGCGCAGCACGCCGAGCCGGCGCAGGACCTGGTTGACCGGCGACCGCGCCAGATCGACCTGGTCCGGCCCGCCCAGCTCGAGGCTCACCGGCCCGGCCGTCAGGCACCAGAACCCGTCGCCAGCCGAGGAGGAGGCCGAAGACTCCAGCCCGCCCAGCTCAGCCCGAGCCGACCGATCTAGCGGCAGCAGCCAGAATCCCTGAGCCAGTTCGACCGCGCCAAGCCCAGCCTCGGCCTGCAGCACGACAGCAACCGGCTGCCTGGCTACTAGCGCACACAAGGTATAGGCCATAACTCCGATCATGCCGGTCGGCGGCAACTGGTTTTATAACGTGGCAAGGGTGATCGCGCTACGCCCGATGGCCCAGTCTGACCTGCCCGCTCTCGAGGCCTGGCTGGCCCAGCCGCACGTCGCCCGCTGGTGGACGGCGGACACGACCGCCGAAGCAGAGCTGGCCAAGTACCGAGAGCGGGCCGGCGGCGAAGGCGACGTTGCCACGATCATGCTGACGGTCCTGCGCAACGACCTGCCGATCGGCTGGTGCCAGTGGTACCGCTGGGCCGACTATCCGGACGAAGCCGTGGCGATGGCGGCGTTCGACCACGAGGTAGGCATCGACTACGCGATCGGCGACCCGTCGAGCATCAATCGCGGCGTCGGCACTGAGCTCATCGCGGCCTTGATCACCGAGGTACGCCGCGCTCATCCCGGCTGCGGGCTGCTGGTCGCGCCGGATGCCGCCAACGCCGCCTCCCGCCGCGTCCTGGAAAAGAACGGATTCGAGCTCGTGGCCGTCCGGCCGGTGGAAACCGAGCCAACCGACCGCCCGATGGCCATCTACCGGCTCCCAGGCGCGTGACTTCGGCTCACGCGAGATTCGGTAGCGAGAGTTAGGGGATCTTGATGAGGTTCAGGCGCATCACCATTGCGGCAGCGGCGGCGGCCACGCTGGCGGCCGGGATCACCGGGTTCGGCCAGGTGACCGCGACCGGCGCGAACGCTCAGCCGGCGAACACCAGCGCCGCCGCGCCCTCGCTGCACGTCTCGGGTAAGCACCTGGTCAACGCGCGCGGCCAGCGCGTGGTCCTGCACGGCGTCAACCGGTCAGGCGGCGAGTACCAGTGCGTGCACGGCTTCGGCTTCTGGGACGGACCGGTGGACCAGGCGTCGCTGACCGCGATGAAGGGCTGGCACATCAACGCCGTGCGGGTGCCGCTCAACGAAGCCTGCTGGAATGGCGAGTCCTACGTGGCCAGACAATTCCGCGGCGCCGCCTACCGGAAGGCGGTTCAGACTTATGTGCGGTTGCTCAACCGCAATGGCATGGTCGCGATCTTGGACCTGCACTGGAGTAACGGCCTTTACACCGGCCCGGCCAGCGGATGCTCATCGGCGCAGGCCATCTGCCAGAAGCCGATGCCCGACGCCGCCCAGTCGGTTCCGTTCTGGGCCTCGGTAGCCAGGACCTTCAAGGGCCACGGCGCGGTCATCTTCGACCTGTTCAACGAGCCGTTCCCGAACAACGCGCCCGGAGCCAAGGAAACCGGGGCCTGGCACTGCTGGCTGCACGGCGGGCACTGTACCGGCATCGGTTACCAGGTCGCTGGCATGCAGCAGCTGGTACGGACGATCCGGGCGGCCGGCGCCCGCAACGTGATCATGCTCGGCGGGATCGCCTTCTCCAATGACCTGACCCAGTGGATCAAGCACAAGCCCACCGACCCCGACCACAATCTGGCCGCGTCCTGGCACTCGTATAACTTCAACACCTGCAGCACCCAGGCCTGCTGGACCAGCCAGGTCGCCCCGGTCATCGCGCACGTCCCGGTCATCGTCGGCGAGATCGGCGAGAACGACTGCGCCGACGGTTATATCGAGCCGCTGATGCGGTGGCTGGACGCCAGGTCCACCAGTTACCTGGCCTGGACCTGGAACGCCGACTTCGACTGCGCCGCCGGACCAGGCCTGATCACCAGCTATTCAGGAACACCAACCAACTACGGCCAGGGCTACCGAGCCCACCTCAGGTCGCTCAGATAGCCCATATCGCTCTGGTATCTTCTCGGTGCCGTCGCCGTCTTGACGAAGTTTAGGAAGTCAAGTAACTATGGCAGCGAGCCACCGTCGCCCCGTATGCCCAGGGAAGCCAATGAGGAACGGCCGCCTCAGACCTCGACTGTCCCCGATCACTGCCGGACTGAGCAGTGCAACAATCGGAATCGGCGCATTACTCGCGGCCGGGGCACTGGTCAGCGCGTGCGTGGCTGCAGATGGCTCGGCTCATCGCAATCTGGTCCGTCAGCGCCACGGCCCGGCCGCGCGCGCAGCACTCGTCCGGGCGCCCTCGGGTCTTCGCGCGGCGGTCAGGCGAAACCTGGACCAGACCAATGAGTACAAGCGGTGGTCGGCGAGCGCCGGCAAGTGCGGGGCCCAAGTAATACCCAATGGCGATCAAAAGGGCTACTCCGTAGCCATATCGAACAAGACGGCCGTTGTCAGCGTCCCCGGCATGGCCGAGGACGCGGGCACTCTCTACATCTTCGAGCAGGCGGCGAAAGGGCCGGCCTGGCATCTGGCCGCTAAGCTCCCCGATCCACGTAAAGCATCCAAAGACTTGTACGCATACTCGGTGGCCATCTCGAGCACTAGCGCCGGAACCTACGTCGCGGTCGGCGGAAATGACTATAACTGCAAGCGTAACTTTGTCTACATCTACAAGGGGTCAGGAAAGGCCTGGCATCTGCAACAAACAATCCGCGATCCAGGCAGCAGCAGTCTCGACATGTTCGGCGACGCAGTGGCGATGACTAGTACGATGCTGGTAATCGGTGCCTCGTGCCGGAATAAATTCATTGGCGCAGGCTATGTGTACCTGCGATTCAGTACTGGCTGGAAGCTGGTACAGACCCTGTCAGATCCTTTTCAGGGGACTGGCGATTCCTTCGGTCAGGCGCTTTCCATCACCGGGAGCACCATATTTGTCGGAGCGAACGCCGTCGCTTACGTCTACACGCGCGGGTTGAAGCCGACCTGGAAGCGAACCGCGACGCTGTTCAATCCAGGTCCGAAAGACGATGCTTACGGCGACTCGGTGACGATCGGAGGCACGACAGCTATCGTCGGCGCCCCGAACGACCTCAGCGGTGCAGGAAGTGCCTATATCTGGCGACTGGTGGGGAAGACCTGGGAGGCGAAGGGCATGCTCAAGACCTTCCCCGGGGTACTCGGCGGCCAGTTCGGGCGCTCGGTCAACCTGACCGGAAACCGGCTGATCGTCGGCATGCCGGTCTTCCAGACGTGCGGCACCGCCTTCGTATTCAGATCATCGGGCACCAAGTGGATCCGCCAGGCACAGATAATGAACCCGCGTTGCGCGCAGGCTAAAGCCGGCTTCGGATTCTCGGTCAGCGGAACCAGCTCTTCGATGGGTATATTCGGCGCGCCGGACACCAACAATGGTGCCGGCGCCGCCTATATGCTGCCGCTATCCAAGTAATTCAGCCCGAGCAGCGCGCGCTCGTATTGCTCCAGGTCATCGGCGCACGCCAGGGTAGCAGGGTGATTGCTGTAGTAGCGCTGCATCTGAGCGAGAGTTTCTGCGGCCAGATCTCTTGCTGATTCCGTATCACCCTGCTCGTGCATGATCCCGGCTAGGTTAGCGGCACAAACCAGGGTAATTAGGTCGTCGTCGCCACGCACAACTTTAAGTCGCTTCAGCGCATCCTCGGCCAGCCGCCCCGCCTCTTCAAACTTCCTCAAGTTGCTCAGATTGGCGAGGAGAATGGTGGACGACTGAAGCGTGGCCGGATGGTCAGGGCCCTGCACCGTCCTGCGAAGCGCCACGGTAGTCTCAGCCAGGCCCAGTGCCCTCTCAAACGACTGTTGCGCGGCGACGGGATCCCCCGATTCCCGTTGACGTTCTCCCATCTGGCACAGATCGGAGACCAGGTTGCTGGCCGAGTCGAGCGTCTGCGGGTGATTGTCGCCCAGCGTCTTTTGACGCCGGACGTAGGTGTCTTGATTGAGTTTGATGGCAGCTTCCAGATAGCCGGAAGTGCCGAGATCGCGGGCAAGATTGCTCGCAGACAGCAGGGTGTCGCGGTGATCGCGGCCAAGGACGCTCTGACGCAGATCGAAGGTAACCTGATCAAGATCGAGTGCTTCTTGCACTTTTCCCAGCCCGTGCAGATTGCTCGCCAGATCGCTTGCCGCCGTCAGGGTCTGCAGGTGCTTTTCTCCCAGGAGATAGCGGCGCCGATCCAGGCTGGTCTGGGCCAGCCGCCGGCCAGCTGGCCAGTCACCGACGTCGCAGTGAGCCTTGGCCAGGCAGTTGGCGATCATCATCGTTTGATCGGCATCTTCGCCCAGTTCAGCGCTCCACTTCTCGTGCAAGCGGCTAATCAGGTCAAGACCGTTACGCGCTTCACCATGGGCAAGCAGGTAAGCCGACGCATCGCACAGTTCAGACCGCAGGGCCGGGCTGAGATCGAGCTCACGATCAACGAAGGCCAGCAGATGCGGCATCAAGGACGCCCAGGCCGGCCAGGTAGCAGGGTCGTCCGGCTGCCCTGGGCAGCTCGCTGCCACGATCTGGCCGATCCGGTCCCAGGCCAGCGCGGCCTGGTCGGTCCCCATGATGTCACGCAGAATCGCCTGGGTCGTCCTGTGCATTCTCAGTTCGTTGCGTCCGGCCTCCTCGTCATACTCGATCCCGGCCAGTGAATGCCGGGTCAGGTTTTCCACCGCGCGACTCCAGCCAACTGGGTCCGCCGCCCGCTGCGCCAGCGGCGGCGGCAACTTGTCCCGGTGCTTACTCAGCAAGTCGTCCGGACCGCGATCCGGGGCCAAGAACGAGCACAAGCCGGCGAGTTCGGCGGCAGCCGGATCAGCGAGGGCCAGCTTGCCGAAGTGAAACTTGATCGCCGCCGTTAGCGGCGGGATGTTCCTAGGCGCCCCCTCAGCCATGATCTGAGCGGCTTGGTCCTTCAGCGCACGACGATAGGTCGACACGTGCATTCCGGTGGCGGCAATGAAATTGGCGGCCTGCGCCAGAGCGAGCGGCAGATCGCCGAGATCTTCGGCGAGGCCGTTGGCATCGAACTCGGTAAGGCCGCGGACCCGCGCGCGCAATATCGCGACGGATTCATCGCGCCGCAACACCTTGACCTGGCACTGCCGCCCGGTATCTGACCATCCGGATTCCCGCGACGTGATCAGCACGTGACCAGATCCGCCTGGCAGCCAGTCCTCGATGTCTTGCGGACTAACGGCATTGTCGAACACCAGCAGCCAGCGGCTAAGCCGTCTGAGCTGCCGAAACGCCGCTACTGGCAGTTGATCCGCCTCGTCCATGGCTTTGATGCCCAGTGCGCGCGCAAGCTTCGCTAGCTGCGGGCCGATAAGGGCCGGCTGCTCGGCCCTCACCCACCAGACCCGGTCATACTCGCTCGCGAACAGATGTGCGTACTCGATCGCAATCTGGGTCTTGCCCATCCCGCCCATGCCGTGCAGCACCTGCGGCACGCCGGTAGCAAGCCACTCTCGCAGCTCGCTTAGCAGGTCGTCACGGCCAACGAAGCCCGGATTCCTTGGCGGGACGTTCCACACATCGAGCGGCACCGGGCTCGGCGGCTTGCGACCGGGCGACGGCTCGCTGACGGGAAGCGGCGGCTCCTTGTCCGGCCGCCACGCCCTCCCGTCCACGGCAGCCAGCAGAACCTCGCGGGCCTGCTCCTCATCCGGCATTCCGAAAATGTCCGCGAACTTCACATCGCGCGCGACCAACGGGATTGCGTCAATAGGTACATCTTCAATCCGAATCGGAATAAGTCGTTTTTGGACACCTTGACCGTCATGTTCGATATTCCGCAATGCGGCGATGAATTCGTCCCAGGTGTACCGCGAGTTCTCGAAGTACGCTGTCGAGTACAGGGCGACGATCCGGTCGCAATGCTCCAGCGCCTCGTTCATCTTCGTAACGATGGAACTTCCGGGCGGAAAGTGCCAGTCATCCAGTATGACCTTGTACCCGGCGGCATCCAACTGCCACGCCACCCACTTCGCCCAGCGCAAGTCCGAGCCGGCGTGGCTGACGAAGAAGTCGAACCGCTCCTCATTCATGACATTAAGTATGACTTACGACACTGGCCTCAACAGCCGTTAACGTGGTGCTCCTAGGCGGCGATTAGGACTGTCACCGGCACTCAGCCTTCGCAAATTTTCAGCGGAAAAAATAGGCGTAGCGCGGTCATCAAGAGCAGGCCCGTCGCCCGACGGGCCGGTGTCAGAAACGAAGCAGTCCGGCCAGCAGCAACTGGCCGGACCCGCTCCTATCATACGGTCAGCTCATACGGTCAGCAGCGACGCGCCGGACAAGCTATTGACGATCGTGCGCATCGAGGTGAACAGGACCGTGGCGCTGCACTGGTTCGGCTCGCTGCTGGGGCCGTAGTCGAATGCCGGGCCGCACTTGGCGCTGCCGCTGAGCAACGTCCCAGTGGCAGCTTGGATCATGCCGACCGCCCAGACATCGCCGGATGGGAGGCCGGCCAGGGAGATGACCGGACCGCCGCTATCCCCGGCCATCGCGGCGATTCACTCGCAGCGCAGTGACGAGCAGTCGTGGTGTGCGGGTTTCCAGCGTATTCGATGGCAAAGCCGCTGGTGCAGTACGCAATCAGCGAGGGACTGAACATAAGACCGCCGGCGTCGAACGGGGGCAAGTCGGTGTCACGGCCGATAAGCGGAGTCGCGGCCACACCCGGAACGACCCGGACCGACACGCCCAGGACGACGGTGTGGAGCGACTTCACCTGCGGAGCGCGCCGGACCGCGGCCACCGACGTGTACCGACCTTCCACCGTCAGCCCGGTGTCCCTGGCTCCCACGGCCTCGATGGCCATGATCATGAAGCCTCGCCATTCGCCTCGAGCCGCCTGCCGGTGGCGACGACCTTGATGAAGGCCAGTTCGACGGGACTGTTCGCCCGTGCGACTCGCCTTGACGAGATGGCCGCACCCGCCGATGCCGTCGTCATGAGCGCCAGCGAAATGCTGGCTATTGCGCACAACGCTATTCGGGATCGTTTCACACTGGCCTCCTCTGCGAGAAGGGCCGGATTGCCCGCCCGCCGAGCCTGGCAGTCGCCCCTCTAGCGCCCCTCTAGCGCCGCTCTATTTCTGCGTGCCGTGCATGGCCAGAACGCACGGGCGAGCCATTACGCGTGCAGCAACGTGCTGACTCGGTCGGCGTGCGGCGACCCAATCCGCCGGTAAAGCTCGAGGGCCTGGCCAAGCAAGGCGCGCGCGGCGTCAGTCTCGCCTTCTGACAGATGGCACCGGCCGATTCCCTCCAGCGCCTGGGCCTCTTCGGGCAAAGACGAGATCGCGTCAGCGATCCGCAGCGCTTCGGTGAACCGGTCGCGCGCCTGATCGGCCGCCGCCAAGCCCAGCGCCAGCTCGCCGATCGCGTTCAGCGCCTGGGCTTCTCCGAGCCGGTTACCGACACTCCGATGCAGGTCCAGAGACAGTGTCAGGCTGTCGATGGCGGCGGTGTGGTCGCCGGTCAAATGCTGGATCACGCCGAGCGAATGCAGCGCCGCCGCCTGGCCCAGGCGATTGCCGATGTCGCGCTGAGACTTCAGCTCGGCGTGGAGGTCGAGTGCCCGGGTCAGGCTCGAAATAGCCGAGGAGTAGTCACCGAGGGCCTGCTGCACGTAGTTGAGGAAGGACAGCGCGGTCGCCTCCCCGAGCTGATTTCCGTCGGCACGGTGCAGTTCGAGCGCGCGGCCGACGTCCTCGGCGGCGGCGGGATTGTTGCCGGCCAGGTGCTGGGCGTAGCCGAGAATGGCCAGCGAGTTGGCTTCGCCGCAGGAATTGCCGTGCTTGCGGTGCAGTTCGACCGCGCGGGTGAGGCTCGTGATCGCGGCCACGAAGTTGCTGCTTAATAGCTGGATATCGCCGAGATCGGTGAGCGCGTTAGCTTCCGCGGCACGGTCCCCGGTTCGCCGGGCGGCCTGAATCGCCGCGTCGTGCAGCGTCACCACCTGGTCCCACCGGCCCTGGTGGCGCAGGTAGCCGTGGATGACCGACGGAATGGCGATCGCGTAACTGGGGTGCGCGCCGGCCGCGTACATGCTGACCGCGTAAAGGTTCACGCGCTCGGCATCGAGCCAGCCGATCGCGTTCACGTTCGCGGACAGGTCAGGCGAATGCGCTGGTCGACATGTGACTTCAATGTCGGGACCGGCGGGGGGCCGGCTGGTCATGTCGCGGCTCGCGTCGGTGGCCGTGTGCAGGTAGTAGCCCAGCAGCCGTTCGACGGCCGCGTGCCGGTCAGCGGGCCGATCGGCCCCGGACAGCGCGCGGGCGTGCTCGCCGAGCAGGTCGTGGATGAGGTACCGGCCTGCTGCGGGCTCGTCGACCAGGTAGTGGTCGTAGAGATCGCCCAGGTGACGCTCGGTAGTGTCGAGGGCCGCGTCGTCGAGAGCGGCCGCAGCGTAGGCGTCGAAGCCGGTTCCCGGATGCAGCCCGAGGCGGCGGAACAATCGCCGCGGACCAGGATCAAGGTCGTGGTAGGACAGGTCGAACGCGGCCGCGACCGACAGGTTCTCCGCGTGCATCAGCCCGAGCCGGTCGTGCGCGGCGGCCACGCTAGCGGCCAGACCGCTCACCGTCCAGGATGGGTGGTGATGCAACCGCCGGGCGAGCATGCCGATGGCCAGCGGCAGATAGCCGCAACTGCTGGTCAGCTCGGCCACGGCCGGGTCACCCTCGTCCACGTCGGCCCGCCAGGCGAGCTTGACCATCAGCTCGCAGGCCTCGGCTGGCGGCAGCACGTCCAGGCTGATCGCCTGCGCGTCCTCGAGCGCGGTCAGGTGCCGTCGGCTCGTGATCAGCACCAGGCTGCCCGCCGTCCCGGGAAGCAGCGGCCGTACCTGATCGTGTCCGACCGCATCATCGAGCACGATGAGGAACCGTCGCCCGGCCAGATAGTCCCGCCAGAGCCGGACCCGGGTCTCCAAGCCCTGCGGGATGTGCTCGACGGCGACACCGGCGCTCTGCAGCAGGCTCGCGAGCGCCTGTTCTGGCTCGATGGGCGCCTGACCCGGCGTGTGCCCATGCAGTGGCAGGAAGATCTGCCCGTCGGGAAAATCCCCGGCGAGCTGATGCGCGGCGTGCACCGCCAGCGCGGTCTTCCCGACGCCGGCCATCCCGCCAACCGCGTAAATGATCACCGCGTCGCCCGAGGTCATCTGCCTGGACGAGACGCTGAGCAACTGAGCCAGCTCGGCGTCGCGGCCAGTAAAGGAACCGACATCACGTGGCAGCGTCCTGGTGGCCGCCGCGACGCCGGCATCCGGCCGAGGCGTCCTGACCCGCGTGTCCAAGGCCGCCTTCCCCAGCCGCGCGGCCGCCTCGAACCCGGCCCGGGCTGACCCGTGCAAGCTAAGCGCGTCGGCAAGCAGCCGAGCCGTCTCGCGTCGCGCGGTCCGGTTGACTCCGCGTTCCAGGTCGCTGACCGACCGGGCACTCACCTTGCCCGCCTCCGCCAGCTGCTCCTGCGTCAGCCCGGCCTCGATACGCAGCCGACGCAGCAGTTCGGCGAAGGACTCCTGACCTTGCTCAGCCACGCTCGCCGCCTTTCCTGGCGAGCCGGAATGCCCCGGCAATGCTCGGAACCTCAATCCTAAGGTCGATTAACAATTTTCCTAGCGCTAAGAGGTTGGATAAAGCAACTCAGCTAGAGCCAGGCTCGCCCAGCAAGCGCCGGTCACCGTCGTCTTTGTCGCCCGGGGCACGCTGTCGTGACGAACCGCCTCCGGCACGGAACAGCCGGTCCTCCTCGATTGTTCAGGTAGTAGCGAAACATCGGGGAGGAAACAAGATGCGCCGCACAAAGGACCAGGCGTTTAACCCTGCGGAGATCCAGAAGACCGACGAGCAGTGGCGCCAGGAACTAACCCACCAGCAGTACCAGGTGCTGCGCCGCGCGCACACCGAGCCGGCCTTCACCGGCAAGTACGTCCGCACAAAGGACGACGGTTCCTACAGCTGCGCCGGCTGCGGCAGCGTGCTGTTCCAGTCCGGAGCCAAGTTCGAGTCAGGCACCGGCTGGCCGAGCTTCTACGAGCCGGCCATCGCCGAGGCCGTTGAACTCCGGCCGGACAACAGCTATTTCATGCGCCGCACCGAGGTTGTCTGCCGCCGCTGCGGCGGTCACCTCGGCCACGTCTTCAACGACGGGCCGGCGCCGACCGGCAAGCGCTACTGCATCAACTCGTGCTCACTGGACTTCGGGCCGACCACCGAGGACAACCCGGCTTAATTCCCGCCAACGCCGCCATCAGGCGCTAGCCGGAAATGGTAGGCGTGGTGATAGGTGAACCCCATCCGCTCATAGAGCGTGCGAGCCGCTGCGTTACCGGTCTCGACCTGAAGGTAGAGACCAAGCGCGCCGCGGCTCGCGGCTATTTTGGCCAGCGCCGCCGTCATGTTTCGAGCCAGTCCTTGGCGGCGGTACCGCGGTTCGACCCGGATCGCCATCAAGCCGGCCCGGCCTCGAGCGATCGCTATCCGACCGATCGCGATCGTCTGGCCCGCTGCCTTGATCGAGCCGAACGCCTGCCAGGGAGCTGACCTGAGAACTTGGCCAGCTACCGGCGGCGGTCTATCCTCATGCCAGCGGTAGCAGGCTAGCCAGTCATCGTCTGGCTCTTCCGCCAACTCGACCCATGCCGCCTCGTCCCGGCCCAGGCGGTCGGCTACGGCCTCCAGCGGCGCGGTCATCACCAGCGCAGGACGCTGTTCGCCCGGCTGGTGAAACCTGCGGCCGCGCGGAGCAGCCAGTCCCCCAGCCTGCCCTCATCCGGTGCCCGCCAGATCTCGGCGGCAGCCAGCTCCAGATCGGCGATAGATACCGTCATATCGGCCTATTATGGCCAGGCGTTCAGGAGGCCTGGCGGCGCGCCCTCAGCTTCGTGATCCACTTCGCGATCAGGTTAGAACATGCCATCACCTCCCTGCTATCAACCAGGGGACCCTGTTCGTCAGCGAAGCGACGGTCAAAACCCACGTGAACCGGATCTTCACCAAGACCGGCTCGGTCAACCGCGTCCAGGCGATCCGCTGCACCAACGCCAACGGCCACACCGGCTCCGAACTCCGCTAGTCCTCAGGCCCACGACAGCGCTGACCCCCAGCTGTCGTTCCGCACCGGTGAGCAACAACAGCGCTGACCCGGAACCGTCACTGGGACTACAGCAGCGGGCCATAGCTGCTGTAGCCGGGTGGCTGCCCACAACGGCTAGGGCCATTGCTGGGGTAGCAAGCCCGCGTGATCGTTGCCGGCAGGCACTGATTAAAGGCAAGCGCTGCGGACAGCGTCGCTGACCGCTGCCATGTGCCTGGTTCCGGCCGCCCTCGTGACCAGCTGGTTGGTGAGGTAGGCCATCACCAGCTGGCGCTCGGGGTCGGCCCAGGCCAGGCACGCGTAGCTACCGTTGTGGCCGAACGTCTGCTTGCTGGCCAGTGCGCCCATCGCGCCGGAGCCGCCCAGCACGCCGCGTTCACCGCCGAGCTGGAAGCCGGCCGCCCAGCGCACCGGCAGCTTGAGGAACCGGTCAAGCTCCCCGTTGGTAGACGGGGTGATCGCGACGGCCAGCGTCGACGGCGCCACCACGCCGCCGTCCAGCAGGGCCTGGTAGAACCGGGCGACGTCGCGGGCCGTGGCGGACAGGCCGGCGGCCGGGATCACGGCCCGCCGAGTTCGCGGCCGGTTGATCACGAACTGGCTGGCCAACCGGGCGGGATCGCGGCTGCGCACCGGGACCGACCGGTGCCACTGCTCGTCCGGCAAGCCAAGAAAAGAGTCGCGCAGGCCGAGCGGGCCGAGGAACTCGTTCTGCACGAACTCCGTCAGCGGAATTCCGGAGATCCGCTGGACCAGCTCGCCAAGAATGAACCCGAAGCTAAGGATGTGGTAGGCCGGCCCCTCGCCTGGTGGCAACGACGGCTTCGAGGTCTCGATCGCCCGGATCGAGGCGTCCCAGTCGGTCATGGTCAGCGCGTCGGCGGCCATGCTGCGGGCGACCGGCAGTCCACCCCGGTGCTGGAGCACCTGCCGCACGGTGATCGTCTGCTTGCCGTGCTGGCCGAACTCGGGCCAGTAGCGGGCGACCGACTCGTCCAGCGACAGTTCACCGCGCTCGGCCAGCAGGTGCACGGCCAGTGCAACCAGCGGCTTGCTGGCCGAGAACAGCCAGAACAGCGAGTCGTCCCGGCAACCGTAAGAGCGGTCGGCCACGACCTGGCCCTGATGGATCACGCAGAGCTGGGCCGCGCCGCCGCGAGCCCGGATGAGAGCATCAGCTTCAGACAGATCGGCCAAGCCCATGCTGGTATTACACCGGTTCGCGATCCGGCTAAGCTCGCTACCCCATGACTGAGTCAGCTAGCTGGCGAGTGCAGTGGTGGAAGCGCCACGACGCGGATCCGGAGGGACCGTTCGTCGACGCCGCGTCGCTCGGAATCATCGGCAGCACCGACCCGCAGGTCGTGACTTGTGCGCACTACCTCTGTGCCGGCCGGATGCCACCGCATCTGTGCCCCCCTGATGTCGTTGCGTCCGGGGAAGCTACCGCCTCTGTGCCCTCCTGATGTCGCTCTGGCCGCACCGGTGCCCTCCTGAGGTGGTTGCGTCCCAGGAAGCTACAGCATCAGGGGGGCACCGATGCTGCTGACCAGCGAGCGCGCCGCGCCCCGAACTAGCCCAGCACCTCATCCACGAACTCGCGCATGACCGACTGGAATAGCTCGGCTTCCTCGAACTGGGGCGAGTGCCCGGACCGCTCGAAGACCACCAGCCTGGAGTTCGGGATCAGCTCGGCGATCGCCTCCGCCGACGAGACCGGGGTGATCCAGTCGGTCCGCCCGACCGTGACCAGCGTCGGGCAGCGCACCGCAGGCAGTGAGGGCTTGAGATCGTAAGCCGGCATGTTGTGCTGGAAACACCAGTTGTGCGCCTCGTAGCGATACTTGCCCGCCTCGACTCGCGCGGTGGACGCCGCCTCGTCGTACTCAAAGTCGTACAGCGGGATGATGTCGGCCCAGCGCGCCTTCAGATCCTCGTTGTCGTAGATCTCGCCTTTCCAGTACCGGTTGAAGTTGTCCCAGTTGATCTCGACCCGGTCCTGGTTGCGGGCGTTCTCGTAGGCTCGTTCCAGGTTGGAATTGTCGGCGGACGTGTCGCGCAGGATCATCCCGGTCGTCCGGTCCGGGTACGCGATCGCGTACTCCATCGCGATGAAGCCGCCGTAGGAACCGCCCGCGACCATGACCTGGTCGGCCCCAATCCACCGACGCAGGCCGTCCATGTCGGCCGCCCACTGCGCGTGCGAGAACGGCGGCTTGCCTTCGCTGTCGCCGCACCCCCGCGCGTCGAACACGATCACCCGCATCCGGTCCGACAGCGGGCCGAACGTAGACTTCGGCTCGGCCAGCGACCCGATCCCGCCTCCCCCATGGTGGGCAATCAAGACTGGGGCGCCCTCCGGCCCGAGTACCTCGACGTTGAGTTCGTTGTCGTTGATCGTGACCCGCATGACGGTCCCCCTTCAGTTCGGTATTACAGCCCGTCGGCCAGCAATCGCCAGAGTTGCTCCCACGCCGCCATTCCCTCGCGCAGCCGACGGATGCGCAGGAACTCGTTCGGCGCGTGCAACTTCTCATCGGCGGTCGAGAACGAGAAGAACAAGGTCTTGACCCCGAGCGCGGACTCGAACAGCTCGGTGGCCGGCAGCGTGCCCGGCACGCACGCCTGCAGCACCGCCTCGCCCGGGTAGACCGCCTCGAGCGCCGCGGTGGCCGCGCGGATGGCGGGATGGCTGGCCGGGATCGTGTAGGCGGCCACCCTGGCGGCGTCGGGCCGCACCGTGACCGTGGCCCCGGACGTGGGCCGAGCCCGGACGTGCGCGGCGATCGCCTCGAGCACGGCGTCCGGGTCCTGGCCGGGTACGAGCCTGCACGACACATGCCCGACCGCGACGTGCGGGATCACGGTGTATTTGCCGCCGGCCCTGATGCCATTGACATCGAGCGTGGGCCGCTCCCACAAACGTTCTAGCGTGGAGTAACCACGCTCGCCATGAGCCTCTGGCAGCCCCAGTTCTTCCACAAATTTTTGCGCAGAAAAATTTACGGTGGCTATTTCGTTGCGGCGACCGGCGCTAAGCGCAGGGATTCCGTCGTAAAAGCCGTTGACGGCGACCGTGCCATCGGGGTCGTGCAAGCTCGCGAGGATTTCGCAAAGGACGTGCACGGGGTTGACCACGGTGCCGCCGTACCGGCCTGAGTGCAGGTCGCTGGCCGCGCCCTGCACCGTGATGTCCAGGCTGACCAGGCCCTTGGATGCGAGCGAGACCGACGGCTCGGTCGGTCGCCACATCGCGCCGTCGGCCGAGACGACCAGGTCGGCGGCTAGCTCGCCGGCGTGTTCGCGCACGTAGGCGGGTAGGTGCGGGCTGCCGATCTCCTCCTCGCCCTCGAACAGGAACTTGATGTTAAGCGGGAGCGCACCGTGTTGGGCGATGAACGCCTGCGCGGTCTTGAGCACGACGTAAATCGGGCCCTTGTCGTCAGTCGCGCCCCGGCCGCGCACGACGTCGCCGTCGGTGGTGAGCTCGAACGGCGGGGTGATCCACTCGGCATCGTCGCCGGTCGGCTGCACGTCGTAGTGGCCGTAGACGAGGATCGTGGGGGCGTTCGGGGCGCCGAGCCAGTCGGCGCGGACCACGGGATGGCCTTGCGTCGGCTCGATCCTGGGGCTGGCGAACTCAAGCTGGCCGGTGAGCCATTCGGCCGCCTGGCGCATGGTGTCCAGAGCGGCGTCCCGGCTGACGCTCGGGATCGCGACGAACTCGGCTAGCTCTTCGATGTACCGGGTGTCGTTGGGCTCGAAGGCGAGGCGATCAGAGTTCATACCGTCAGCGTCCATTGTGTCAGAGCAGCGCACTGCCGCCGTCAATCGCTATGGTCTGCCCGGTGACCCAGCCCGACGCCTCCGCCGCGAAGAACCGGACGCCGTTCGCGATGTCGGCCGGATCGCCCAGCCGGCGGGTGGCGATGCCGCGCACCAGTTCGGCCTGGCCACCCGGGCCGTAGCTTTCCCACTGCTTCAGCGTGGTCGGGTTGGACAAGATGAAGCCGGGCGCGATGCAGTTGACCGTGATGCCGAACGGGCCAAGCTCGTGCGCCATCTGCCGGGTGAAGCCGATCTGAGCGGCCTTCGCGCTCGCGTACGCCTGGATGCCGGTCTTGCTGACGGTCAGCCCCGCGGCCGAGGAGATGTTGACGATCCGGCCCCAGCGGCGCTCCTTCATGGCGGGCACGACGGCGCGGGTGCAGAAGAACGCGCTGGTCAGGTTGGCGTTCACAACCGCGTGCCACTGGGCGTCGGTGACTTCCTCGAGCGGCTGGCCAACCTGGCCGACGACTCCCCCGGCGTTGTTGACCAGGATGTGGACGGGAGGGAGGCTGGCGAAGAAGTTCTGCACGGCGGTCGAGTCGGTCAGGTCGGCCAGGTCCTTGTCGACGCCGTACACGTCCGCGCCGCCCTCGGTCATCGCGGCGGCGATCGCCGAGCCGATACCGTGGGCGGCGCCCGTGACCACCGCCGTCTTGCCGGTCAGATCCCTCAGACCACTCTTCATGGCCAGAACCATACTGCAACCACCTAATTCGGGCTGTGCTAGCCCACCCCGCCGGCTGACCCGCTAACCATTCCGGGTCTCCGGTGACACGTGATCGCGCCAGGAGTGCTCGGGGACGAAGCCGAGTGCCTGACGTGCGCGTTCGAAGGACAGCAACGTGGCGGTGCCGGGGACGGCCGACTTGAGCGGGACGCCGGGATAGACCTCGCGCATGAGATCCTCCGATGGGCGGGTCATCACGGTGTCGGCGGCGGCGATGATGTAGCTGCTCGCGCCGGTGACGTCGGCGGTGAGCGCCCGGCGGCAGGCCTGGGCGGCGTCGCGTTCGTCGATGTAGCCCCACAGGTTCCATTTGCGGCGGGACGGGTCATCCCAGGACTGCGGGAAGTCCTCGGTGTACTCGGCCGGGCCGAGGATGTTGGAAAACCGCAGCGCGACAAACGGGATCCCGGACCAGCCGGCGATCTGCTCGGCGATCGTCTCGCTGGCGACCTTGGACAGGGCGTAGGTCGAGGTCGGCACCGGGTAATGGTCCTCGTCGATCGGCGCGTACCTGGGCGGGGTGTCGAAGGGCAGCCCGAGCGTGGTCTCGCTGGAGGCCCAGACGACCCGGCTCAGGCCGTGCTCGGCCGCCGCGTGGAACACGTTGAAGTTCATCGTGATGTTGTTGTTGAACGTGACGGCCGGGGTGCGCAGGCCAGGGGCGGGGATGTTGGCCAGGTGGATCACCGCGTCCATGCCCTTGAGCACCTCGAAGGCCTGGCCGTAGTCGGTCAGGTCGGCCACCAGGAAATCGACCTGCTCGATGACCGTGCCGTCATCCGGCGGCATGTACATATCGGTGGCGAGCACGCGGTGTTCGCCTCCGAACAGGTCCGTCACCACGGCCCGTCCTGCTCGTCCGGCCGCACCCGTCACGCATACCTTCATGTCGCTGCCCTGCCTTTCGCGGGTCTACATCAACTCCAACCACCTCTAGGCGGCCGGTCGCTCCGACATCGGGGAAAGATTGATGTCGCTGACGCAGCATCATTCTTTCCCCGATGTTGTGACAGGGCTGAGGACGCCAGCTATTACAGTCGAACTCGTGAGCGATGCTGTGATCGAGGTCGATGATCCGCGCGCGACTGACGTGCGCGAACTGCTGCGGCGGCATCTGGAGTTCGCCCGGGCGACGACACCGCCGGAAGGCGTGTTCGCGCTGGAAGCCGACGAACTGGCCGATCCGGCGGTGACGTTCTTCAGCTGTCGGCTGGACTGCGCCCTGGTCGCGGTCGGCGCGCTCAAGCAACTGGACGGCGAGCACGCCGAGATCAAGTCCATGCACACCGCACAGGCCGCTCGCGGGCGCGGGATCGGCCGGGCAATGGTCGATCATCTGCTCGCGGTAGCCCGCGAACGGGGCCTGCGCCGGGTCAGCCTGGAGACCGGGAACATGGCCGAATTCGCGCCCGCCCGGTCTTTGTACGAAGGGGCGGGCTTCGTGCACTGCGGCCCGTTCGGCGACTACCGGGCCAACGCCACCAGCGCGTTCATGACCCTGGACCTGACCGAGAACGCGTGACCGCCCAGGCACTGACCCCGGCGACCTCGGCACAGATCGCCGCCGCGCGGACCGCCGCCAACGCCCTCGGCCTGTACTTCGGGCTCGCCGACCCGGCCGGACGGTACTGGCGATCGACGACGCTGCTCTATTCGCCCGAGGCCAGCCCGCTCGACGGACTGCTCGACTCGACCCAGGAAAGACTCGGCGGCTGCGAACGCCGGGTCGCGGCGTCTCTGTTCTACCAGGGCTTCGCGGCCCGGCTGCTGTCACCGCAACTGGGCTGCCTCGCGACTGGCGGCTGCCTCCCCGCTCTGCCGGCCGATCAGCTTAGCTGGCGTGAGCCAGCCACGGAGGTGATCGGGCTCGGCCTGCCGGCCGGCCCCGGCTGGACAGGACCAGTACCAGCGCTCCTGGACCAGCTGCTCACCGAGAGTTTCACCGCGCATCTGCGACCGCTCGCCACCGCTATCAGGACCCGGGTGAAGATCTCGGCTGAGCTGCTCACCGGCAACGCCGCCTCGGCCCTGATCAGCGGCCTGCGCCTGCTCGACCGGCGACTGGGAAACGACGGCTGGCGCCCGCTAGCCGCCCGCGCCCTAGCCGACCGGGCCCTGCACGGCTCGGGCACCCTGCGAGCAGCCGATACAGCCGAAGCACCCGAAGCAGCCGAGCCCGCCTTCGTCCGCCGCAGCTGCTGTCTGTACTACCGCACCCCGGCCGGCGGCCTGTGCGGCGACTGCCCGCTCGCCTTACGGCACCGCACCCAAACCGGCCGAGCGCCCGGCACGATATGAATGTCAGACCGGCACGCCCGTTCACGGAAGCAGGAGCCCGATGATCTTCATCACCGCTAAGTTCCAGATCAAGCCCGAGTTCGCGGACCAGTGGCCCCAGATCGCAGCCGAGTTCACGCAGGCCACCAGGTCCGAACCGGGCTGCCTGTGGTTCGACTGGTCAAGGAGCGTCGAGGACCAGAACGAGTATGTGCTGGTCGAAGCGTTCCGCGACGGCGACGCCGGTGGCGCCCACGTGCAGTCAGACCACTTTAAGAAGGCACAGCAGACAATGCCGCCGCACCTGGTCAGCACGCCCAAGATCGTCAACTTCGTAGTGGACCAGGACGACTGGTCCCTGCTCGGCGAAATGGCCGTCCCGGAATAAATACGTTTTCGAGCTGTATCCACCGATCCGACCGGTTCTCGCGCCTCCGGCCGCGCACGCCAGACCCGATGAATACGCGCATTCATATGGCTAGCCAAAAGATGAATAAGCGCATTCATATGGTTTTTCGGGGATGAATATGCGCATTCATCTTCTGGACTCACTCCAGGATCAGATGAAACCGCACATTCATCACTAGCCCAGTGTGCGTGAACTCCACGATCGTGCCGTCGATGTTCCCATCGCTGCTCGGCTCGCCCAGAAATGCCTGCAATCGTTCGCCAGCAGCTCGCCGCCGCCTAGGCGATCAGGTCAACCGCTCCTGACTTCAGGTCGTAGCGGCCGCCTACGATCTCCAGCCCCTGCTCCGCGATCAGCTTCGCCAGCAGCGGGTCGGCCTTCAGCTCGGCCACGGTGAGCCGGACCTGCGCCCGGACCATGTTCTCGGTCAGATCGCCCGGCTCGCGAACGGCTACCTGGTAGGCCGGACGCAGCGCGTACACAACCGCCCCGATATGGCCAGGTGCCTGCTCGCCGGTCTGAATTGACTTGATCGCGGCGAGGATCGCCCCGCACTCGCTGTGCCCTAGCACCACGATCAGCCGGGCCGAGGGGTAGCCGTTAGGCCCGAACTCGGCACCGCCGAGCTCGACCCCCTGATCCAACACCTCGGCGCCGCTCCTGATGACGAACAGGTCCCCGATCCCCTGGTCAAACACGATCTCCGGCGGAACCCGCGAATCAATACACGAGAACACCACCGCAAACGGATCCTGGTGACTAGCGATCTCTTCGCGCCGCGCGACGGTCTGATGCGGGTGCTCAAGTTCCCCGGCAACCCATCGCTGGTTACCTTGCATCAACTTCAACAGGGCATCCCGCGCGTCCACCATGACCTATTTTCTACCCCAACCGCCGAATAACATCAAAATTCAAATCGCGTTTCGGTGAGAAAGCTTTCCGGTGGTCGCCGGCTAGGCGGGCGGCTGACTCGGCCCCGGGGTTTGCGTGCTGCGCGCGAGTTCGGCCCAGCGGTGGCGGCCAAGCTGGTCAAGCGTGTCCGCGAGCCAGGTGCGTACCTGCGGGTGCAGCCGGGCGGCCGCCAGATCCGCCCGGTCCTTCGGCCGGTCCAGGTGAGCCTTATGCAGCAGCGCCAGCTCAGGTCGCAGGTAGCTGATCCCGTCGATGACCTGCAAGGCCCGGTCCCACGGCACCTTGACCCGATGGTCTTTCTTGAACACCCATTCGTCCGGGCCGTAGTCGGCGCTGCGGTCGATCAGGATATCCAGCCGCCAGGGCTGACTGGAATCGCGCCGCAGCCAGAGCTGCTCGCGTCCTTTGAGCATTGTGTCCGGCGGCAGCAACGGCCGGAGCGTCCCCTCGTGAGCCTCCCACAGGTGCCAGCCGGACAGGTGCGCGCGCAGGGCGTCGAGGCTGCGGACGTCCACCGCCATATCGGTGTCGTCGTGTGGCCGGGCAGCCGATCCTGCTCTGGCCGCCCGGCCGCCGGCGATCCACCACCGCACTCCTGATCCCGCGAGCAACTCGGCGACCTGCCCCGGCTGAAGCGGGTCCCAAGGACCGTAGAGCGCCAAGGACTGCTCTTCGTCAAGCTCATCCAATGCTCGGGCGAAGGCGCGTCGCATCTACGCGGTCTGTCGCAGTTAGCGGGAAATCAGCCACGCTATTTACTCGGCTGTGGCACGTGGCAATGGATTTTCGGGTTCACGCCGACGTAGTTCAGCGGCCCGGCCACGATCGTGACGAGGATGGTTCCGGCTCGCGCGCACGACACGTTGCCGTTGTAGTAGCCGCGTTGCGCGCCGGCGATTACGCCGATGATGAGCCAGATGACGAGAATGATCGCGCCAATCTTCATGGCAGCCTCTTCCGGTTCGGTAAAGGGCGGTCGCCATGACCGCCCTCGCCGCGCGGCCTGAGCTTGCGTGCTTGGCGGCCAGACCGCGCGGGCGAGCCGGAACTACCTCCGAATCGGTGGGATAAACGCGAAGATCTTCCGGCCTTGGGGCTTACCGACCGGAGCATGTTTAACCGCCATCAGCGGGGCAGTGTGAACTCCCATACCGACGAAAGGAACGGCCCATCATGCTTCTTGTCATCGCTGTCCTGCTACTGGCGGCGCTGCTGTTCGGACTCGGCTTCGCAGTGCACCTGCTGTGGTGGATCGCCATCATCGTGCTGGTCCTCTGGGTGCTCGGCTTCTTCCTCAGGAGCGGCAGCAGCGCGGGCTCCAGACGCTGGTACCGCTGGTAAGCAGGTGAAGACGTTCTGGTGGCTGGCCGCTGGCGGGATCTTGCTGTTCGCCGTCAGCGGCCAGCCGTCTTTCCTCAACCTCAAGACCATCGGCCTGATCTTGATCGGCCGAGGAGTCGCCGGGCTGTGGTTCGAGGTCGGTCCCGACCGGCGCGCCAGCTTCGCCCGGCAGCTCAAGATCCTCGTCACCCAGGGATCGGTCGTTGCCGAATCGGTGACCGCCGACCTGGCCCGTGACGACAGCAACAGAGTTCCGTTTGGCGACTTGCTGTTGTCCCGCCGCGCCGGCGGCGGGGAGCAAGCCTAGCCCGGCCAGCCGGGAATGCGACTAAGA
>Ga0099827_10000242_pt1 | contig 22379 bp, 13 predicted proteins | sample CZO8metaG_FD_79339 | JGI IMG/M metagenome (GOLD analysis project Ga0099827, IMG submission 79339) | Vadose zone soil microbial communities from the Eel River Critical Zone Observatory, Northern California, USA - CZOApr15con1.8 metaG | ecosystem: Environmental > Terrestrial > Soil > Vadose zone ...
CGCCGGCGGCTGGCGCGGAGGTTCGTTCAAGTCCTGGCTCTTCCGCATCGTGGTGAACCTGGCGAAGAACCACCTGCGGGACATGGCGCGGTTCGACCGGAGCGAGGACGCGCACGAGCGGGAAGCGCCGCCCAGCCAGGCCGACGCGCACGAACGGCTGGAGCGCGCGGACCGCCTGCGCGCCGTGCGCGAGGCGATCGCGCGCCTGCCGCGGCGCCAGCGCGAGGTGCTGCTGCTGCGCATCGACGGCGATCTGCCCTTCGCCGAAATTGCCACGGCCCTGGGCATCACCGAGGTGAACGCGAAGGTGAACTTCCACCACGCGGTGCAGCGGCTGAAGAGCTGGCTCGGTCGCGCCCAACCGCGCGCTCGATTGAGTTGACCGTGATCTGTTGGGGGGTCGAGGGGGGAGCGAGCTCCCCCCTTGTAGAGGCGCCGAAGGCGCCGGATCGAAGAGCGTGCCACCGGTGGCAGAGCGGTCGACTCTAGCGAACTCTCCCGCTATGCAAGCAGCGGCCCGTCGCCGGCGAGCTGGAGCAGCTCGGCGGCGGAGATCCCGTAGCGCGTGCCGCAGAAATCGCAGCTCGCTTCCGCGCCGTCGTCGCGGGCTGCCATGTCGCGCAGCTCGTCTCGGGCCAGGGTGGCGAGGGCGCGCACCACCCTCTCCCGCGAGCAGCGGCAGGCGAAGCGCGGCTTCACCTCTCCCTCGAGCTGCAGAGGACCCAGGCGCAGCGCGCGAGCCAGCTCCTCCGCGAGCGCGCGCGCATCGCCGCTCGCCTCCCCCGACTCGACCCGCAGCAACGACTCGTGCAGGACCCGCTGGCGCAGCGGCTTGCCCAGCGCGCGGAGCTCGTCCGCACCTTCTTCGCCCTGCGCCCACAGGAGCGCGCCCGCAACCGCGGCCAGCGGTTCGCCGGGACGGAAGAGCACCTCCAGGGCCATCTCACCGCCGCGCGCCCGGTCGTTGCGCAGGAACAGCGTGAGCGCGGCGCCCAGGTCCGCGCCGGCGAAGGGAAACGCGGCGCGGTGCAGCTGGTCGGATCCCGGCTCTGCGCGCACGATCGAGAGCACGCCGGCGCGCTCGTCGAGACCGGTGGCGAAAAGAGGACGCGGATCGAAGCGCCGCAGCGACTCGCCCGGGCGGGGCTCGCCGGCGGCAGCCGCGCGCGCTCCGCTGCGATCCAGCCCGTTGACGCGCACCAGCCCGCGCGCGGCGCCGGACCCGTCCGCATCGGTGAGCAGGCCTTTGAGCGGTCCGCCGCACTCGAGCTGCACGTCCACCCGCGCCTGCGGCGGCCCGCGGTCCGAGGCGGCGAGCAGCACGGTCCCGGCGAGCGCCTGCGCCAGCGCGGAGGCGCTTCCCGGGGCCAGCGCGTGACGCCCCGCCGCCTCCCGCGCCAGCTTCGGCGCGACGCACACGGCGAGGCGGGCATCCGCCTCGGGGGCGGCGAAGACGAGCAGCTGATCGGGCATGCAGGGAGGATAACCCCGCGCGGGTCTGGCGGCCGGACGATCAGATCACCACCGAGAGATTCGCGCGCGCCGGCGCCTCGTCCAGCACGCTGCGGATCGTTTCACGCAGGGTGAACGAGGGCCGGTAGCCGAGGTCCTTCTCGGCCTTCGATCCGTCCACCGTGCAGAGGAACTGCAGGTGGTCCAGCTCGGGCGGCGGGAAGCCGGTGATGCGGTACGTCCAGAGGCGGTCGAGGATCGGACGGGCCAGGAGGTGCGGCACCGGGATCGGCTGCCGCCCCAGTTCGCGCAGCACGGTGCCGAGAGGCACCTCGCCGGGGCCGACGACGTTGTAGACGCCGCGCGCGCCGGGCTTGAGCGACAGCTGCATCGCGCGCGCGGCGTCCTCCTCGTGAATGAGCTGCACCATCGGATCGAACCCCGCCAGCACCCAGGGGCGCTTGAGGCGCAGGTAGTTGGACGGCGCGTTGCGCACGTGAGGGCCGACGATGTGCACCGGCCGGAGGATCACCGTCTCCACCTCCGGCTGCTTCCACATGTACTGCTGCGCGTACATGTCGACCTCGATCAAGTCGCGGATGTCCGGGAAGTTCTGCGAGCCGAGCAGGGGGGCGTCCTCGGTGAGGAAGTTGTCGTTGTCCGGCCGCGGCCCGTAGACGTTGGTCGAGCTGAGCACCACCACCTTCTGGACGCCGTACTTGGCGGCGAACTCCAGCACCGCCTTGGTGCCCAGGACGTTGAAGCTGTGGTGCTCGCTCTGCGACAGCCGCGGGTCGTGCATGATCGCCATGTGGAGCAGCGCCCTGATCTCGCCCCGGCGGAAGACGTCCTCGACCTTCTTCTTGCGGATGTCGAGCTGGTGCAGCTCGAGGTCCTTGGGCTTGCCCGCGAAGGGCCGGCGGTCAAGGCCCGCGACCTTCTCGGTGCGGTGCAGGATCCGCGCGAGCGTCCGCCCCAGGTTGCCGCTGATGCCGGTGATGAGGACGGTGTCGCGCATTCAGCCCTCGAAAAGCGCAGCGCCGCCCCTATCGGCGGCGGCTGGCGGCGACTAGAAAAAGATCCCCTTCCGCTCCTCCACCCCGCGGTTCAGCATCGCCTGGACGCGCGCCTTCACTTCCTTCACCTTTCGCTCCAGCTCGGCGTCCTCGTCGTCGGCGCTGCCGCTGAACCGCATCGGGGCGCCGAAGTGGAGGCGGTACTTCACCGGAAGTGGAACGGGCAGCACGGTCGGCGTGACGGGGAGCGACGGGAAGCCGAGGATCTTCGCCGCCGCCTTGAAGTCCCACAGCGCGGGCGCCTGCTCCTCCGCGCCGACCACTGCGACCGGGACGATCGGCGCCTGCACCTCCAGCGCGAGGCGCATGAAGCCCAGCCCGAACTCCTGCAGCTGGTACTTCTTCTCGAAGGTCTTGTTCAGTCCGCGAGTCCCCTCTGGAAAGACCATCAAGGTCTCGCCCGCGGCGAGCAGCCGGCGCGCGTTCTCCGGGGTCCCGACCACCTGGCCGATGCGGGCGAAGAACGGCGCCACGAACGGCAGGGTGGGCGCCCACCTCTCCACCATCGCCCGGCAGATGCGCGGCGGCTCCGCCTCGAGCAGCATGGCGACGCCGATCATCAGCGCGTCGAAGGGGAGCTGCCCCGAGTGGTTGGCGATGATCAGCGCGCGGCCGGCCGGGACCTGCTCGACTCCGTGGGTCTCGACCCGGAACCAGCTCTTGTAGAGCCAGAGCGCCGGGGCGAGCGCCGCCTTGGCGAACTCCAGGTCCAGGCCGAACGGATCCACTCCGTACTCGTTCTGCGGCGCGACCAGGCGCGCCAGCCGCGCCTCGAGGTCCTTCCCGCCCTGCTGCAAGGTCCACTTCTCCATCGCCCCGCGCAGGCGGCCGAGGAGGCCCTTGGGCCGATCGGCGTCGAAGCGCACCAGCGCGGTGGACTGGCTCTCGACGGGAGCGCGCAAGGCCATGGAGCGTCGGGTGTAGTCCCGACCCTTGGGCCGGTCAACTCGCGGCGCGCGGCTCGCGGCCTGCGGCCCGCGGAAGGAGCCGGAGAGCCGACTCCTCCAGGGTCAGCGGCTCGGCGCGCGAGCGGAGCGAGTCGAGCAAAGCGCGGAGGCGGCGCAGCTTTTCCGAGGCGGCGAGACCCAGCCCGGGCTGGTGCGCGGCGAGCCCGGCGGTCGCGTCCGAAGCATCGAGCGCGTCGATCCCGTGCAATTCCAGATTCAAGTGGCCGCCGGCGCCGGCCGCCCGGGCGAGACCCTTGGCGATGCGCTCGCCCGCGGCGAGCACGACGGTCCCGATCACCGGCGCTCGCAAGACCGGAAGCGTGGCGACGGGCAGCTCGCGCACTCCGAGGCGCCAGTGCGGGCCTCGGCGCGAGAAGAGCTGTCCGGCGCCGCCCAGGATGCTGCGGCTCCGCCGGCCTCGAAGCGCGTGCAGCGCGATGGCCGCCGCCTTCGCCGCGTAGTAGGGCGGCGAGGGCAACAGCGAGCTGTCGTAGAGGTACCCGCGCGCGCGCACCGCCTCGAGCAGCGCGCGGGAGAGGGTGTATCCGGGGGCGCGGAACCCGCGCGGCGCCTTGCCGACCGCTTCGAGGATCGCGCCTTCGGCCCGTTCCAGGTCGGCATCGATCTCGGCCGCCGGCCGCCGCGACAGCGCGTAATCGTGCGCGTGGGAATGCGAACCGACCTCGTGCCCCGCGTCCGCCGCCGCACGCAAGGCGCGTCCGCTGCCCGGGATGCCCAGCTCGCCGCCGATGGCGAAGAACGTCGCGCGCAGCCGCAGCGCCGAGAACAGCTCGCTCAGCCGGGAGACCGCGGCGACGGGCACCGCCTGCAGCTCCCGCTCGGAGAGCGCCCCGGCGTCGAGCCCGTGGATGGCTGCGTAGCAGCCCAATCCGTCCAGGTCGACCGAGACGCTGAAGATCAAGGGGTGCGCCGGCTCTCTTCCTGCAGGTAGTAGATGTCGTCCTTCACCGTCTCGACGTCGCCGGCGTCGGGACGCAGGTTGAGGTACTTGCGGAACTGCGCGATCGCCTCCGCCCTGCGTCCGTCGTCCTTGTAGAGATAGCCCAGCTCGTGGTGCGCCACCCAGTCCTTCGGGTCCACCACCTCGGCGCGCTTCAACGCCTCGATCGCGCGGTTCTTGCACCCGCTGCAGCCGCGGTCCTTGTACGCGATGCCGAGCCTGCTCCACACCCCGGGCTGGTTCGGGTCCTGCGCGAGCGATTTCTGGTAACTGGCGATGGCGCCGTCCAGGTCGCCCGCCTGCTGCTGCGAGTCGGCGATCTGCGCCCACAGCCGCGCGCGCGCCGGGTCCACCTCCGCGGCCTTCTTGAACGCGGTCACCGCCTCCAGGAACCGGTTCTGCACGTTGAGGTTCTGCCCCAGGTGCTCGTAGGCGTCGGCGTTGCGGGGACTCTTCGCGATGGACTTCTGGAAGCTCTCCACGGCGTCCTGCACTTGCTGCCCCTGCTCGTAGATCAACCCCTGGAAATAGAGGTACTCGGGGTTGCCGGGCTCCAGCTCGACGGCCCGCCGCATGGTGTCCATGGCTTCGCCGAGCTTTCCCTGCCCCGCCAGCGCGCGCGCCAGGTTGAACCAGGTCTCGCCGTAGCGATCGTTGCCGAGGCGCGCCTGGCGAAGCTCCGCCTCCGCCTTCTCGTACTCGCGGCGCTCGACCAGCAGCGCGCCCAGGCGGGAGCGGAAGCGGTGGTCCTTCGAATCGAGCTGCACCGCCCGCTGGAGCGCCGAGAGGGCCCCTTGTGAATCCCCGATGCGGCGCAGCAGCGAGCCGTACTCGTAGTGGAGCACCGGGTCGGTATCCACCTGCCGCAGCGCGGACTCCAGCTCGGCGCGCGCGCCCGGCAAGTCGCCCAGGGCGGCGAGCGCGCGCCCCAGCCCCGAGTGCGCCTGCGGGTCCTCCGGATCGAGCTGCAGCACGCGGTGGTAGCACTCCTTGCCGGTCTTCCCGTCCCCGAGGTCGAGGGCCAGGTCTCCGGCGGCCTCCTCCTCCCGAGCGGTGCGCGAGGGCGTCTTCAAGACCGCGTCGAGCTTCTCGCGCGCCTTCTGCTTGTCGCCGCGCAAGAACCAGATCGACCCCTGCGCGAGCAGCGCCTCGGCCAGGTCGGGCTTCTTCTGCAGCGCCTTGTCGTACGCCTTGTATGCGTCCTCCTGCTTGCCGATCCCTTCCGCCACCTTCCCCTGCGCGTAGAGGACCCACGGGTCGTTGGCGGCCTTCGCCAGCGCGTCCTGGATCCGCTTGTCCGCCTCGAGCAGCCGGTTGGTCCCCAGGTACGCGCGCGCGGCGTCGGCGAGCACGCGCGCGTTGCCCGGGTCGATGCCCAGGGCCGCGTCGAGCTGCTTCTGCGCTTTCTCGTACTCCCGGCGGCCCAGGCGGAACGCGCCGTACGCGGCGTGCACCTCGGCCGAGTTGGGATCGAGCTGCACCGAGCGCTCGAACGCGGCCTCCGCCTCCTTGCCATGGTGCTGCGCGACCAGCAGCTTGCCCCGCAGCATCGCGCCGCGCGCCTCTTCCGAGGCATCCAGCGTCTTGCGCGCGTCCTGCGCCAGCGCTCTGTCGAGCAGTTGCGCCGCCTGTTGCGTGTCGTTCTGCAAGAGCTTGACGTCGGCCAGCTCGACCAGCGCGCGGCCGTGCTCCGGCTGCGCCGCGATCGCCTTCTCGAAGAAGCCGCTCGCCTCCGCGAGCGCTCCCTGCGCCTTGGCGGCGATGCCGCGCGCGATGAGCAGCTTGGGCGAGGCGGCGTTCTCCCCCTTCAGCGCGCGGTCCAGCACCTGCGCGGCCCGCTGCACGTCGTTCGCGCGCATGAGCGCCTGCGAGAAGAGCCACGCCGATTCGAGGTCGGTCTCGGCCAGGGACGAGAGGAGCTGCCGGGCCTTCGGCGTGTCTCCGACAGCGAGGGCGAACGCGCCGCGCGCGCGGTTCTGCGGCGCCGCGTTGCCCTTGATCTTCTCCACCACGCGCATGGCCTGGTCCCAGTCGCCGCCGCCCTGCCCGTACCAGACCCTGAGCTCGGCCGCGCAGAGGACGAAGAACGACTTGGCGTCGTCGTCGTTCGGGGCCGAGGCGAGGAGCTGCGCGGCTGCGCCGAGCGCCTCGCGCGCGGACGAGAAGGTCCCCTGCGCGAGCTTCGCCTGCCCCCCCGCGACCACCGCCCGGGTGGCGGCGCTCGGCTTGGCCAGCGAGACGGACATCAGACGATTGCGCCAGAACAGGCCGGCCGGAGTGCCTCGGGCGCGCACGCCCATCGCCGCCACGCCGCCCACCGCGGCGAGCAGCAGGAGCACCACGACGTTGCGGGGCCTGAACGACGTCGAGGGTCCGCGCGGCGCGGGACGTTTCTTCTTCCTCCCGGCTTGGGCGGAAGCCGGCGCGATCATCGGGGGCGGAGCGCGGCCCGTCGAAGGCGACTGCCGGGGCTGCTCGTCCACGAAGTCGAGCAACTCGGGCGAATCCGGCGGCGGCGAGGCGGGAGGCGGCGGCCGCTTCGCGGGCCCGGGATCGACGAAGTCGAAGCTCGGCGCGTCATCGTCGGACGATGGGGGCGGCAGATCGTGGGCCCCGGCGGACTGCTTGGGAGCGAGGTCCGTCTCCTCGACCGCCCTCTTCGGCGTGAGCGCGGTGTCGTCGGGCACCGGGAACGCGTCGTCGAGCGAGCCTCGCGAGTCGGGAGGAGCGGGCGCGAACGCCGCGTCGAGGTCGACCTTCGGCGCCGGTGGGAAATCCATCGCCGCGCCGGCGGAAGGCGGATGCATCTCGTCGTCGAGGCCGGGCAAGGGAACGGCGCCCATCTCCGGCGCGGCGAACGGATCGGAGCCCGGAGGCGGCGCGGAGGCGAACACCTGCGTTCCGGGCAACGGCACCGCGCCTTTGGCTCGAGGCTGCTTGCCCGTGGCGCCGGCGCGCGCAGCTGGCGCCTTGGCTGGAGGCGCCGCTCCCGTTCCGGGCAGAGGTATCTTTTGTCCCGCCGCCTTGCCATCGGCCGGCTTGGGACGGTGCACGGTGAACGGCGTCTTGCACTTCGGGCACTTGATGGAGAGGCCCGCCGGGGGAACGCGGCCGTCGTCCAACTCGTACGCCGCGGGGCAGTTGGGGCACTGGATCCGCATCGCCGTCCGTCGCTCCTCAGGCGTACTCGAACCGCTGCTCGAGCGAAGGCCCTGCAGCGGCTCGCTCATTCGGAGGAAGTCGACGGTAGCAGACCGCCGCAGCGTGCAGCAACGAAACGGCGCGGCGTCGATCTGCGGAAATTCGGGACATTTTCGAATGGACAGCCCAGGGGGTGGCGGGGAAGATGGGTGCCGCTGTGCCGCCCTCCCACACCGTGATCGCCGGCGGCGGGCTCGCCGGGCTCTCGTGCGCGCGGGAGCTCGGCTCGGGCTTCACGCTGCTCGAGGCGGAGGACCGGGTCGGAGGCCTCGCGCGCACCGAAGTGGTGCAGGGGTTCTCCTTCGATTTCACCGGGCATTGGTTCCACGCGCGCGACGCGGAAGTGCGCGCGCTGGTCGAGGAGCGGTGGCTGCGCGGCAACCTGCTCGCGGTCGAGCGGCGCGCCCTCGTACACAGTGAAGGCGTGTGGACGGAATTTCCCTACCAGCACAACCTCCACGGCCTCCCTGCGCGCACCGTCGCGGAATGCCTGATCGGATTCGTGCAAGCGACGGCGGGGGAGCCCGGACGCGCCCTGCGCGAGCGGCCGCTGCGCGACGCCGCCGAGTTCATCCAGCGCCATCTGGGCGAGGGCATTGCGCGCCATTTCATGCTGCCCTACAACGGCAAGCTGTTCACCGTGCCCTGCGAGGAGCTGTCGCCCGAATGGGGCGGCCGCTTCATCCCGCGGCCGACGCTGGAGGAAGTGGTGCGCGGGGCGCTCGGCACCGCGCCGGGCGGCGCCGGCTACAACGCGACGTTCTGGTATCCGCGGGAAGGCGGGATCGAGGCGCTGCCGCGCGGGATCGCCGCCGACCTGAAGGGCGGCGAGGTGCGGCTGCGCGCGCCCATCGCCGCGCTGGACCTCGCCGCGCGGCGCGTGCGGCTCGCCTCGGGCGAGGAGATCCCCTACGGGCAGCTCGTGCTCACCCTGCCGCTCTCGTCGGTGGCGCGGCTCCTGGAGGGCCCGCCAGGCGTGCTGGAGGCGGCGGGCAAGCTCCGCTCGGTGAGCGTCACCGTGGTGGAGATCGGCGCCGACGACGTGGGCGGGAAGCGCTTCCACTGGGCCTACTTCCCCGAGGAGCGCTTCCGCTTCTACCGGGTGGGCTCGCCGTCGGAGGTGAACCCGCGCCTCGCGCCGGAGGGGGCGCGCAGCTTCGCCGTGGAGTTCTCGCACCGCGGGCCGATCGACCCGGGACCGCTCGCCGCCCACGCGGTCGCGTCGCTGCACGAGCTGGGCCTCCTCGACCGCGCCCGCGTGCGGCTCCTGCGCTCGCGGACCATCCCGGTCGCGTACGTGCTCTTCGACCACGAACACGCGGCCGCGCGCGCCCAGGTGATCGCGCACCTGCACGGGCACGGCGTGCACGTCGCCGGGCGGTACGGGAACTGGGAATACAGCTCGATGGAGGACGCGATCCTCTCCGGCCGGGACGCGGCGCGGGCGCTCGCCGCATGAGCGCGCCGGAGATCTCGGTCGTCATCCCCGTCTACAACGAGGCGGGGATCGTGCGCGACGCGACCGGCGAGCTCCGCCGCAAGCTGGACGCGTTGGGCTGGGACTACGAGATCGTCCTGGCCGAGAACGGCTCGCGCGACGGCACGCAGGACGCGCTCCGCGAGATCGCGGAGGCGGATCCGCGCGTGCGCTGGTTCCACGAGGAGCGGCCCGACTACGGGCGCGCCCTGAAGCGGGGCATCCTCGAGGCGCGCGGGCGCGTCGTCATCTGCGACGAGATCGACCTCTGCGACGTGGGCTTCTACCAGCGCGCGCTCCCGCTCATCGCCGAGGGCGCAGATCTGGTGGTGGGCTCCAAGGCGATGCGCGGCGCCGACGACGGCCGGCCCTGGATCCGGCGCGCGGCGACGCGCACCATCACGGTCCTCTTGCGTCTCACCACCGGGTTCCGCGGCACCGACACGCACGGCCTCAAGGCGTTCGTCCGCGCTCGACTCGAGCCGGTCGTCCGGGCCTGCACGGTGGAGCGGGACCTCTTCGCCAGCGAGCTGGTCATCCGCGCCCAGCGCACCGGGCGCGACGTGCGCGAGATCCCCATCGCCCTGCGCGAGAAGCGGCCGCCGTCCGTCCAGCTGCTGCGGCGGGTGCCCCGGGTGCTCAAGGCGCTCCTGCAGCTCGGCTGGGCGATCCGCGTCCGGCACCGTTGACGGCGCCGCCGATCCTCAGAAGTCGTGGGTGAAGAGGATCGACACTTCGCTGGCCAGGTCGCCCACGGTCACCTCGGCGGTGAGCGACTTGCTGATCTCGTACTCCAGGCGGCCCTCGACGGTGTTCTCGTTGGGCGCCGGCGTGAGCCGCTGCCGGTACCCGATGAAGATGCGGTCGCCGATGTACTTGCCGACGCTGGCCTGCGCCACTCCGGTCCCCTGCGCCTCGATGGTGAGCACGTCCACCGGCAGCACGTTGGCCAGGGTCTTGCGCAGCTCGCCGAAGAGCAGGCTCCCCAGCACGCTGCTCGCCGCGCCGGAGAGATCGACGCCGCCGCCATTCTGCGTGGCGCGCCCTTCGACGCGCCCGGTGGCGAGGAAGAAGGCGATCGCGTCCTGGTCCATGGGCGGGTTCGAGGTGAGATCGATCTGCGGGACCTTCGCCGTCCCCGAGATGACGATGTTCACCGTCGCCTTGGCGCTCTCGAACCGGGCGCGGATGTCGAGCTCGGGGTCGGTGATGTCGCCGCCGGTCTCGGTGATCTTCGCGTAGTCGATGACGAACCGGCGGCCCAGCGCGCTGAAGCTGCCCTGCGGCACGAGGATGGTCCCGTCCGCGGCGGGCTGGTCGGGATGCTGCGCGTCGTAGTCGAAGGTCAGGTGGCTCTCCACCGGGAACTCGAAGTCCTCGGCGGCGACGTAGAGGTGCTCGATGTCCAGCTTGGCGTGAAGGCGGAAGTTGGCGGTGCGCCGCGCCTCGATCTCGCGCTCCACCTCCTCGGGCTCCTTGCCGGGCGGGTGCGCCCTCTCGCCGGCGTGCACCAGGAGCACGTCCGGGTGGGGATCGAGGCCGGGCAGCTTCTTGCTCGGCAGCTGCAGCACGCGGACGGCCGCGTCGGGGATCTTGGCGTTCAGGGTGAGCAGGCCGTCGGTGAAGTCGCCGAACAGATCCAGCTCGCCCTGCACCGTGGCGCGGTCCTCCCCGGCCTGGCGGATCGGCACGGGCGCCTTCTGCACCGGCTTGCCGTTGACGACGCGACCCTTCACCGACTCGTCGTCGCCCAGGTGCACCTCGCCGGTGAAATCGATCGCGCCGGGGACATCGGCGGCGGCTCCGGGACGCTGCGAGCCGACCAGCACCGCGGAGAAGGTGCCGCCGCTCAGCGTCCCGCTCAGGCGGTCGACCACGACCTCCTTGGGCGAGAAGGTCGCGTCCAGCGAGACGTCCTGGAAGACGCCCTGCCCCACCACGTCGAACTGGCCGCCGCGCAGCCGCGCGTTCCCTTCCGGCTTCGGCTTCGCCAACAGGCCGCTCACCTTGACCTGGGCGTCCATCGTGCCACCCGCGCCCCGAAGCCGGGGCGCCACGCCGGAGAGGAACGCGAGGTCGAGGTGCCGCGCGTCGACCTGCCCGCTCAGCTCCCCGTCGAGCACCGCCGCGGCTCCCTTGCGCAGCAGAGTCCGCGCTCCCAGGTCGGCGAGCAGGTTCGCATGGCCGAGGAAGCTGCCCCCGCCGGGCGGGTTGATGCCGAGGTGCAGCAGAGCGCCGTCGCCGGTCGCCTCCACGTAGAGGTCCGCGCTGCCGAGGTGCTTCTCGTCGCGCTGCATGTCGCGCAGCTGGAACTGACCCGTGAGCCGCGGCGAGGCGGGCGTGCCGCTCAGCGCCAGACGGCCCTGCAACCGCCCCTCGGCCGGGACGCGATCCTGGCCGGCGAGATTGGCCACCCGGCCGACGAGGAGGCCGGGGACTTCCAGCGTCAGGGAGACTTGCCTCCCGAGCAGCGGCTCGAGCATCGCCGGAGCAGCCTTCGCGCGGGCGAGCTCGACCAGCTCGGCGCCGGAGAGGGCGGCGCTCGCGTCCACGCGGCCGATCGCGTCGCCGTTGGACTGCGCAGAGGCCGCGAGCTTCACTCCTTCGTCCACGGTGAGCTGGGTCTGGAAGGAAAGGCCGCGCACCCTTCCGGAGGTGATGCCCTCGCCGCGCACCGACGCCGCCAGCTGCGGCGCCAGAGGAGTGCCGCCGAGCCTCACGGAGAGGCTCACCTCGCCCTTGGCGTTCTCGGGCAGCGCCCCCGCGCGGGCCAGCCGCTCGAGCGAGAGCTGCGCGACCGCCAGGTCCATCTGGAGCGGCCGCCGGAGCGCGCCCGCGAGATAGGATCGGTCGCGCAGTGCGCGGGAGAGGTCGAAGGGCGCCCCGCCTGCGAGGCTCACCGCCGGCTCGCCGGCGAGCGTGAGCGTCCCATCGAGGGAGGCGCGGCCCTTGTCGAGCACCACGCCCGCGCTCACATCCACGTCGCGCACGTGCACCGTCCCCACCCGGCGCGCCTCGATGGACAACGTCGCGCGCGGGGCGCCCAGCGTCCCGCTCGCCAGCAGGCGGGCGTCGACGGCCCCCTGGATCTCCTGCCTGCGCAGGGCGTCCAGGTGCAGCCGGGCGGCGAGCTGGGCAAGGTCCGCGTCGCGCAGCTGCACGTCGGCGCGCACGGGAGTGGCCGGCGAGAGGTCCGGCAGCGCCTGCACCGGGGCGTCGGCGTCGAAGCGCAGCTCGGGCCCGCCTCCCTGCGCTCGCGCGAACCCCTCCGCGCGCAGGCGACCGCCGTGTAGATGGGCGTGCGTGTGCGCGTCGATCGGCAGGTCCACCGTCCGGCGTGCTCCCGCGCCCCGAAGGTCGGCCTCGAGGTCGACCTCCGGCCGGGACTTCGGGCCGCTCACCACCAGGTTCCCGTCCAGGCGTCCGTGCAGCCCCAGGTCCGGCGACAGCGCGAACGCGGGGAGGCGGGAGAGGTCGAAATCCTTCACCACGGCGGCGGCGTCGACCCGGACCGGCGTGAGCTGGGCGGAGAGGCGCAGCGAACCGTGGTCCCCGACCAGGTCGAGCGGCTCGACGATGGTCATCCCTTCGCGGAAGTGGATACGCGTGTCGTGCGCGAGCCGCAGCTCGTTGCCCGGCCAGGCCACGGTGAAGTTGGCCAGGCGCAGCCCGTCGCGGTCGTCGTCGATGCGCGCGTCGCCGGCGAGCAGCACGCGGCCCTGCGCGACCGCCGAGTCGATGCGCAGGTTCGCCCACGGCCACCGCAGGGCGGCGTCGATGCGCGGCGAGCGCAGCGCGATCTGCCCCGCGTCGAGCGAATCGGCGCTGAGCCGGAGGTTGCCGTCCGGCGCCGACAGCTTCCCGCGCAGGGTCCCGTCGATCGCCAGCGTGCGGGCCGCGAACCGGTCGCCCAGCCGGACCGCGGGGACGCGCAGGTGGATCCGGGCATCGGGTGCGCGCGGAGACCCGGTGAGGTGCGCTGCCACGTGCGCCGAGCCCGACAGCGGGAGCGACGGCTTCTTCTGCAGCGCACCCACGCCGCGGCCCACCACGCGCAGGTCCGGAGCGTTCACGTCGAGGTCGAGCGCGACCGCGTCGAAGGAGGCAGTGCCGTGCGCCGAAATCTGGAGCCCGAGCGCGGTGGCGGTGAATGCGCGCACGAACGCCTCGCGGCCCTGCACGTCGGCCTGGACGTCGAGGCGCACCTCGCCCACCTGGTCGATGCGCCCCGGCCCGACGTGCGCGCGCAGGTCCAGCTCGCCGCGGATGCCGTGCGCGTCGAGCTGCGGCACGCCGCGGCCGCGCGCCTCGATGCGCGCGCTCACCTCGCCCGCCGGGCCGGCGGCCGCCACGAGCGCGGGATCGACGCCGTCGAGCGTGAGCGCCACCTGCCAGCGCGGAGGCGCGCCCAGCGTGACGTTCGCGTCGAGCCGGACCCGACCGCCGCCCGCCTCGAGACGCGCCGCGAGCGAGACGGAGTCGCCCTGCATCCGGGCATCGGCTTCGCCTCGCACCTCCCCGGAGAGGGGCGACGGGTCGCCACGCATCAGGACCGAGAGATCGCCCGGCGCCACGCGGAGCTGGCGCAGGTGCACCTCGCCGGTGCGCGCACCGAGATCGTACCGCCCCTCGCCGGAGAACCCGCTGTCCCCCAGCGACACGCGCAGCTCGCGCACCTCGGCGCTGCCCGCCTTGGCGGTCCCGGTCAGCTTCGCGTCGACCTCGAGCTTGACCGGGTCCCTTCCGGGCGAGGTCAACTCGGCCTGAAAGGCGAGGCGCGCATCCGCGCCGTCCGCGGCGTACCGCGCGTGCGGCGCGGTGATCTGCGCGCCCTGCAGCGCGAAGCCCGGGTCGGCCCGCGGCGCCGGACGGAGCGCGAGGCTCCCGTCCTCGACCCGCAGGCGCGTCACGTCGATGGCCCATTTGAACGGACCGCTCTGTGGGTGCGCCTCGGTCGGCGGCCTGCGCGTCTCGAGCGCCCGGCTCAGGGTGGTCGCCGGCTTCCCGTCGGGCCCTTCCACCGTCGCGATGTCGATCCGCGGCCGGATGATCTGCACGTCGCTGAGCAGCACCTTGTTGGCCCGCAGCGCGAGCGGGTTCACGCGCAGGCAGACCCGATCGGCGGCGAGGGCGGGGTTCCCGTCCGGGTCGCGCAGGTCCACGGCGTCGGCGCAGATGGTCAGCCCACGGACCTCGATCCCGCGGACCGCGAGCCGCCCGCGGATCGCGTTCCGCGCCTGCTCGGTGACGATGCCCGCCAGCTTGCCGGCGCCGGTCCCGGTGCGCAGCCAGACGAGCGCCCCCACGATCGCCAGCAATACGGCGGCAAGCAGCGCGGCGAGCGCGAAACCCACGGCGCGCAGGACGCGGCGCCCCGGCCGCCGGGGCGGCCGCGCGCCCGGCCGGGGCAGGTAGGCAGGCGTCGTCTCGGGCGGATGGGGCTCGGTCACGCGCTTGCAATTTTAGCTGCGGTGGAACGCGGCGGCAGCATCGCCGGTCGCCGGTGTCAGAACGCCTCGCCGAGCGTGAGGTGATAGGACCAGCGGCGCTGGTAGATGCACGTGTGCGTCGCCTCGATGCAGTCCGGGCCAATCGGGGTGTCCGCGACGGGTCGCTCGATACCCGTGCTCGGGTCGATCACGGTTCCCCCTGGCGCGGTCACCGCGGCCGGGTTCAGCACGTACGCGACGTCGAGGCGGATGGGTCCGAACGGCGTGATGTAGCGGAGCCCGACGCCCGGAGCGACCTCCAGGCGTCCCACCCACGGCAGGCTCGGGCTGGCGGTGATGCGGCTCGCGTCGGTGAACAGCACGATCCCGCTGTTCCGGAAGAGGAAGTCGGTGCGGAAGCGCAGCTCGCCGGACAGCAGGGCGGCGCCGTTCCCGCCGACCGATGCGTACGTCGACCAGTAGTTCTGGATCGGACCGAACGGCGTGATCAGCGCTCCTCCGACGCCGGCGCTGGGCGACCCTCCCACCTTGGGACCCTGGCCGAAGGACGCGTACCCGCGCTGGTAGCTCTGGCCGCCTCCGAAGAACCGCTGGGTGAAGGGGCTGGCCTGCGCGTCCTGGTTCGGCCCTTCCAGGATGAGCGCGCCATACTGCGCGCGGCCCGCGAGGACCAGCCACGGAGCGACCGGGAAGTAAGCGCGCACCTCGGGCTCGAGCCGGAAGTAGCTGAACGAGCCCGGCTTGAGCGTCTGCTGCAGCGAGAGGGTCCCGAAGAAGCCTGAAGTCGGTTCGAGCGCATTGTCGCGCGAGTCGTAGGTGTATCGCAGCTCCGGGTAGGTGAGCGTGCAGCTCGGGATGCATTTCGTGAGGTTGCCGATGCTCTGTCCGCCCTGCTGCACCAGCGTGGTGAAGTCGATGCCGTTCAGACCCGCGTCGAAGTAGCGGACGAAGTTGAGCGAGGCCGCGATCGAGTGGCGGTCGATCCGGTAGAGGGGACCGAAGCGGCCCGCGACTTCCTTGTAAGCAAACCCCTGCTGGAGCTCGCGCGCGAACTCGGCGCGGCTGACCAGGTCGACGCCCGGGAACAGCAGGTTGGGCGTGATGAGCTGCGCGCTGGTCAGGGTGACGAAACCGGTCTCCGTCGGCGTGTTGGGCGCCCCGCGGATCACTTCCGGCAGGCTGGGCACGAACGCGTAGCCGAGGTTCGAGCTCAGCTCCAGGCGCCGCAGCCCGCCGAAGAGGTTCCGGTTGGTGTAGTCCGCGCGCAGGCGGGGCAGCTCCCAGCGGAACTCCTCGATCTGCCCTCCGACGCCCAACCGGATGGTCTGGAAGGGCGCCTCGCGCACGGTCACCCGCACCGCCGCGACCGGGCTGTCCCCCAGCGGCTCGAGCGCAACCCGGACGCCGGCGAACGCGCCCAGGTTGTAGACCCGCTGCTGCGCGAGCTGGAGCGCGCGCGGCGAGTAGCGGTCGCCGCGGCGGATCCCGGTCGCGCGGATGATCTCCGAGGCGTCGACGGCGCGGTTTCCGGTCACCACCACCCGGCCGAACGTGTACCTGGGGCCCGGATCGAGCTTGTAGGTGATGAACGCGGCGGCGTCCTCGGGCGCCACGCGCACCTGGCCGGTCACCTGCGCCTCGGCGAATCCGCGCTGCTTGAGCTGATCGACGAGCTGCTCCTTGGACTTCTCGTACTGGTCCTCGTCGAAATCATCACCGCGGTGCAGCGCCAGCGCGCCGTCGACGTCCGCCATCTCTTCCGGAGTCACGCCGTCGGTGTCGACGAACCAGATGTCCTTCACGAACGCGCGGTGCCCCTCCTCGATGTGGACCACCAGGCGCACGCGGCCCTTCTCGTCGCGCACCTCGTCGACGCCGGTGACCCTCGCCTCGTAGAAGCCCTTCTGGTTGTACCAGCGGACGATCCGCTTCAGGTCGATGGCGAACAGGTCGGCGTCGTAGTAGCGGGCCGTCTTCTTGAACAAACCGCTGGTCGGAGCCGTGGCCATGTGATCGAGCAGCTCGCCCGACGAGAGGCTCTGGTTGCCGACGAAGTCGATCCCGACGAGCACTGGCCGGCCCTCGAAGGGCGTGGAGGGCGTCGCGCAAGCGCAGAGCGCGAGGAACAAGGGGGGCAGGGTCTTGCGCAAGGCCCGAGCAGCCTACAACGCATTCCATGCCGCGCCATGGGCGTGCGCTTCGCCTCAGATCAGGGCCGGTGGCGAAGCAACAGATGCAGGTTCTGCTTCTCCCAGGCGCGCGCGCGCCCGTACCCGGGGAAGCGGCGCTCGCGGGCCCGGAAGTCGCGCCCGTGCACGATGCGGCGCCCGTCCCGCGCGTTCACAGGCGGGATGGCCTGGTGGAGCATCTCGTGGAACACGACCAGCTCGACGAAGTGGCGCGGCACGCGCGGATCGTCCAGCGCGGGGTGGATGCGGATCAGCTTCTGGTCGTGCAGGTACACGCCCATCTTGATCGAGCGCCGCCGGCCGCCCGGACCGCGGCGGCCCCAGCCGATGCGCGCCTCCAGGCCGCCTTCGAAGTGCTGTTCGTTGAGCTGCGCGAAGATGTCCCCGAGGTCGTGGACCCGCCCGCGCTCGGTGAGCTTCTGCTGAGGCCGCTCGGGGACGGCGCGGATCAGGTCGCGGTTGGTGCGGATGTAGTCATCGATGGCGCGGCCGTGCGTGCGCCGGTTGCGGCCGGTGAAGCCCGCCAGGGCTCGGACCACGTCGTCGTTCGCCGCCGAGAACATGTGGTGCAGGCGGAAGCGCACCCGGCCCTGCAGCCGCTTGAACGACACCATGGTCCAGGCGTTGTCGGTCAGGTGGACGTCCACCGGCTCGCGGAGCAGGCGCCCGATCCGCTCGGCGAGGACGTAGGCCGCGACCTGAGGCGCTGGGCGCTCCGGGAGCGCGGCGGCGCGATCGGCGGCGCGGGCGGAAAAGAGAGGAAGCTGCGTCGGTTTCATGCCCGGCCGTCACTCTAGGGGCAGGCCGATCGCTTGAGCAACAGGGCTCCGGCCGGCCGTCGGGGCCCGAGCAGGCGGGCGAGCGGTCCGCGCACACACGGGCGCACTTGCGCCGTCGCCGCCCCGACCCCGGCCCGCGGCGACGCGACCGCGACACCGGCAGCGGCCAGGCGGACTCGACTTCCACCGCGGCCTCCGCGTTCGAGCGCACGCGCGCCGCGTGCGCGCGCCGATCGGCGTTTCACTGAAAGTGAATCTGATTTCACTCTGAAAAATCGCGGTGATGCGCGCGGCCGCTTCCTTGACAGCCTGGATCGCGCTCTCTATGGTGCGCCACAGTGGTTGCGCGCGCGAATTGCTCCGCACCACACCAACAACGTTTCGGAGGGTGGAACCGATGCCGACGAAGAAGAAGGGCGGACGGAAGGGGACGAAGAAGGGCGCGAAGCGGACGACGAAGCGAAGGGGCTCGAAGAAGTAGCCCGGCACGTCCCGGGCGGCCTCGTCCGAGGCCGCCCCCGGCCGCAGCGCGGTAGTCTTCCGGCGCGTGGCCCGATCTCCTCCCAGCGGCAAGATGACGTTCGAGCGCCGCGCGCGCCTGCTGGGCGGCGTGCGCGCGCTCGTCGGCGGCACCGTGCAGAAGCTGTGGCTGCCCTCCGCGGCGGTGGCGGTGCTGCAGCTCCGCGTTCCGCGGCGCACCGCGCTCGCCGTGCTCGATGCGCGGCTCGCGCTCGCAGCGGTCGCGGACGAGCGGCCCACCTCGGCGGAGTCGGCGCCGAGGTCCCAGGCCACGTTGCGCGCCGCCCTCGAAGGGGCGCGGCTTTCGTCCGCGCGCCTGGAGCGGCCGCTCCATGGCGGCGACGTCGCGGCGCGGCTCGGCTTCGAGACGCTCGCGGGACCGCGCGCGCTCATCGCGGGGGACGGCCCCGCCCTGCTGCTGCTCGGACCGGCGGAGAGCGGCGAGCGCATCGTGTGGGCCGCCGCCGGCGCCGGAGCGGACCGCAGATCCGGGGCCGCGTATCGGGAGGTGCAGGAGGTCCAACTCGCCGAATCCACCTCGACCTCGACCTCGACCTCGACCCCGACCCCGACCTCGACCCCGCCCTCGCCCTCGACCTCGACCGAAGATGCTGCGCTCCTCCGCGCCGCCCTGGAGGCCGAGGAAGCCGCCGGCGTGGCAGCCCGCCGGCGCGAGCTGGAGAAGCGGCTCCGCGCCCGCGTCCAGCGGATGCGCCGGACGCTCGCCGCCGTGGACGGCGACGCCGCGCGCGCGGCCCAGGCGAAGGAGGACCGCAGGCGCGCCGAGCTGCTCGTCCCGCACCAGTCCCGCATCCCGCGAGGCGCCCGCGAGGCGCGCGTGCCCGATTGGCTCGACCTCGACGAGCGTGGCACGCCCCGCGAGGTCGTCCTGCAGCTCGACCCCGCCCTCTCGGCGTCCCAGAACGCCGCGCGTTGGTTCCGTCGTTCGCAGCGCTACCAAGCGGCGGCGGCGCGCATCGCCGCGCGCAGATCGGAGGTCGCCGCCAGCCTGGCGCGCGCCGAGGAGGCGCTGGCGCGCGCGGAGGCAGCGGCGGATGCCGGCGCGCTGCGCGCCATCGAGGAGGAGTCCGGCGCCATCCCGGGCGGACGTGCGCCGCGCCGCCCCGGCCGCGCGCAGGGGCCGCGCCTTCCCTACCGCACGTTCCGATCCGCGGGCGGCGCTCGCATCCTGGTCGGCCGCAGCGCGCGCGACAACGACGCGCTCACCCTGCGCGTGGCGCGCGGCAACGACGTGTGGCTGCACGCCCGAGGTGTGCAAGGCTCGCACGTCGTCATACCGGACGCGGGCGAAGCGCCCGACGCGCGGACGCTGGCCGACGCGGCGCTGCTCGCCGCGCACTTCTCCCGCGCCCGCGGCGAGGACGCCGCCGAGGTGTCCTGGACCCGGCGCAAGCACGTGCGCAAGCCGAAGGGCGCCTCCCCCGGGTCGGTGATCGCCACGCAGGAGCGCACCCTGCGCATGCGCCTCGACCGCGCGCGGCTGGCCGCGCTCCTGTCGAGCGAGGAATGAATCGGACCCGCTCTTGAGGCATCCTTGATCGAGGTCAAAGTGGCCCGCCTCCTCCCCTTCCTCGCTTTCGTCGCCGTCGCGCTCCTGCTCCTGGGCGGCATGCACTACTACGTGTGGGCCCGGCTCGTCCGGGACCCGCAGCTGCCGCCGGCCGCGGCGCGGCTCGCGACCGCGCTGCTGGCCACCATGGCGGTCGTGCTGCCCGCGACGCTGGTCCTGTCGCGGACCCGCGGCGCTCCCCGCGCGATGGTCTGGGTCGCCTTCCTCTGGATGGGCGTCGTCTTCCTGCTGTTCGCGTTCCTCGGCCTCGCCGACGCGGGCCGCGCGGTGGCCTGGGTCGCGCGCAAGCTCCGCTCGCCGGACGCTCCCTCCGATCCCGAGCGGCGCGTCCTCTTGGCGCGCGCGCTCGCGGTCGGCGTGAGCGGCGTCGTGGCCGGGCTGTCGGCCGCCGGAGTCCGCTCGGCGCTCGCGGGGCTGCGCATCAAGGACGTCCCCGTGCGCATCCCCAACCTGCCGCCCGCGCTCGCCGGTCTGCGGCTGGTGCAGATCTCCGACGTCCACATCGGGCCGCTCTTGCAGAAGGACTGGGTGGAGGGCGTGGTCGAGCGCGTGCGCGCGCTCCGGCCGGATCTGGTGGCCATCACCGGCGACCTGGTGGACGGCACGGTGGACGAGCTGCGCGAGCATGTCGCGCCGCTCGCGCGGCTCGCCGAGGCGCCTCGCGGCGTCTACTTCACCACCGGCAACCACGAGTACTACTCGGGCGTCGACGACTGGTTGCGGTACCTGCCGACCCTCGGGATCCGGCCGCTCGCCAACGAGCGCGTCGAGGTGGCGCCCGGGCTGGACGTGGCCGGCATCCACGATCCGACCGGGCGCGGGCGATACGCGCCCGACCTGCCGCGAGCGCTCGACGGGCGCGACGCCGCCAGGCCCGTCGTCCTCCTCGCCCACCAGCCGCGCCAGTTCCGCGAGGCGGCGCGGCACGGCGTGTCGCTCACGCTCAGCGGGCACACGCACGGCGGGCAGATCTGGCCGTTCTCCTGGCTGGTCGCGCTCGTCCAGCCGTACATCGCGGGGCTCCACCGGCTGGGCGATGCGCAGCTCTACGTCAGCCGAGGCACCGGGTTCTGGGGTCCGCCGATGCGCGTCTTCGCCCCGCCCGAGATCACGCTGTTGCGGCTCTTCCCTGCTTGAGATCAGCGCGGCGGAACGCCGTCGATCAACACCAGGGTCGGACGCGCGAAGAGCCGCGTGTCTTGCAGGGCCGCCTCGGGCACACCGATCACCGACGCCGCCGCTCCCTTGCGGAGATGACCGAGGTCCCGCTCCCCGAGCATCTCCGCCGCCGCGGCGGTCGCCGACTCGATGGCTTCGCGGACCGAGAGGCCCGCCTTGCCCAGCAGCGCCAGCTCCTTCGCGTCGATTCCCGGCGAGGTGCCCTGGTTCCCCAGATCGGTGCCGTAGGCGACGCGGACGCCCGCAGCCCGCAGGCGGCGGAGGTTGTCGAGCGCGCCCGAGGTGCCTCCGAACGCGCGCAGCGTGGAGACCAGCCAGACCCGGCGCACGCCGGCTTCGCGCACCAGGTCCTCCGGGAGCGGCTCGACTGGCGTGTGCGCGAGGACGTCCGCGCCGGCGGCCAGGGCCCGGCGAACGGCGTCGGCGTCGAGGGCGTGCGCGGCGACGCGCAAGCCGAGCCGGTGCGCCTCCTGCGCGGCGGAGCGCGCCACCTCGGCATCGAGCAGCGGGAACCGCCGGTCGAACGCGAGCTTCACGAACCGCGCGCCCGCCTTCGCCAGCCGCTGGACCGCCGCGCGGGCCTCGTCCGGGGTGGCCAGCTCGAGCCCGTACCCGTTCGCTCCCCAGCTCTGCGTCGGGTACCCGCGCGGGGCGGTGAAGAGCGGGCCGGCGAAGCGCACCCGCAGCGGCGGCGCTTCGAGCGGCAAGGTGCGCTCGGGCTCGCCGAGATCGAGCACTGCCGCCACCCCGCCGCGGAGCTCGGCGGCGGCGACGTCCGGGACCTTTCCGGCCACGGAGAGGTGCACGTGCGCGTCGATGAATGCAGGGAGCAGCACGAGCCCGCTCGCGTCGACGATCTTCGCCCCGGCCGGCGGCCTGGGGGCCTCGCCCGCGATGCGGCCCGCCTCGATCGCCAGCGCAGCCGGGCGCGCTCCGTGCGCATCGAGCAGGCGCCCGCCGGCGATCCAGAGCTCGGCGGAGAGGAGCAGCGCACCCATTTCCGCAGCGTACCCCAACCGCTCCGCGCGGAGCGCACGTGCCGGTTGCGCGCCGCGGCCGCGTGCTAGGCTCAGCCCATGCCGGACGAGGTGGACGAGCTGATCCTCAAGATGCAGCACCTCGAGGCGCAAGCGCGCGCGCAGCGCGAGGCGCAGGCGTTGGAGGGGCGGGGGAAGTCGCTCAAGGCGCGCGCGCAGCAGGTCGCCTGGGCCGCGCAGGCGGAGCTGTCCGCGGCCGAGGCGCAGCAGCGCGCCGGCGAGGAGAAGCTGCAGCGCGCCCGCGATCCCGGGCTGAAGCCGATCGCCGCCGCCGACCTGCTCGAGGAGGGCCGCCGGCTCGCGGACGACGCCCGCAGCCGGGTGGTCAAGGCCCGCGCCAAGCTGAACTTCGCGCTCGACCAGATGGACGAAGCGGAGCGCCGCGAGTACGAGGCGCTCCGGGCGGAGGCCCGCGCGGAAGCGCACCGGCAGATGGCGGACGATCCGTTGTTCAAGGGAACGACGCCGGCTCCGACCGCGACCCCGACCTCGACCTCGACCCCCACCCCGACCCCGACCCC
>Ga0099827_10000243_pt1 | contig 22251 bp, 17 predicted proteins | sample CZO8metaG_FD_79339 | JGI IMG/M metagenome (GOLD analysis project Ga0099827, IMG submission 79339) | Vadose zone soil microbial communities from the Eel River Critical Zone Observatory, Northern California, USA - CZOApr15con1.8 metaG | ecosystem: Environmental > Terrestrial > Soil > Vadose zone ...
CGCGTTGCCGCGCTCGTCGTTGTCTCGCCGGATGCGGGCAGCCGGTGGCGCATCATGGACGATCGTACGGTGCAGCGGTCGACCGACGGCGGATCGACCTGGGAGAATCAGCAGACGGGCGCGAATGTGCTCTTCACGGCAGGCGCCTCGCCGTCCTCGTTGGTGTGCTGGCTCGTCGGCCCCGGCGGCACGATCAGGCTCTCCACGGACGGCCGGTCATGGCAGCCCGTCCCCTTCCCGGAGTCGACGCGCCTCACAGGGGTCACCGCAACCGACGACAAAACCGTAACGGTGACGACCGAAGACGGCAGGCGATTCACCAGCATCGACCGCGGAGCGACCTGGGCTCGGATTCCCTGATTCAATTGCGGATTGCTCGGCTTCAGAAGTAACGCAAGAAATCCGCGCGGCTCCGTTCTAAGGACAGAACAACAAAAGGAGCCGTTTCACATGCGCACACATCTATGGGTCGCGGCGTTGCTGGTGGCGGGCACCGCTGCCCTTTCGCACCATTCCGCTCCGGGGGCGTCCGCGGCTGCCGCGCGCGACGGAGGACAAGACGGGTCGACGCTCGACGACCAGGTCGACCTGGGCGTGACGGTTTACAACTCCGACATCGCGCTCGTCCGCGATGTGCGTGAGCTCCAGCTGCCGCGCGGAAACTTCGATCTCCGGTTCATGGACGTCGCCGCGACGGTGAACCCGGCCACCGTGCACTTCCGCTCGCTGACGGAACCCGCGCGCGTGAACGTGCTCGAGCAGAACTACGAGTACGACCTCCTCGAGCCGGACAAGCTGCTGCGCAAATATGTCGGCCGCGACGTCATCCTCGTGCGCCGGCGCCAGGAGAACGGTCAGACGCGCGAGGACGAAGTGAAAGCGCGTCTCCTCAGCTACAACAACGCGCCGGTGTGGCAGATCGGGAGCGAGATTGTCACCGGCATGAACGCCGACCACATCAAGTTTCCCGAGCTGCCGGCCAACCTCTACACCCATCCAACGCTGATCTGGACGCTCGACAACGGCGGCGCGGCGCGCCACCGGATTGAAGCGTCGTATCTCGCCGGCAAGCTGTCGTGGAGCTCCGACTACGTCCTGACGGTCGCGCGCGACGACAAGGCAGCGGATTTCGACGGCTGGGTCACGCTGACCAACGGCAGCGGCACGTCGTTCCGGAACACGAAGCTGCAGCTCGTGGCGGGCGATCTCAATCGCGTCCGTCAGGTCGTGGGGCGCGCGATGGAAATGGCCGCCAAGTCGGCGCCGATGTCCGCCGACGCCCTGATGGCCCAGGAGTCGTTCTCGGATTACCACCTGTATTCGCTCGGCCGGAAGACGACGATCAACAACAACGAGACCAAACAGGTCAGCATGATGAGCGGCAGCGGCGTTCCGGTTCGCAAGCGCTACGTCGTCGACGGCCAGGCGTATTACTACCGCAACGCGCAGCATCCGGGATCGCCGATCAAGGACGTGGTGCAGGTGTATTACCAGTTCAAGAACGACGAGCGGGCGGGTCTCGGCGTGCCGATGCCGGCGGGCGTGATTCGCGTGTATCAGGCCGACTCGAAAGGCGGCACGCAGTTCGTCGGCGAGGATCGCATCAATCACACGCCGAAGGACGAGGAGCTGAACCTCAAGATCGGGAATGCGTTCGACGTGACGTGCGAGCGCAAGCAGATCGATTTCGAGAAGATCGCGCCGAATGTCTACGAGGTCGAGTACGAAATCACGCTGCGCAACCACAAGGCATCGCCGATCACCGTCGAGGTCAACGAGCCGGTCGGTGGCACGTGGCGGATGCTGCGATCGTCGTACACATGGACCAAGACCGACGCGTGGGCCGCGGCCTTCGCAGTTCCTGTCGCTACAGATGCGACCGCGGTGCTGACGTACCGGGTTCGAGTGACGTTCTGACGGAGCAAAAAGGGGCACGGCCCCTTTTCGGGTGGGCGCCGGTCGAAAAAGGGCCGTAGAACGCATCCTCGCTCCGCTGCCGGGCCTCGACACTCGGATAATCGCGCATCAGATAGTACGAATCGGCATCGTGGAGCGACGGACCGTACGCGACCACGTCGACGACCTTCCAGCGCTCGAGCATGGGCAGCGCGGCGGTCAGAAACGTCCGATGAAATCGATCGCGCGTGCCTGGCTTGAGGTTGTACGCGGATCTCAACGAACCGGCCTGTCCCGGGCACAGTCGAAGGATTCGCCGACGCTCTGTTGTCTTGTGCCCTGAGAGGCGACACCATGAGCAGAGCGGCCATTCCGATCGAGCAGATTCGAACCACCACGAGCGTGCGCGTGCCTCATCCTCCCTGACTCTTCGCGATCGTCGGTGGCTCCCTGCCAGAGCAGCATGACCGCATACGCCCGCCACGGGCGCCATGCCTGCGATCGGCGATCGAGCCGGCGCGCCGTGCAGCCGCCGGCGGCGCGGCGCAACACGAGATCGCCGCTTGGAAACGCGTCGGGTTCGCCGAACGCTCGCATAGCGATGTACTCCGCCGTCCAGAGACCGACGCCCGGAAGATCCTGAAGCGCCGAGACCGTGGCTTCGGCGTCGATGCAGGAACCGAAGGTGATCGTGCCGCTGGCGACGTGGCGCGCAAGCGATCGGATCGTCTCTGCACGCGCGGGCATCACGCCCGCTCGTTCGATCGCCGCGTGCGCGAGCTGCGCAGGCGCCGGAAACAGCCGCTCGAGCCCGCGATCGGCCGCGACGGGCGAGCCACAGATCGAGGCGATTCGCCCGGCGATCGTCGTCGCCGCGCGAACCGAGATCTGCTGACCCAGAATGGCCCGGACCGCGAGCTCGAACCCGTCCCACGCGCCCGGCGTTCGAATCCCCGGATGCTTCGCGAGCGGCCGGCGCAGCAACGGATCCGCGCTGAGGTGTTCGCCGATCAGCGTGGGGTCGGCGCCGAGATCGAACGCGCGCCGCACGCGCTCGACGATGAACAACAGCGCACGGGGATCGGGAAAGCGCACCTCCAGACGAAGCGCGGCGCCCGAATCGAGATGGGAAACCTCGATGACACCGTTCTTCCCGTCGATCTGGATGGTGCGCCGATAGCGGCCGTGCTCGACGCACTCGACGCCTGGCGTGGCCCGGGCCCCGAGGAAATTCAGCAGCGCGTCCCAGTCATAGGGCGGCCGGTACGCCAGCCTGAACCGGTAGCACTCCGGATCGCCGGCGACCTTCTGTCGCGCCAGCCGCCGGAGCTCTGTGGGCGTCCGCCTGTAGGTGCGGCGCATCTGGCTGTTGAATCGGCGCACGCTCCCGAAACCCGCCGCGAACGCGACCTCGCCCATGGCCAGCGTCGTTTCGTCGAGCAGCTTCTTCGCGAAGTGCATCCGGCGCGTGAGCGCGACGTCGAGCGGCGTCGCCCCGAGGTGCTGCAGGAAGAGGCGCCGCAGGTGTCGGCCGGTGACGCCGAGCCTGTCGGCCAGCCGTTCAACGCCCTTGTCGTCGAGCGCGCCCTCGCTGATGAGGCGCAGCGCGCGGGACACGAGTCCGGAGGTGCCGAGCCATGCAGGCGTGCCGGGCGCGGCTTCGGGCCGGCAGCGAAGGCACGGGCGAAACCCCGCCGCTTCGGCCGCAGCGGCGGACGGAAAATACCGAACGTGTTCGTCTTTCGGCGCGCGCGCCGGACAAATCGGCCGGCAATAGACGCGTGTGCTGGTGACGCCGATGAAGAAGCGGCCGTCGAACCGCGCGTCCCGCGAGCGTCGCGCGCGGTCGCACACGCGTTGATCCAATTCCATGGCTCCGCGAGCATAGCTCGATCCGCAGCGGGGCCCTGGTCGGAAACGGACCCGGTCGCTTCGGGGCCGGCAAACCGCGCCGCGACCTGTCGTGGCGGCCTTGCGTACTGACGGTCGAGATCTATAATCAGCCGGATCTCGTCCCGTCAGAGTGCTGAACGGGCCGTCCCAGAGTGAGGCGACGTGCGCGCACAACCGCTGCTGTTTTTCGCTGTCCTCGGCCTCGCCATCGCGGGTCCGCCACCGCTCGCCGCGCAGAATCCGGCTGGGCATCCCGACGAATACGCGCCCGCCGACATCGCCTATGGCGCGCGCCTGTACGACGCCCAGTGCACGACTTGCCACGGCGCGACCGGCGATGGTATCAGCAGCGTCGACCTCCGCAGCGGAAAGTTCCGGAATGCGGCGACGGACCAGGATCTCTCGCGCGTGATCACGAACGGCATCCAGGGCACGGGGATGCAGGCGTTCAAGTTCGACCCGTCCGAGCTCGCGGGCATCGTCGCGTATCTCCGCAACATGAACTCGTTCGACCGCGGGTCCGTGAAGGCGGGCGACGCGGGCCGCGGCCGCATGGCGTTCGACGGAAAGGGCGGCTGCGCGCGCTGCCATCGCGTCGGCGCGCAAGGCTCGCGCGTGGCGCCGGACCTGAGCGAGATCGGCGCCGCGCGAAGCCCGGGATCGCTCGTGCGCTCGCTGACTGACCCGACCAGCCAGATGATGCCGATCAATCGTCCCGTGCGCGCCGTCACGCGCGACGGCAAAGTGATCAACGGCCGGCGGCTCAACGAAGACACCTACACCGTGCAGCTCCTCGACGAGCAGGAGAGGCTGGTCTCGCTGGCCAAAGCCGACCTTCGCGAGTTCACGATCCTCAGCGTGTCGCCGATGCCGTCGTACAAGAACACATTCACTCCCGATGAGCTCGCGGATGTCGTGGCGTACCTGCTTTCGCTGAAGGGACGATGATCATGACGCGACGAACAGGCGTCTGGCTGGCAGTGCTCGTGACCGTGGCTGCGACCTGCCGCGTGCAGGCTCAGGTCGGCTCCGACCGTCTGCTGAACGCCGCCAGAGAAGCGCGGAACTGGCTGATGTACTCCGGCGGGTATTTCAGCCATCGCTACAGCACGCTGACGCAGATCACACCGGCCAACGCCAGGAACCTCGAGCTCAAATGGATGTATCAGGCCGCCGTCGCGGGCCTCTGGCAGACCACGCCGCTCGTCGTCGACGGCATCATGTATCTCACGCAGCGGCAGAACGACGTCCTGGCGCTCGATGCGAAGACCGGACGCGTCTTCTGGATCTACCGTCACACGCTGGATCCGACGCTGATCGTCTGCTGCGGCGCGAACAATCGCGGCCTTGCGATCCTCGGCGACACGCTCTACATGGGCACGCTCGACGCGCATCTCGTCGCCATCGACGCGAAGAGCGGCCGTCCCGTGTGGAACACGAAGGTGGCCGACAGCACGAGCGGCTACTCGGTGACGCACGCGCCGCTCGTCGTGAAGGACAAGGTCATCGTCGGCGTGGGCGGAGGCGAGTACGGGATTCGCGGCTTCGTCGCCGCGTATGACGCGCGCACCGGCAGGGAAGCGTGGCGGTTCTACACGATTCCAGCGCCGGACGAACCCGGAGGCGATTCGTGGAAGGCGTGCCCGCCGGGCCCCGGCAGCTTCTGCGATCCCGAGGCGTGGAAGCACGGCGGCGGCTCGGTATGGGTCACCGGTTCGTACGATCCCATTCTCAACCTGACGTACTGGGGCGTCGGCAACGCGGGACCCGATTGGAACAACGACCAGCGCCCTGGCGACAATCTCTACACCGACTCCGTCGTCGCGCTCGACGCCGACACGGGCCGGCTGAAGTGGCACTACCAGTTCACGCCGCACGATCGGTACGACTACGACTCGGTCCAGGTTCCCGTGCTCGCGGACATCACGTGGCACGGCCAGCCGCTCAAGGCGATGATCTGGGCGAACCGCAACGGCAACTTCTACGTGCTGGACCGCGAGACCGGAAAATTCCTCGTCGGGAAGCCGTTCGTGAAGGTGAACTGGATGGACACGTTCGACGAGCGCGGGCGGCCCCACCAGACGTCGCAGGCGCCGGGGCAGCCCACATGGCCCGGCAATCAGGGCGGAACGAACTGGTACTCGCCGTCGTACAGCCCGCACACCGGGCTCTTCTACGTGCCCGCGTGGGAAGGCTACGCGACGATCTTCGGAGGCACTCCGGTCGAATACCGCGAAGGGCGCAATTTCGGCGGCGGCGCCAATCGATCGTACGTGCCGGTGCCAGGCGCGCCGGCCGTCGGGGGAGGGCGCCGCGGTCCGATCAACAACTGGACCGAGGCTACCGGCACCGGCGCCGTGCTGGCGCTGGACGCGACCAGCGGCGAGCTGAAATGGCGATTCCCGATGACCGACGTCACCGACAGCGGCATTCTGACGACCGCCTCAGATGTGCTGTTCACCGGCGGGCGCGAAGGCTACTTCCAGGCGCTGGACGCGCGAACCGGGGCGCTCCTGTGGAAGGCGAGCCTGGGCACGCAGATCGCCAGCGGCCCCATCACGTATGAAGTCGACGGCAAGCAGTACGTCACTGCTATCTCGGGCCTCTCGCTGTGCGTCTTCGGCTTGCGTGAGTAGAGCCGATTGCGAAATTTGGAATTGAGAATTTGGAATTTGGAATTCGGGCCAGCATTCCAAATTCCGAATTCCGAATTCCTAATTCCTGATTCTAGGCGCGCTCCGCCTGCGCCAGGACGTGCCGGTTGGAGTTCCGTGAGCGGCGGCCCGCCTTGTCGCGGTACATCCGCTCGTCGGCCGCCAGCAGCAGCTCCTCGAACGTGCCTCCGTCCTCCGGGAAGCGGGCCGGGCCCGCGCTGATCGACAGCGCGACGCGGACGCCCGGGCGCGGCTCGAAGGGATAGGCGCTCACCGCATTCTGCACGTCGGCCACCCGACGCGCCTCGTTCTCGGGGCTGCAGTCCCACAGCACGACGATGAACTCGTCGCCGGCAAAGCGCGCGCACAGATCGCTCTCGCGGACCGTCGACCGCAGCACGGCGCCGACCGCGCGCAGCGCGCGATCGCCCGCCTCGTGGCCGTAGGTGTCGTTGATTTCCTTGAGGCGATCGAGATCGAGGACGACGACGCTGACGCTGGTCTGGGTACCGGCCGCGCGCGCCAGCCCGGTCTCGAATTGCCGATCGAGCGAGCGCCGGTTTGGCAGTGTGGTCAGCGGATCGGTGTGAGACTCGTGCTGCGTCTGCTCGAAGCGCGTCGAGTTATAGATGACGGCCGCGGCCTGCTCGCTCACCCGGCCAAGGACGCGCCGGTGTTCGTCGGTGAAGCAGCCGGGGATCGTGTGGTAGATCACGAGGCCGCCGATCAGATGCCCTTCGAAGACCAGGGGACAGGCCAGCACCGCCGTCAGATCCTCGCCGCGCGCGTCACGGCCGTCGGCGCACGCCGGGAGCCGGAGCGAGAGATCGCTCCAGGACTTCGGCGTCCACTTGAACAGCGCCTCGGTGCCGGGCCCGTGCGCGTATCGGCAGACGTACCCCTCGCTGTCGTCGCCGAGGAACAGCGCGCACGTCACAAACGGCACGAGCCGGCTGACCTTGCCGTGAATCAGCGCCATCGCGTCTTCGACACCCAGGCTCGATCCGAGGGCCTGCGCAATTTCGTACAGCGTCTGTTCCTCGCGATGTGCTCCCGCGATGTCCTTCAGCGCGAGCGGTTCGTCGTGGGCCCACGCGCCCTCGCCGGGCGCGTCCTCGGGCAGCGGCGCCGACATGCGCAGCCGCGCAATCAACAGGTCCACCAGCGCCGGATCGAACGCCGTGCCCGCGTACTCGCGCATCAGGGCGATCGCTGCGCCCTCGCTGCGCGCGGGCCGGTACGGGCGGTCGGTCTGCAGCGTGCTGTAACAGTCGGCGATCGCGAGGATGCGCGCGCCGAGAGGAATGTCCTTGCCGCGCAACCCCGCCGGATAGCCCAGGCCGTCCCACCGCTCGTGATGACACAGCACGAGCTCGCTCACCGGCGCGTGGAACGGCACGTTGCGCAGAATCTCGGCGCCCACGCGGGGATGAATCTTGACGCGCTCGAACTCCTCGGGCGTGAGCGCCTCGGGTTTCGAGAGAATGTGCTCGGGGACGGCCATGTTGCCGACGTCGTGCAGCAACGCCGCCGTGCGAACCGCCTGCACTTCACTGTCGGAGAGGCCGATCGCCTCGGCCAGCATCGCCGCGTAATGCTGGATCGATCGGATGTGCTCCGGCGTGCACCCGGCCTTGGCTTCAATCGCGAGCGCGAGCGCTTCGATGGTCGCGAGCTGCACCTCCATCGCGCGGCGCGTTTCATCCTGCTCCTCGCGGAGCCGCGCCACCACGGTGTGGTAGCTCCGGAAGACCAGGTACAGCGGCACCGCCAGCAGCGCGAGCCACCCGAACCAGCCCCGTTGCGATGTTGCCGTCGCGATGGCCGCCAGCGCCGCGCCGACCAGATAGCTCGGCGCGCTCCAGAGGAAGTTGCGATGCCACACGCCTGCGATCGGCTGGCGCGTCGAGAGCGCGATCGCGGCCGCGACCAGCGCGGTATTGACGAAGAAATAGAGCGGCGCCACGACGGCGGCGGCGCGCGCAAGCGCGGCGACGCCCGAGACGTCCGGGCCCATGATCGCGCTCAGCGGGAGACCGGCGACCGATACGGTCAGCATCAGCGATGCGATGTTGAACACGACGCGGTGCGGCGGGTTGCGTTCGCCGGCGCGCAGCGTGCACTGGGCCCACGCGCTCACAGCCGCGATACACGCCGTCGGGGCGGGCCCGAGCGCGAAGAGCGCCCAGAAGTTCACCGCATGCGAGAAGGACAGGTTCGACTGGCTGCGGCCGAGCGGCAGCTCGATCTTCATCGCCGAGGCGGCAACGGCGAGGCCAAGCAGCATGATGGACAGACCCGCATGCTCCAGACGCAGTTGCAGCGCCGCCGCGACCAGACAGCCGGCACCCGCGACCACGACGGCGCCGACGTACGCACGTGCCGGGGCCGGCAGCGTGAGGAAGGTCGCCTTGTCGGATTTCCGCCGTGTCAGGATCATATCGCTCTCGCCACGAGCGAGGACGTCTTCGCCCGTGTCTGCGGCCTGCCGGCGCCCTTCCGCGCAGACCCGGATCGCATGCGCTGAACGATCCGCAGAAACGCGTCGGTGATCTCCGGGTCGTACATCGCCCCGCGGCGCTCGTGAATCATCGCCACCGCGGAGCCTTGCGACTGCGCGCGACGGTAGGGACGATCCGAGGTCAGCGCGTCAAAGCAGTCGACGATCGCGAGCACGCGCGCGCCGACCGGAATGGCTTGTCCACGCAGCCCGTCCGGATATCCGCTGCCATCCCAGTTCTCATGGTGGTGACGCACGATGAGCGCAAGCGGACCCGGAAACGCCGCCGCCGCCAGAATGTCGGCGCCGATGATCACGTGCTGCTTGACGATGTTGTATTCGTTCCGCGTGAGCGGCCCCGGCTTCTGGAGCACGAGATCGGGAATGCCGAGCTTTCCAATGTCATGCAGGAGCGCGGCGCCGTCGATCGCCTCGAGCATCACAGAGTCGGTGATGCCGGCCTCCCGCGCGAGAGACAGCGCGAAGCGCTGGACGCGCTGCGAGTGCTGCTGGGTCTGCGCGTCGCGCGCGGTCATGGTGCGCGCCAGCGCATCGGTCAGTCTGGGAAACCTGTCCACCGCGGGCGTCTCGCGCCGCTCGCTGGAGCCGTCCGGACCTGCCGCTTGAGCCGGCTGCTCGTTGAGACAGTGCGAGACACTAAAGGACTGTATGTCCACGGCCGACGTCTCTGCACGCTGCAGGCCGAGGCCCAATTCAGAGGTTCCGGATCGCGTATTCTTCTGGCTGGTGCTTCAGTAAGATGCTGAGCTGATTTGAGATACGAGTCTTGATCCAGGTTTGCGACCGGCCGAGGACCTGGTCGGTTTCCGATCATCTGCGGCCCGGATCGTGTTCCGTTTCGGTGCACGGTGTTCACGATGTTGGAACAGTCAGGCTTTGCCGAATGCCTGCCGCGCCCGCTCCCTGTTCAGCTCGTGGAGGAGGCGCATCACGTTGTAGGCCGAGAGCTCCACGAGCACTGTCGTGACCTTCGCATGCAGGTCGTCGCTCAATTCGGCTTCGAGTTCTTTCAGAGCCGCCGTCAGACGCTCTTCCTGCCCGTTCAGCTCCTCTTTCGACACCACGCCGTCCGCCATCGCGCTGGTGAATGATTCCAGCTTCTGGATTTGTTCATCGATCACCGGGTGCTTCGCCTGATCGTCGAACCAGCTTGTGCGCGCCACGATAACCTCCTCTATAACTCCTTCACGATCTGCTTGAGCGCGATGAGCCGGGCCTGCAGCTTTCCGCGCCCGCCTTCAGCCGCCATCTTTTCCACTATCGCCGGCGGGAGAAACTGGCTGTCGGTGCACTCGAGCATCGCCGCGGTTTCCTGGAGCTCACGCTCCAGGCCTTGCGTGGACGGCATGAACGTCGCGATGACGGCAGCCAGCGCCTCGCGCGTCACATGATCGGCGCCGGCCAGCAGCGAGGTTCGCCACGCGCGGCCCACCATGCCCTCGATGTCCGCCCCCGACAGCTGACCCCGCTGCGGAATTGGCGGGACGTCGTCGACCGAGACGCTCGACCCGAGCTTCTTCGCGAGGATCACGAACATCTGGCGGATTTCCTTGTCTTCCGTCGGGTAGAACAGCGGGATGTGGACCTCCGCGCGCCCCTGGCGCTTGAGATCGATCGGCAGCAGGTCGGGACGCGCGGTGAGCAGCATCCAGATGATGCGGCCGCGGTACTGAGTGTCCCCCATTTGCGCCGCGATCATCCCGAACACCCGGCTCGACGTGCCGGAGTCGCCCTCCGACTCGCGGCTGCCGAGCGCCGCATCCGCTTCGTCGACGACGACGACCACAGGGCCCATCGCGCGAAGCACCGCCAGCACGCGCTCGAGGTTGCCTTCCGTCTCGCCGACGTACTTGGACCGGAAATTCTTGAGCACGACGCACGGCACGCCGATTTCGCCGCTCAGGCACTGCGCGAGAAACGACTTGCCGGTCCCGACCGGGCCGCACAGCAGATATCCCATCGGCAGGCTGTCGAGCGCGCCGCGCCTGAGCAGCGCCGCGTCCTCGCGCAGCCGTGCCTTGGCGGCCTCGTGCCCGACGACGGTGTCGAGGGTCCATTTGGGCTCGATGAACTCGAGCAGCCCGCGGCACTGCCGCTCGAGCAGACGTTTTTTCAGCGAGCGGAACACGACGGCGTCGAGGCGCCGTCCGCTTTCGCGCGCCGATTGGATCAGCACGTTCAGATCGGTGAGCGCTATCCCGGCGGTCAGCTTCGCCAGCTGCGCCGGCTCGAAGTCGGAGAAGTCCTTGATGGGTGCGGTTCCGGAGGACGCCAGGACGTAGCGTTCACGGTCCTTCTCGGCCGGAAGCGGCACCTCGATCGCCGCGACGTGCGGGTTGCCGGCGAGGCGATCGCTGAGGTCGGCGAGCTTTTCGTCGACGAGCACGAACGCCATGTTCAAACTCTTGACGTGCGGGCTCATCGCCCAGTTGAGCATCGTCACGAGCTCGGAGGACGCCTGCAGGTTCAAACGTCCGGGCTCGCCGGAGGGGAACACGTAGGAGGCCTGATCCATGATCACGGCGACGCTCAGGCGATCGTCCTCCGACGCCATGATGTTCTTGCGCACGAACCGATCGAGGACAGCGAACGCCGCGGCCGGATCTTTTGCCATCGCGCTCAGATCGCCGACCTTCCTGTTCGCGAGCGCCACCATGTCCTTGAGGCGCGTTTCATCGCGTCCGGCGAACGCGCGCAGCCCCCCGCCGAGGTCGTAATGCAGGATCAGCGGCCATCGGCCGAACAACTGCTCGGCCAGAAACTCCGCCAGCACGCCGTACCGCGGCCCGGCGTCGTCGCCCATCGGAAAAAGGTCGTAGGTGTTGCCGTGCAGGATGAACGCGGCGGTCGTTCCCGAAAAATACAGGTCGGCGAGCTGCGCGGCCCACGCGGGAAGCCACTCGGGCAGCTTTTCCGCAGGACGCCGGTGCATCGACTCAGGCGTCATGTCGCAGCACCTGCCGCAGATCGGCTTCGAGGATGGCCGGAGGTTCGTCGAGCTGGTCTGCGAGTCCCGTGAGGTGCTGCAGCTCGCTGACGGCCTTCTCGGTCTGCCGCATGCTTTCGGCGGCCGAATCCACCTGGCTGCTCAGGAAGTCGGGGTCCTGCCGGTTGACGGCCATCTCCGCGAGCGCCTGGATTTTGCCTTCGATGCGATCCAGCTCGATGGACACGAAGTCGGCGTTCTTCTTCGCGCGCCGGAAATTGTCGAGCCGCAGCTCGCCCATCGCGACGCTGTCCTGCAGAGAGCGGACGATGCGCTCGTCGCCGCCGGCCTGCGCGGTGGCGACGCTCTTCCGCAGCTCCTCGAGCCGCGTCGAGATTTCCTGCTCGTTCATCGTCTGCAGGAACCGATCGAGGGCGGTCCTCGAGAGCAGCAGCCGCAGGAAGAGCCAGAGCAGGCGGTCGAGGCCGGGGGTGCGGATCTCCTCGGCGCTGCCGCTCTGATCGCCGGCCGCGCCGCGCACGCCGGCCGCGATGCCCCGCATCTCCAGGCACCGCGCGTGCAGCCGCTCGAAACGCGCGCGAGCGCCGGCGGGCAGGCCCGTGAGCATCGTCACGAGCGAGACTGCGGGCGGGCCGGCGGCCGCGGGGCTTGTCACGTCCGCTTTGCCGGCGGCGTGGACCTTTGCATCGATCGCGGCGCGGAATCTGGGCAGCGACACGAGACCGGTGAGATATGTGACTTCCCCTGCCGCGACGAGCGGCAACAGGACGGGCGCGAGCGGCGTCAACGCGGCGGCAGCCACGCCGCCCAGGAAGAAAAGAAGGTTCCACCTGAAGAGAAACGCTTCCTTCAGATAGTCCGGGATCCCGGCGCCGCGAGGCGGCGCCAGCACCTCCTGGGGCGCCTGAGGCGCCTGAGGCACCTTTGCCGGCGGATCATTACGCTTGGCCATCGTGCTCAATCGCCGGCGCGCGTGGAGGTAGCCAGCCTGTCGATGATGTCGCGGATCTCGAACACGCGCTCGATGAAGGCTGGTTCGCGCTGCGCCTCCTTCGGCGGCCGGTCCGGCGACGGCACCTCCATCTCGCGAAGGATCGTGCCAGGCGACGACGAGAAGACATATACACGATCGCCGAGATACACCGCTTCCTCAATCGAGTGCGTCACGAAGAAAACCGTGGCCTGCGCTTCTCTCCACAGATCGACCAGCAGCGCCTGCATGTGCAGCCGCGTCGTCGGATCGAGGGCGCCGAAGGGCTCGTCCATGAGAATGATGCGCGGCGAGAGAATCAGCGTGCGGGCGATGGCCACGCGCTGGCGCATGCCTCCCGACAGCTCGGTTGGATATTTCTGCGCGTCGCGCTTCACGTCGAGGCCGACTCTCGCGATCCACTCGCGGGCGCGCTCCCGCCGTTCGCCTGCCGGCATGCCGCGGCACTCGAGGCCGAACGCGACATTGTCTTCCACCGTGCGATTGTCGAACGATGTGTAGTCCTGAAACACCATGCTGCGATCCGAGCCCGGGTGCTCGACCGGCTTCCCGCCGACCAGCACCGTGCCCTCGGACGCCGGAAAATGCGGCCGCAGCGCGGCGATCAGCCGCAGCACCGTCGACTTGCCGCAGCCGGACGGACCCAGAATGGCGATGAACTCCCCTTTGCCCGGCAGGTCCCGCACGGAAAACGTCACGTCGCGGATGACGGTGAGATCCCCGAACTTCTTCGTCACGCCGCAGAAATCGACGACGTTGGGCGCAGCGCTGACCGCCTCCGCGGGCTCGCTCAGGGTCACTAGTCCTCGACGACGCGGTACGGGAACAACCCGCGCTGGAAGAACAGGAGCAGGCGGTCGATGCCGAAGGCGAGCAGACCGATGATGAGGAGGATCAGGATGATGTGCTCGGACAGCCCGCGGCGCTGACTCGTCATCAACAGGTAGCCGAGGCCGTGCTGCGCGTTGATCAGTTCCGCGAGCATGATGTACCCGAACGCGAGGCCGAACAGATGCCGCAGGCTGTCGTAGATGTCCGGCAGCGCGAGCGGGACGAGCACCTTGCCGACAATCTGAGCGGCGGAGGCCCCGAGCGTCTGCGCCGATTCGACATACCGGTCCGGGACGCCGGCGATGGCGGACACGGCGTCAGAGTAGACGAACGGCACGCAGGCAATGAAGATGAACATCACCTTCTGCGTCTCGTCGATGCCGAACCACAGGATCGTGAGCGGAATCAGCGCGGCCACCGGCAGGTTGCGGCCGAAGAGCGCGAGCGGCGCGCCGGCCGCCTGCAGGACGCGCCACGAGCCGGCGAGGATGCCGAGCGGCACGCCGATCGCCGCCGCCAGGCCGAATCCGATCAACACACGCTTGAGCGTGGCGGCAATGCTCTGGATGAGCGCGCGGTCGTTGAGCAGGCTGGGAAAACTTCTGGCCACTTCCGCCGGGCTCGGCAGGATGACCGGCGAGATCAGCCGCTCCTCGGGCGCGGCGCCCATGGTTGAGAGCCACCAGAACAGCACGACGGCTCCGATGGCCCCCACGCCGATGAGGCGGCGCGTCGCGCGGGACGGAGCGAGGCGAAGCGCCAGGAGCGACGGTTTCGAATCGGACCGCATCTACTTCGCGGCCGCCGTCGCCTCCGCCGGATAGACCTTGATCTCCACGCGGCGGTTCTTCGCGCCGTTCTCCGGATCCGACGGATCGGCGGCACGATCCCAACCGATGCCGGCCGTCGAGAACTGATTCGGCTGCAGCGACCCGAACTTCCGGACAATCGCTTCCTTCACGGCGTTCGCGCGGTTCAGCGACAGCTCCTGCACGAGGTTCTTCGGGACCTGGCCTTTCATCGATCCGTCGGTGTGGCCTTCGATGACGATCCGCGCGGCGCCGAACTGGCCCGCCAGCTTCCCGACTTCCTCGACGACGAACGTGACGTTGGGATCGTAGAGCTCTTCCACTTCCTTGCCGTCCGCGTTGCGCGTGATCTTCTTGTTGAGGTCCCAGGAGTTCGGGAAGAAATGGATCACGACCGTCTTGGTCAGGATCTCGTCCTTCTCGCCCTGGATCGAGCCCGCAGTGGCCGGGGCAAAGTGGATGTCGTATTCGTTCTTCTGGCTGGCGTACTTGGCTTCGGCGCCCAGCTTCTGGATGACCGAGAAGTCCATCGCCTGATCGAACGGCGTCTGCTCGGTGACGGCGTTGATCTTCTTGTAGAGGAAGTACGCGGTGCTCCACGTGCGCTCGAAGTTGGTCGGGTTGTTCTGGTTGAGGAAGAAGTCGCGGTTCTCCGCGTAATTGGTCGAGTGCGCGTCGCCGAGCATGCCGAGCGCGTCGCTCTCCGGAATCGAATAGCCGGTCGCCATCAGCTTCGCGACCTTCTGTTTCGAATCCTGCGCCTTCAGGTCCACCATCGCGTCGAAGATGCCGCGCGCCATCCCCTCGGTGATGTCCGGGTTGTCCTTGGCGAAGTCGGCGCGCGCGAACCACACGTCGGCAATCAGCTTGTTGGCGGTCGACGTCGTGACGAGGAGATGGTTGCCCTTGACCTTCTCGAGGTTGTAGATGTCTGGCGCCCAGCTCACGCACCCGGCGATACGCTTGTCGCCATTGAATGCGGCCGCCGCCTGGAATGCGTCCTGGGTGAACTTGAATTCGACCTCCGCCGGCTGCACGCCGGCGTTGATCAGCGCGTTCAGCACGAAGTAGTGCGACGGCGAGTTCTGCGCAAGCACGATCGTCTTGCCCCGCAGATCCGCCATCGTCTTCACCGTGTCGCGGACGACGATGCCGTCGCCGCCGTTCGACCAGTCGACCTGCTGAAAGACGCGGGGCATGACGCGCGAGTCCTTGCGCAGCCCTTCCAGGAACAGCGGCAGCATGTCGAGCGTGGCCCATCCGACGTGCAGGTTGCCGGCGGCGTACGCGTCGCGCATGGCGATCGGATCATCGATGAGCACGAGCTCGACCTTGAAATCCTTGCCGCCCGGCGTCTTCCAGACCTTGCCCGGCTTGAAGCCGTTGTTCGCGTAGATGATCGGACTCCAGCCCGCCCACACGTTGATGGCGAACCGCACCGTGCGATCCACCATCGGTTTGTAGCTCGAGATCCCCTTGACCTCGGGCAGCTTGGCGGCCGCGACGTATTTGTATTCCTTGACCGTCGTGATGCCGGAGCTGTCGGGCGCCTCGGCGCCGCTCTTCATCTGCTTCAATTCATCGGCCGAGAACCGGCCCGCCTGACCGCCAGGCCCGATGGCGCCGTACTGCCACAGCGCCAGACCGACGAGACCGACGACCACGAGCAGGACCGCAACGTAGAACGCCGGTCGGGGTTGTCCGGGTTGTCCATTCGCCATATGCCTGATCCTCGAGAACTCTCAACTCTCACGTTTCAACCGTCAGCGCTCGACTTTCAGAGTTGAGAGTTGAGCGTTGAAAGTTGCGCGTTGTTCTCAGTTCGTCTGCTTCTGCGTGGGCTTCTCAGCCGGCCCCAGGTCCTTCGCCGTTTGCGAGATGGGCATGGTGTCCGGCGATTTGAGACCGAGCTCGACCTCGAACTCCTGAAGCGCCTGTTCGGCGAGCTGACCCTGCATGCGCTCTTCGGCTTTGATCTCCGCGATGCCCTTTTCCGACAGATCGGCCGCCACGCGCACCTTGCCGCGATTCTGATCGATCCGCTGCTGGATGACCGATTCGATCTCGCCGAAGTCGGTCGTGAGGTTCACGTCGAAGGTCTCGGAGAGCTTGGCGATCTCCGCTTCGGCGGCGCTCATCTTCAGCTCGGCGTCGTACTTCTGGATCCTTTCGCGGAGCTCGATCAGCTTTTCGTTCGCGTGCTGGATCTTCTTCAGGCTGTTGCCGTACGCCGTCTCGTGCATTTGAAGCTGCGCGTCGTTGGCCGCCAGCTCCTGCTTCGCCTTCTGCAGCTCGAGCGCGAACTTCGAGGCCGTCGCGCGATCGCCGGCCTTGAGGTACGCCTTGGTCTCGGCCTCGAGCTTCTGCACGTGCGATCGGTTCGCGGAGACCTGACGCGTCACGCGCTCGACGAGCCCGCGATACTGCTCCAGGCCGCCGCGGCCCTCTTTCAGCTGCTCGACCGCACGGTCGTACTCGTAGCGCATCTGCGCGACCGGATCGGCCTCCCAGAACAGGTTCGCCACCTTGTTGATTTGCGCCACGAAGGCAGACCAGAACTTATGAAGAATCACGGGGTCTCCTTTGACATCGTACGACGTGGTTACTTCCTGTCGGGTTCCCGTTCGCTGGCGCCGGGCGCCTCCGCGAGGATTTTTCCTCGATAAATGCCGTCGAGCGCCTGACGAAGCTCGCCGCCGGTCCCCGCGCCGATGACGTCGCCGCCGGCCTCTTTGAGAAACGCAAACTTCTGCGGGCTGGTGTCGAACGCCACGAAATAGACCTGCACGGCGCCTTCGCTCTTGCGGAAGATCTCGCGCGCGACCTCGTCGGGGCTGCGCCCGGTCGTGTTCTCCCCGTCGGTGACGACGAGCAGGTATTTTCTGAAGACGCCGGCGCGATAGAGATCGGGCCTCGCCTCGCGCAGCGCGTCGCCAATCGCCGTGCCGCCGCCCGGGTGCGGCAGCCGCGCCAGCGCGTCGCGCGTCGCCGCGCGATCGTACCGTTGAATGGGCAGGAGCGTTCGCACGCCGCTCGAAAAGCTGTAGATGCCGATCTTGATCGGAAAGTCCGGACGCTTGGCGATGAACGCCTCGGTGGCATCGAGCATCGCGTCCAGCGCTTCCCGAGCGACGACATACTTCGGCCGCGTGTCGCCGGGCGCGTTGTCGCGCATCGATCCCGACGTGTCGACAAGAATCGCGACGACGGCGCCGAGGCCCTCCTCGACGTCGGCCTGGTAGGTGGCCGCGGGCTCTTCGGCCCGGCCCGAGCGGGCGTCGGCAGACCGCTCTCGCCTGTTGGTCTGGCACGCCAGCGTCAACATCAGCAGGGGAGCCAGCGTGGCCGCAGCCATCCTGGCACGGGCGGTCCGGGAAGACATCAGGCTGCCAGCAGTCTATCGTTCGGGTCTGGAAGGATCAACGTTCGGCCTCAAGCCGCTTGCGGGCCTCGGCGAGCGCTTCGAGCTGCGCTTTCGACGGCTGTGGGAATGCCAGATCGAGGCTCTCGAGCGCCTCGACGACCAGCCTCGCCACCACCAGCCGCGTGAACCACTTGTGATCGGCCGGGACGACGAACCACGGGGCGTGTCTGGTGCTCGTGTTCGACAGCGCCAGCTCGTAAGCCCGCATGTAGTCGGCCCACCGCTCGCGTTCCGCAAGATCCGCCAGCTGGAACTTCCAGTTCTTCGTCGGCTCGTCCAGCCGCTCGAGCAACCGACGCCGCTGCTCCTCTTTCGACACGTGCAGGAAGAATTTCCGGATGAGCGTCCCGTTGCGGGCCAGATGCGCTTCGAACGCGTTGATGTCCTCGTAGCGATCGCTCCAGAGCCTCCGTGTGACGACCGACGCCGGAAGCTTCTGGCGCTCGAGAATCTCGGGATGCACGCGCACGACCAGCACTTCCTCGTAGTACGAGCGATTGAAGATCCCGATCCGCCCCCGCTCGGGAAGCGCCTTGGTGGTCCGCCAGAGATAATCGTGATCCAGCTCCTCCTCGGACGGCCGCTTGAACGAGAAGACCTCCGTGCCTTGCGGGTTCAGGCCGCTCATCACGTGCTTGATGGCGCTGTCCTTCCCGGCCGCGTCCATGGCCTGGAAGATGATGAGCAGCGCCCAGCGATCGTGCGCATAGAGTTTTTCCTGCAGCGCGACCAGCCGCGCGCAATCCCGCTCGAGCCTGCCCGACGCCGCCTTCTTGCTCTTGAAGGGCCGCGTGTCGGCCGGATCGTACTGGCGCAGGCTGACCCTCCGGCCGGGGCGGACGCGAAAGCGATTCGTATCCAGCGAGGACGCCTTCATGCCGCCTGATGTGTCGCCTCACTCGAAGCCGAAGGCAGCTGCACATAGTCGCGCTCGGCGCGGCGTCGATCGCGGAAGCGGTGGAAGACCGCCTCCTGCGCCTCGAGGCCGACGAGCGATCGCATCGTCGTCCCCGTGAAGGTGTGCGCCAGCATCTCGAGCCCGTGCCGCAGGACGAACGCCGTGCTGTGGGCGAACGCCGCCGGGATGTGCCGGAGCTTCATCCATCGCTCGGCGCGCCAGCGCAGAAACTCGATGTCCAACGCCGACAGGTGGTGGCTCCTCACGACCGCCGTGGTGCCGTCGTAATGGCGGACGTCTTCGTCGACGATGAGCCCCTGCGCGCGGAACTCCTGGGTCATCGGCGTCCGGGGGTACGGCGTCGGGTGTTGAATGTACGGCCAGTCGACGTACCGGCGCGCGAAGGCGAGATTCGCTTCGATCGATTCTCGCGTGTCGTTCGGGTTCCCGACGATGAGGCCGCCGACGACGAAGAGGCCGTGACGATGGAGATGGGTGATCGCCTCGATCGTGGCGTTGCCGAGCGTACGTCCGTGTTCGCGGCGGGCGTTTTTCGCGCGTGCTTTCAGGAACACCAGATCGTCCTCGAGCACGTTCTCGATCCCCAGGAATACGTACCGGAATCCAGCGCGCCGCATCAGCGGCGCGAGAGTGGATCCGTATTGCGCGAGCGGCGCCGTCATCGCCTGCACCATGTAGTCGACGTCGTCGAACCCGCTGTCGATGATCGCCTGACACAGCGCCTCGAACCGGCGCACGTCGAGGGTGATGTTGTCGTCCACCAGGAAGATGGCGCGCGATCCGCGCGCACGGGCGTCGGCGATGTCGGCCAGCACGCGCGCGATCGGGTAGGTGTGGAAGTTGCGGCCGCGCATCTCGATGATCGAGCAGAAGCTGCAGTCATACGTGCAGCCCCGCGAGGTTTCCACGACGTCGACCTGCCGGCCGAGCATCGTGTACCCGGTGAGCACGCGCGCCGAGCGATCGGGCAGACGAAGATCGGTCGACGCCAGCGACATCACCGGGCGCGCGGCGTTGTGGATCAGACCTTCGGCCGTCCGATACGACAGGCCGCCAATGGCGTGCACGCCGGCGCCGCTCTCCAGCGCGCGCAGCAGGTCGCAGAGCGTCTGTTCGCCTTCCCCGCGGACGAGGAATTCCACGTCAGCGCACGAGGCGTACGCTTCTGGCGCGAGGCTCGGATCGTACCCGCCGGCGACGACCCGCGTCTGCGGTCTGAGCGCGCGAACGAGGCGCGCGATCTTCAGGGCCGTCGAGCGCTGGAACGTCATGATCGAGAGGCCGACGACGTCCGGCTGCAGCTCGCGCATCAGCTGCTCGATCGTCGCGGTGACGCGCGACTGCACGAGCACGAGGTCCGCGATGGCGACGCGATGATGTGGATCGACATTGGCCGCCAGCGACGCCAGCGCGCCATTCGGCATGCGAATGGCCACTGTCGGCATGTGCTCGAACGAGTCGGGCATGGATAACAGCAGCACGTTCATGACGGCTCCCAAGCGACGCGCGACAGTGCAGGGCGACAGCATAGCGCACGGCGACAATTCGTGGCCAGGTGGTGGGGCGCTCCGGTTGACCATCTGTCTTGTCGTCTGGAATGCGATTTCCTGTTGCGTGTCGCGCCATCGACCGGCAACACGCTGCTCAGCTGGCCAATAGCGACGTGCTCACGCCACTCGACGCCGGAGCCGATCGCGATTCAAAGCGCCGCTTGACCGGAGTGTCACCAAGTTCCGCGATCGTCGTGGCCGACCCTCGCGAGCTATGCCTGCAGCCGTCGGCCGGCCTGAATGAGGGAGACCAGCCTTCGCGGTTCTCTGAGCATGAATCGACGCTTACAGATTCGGTTACAGCGGCAAACCAATCGAATTTCCTGAGTTGGCGGAAGTGCTCAGAAATGCGAGACGAATGGGCATAACACACTCAAACAGTAATTTCTGACAGAAGAAGAATCGAGCTGATGGCGCTCGACTCTGGGCCGATACTACATTGGGCCTCGCGTTCTCCCCCCTGCGAGAGATGCCGGGCCCAGCTCAGGGGCCTTATGCAGCGTCGTATGCCGTTGCTCGTTCTGCCGGTTTCTCTTCTCGTCGTCAGCTTGTCGGGTTCCCCTCAGAGCAACCTCTCGCAGCTGGTAAAGCCTCAACCCGCTTACACCACCGAGCAAGAGTGGATCGTCAATCAGATCGTTCGCGGCATCATCGATATGAGCCGCTTCGCAGAGCGCCAGGACGTGTCGGTCGCCTTCGATCTCAGGGTCCGAAGTACGGCACCCCCGACGGCCACGTTGCTCAACGACGCGACGTACGAGCTGACAACGTCCATCGCTGGGATTCCCCCGCGGCTTTCGATCGTCGATCACGCCTGGGCAGCCGAGACCTATCTGCCCGTTGCGCAGGCGTTGTTCCCGCGGGTGGACGCCACGGCCGACGATGAACCGAACGAATCGCTGATCGATCTGCTCACCAACCCGACCGTGGATGTGCTCCTCGATGCGAGCGATCGCGTCTCCACGCGGCTGCAGCGCTACCCGAAATCGGCCGGCGCTCACGAGGAGGCGGCCCTCCTTGTCGGCGCATTGGCGCTCAAGGAAGTCGCGCCCAACTTCAGCGACGCACGGCCCGCGCTGTGCCGCATGAGCGTCCACCTGGCGATTGCCAAGGCGCTCGAGCCCGCTGGGCACAGCGTCACGCGGGCGGTCACCTCCGCTACCATGCTCGCGCTTGTCAACCGGCAGCGCGACGCGCTGAAAATCGTGAGCGATCTCGAACAGGCCCCATCGCCCGATGTGCGGGCATGGGCGCGCGCGCTGCGGCTGCGCGTCACGGGCGACTGGCGCGTGCTCGCAGAACCAGCCGCCGCCACGCCCCTCGAGAAATTCGAGTACTTGCGAGCCGTGTTCCATCGTCGCAGCTATGGCGAGTTCCTCGACGCGTTCGACGCCATCTCGCCACGCAAGGACGATCCGGAAATGCTGCGGGTCGGCTTGCTAGCCATTCACGCTGTGGAGGCAGGGAACCGATGGGCGGAGTCAGGCCTTGGTCTCCAAATCGACGAGGCGCAACATGTCTGGTCGCGCTTTCACGAAGGCAAGCTCTCGGATGAGCGGCTCGTTCGCGACCTGAATGATGCGGCGCCGGCTTCTGGCATCGACGTGACGCCTGCCGGCCCTGTCGTGCACGCGATCGACTGGGGCCTCTGGGCCGGTTTCCTGCAGCGTCACCTATGCGCGCGCCTGGAGAGCGTGGCGCGGCACTACTACCTCTCCCTCGGGATACGCGAGCGCGGCGAGATGTTCACGAGGCAGGCGAACGAGCACTTCGCCCCCTTGCTGCTCTATCCGATCGTGTCCCAGATGATGGCCCA